>SPJJ01043967.1_pt1 | contig 10600 bp, 9 predicted proteins | sample 3741741 | NCBI WGS metagenome assembly SPJJ01 (sample SAMN10925908, study PRJNA522277) | cold seep metagenome | isolation source: Elba SIP-enriched marine methane seep metagenome, extraction at timepoint T1 | place: Italy: coast of Elba, Mediterranean Sea | collected 2014-05 | reverse complement strand
GACCACGGGACCGCCCTGGCGGCGGGCGGGAGCATCCCGTGCCGGCTCGGTCTGTTCTTCTTCGGCAACGGCGTTCGGCCGGAGCACTTCTTTCCCGACGGTGCGGTCGAAGACATCTATGCCGTCGGCAATCCAGGCGAGGTCAAGGCGTGGGATCCAGCGGGTCGTCAGCACACCGCGCCCCTGGCCGAGCGCGGGCTCTCCTCGTACGTCTCGCTGGTCTCCGGCACCACCGTGCAGGCGGCTCCCGAGCAAGCCCACCACGACGGCAAGAACGCGGTGCTGACCGGCAGCTACGAGTGGTACGACGGCGAAGCAGAGCTCGGCTACGCCGGCCCGATCACGCCATCGGTCGACCAGATCGCAGCCCAGGCGTGGGCCGGCCAGACGCCGTTCGACTCCCTGGCCCTGGGTATCCAGGAGGGCGCGGCCAACAACGAGCCCGGCAACGCGGGGCACTACACGTCCAGCACCGGGCCAGGCACGTACATCACCCCCGAGTACTCGCCTCTGGCGCTGTTCGAGCGCCTGTTCATGGGGGCGGTGCCCGGTGCCGATGCCCCTGACGCCGACCGCCTCCTCCTTGCGCGCCGCAGCATCCTGGACGCAGTGATGGACGACATCAACACCCTCGAGCGGGACTTGGGGGCCAAGGACAAGTCCTGCCTCGACCAACACCTGACGACGATTCGCCAGCTCGAGATGCGGCTCTCCGACGGTGTGAACGGCGAGTGCCCCATCCCCGCGGTGCCGCCCGGCGACTTCCCGACGGTCGAGGGCCGGCAGCGGCTGCGCGACCGCAGTGAGTCGATGAGCCAGGTGCTGGCGCTGGCGCTCGCGTGCGACATGACGCGAGCCTTCACGTATCAGTTCACCGTGTTCCAGACCGGGCACGACTTCTCGCAGGAGCCCGAGCTCAACGTCGAGTCGGTGGACCCCGACAACATGCTCACCATGGAGACGTCGTTCCACGAAGCGGCGCATTTTCCGGAGTTTCAGGACAACGTTCGCATCGTCACCAACTTCACCTTCGACAACTTCGCGCGCATGCTCGAGTTGCTCGAGCAGGTGCCCGAGGGTGACGGCAACGTGCTGTCGAACTCGATCATCCTCGCCACCAGCGAGCACACCGAGCCGATGAGTCACTCGACCGCCGACATGCCGCTGGTGTTCGCCGGGAACGCCGGCGGTCGGATCCAAGGCGGCCTCTGGTATCACGGCAACGAGGAGAAGGTGTCCAAGGCGGGCCTGACCATGCTTCGGGCAGTGGGCGTCGAGGCCGAGCGCTTCGGGACCGCGTTCGATAACAACGAGGGATCGGGGAGCGACCCGAGCACCACCGAGACCTTCACGGCGCTGGAGTCCTGATGAGAACCCTGATGCTTTGCTGTGTCCTGACCGTTGCGGCTTGCGGTGCGGCAGCCGAAGACCCCGGCGGTGGCGTTTCGGACACCGATACCGACACCGCCACGTCGGGGGACACCGATACGGCGGGCCAAGACACCTGGGGCACGTCGTGGGGCGGAACCGCCGATACGACGCCGTGGAACATCGACACCGAAGACCCGCCCGCCACCACGGCGCCGCTGACGACAGGCGGCGACGCCTCCGACACCGAGGGCGAAGAAGAGACGGACTCCGAGGGCAAGAAAGGCGAGGAAGAGGACTTCATCGGATGGTTCGGCTACGGCACCGTCGTGCCCGGGGAGAGCTACGACGCCGGCGGCGAGGTGATCGTGTTCATCGACGACGTCGACTACTGCATCCTCATTTGGAGCGCGACATCGGTGCCATCCGACGCCTGTGCCGAGTGCGAGGGCGCGTTCACGATGACGATCGACAACGTAGAGGTGGAGGTCGAGGAGGACTGCTCCATGGCCGGCACCAGCTCCAAGATGCTGGGCGGCTCGTCCGTCGGTGTTGGGTGGAACGGTGAGCAACTGTATGTCGACTTTGGTGACGGCTTCGCCCTGGCAGAGGGTGGCTTCGCCGAGTATGTCGAAGAGCGGCAGGAGTTCTTCTGGGAACTGCCGCTGGTCGAGTGAACCATGGGTTTTGATTTGGCAACGGGCGCATGGATCGGCGAAGGTGAAACACGGTGAGCTCAGCCTCGTCATCCATGTTGCGCATGGCGCTATCGTCAGAGGGCCCGGCTCGCACGGCTGCGCTCGCCGAGCGGGCACGCAACGGCGACACCGAGGCGTGGCGTCAGCTCTACGACGCGTGCTTCGCCGATCTGATGCGGCACGTCTCGTACATGGTGTTCGACGTTTCGCTCGCCGAGGACCTGGTCCAAGAGGCCTTCGTGGTCGCCTTCGGCAGCATCGACCGCTACGTGCCGACCTCGCCGTTTCCGGCCTGGGTCCGCGGGATTGCGCAGAACCTCGTGCGTAGGCACTGGCGAAAGTCGGCTCGGCGCCAGCGGGCCCATGCGCGTCTCGAGGTCGTACGCGACGTGGAGCCCCGCGGTCCCGATCCGGAGTCTCACGTGCGTCGCGAGCAGCAGGCCGACGCCCTGGTCGCCGCCGTCGCCGAGCTGCCCGAGAAACTTCGCGAGGCCTTCGTGCTCGCCGACCTGCAGGAGATGTCCGCCGCCAGCGGTGCCGAGATCCTCGGCATCACCGCCGCGAACTTCAGAGTGCGCGTGTTTCGAGCCCGGGAGCGGCTGCGCGAGACGCTGGGACGGGAGTCGGGGTCATGACCGAGTCCAGCCGAGGCCCGGTTCGCGGCCGGTCATCGCTTCTCGCCTCGCTCGACGCGGGGCTCGACCAGGCAAAACCCGATTTCGAAGCAGTATTGGGCCGCGTGGAGGCGGGGGAGGGCGCGGATGTCCTCGAGGAACACGTCGATGTCGGTGAGCCGCCGCGGGAGATCGCCGAGGCGTGTGAGGCGCTGCGGGCCCGGCTCGCAGCGCAGCTCGGAGCTCGGCTCATCCATGAACCGGTGCCTCCGTCGGTCCTCGACGACCCGGCGCCCCGGCGCATGGGGGTGTGGGCCGTGGTCGGCGTCCTGGCCGCGGCAGCGCTGCTCTTCTTGATCCTCGATCCTCCGTCGGTCTTCCGCGGTAGCAAGCTCGAGGAGGACTCGGGATCCAACCTCGCGGTCGATGAGGCACGCCCCGAAGAGGAGAGTGGGCAAGCCCGCTTCGAAGACCCGCCGCGCGCCAGGCCGAAGTCAGCCGCCCCGCGGCGTGTGGCCGACGTCACCGAGCCGCCGGTCGAGCCGGAGCCTGTCGCGCCGGATCCCGAAGTTGCCTCGGAGCCAGCGCCGGCGCCGGCGCCCACGGTGTCGCTGTCCGACCGGTTGGCCACGCTGGACGCTCGCGCCCAGAAGAAGTGGGCTGCTGGCGATCTCGACGGGGCCCGCCGCGACTTCCGCAAGATCGTCAAGCTCGGTGGCAAACGGAAGCGGGTCGAGCTGGCGTACGCCGAGTTGTTTGCGTTGGCGCGTCAACGGGGCGAGGATCTGTCCGGCCTGTGGCGCGAATATCTCCGCAAGTTCCCCAAGGGGCGCTACGCCCGAGAGGCGAGCGCAGGCCTGTGCCGCGGCGCGGCAGCCCCACGGCGGGAGACGTGCTGGGAGGCGCATCGCGACCGGTTCGGCGCCGCGCCCGGAGGCGGCACCGGGTGAGGCGACCCTGGGTCGCGCTGTTGATGCTCGCCCCGCTTGGATGTTGGGCCGAAGTCTTCCTGCCCGCCGACACCGATGGCAGCAGTGGCGCCGCGGCAGAGACCACCCAAGGCACCACCGCGGTCGACGACGCGTCCGATGAGACCACCGCCGATGCCTGTGGTGGCAACCCGGATCTGCTCACCTGCGACGGCACCTGTGTCGACCCCGAGGACGACCCCCTCAACTGTGGCGACTGCGGTGTCGAGTGTGCACCCGATGAGCGCTGCGAGAGCGCCGACTGCGTCTTCGACTGCGACTGCGACCCCATCTACGAGGTCTGCGAGGACTTCGAGTGCCTGTGCCGCGAAGGCACCGAGCGCTGTGGGGACGACTGCGTCGCCACGGTGAACGATCCATTTCATTGTGGCGAGTGCGACAACGAGTGTGACGACGTCTGCCTCGGGTTCGAGTGCGTCACCGACTGTGGGGCGCTGACCCAATGCGGAGGCGCGTGCACCGATACCGAACTGGATCCACTGCACTGCGGGGAGTGCGGGCACGAGTGTGAGGCCGATGCGTTGTGCGTGTTCGGGGTGTGCCGCGACGCGGTCCCGATCCCGTTTCAGTGCGACGGCTGCCCGTGCGGAGAGTTCTGCGAGGGGCTCGACGCTGGGTTCATCTGCTGCGAGAGCGTCGTCATCGAGGGCCCCGTCTGCCTCGACACTCCGGTTTGTGACGATTGAGCCATGTTGCTGCCGCCGCTCGCCATCATTCAGCCCGCCGAGGCACCCGCGTTCGAGCACGCGCTGGTGTCGAGCGAAGGGTTGGACGATGGCCGCTTCGACGACGCTGTCCGGCTGCGGCTGCCCGACGTCGAGCTGAAGCGGACGTGGAACCTCGAAGCGGAGGCGGACACGTTGGGGCGTTTCGTGTTCGTGCACGTCTCGCAGACGGGCGACACGCTGCAGGTGGAGCTGATCACCGAGGAGGGCAGCGCCTACGTCCGCACGGTGCCGGTGGAAGACGAACCAGAGCGGATCGCAGCCAGCTTCGTGGTGTCTCTGCTCACCTCGATCGAGCTCGAGGAGGTTCGGGCAGACCGCGACGACGTCGCGGCTCCGGCCACGCCCACCGAAGACGACGTGCAAGAGGCCGTGCAAGAAGCTCGCGGCGAACCGGAGCCCGAGCCGGAGCCCGAGCCCGAGCCTGAACCCGAACCCGAACCCGAACCCGAACCCGAACCCGAGCCCGAGCCCGAACCCGAGGATCCGGATCCGGAGCCGGAGCCCGCGCGGTGGGGCCTGGACGTCACCCCCGCGTTCGGGGTGCTCTTCGGCCTCGTGCCCGTGGACTTCGAGTCTCGGCTGGGCGGCGGGGGAGGGGAGCTCACGCTGCACGGCCGGAGCCCGCGGAACCTGCTCGTCGGCGGTGCCGTCCGTGCGTATGGTCGGACCAACGGGCGCCACGAGCTGGTTCGCATTCGCGTGGGTGCGTCGGTCGGCTATGTCTGGACGTTTCGACGGGCCGAGTTGGCCGCGGGAGGGATGCTGGGCATCACCAACTGGTCGGTGCGGCGAGAGGGCGATGCGTTCTCTGCGGTCGACATCGGAACGCAGACCACGCTCGTCAACCTGGGTGCGTGGGCCTCGGGCGGGCCTACGTTCGCGCTGGAGCGAAAGCGTTTGCGGACGATTCGGCTCGGCGCGCGGGTGGAGCTGGGCGGGGCGTTCGTGCTCCAAGATGGCGCGCGGGCGGTGGCGGTGTTCGACGCCAACGGCAACGATCTGTTCCGCATCGGTGGCCTCGAGCTCACGACCGGAATCGATGTGACGTTCTCGTTCACCCTCGACGCGCCATGATGTCGATACGTCGACATACGTATTCTCGGGCGCGGTGTTTCCCGCCCAAATTCAGCCATTCACTCGATGGTGGGAGGTAGGCGGGTGTCGTATCACAAGACCATGTCGGCCATCGAAATCGCCAACCAGCTCGTCGCCTTCTGCAAAGAGGGTCGCAACCTCGACTCCATCAACACCCTCTACGCCGACAACGTCGTGAGCGTCGAAGCGTTCGCGCCCCCGGCCGGCGGCGAGCGGGTGACCGAAGGCATTGAAGGCATCCGCGGCAAGAACCAGTGGTGGTCGGAGAACCACGAGGTCCACAGCGCCTCGGTCGAGGGTCCATGGCCCCACGGCGACGATCGCTTCGCCGTTCGCTTCACCTACGACATCACCAACAAGCCCAGTGGCATGCGCATGCAGATGGACGAGATCGCGCTGTTCACCGTCGCGAACGGCAAAGTCGTCCGCGAAGAGTTCTTCTACGCTCCGATGGGCGGCTGAGCGCCCCTCGGTGTCCCCGCGCCACCCCCTCATTCCCTTCCTCTCCTGTCCTCGAGGGGGTGGCGCTCCTTTCCTTGATCACAAGCAGCCCGACCGGCGCCTCCCCGGTTGATGAACAACGTGGAGCGGGCGCTCTACTCGCGACCAACCGGGGCGACGCGGCGGATCTTGGGGCCACGATTGGGCCCGGTCTCGACCCGCAGCCACGCCACGCCGTCTTCGGGGTCGCCGACGGACGCACCAACGATGACGTCGTTCCCCTTGCCGCGTCGGACGACCTGAGGGACGAGCTCACCCGCGCCTCTGATCTTCGCGTCCACGTGGTCGACGTACTGGCCGTGTTCGTTGATCTCCACCGCCCGCACCGTCTTCGCGTTGCCGGGCTTCGCGCCCACGACGATCAGCTGCCCGGATCGGTTCCGGACGACGGCCTGGACGTCCATGACCCAGGCGTCGGAGTACGCACGCTCCCACTCGACCTTCGCCCTCGAGCGTCCAGGGGAGAGCTTCATGACGCTCCAGTTGCGCTCCTGCGTGTGCGAGGCGGTGTTGAAGGCGAGGTAGACGTTGCCCGCCCGGTCGTGAGTGGCGGCGACGCGCTTTGTGGAGCTGGACACGTAGCTGTACGCCAACGCGTCGCCCGTGCGTTCGAAGAGCCTCCGACGCTTGCCGGTCTTCGCGTTGAACCGAAACACGCGGATCGTGCGGGGCCCGCCCTCCAGCTTGGAGGCGTAGAGCACCGTGTACGTCAGCCGGCCCTGCTGATCGACGAAGGCGTCCACGATCTCCGGGGCGCCCTTCCAGCCGTGCACGACGAAGTCGGTGCTCCATCCGGGCACGCCGTCGGGGCTGTACTTGCGCGCGGTGACGTGAAAGTAGTCCTTGCCGGGCGTCGGTTCGAAGACGCCGACGACGTAGAGATGCTCGCCTCGCGCGACGACCTGACTCGCCCTGGGAACGCCCTGGCCGTCCCAGTCGTCGACCCACGTCTGCAGGGGCTCGTTGTTCTCCGACACCTCCGTCCGCATCACGCGGATCTGCTGGCCGGCGGCGGTCACCGGTGAGGCGACGAGGAAGTCGCTCGGACCCAGTTTCGTCATCGACGCGCCTTGGCCGTATCCGCGGCCGAACGAGAACGTGCTGGAGAAGGTGCCGTCGGACTGGATGTGAAGGCGGTTGATCCAGCCCGAGGTCTTGCTGCTCCACAGCAGGACCAGCTCGTCGTCGCCGTCGAGGCCCATCGCCACGACCCGCTCGGGCCATTTCATCCCGATCGTGGGCAGGGGCTTGCTCCACGCCACCGTGCCGTCGGCGTTGCGCAGCGTGATCGTCAGGTTCTTCGAGACCTCGAGGTGGGCCTCCCAGCGTCGGCCCTGGCTGTCGACGAGGACGTCTCCCACCCGCTCGATCGGCTGCTCGTCGATGATCGTCGTGTCGACGATGCGCGGCTTGGCAGACGCGGCGCTCGGTGCAACGAGCACCAAGGCGCAAGCGGTCAACACGGTTCGCAGGGCGCTCATGTCTTTCACGATATCAGCCCGCGATGAAGACCCCCCGCAGATCCTCGGTGCGCGAGATCGGGCTGACGCTGTTCGGGTTCTCGCGGATCGAGGTGGCGCGGAACTGGTAGTACTGCCCGGCCTCGAGCGCTGGCCCGCCGTACTCGACTTCGACCACGTCCGAGCCCGAGACCCCGGGGACCTCTCGGTCTTCCCACACCAGCTCGCCGTAGGCGTCCAGCACGATGACCTCGTAGCGGTCCTCGGAGGAGTCGTCGGCGAATACGAACGTCGGCGTGCCGGTGACGACCTCCGGGGCCTCGGCGCCAGGTGATCGGACCGCGAGATGCTCGGTGACCTTGAACGACTCGGCCAGGTCCACGTCGCCGGCGGCGACTTCGATCTCGACGATGTCGGTGCCCGCGATTGCGGTGTCGGGATCGCGGACGAGGTCGTCGTTCTCGAACGCGGCCAGCACCTTGTAGCGACCCGGTGGGACGCCGTCGATCTCGAACGCGCCCGAGATCGAGGGGGCCTCCGGCGCCTCGGGTGCGCGCAGGCCCAGCGGAACCGGACCTCGCTCGAGACCCTCGTTGAAGACCGACACAGGGACGAGGACGACCGAGGTCTCGCTCCCGCCGTCGGCGTTGACGATGTTGACCGACCCGCGCACGAACGCATCCGCGGCCGCCTCCGCCGCCTCGAGGTCGGCACCTTCCACATCCGCGTCGCCGTCCACGCTGGCCGGTTGGACGTCGAGCCCTCCCCGGTACCCGACCATCGTGTGGGGGCCGGCGGGCACGTTGAAGACCGTGTAGCTGCCGTCGCCGTCTGCGATCGCGTAGCGGGCCGGGGTCTCGCCACCCTCGGCAACGACCAAGGTCCCGCCCGGGCTCTCGCCACCCACCACGCCCGAGATCGTGCGGCCGCCCCGTTGCTGCGAGGTGAGAATGAGCAGCGCCACGTCGGTGGACGGGTTCTCGATCACCCAGCGATCGGACTCACCGTCCTCGTCCCCTTCGGGTTCACCGTCGGTGTCCCCATCGCCGCTGACCAGCACCGCGTCGGCGGCATTGATCGGGATCGCGGGACGCAGACCGCTCGGGAACGGCTCATAGTCCGCCGCGGTCGCGAACAGGGTCCAGGTATCGGTGTCGGCGATCGTTCCGTCTTCGTTGCGGGAAGCGCTGACCAGAATGGTGTACTGACCGTCCGCGTCGGAGATCGAGACCGAGCCGACAGGGTTTCCGGCCTCGTCGAGCGCGGTCACGTGGGCGCCCTCGATCGGGTCGCTGCTGAGCGCGTCGAGCACGATGCCATGAATTTCGATGGGGGCGGCGCAGATGTAGGTGTCGCCGCTTGCCTCGCACGCGAGGGCGTCGGCGCAGGCCGGGGCGTCCTCTTCGTCCTGCGCCTGGGGCTCTCACTCCTCGCCTTCGGCCGGGATGTCACCGTCGGTGTCGCCGGAGGCATCGACATCGTCTTCCCCACATGCTCCGACCATCAGAAGCCCAATACACAATGCGCAATACGCCCGGATCATCGAGGTGACGGACCGGTTCCGTCGCTGGAATTCCAATCCCCTCGGTCTTGGAATTTCGAGCAGCGGCGCGGTCAAAGCTGCGATGCGGGGACTGTTCATAGCGGGTGCTGCACTATTCCTGGTTCCCGGGTGCGGGTCGAGCACACCTGCGACTACGGACACCGACGCGTCGGGCACGTCGCTGACGACTGCATCGAGCACGACGGACGCGACGGACCCGACCGCGCCGACCTCCACGACCGCCGACTCGGCGACCTCGGACACCAGCCCAGCCACGGGCTCGAGTGACACGGGGTCGGGGACCGCAGCGGATGCGTCCTCGACCGGCGTCGCCGATACCACGGATACCAACAACGACCCGGACGACCCGCTCGACTGCGGCGGGACTGTCTACGCCTGCGGCAACGGCGAGGACGACGACGGCGACGGCTTGGTCGACCTCGACGACCCCGAGTGCACCGGACCGTGTGACGACGACGAGTCATCGTTCGCGACCGGCTTGCCGGGCGACAACATGGACTGCAAGCAGGACTGCTTCTTCGACGGCAACAGTGGCCAAGGCGATGACGGCTGCATCTGGAACCTGCGGTGCGACCCCGAGAACCCAGGGGCCAACATCGGGTGCGAGTACACCGGCAACAACAACTGCGAGAACGAGAGTCAGGCGAGCTGGGATCAGGAGTGCATCGACTTCTGCCTGCCGTTTGTGCCGCCCGGGTGCGACTGCTTCGGCTGCTGCATCGTCGACACGCCCGAGGGCGAGGTCACCGTCTTCCTCAACTCCGACGAAGACGGCGAGTGTTCGCTCGAGAACCTCGAGGCGTGTCAGGCCTGCACGTTCAACGAAATGTGCGGCAACCCGTGTGACGGGGAGTGTGAGCTCTGCTTCGGGCAGGATGAGCTGCCTCCGGGGTGCGACGAGGCCGAGTGTGACTTCGGCGATCCGTGCGAGAGCGCGGCCGACTGCTCGACCGACTGGTACTGCTTGCAGGGCTGTTGCCACCCGCCGCCGCCGGGCTAGGTTGTTCGTCATCGGTCCGTGTGAGACGTTCACGCGCGGATGATCCCCGCATGGGTGCTCGCGCTAGGCTTGGCCGGCGCACCGAACGTGACCGCGGGCGAGGGCGTCCGTATCGACGTCGAGGCCGTCAAGCGGGGCGTGGACGCACGTCTGGGCGAGGCCGCCGAGCCATGGACCGTCACCATCTCACCTGCCGAGACCGGGGTCCGCGTGCAGGCACATGCGCCAGGACGATCGCTCGTCGACCAAACGGTGGTACTGCCAGAGGACGGCTCGGACGCGGAGCGCGCGATGATCGTGGCCTCGACGTTGGCGCTCGCACTGGAGCAGGCGCCCCGGCTGGAGACGCCGCACGAAGAGGAGGCTTCGCTCGCGAAGGAGCCCGTCGACCCGGCGATCTTCATTCCGCCTTGGTGGCTTTCGGCCTCGGGATACGCAGCGCTTGGTCTGGGTCCACTCGACCCTTCCGGCGGGGTAGGGCTCGACGGCGGACGATGGCTGGGCGCCGGTCGGCACGTTCGCGCTGCGCTCTCCGTGGGGTGGGCGCACGGCCGTAGCGACCCACTCCGCGTGCATGGGTTCG
>SPJJ01039647.1_pt1 | contig 10612 bp, 7 predicted proteins | sample 3741741 | NCBI WGS metagenome assembly SPJJ01 (sample SAMN10925908, study PRJNA522277) | cold seep metagenome | isolation source: Elba SIP-enriched marine methane seep metagenome, extraction at timepoint T1 | place: Italy: coast of Elba, Mediterranean Sea | collected 2014-05 | reverse complement strand
TGGGTGCGCCAGTGGGCCGTCCCGAACGCGTAGAGCATCGCGTGCGACGCATGCAGAAGGCCGGTCGTGAGCAGGAACCGAACGTGGCTGCGGCGGGGCGCTTCGCGTTTGGGTGTCGCAGACGGGGCGTTCGAGGCGCGACGGGGCATGAGCAGGACCGCCGCGACGACCACCACCAGCGCCCAGCGCAGTGCGGACAGTACGTCCGCCTCCTCACCATGTTCGAGAATCCAACCGCCTGTCATCGACGCCGCGATGAAGGCCGCCGACCCGAACAAGCGAAGGTGCCCGTAGTTGAAGGCGCCCGTGCTCCCGATCCGAAGCGCGATGGAGTCGGTCAGCGGAATGAGCGGGCTGAAGGAGATCCCCAGCAGCACTCCCACGCCGATCAGCTGCCAGAGGTTGGTTGCGACCCCGAACAGGCCATACGACGCCGCCGCGATCACGGCGAGCACCAGCGCCGGCGTCTTGACCGACCCCAAGCGATCGCTCAGTCGCCCGACGAGCGGGTTGGCCACGACGCGCATCCACGTGATGGTGCCGAGCACGACACCGATCGCTCCGGCGGTGTAGCCCTCGCTCTTGAGCCACACCGGGAAGTACGGCATGTGCATCCCCAGCGCGAAGAAGATCGCGGCGAACGCCAGGGCGATGCGAACCTTCGCGAGCACTCGGCCCCCGTATACACCCCCCGAGCCCGGCGGCCTGTCAGCATGTGGGATGGTGTAAGCCTTTGAAATTCGTACCTTTCTGGGCTCGACTTGTTATTTCGAACGTTCGTTATACAAAAGCGGCCGTGCCAAAGGTGGTCGACCGGGACGCGATGCGAGACGAGCTCGCGGGGCGATGCGTGGAGGCGTTCGCCGAGTCCGGGTACGGGCGCAGCTCGATGCGCTCGCTGGCCAAGGCGGCCCAGGTCTCGACCGGCACCCTGTACCACTACTTCCCCAACAAGCTGGCTCTGTTCCAGCACGTCGTGGAGCGGGTCGTCGGGCAAGACATCGGGGAGGCGACGCACCTGTTCGTCCAGGCCTACGAGGATCCGGCGGAGCGGCTCGCCCCGCTGATGCAGTTCGTCGCGATCGCAACGCCGCGCCTGGCGTCGCACTTCCGGGTGCTCAACGAGTTCGCGATCCACCCCGACAATCCCGGCGAGTCCTGGACGACGCTGATGCAGGAGAGCCGGGACCGCTATCTGGAGGCACTTCGCACGGTGCTGGAGATCGAGGACGACGCGCGCATCGACATGGTGCTGCTGACGATCTGCGGAATGGTCTTGCGCGCGATGTGTGGAGACCCCACGAGCACCGACGTCGATGCGGTCGTGGCTCAACTCGAGAGGTTGCTTGCATGAGAACGAGATTCGCTTGTCTGTTCCTGATCTGGCTCGCTGCGTGTAGCGAGAGCGAGACGTCACCTGCCGATCCGGTGGGCTCGACTGCCGGAGAGCCGTCCGGGTCGACGGCGGCCGACGATCCGATCGATGACGACGGCGAACCGCTGCGCGCCGACCTGGGCGTCCAGCCGCCGACCGCGTGTGAAGCCGCGTGTGAGGCCGCCGAAGCATGTCAGGGAACGGTCGCCTCGGACTGTCTGCTGCAGTGCACCACCGAGCTCGACGGCGCGCAGGCCGTCAGCGAGTCGTGCGGCGCCTCGACCGAGGCGCTGCAAACCTGCCTGGGCACGCTCTCGTGTGACGCGCTGAACCAGCACGACGCGGGCGGCGACAGCCCCTGCCGAAGTCTCGAGCAAGACGTATCGGTCGCCTGTGGCTCACCCACCGGCGAGCCCACCTCCGCGTGCGAGGACGTGTGCGCACTCGTGGACAGCTGCGGGATCAGCAGTCCCTCCGAGTGCCTCGCGGGCTGTGTGCAGCTGCAGGCCGCCGCCGAAGAGGTGAGCCCGGCGTGCGCGTCGGCTCAAGACCAACAACTGGCCTGCGCCGTCGACCTCGACTGTGCCGCTCTCGAAACCTGGATGACCACCGGGGACGTGCAGGCCTGCCCGAATCCCGAAGACGCCTGCTCTGGAGAATGATGATGATCCGCCGAACGCTCTTTTTCGCTACCGTTTGCCTCGCTTTCGTCGGATGCGATGACGGCTCGTCCTCCGAGCCATCACCCACCGCCGGCTGCGAGGGGGCCAAGTGTGACACCACAGAGCTCGAAGGTGATTTCGAGTTCATCGTGGTCGGATCCGGTGCTGGCGGTGGCCCGCTCGCCGCGAACCTGGCGCGGGCCGGTCACTCGGTGCTCTTGCTCGAAGCGGGCACTGATGCCGGCGCAAACATCAACTACCAGGTGCCGGCGTTTCACGGGCTCTCCACGGAGGACCCAGAGATGCGCTGGGACTACTACGTGCAGCACTACGACGACGAGGCGCGTGGACGTCGGGACACCAAGTGGGTGGACGAGCCCATCACCCGCGCCGAGCCGGGCATCTTCTACCCGCGCGCCGGCACGTTGGGCGGCTGCACGGCGCACAACGCTCTGATCGCGATCAAGCCCCACGCGAGCGACTGGAACCGGATCGCCGAGCTCACCGGCGACCCGCAGTGGCGGGCCGACAACATGGAGCCCTACTTCGACGAAGTCACCACGTGGCTGCCGATCGACACCGCCGATCCCACGATTGCCCTGTTCGACTTCTCGCTCAAGAAGGTGATCACCGGCGGCGTCAAGGCGTTCTCGGCGAGCCTGGGCAACGGGTTCTTCTCGCGCTTGGTCGGCTCGACCGCGGAGCTCTACAGCCTGCTCACGGCAGACCTCAACGAGGTCGGGCCCGAGGAGGAAGGGGTCTATCCGTTCCCGCTCACGATGAGCGACGGCCAGCGTCACAGCGTCCGCGAGTACCTGATGGAGACGGTGGAAGAGGGCTTCCCGCTCACCATTCAAACCGGTTCGCTCGTGACCAAGGTGGTGTTCGACACGCCCACCGATGGTGCGGAGCCGCGGGCGACCGGCGTCGAGTTCATCGCCGGGGAGCACCTCTACCGGGCCGATCCCTCGGCAGCACACGGCGGGGACGTTCCAGGCGCGGTCACGATCAGCGCCCGGCGGGAGGTCATTCTCTCGGCGGGCGCCTTCAACACCCCGCAGCTGCTCAAGCTCTCGGGCGTCGGCCCGGCGAACGAGCTCGCGGCACACGGCATCGACCTCGTGGTCGACCTGCCCGGCGTGGGCGAGAACCTCCAAGACCGCTACGAGGTCGGCATCGTGGGACAGTCGCGTAGCGACTTTCGGGTGCTCGCCGACTGCGAGCCCGGGGAGAGCGACGACGCATGCTTGGCCGAGTGGGCAGACGGCGAGGGGCCGTATCGCAGCAACGGCGGGGTCGCGACGATGATCAAACGCTCCGGCCGTACGCTGGACGACCCCGACCTGTTCATCTTCGGCGTGCCCGGCAAGTTCGAAGGCTACGAACCCGGATACTCCGGGGAGGCGCTCGCGGACAAGAGCCTGTTCACCTGGCTCATCCTCAAGGGGCACACCCGCAACCGGGCCGGTTATGTTCGGCTGCGATCCGACGACCCCCGCGACACGCCGGAGATCAACTTCCGCTACTTCGATGACGGCAGCGTCGACGATGGGCAGGACGCCCACGACGCGCAGGCCATGGTGGCGGGCGTCGCCCTGGTGCGGGAGTTCGAGCGCAAGACTCGGCAGCTGATGGGCGCGCCGCTGTTCGGCAACTTCACCGAGGTGTGGCCGGGCGAAGAGGTCCAGACCCCCGAGGAGATCGACACGTTCGTGCGCGACGAAGCGTGGGGCCACCACGCGTCGTGCTCGGCCAAGATGGGCGGAGACGACGACCCGATGGCGGTGCTCGACAGCCGCTTCAATGTTCGCGGCGTCGATGGGCTGCGGGTGGTGGATGCGTCGGTCTTTCCCGAGATCCCCGGCTTCTTCATCCTGATGCCGATCCTGATGGTCAGCGAGCGCGCCTCGGACGTGATCGTCGAGGACTGGGCCGGCCGTTAGCCTGCCGATCAGAGCCGGTGCGTCTGCAGCCAAGCTCTGGCCTCGGCGAGTTCGCGCGGCGGAGGATCTCCGGCCGCAGCGAGTGCGGCCTCGGCATCGCTCGCGAGGCTCCGAGCCCGCTCCCGCGACCCTCCGGTGTCCCACAGGCTCTTGGCCAAGCCCAGCTGCGGCTCGGCGCGAAGTCGCGGTGGCACTTCTTTGTCGAGCAGCTGGGCGAGCGCCTCCTCGAAGTGCTTCTGCGCAGCCTCGTGTCGTCCCGATTCGGCTTCGATCTCGCCCATCGTCGTCAGGGTGACTGAGAGCGACGGCGCTTCGGGATCCATCACGTCGAGCTCCAGGGTCCGCAGCGCCGCGAGCTCCCCCAGGGCCCCCGGTGCATCGCCGAGCTTCCACTGGCAGATGGCGATCCCACGGAGGGCATCGACCTGGTGGAGCCGCTGATCACCGGGTGCGCGCTCGAACCCCTCGTTCGCGCTGCGAAAGCGTTTCTTCGCCTCCTCGTGGCGCTGCAAGGCGAGCAGGACGTTGCCGATGTTGAGGTGGGCGCCGGCGACGTCTGGGTGGTCATCACCGACCATCTCGCGGGTGAGCGTCAGCGAGCGCTCATAAGCCTCGAGTGCCTGCGCCCAGCGGCCGCGTCCTTTGTGGACGATTCCCTGGTTGTTGAGGATCGCCGCGACGACATCCTTGGCACCGGGAAGCTTGTTCGCGATCCCCATGGCCTCCTCCAGCGCGGCGGCGGCGGCGTCGTGGCGGGCGAGCTGGCTGTTGAGGAAGCCGAGGTTGTTCAACGCCATCGCGAGCTCTCGGTGCTCGGGGCCATAGATCTCACGCGTGACCTCGACGACCGCTTCGATCTTGTCCCGCGCCGCATCGGGCCGGCCGCGAACGAGCTCGATTGCCGCCTGGTTGGTGAGGATCTTCGCAACGTTCGGGTGCGCGCGCCCGTACGCCTGTGCCGAGATCGAGTACGCGCGATCGAGGATTGCCACGGCGTCGTCCATGGCCCCCATGTTTCGGCGGGACACAGCCAGGTTCGTCAGCACCGTTGCAACCCGCGGGTGGTGCTTCCCGTAGACGTCCTCCGCCGCCGAAACGGCGCGTTCGAAGGCATCGTCACTCTTCTCGGTGTTCCCAAGGGCCATGTGAACGACGCCCACGTAGTTGGCAACCGTCGCGACACGAACCAAATACGCCGCGTCGTCTCGATACCGCTCGAGGCCCTGGGTGTAGCTGTCCAGGGCCTGCTGATAGTCTCCACGCTCTTGATAGACCCGGCCGCGTGCGATCCAAAGGTCGCCCCGCAGCGTGGTCGATCCTGCACCACCGCGGTCGATCAGAGCCGACGCGGTGTCCGCCCACTGGAGGTCTTCATCGCCCTCGTCGACGCGGCCGGGCTGGTAGATCAACGCGAGCGCCGCATCGATCGCGGTGCGATCGTCGTCGGCCGCCGTCGCCGCATAGAACGAGCGCTGTAGGGTGGAGCGCTGACTCTCGTAGTCCCCCAGGAGGCCGTACAGCTGGCCTCGTTGGAGGAGAACCGCGGCGAGGATCGGGGGGTAGTCCAGCGCCTCGGCTTCGGGGAGCAAGGCGTCGGCAAGCTCAGCCGCGGACTGATACTTGCCCGCCGTGGTCTGCACCCGCACGGTGGACAAGCGGGCCTCGAGGTCGCGGAGCGTCGCTCTGTCGGCCTCGCTCTCCGGCGGTTTGACGTCCGCTGCCAGGTACTGAAGATCGCTGCACGAGGACACCCTTGGAAGGTGTTCGACCACGCTCACGGCATTTTCGGCGACGCTGGAATCCGCGTCGGAGAGCACGCTCACCGCAGCTGCCAGCTGTTGCTTCCGATCCTCGAGGCATGCGAGGCGCGCCACCATGACCGAGTCCGGCTGCTCGTGGGTGACGCGAGTCTCGCGGCACGCCGCGTCCCGGTGATGGGTCCATGATTCCGCGTAGGCGTCGAGTCTGTGGGTCACCCGTCCCGTGCTGCCTTCCGCGTAGCTCAACTCCGTCCTGCGCAGTGCGGCCTCGATTTCGCCCCGCGCCTCCTGGTTCCATGTCGTCGTCAAGAGTGCGTCCGCATCGGGACACGGCTCGACGTCTTGCGAGCTCGAAGACTGGAACCACAGCGCCCCGCCAAGGATGGTGACGCCGCCGGCAAGCAGCCAGCCGGCACCGCGAGTGCGCTCGAGCCAGCCACGATCGGGCTCGTCGACCAGGTTCGACAGCAGAGCCCCCATGTCTTGGTGGCGACCGGCGGGCTGCAGCGACAGCCCACGCGCCAGCACGGCGTGCAAAGCAGCCGGAACCGCTGTGGGGTCTCGGCCCCGGACCGCGTCCGGATCGCCGCGCTCGGGCCGGAGCCCGTAGAGCGCTTCATGCAATGCGACGCAGAAGCTGTACTGATCGCTTCGCGCGTCGACGCGACCGCCGGCGCGTTGCTCCGGAGACATGTACGCGGGCGTGCCTACCGCCCCCTGCGTGACGCTCTCGCTGGCCTCATCGTCGTCGTCCGGACCCTCGACCGTCTCGGGTTTCTCATCGGACGGGATCTGGACCAATCCAAAGTCCACCACGCAGATCCGTCCATCGTCTCCCACCAGGACGTTGTCTGGCTTGAAGTCCCGATGGACCAGGTCGTGGGCGTGTGCGGCGGCCAGTCCCCGCCCAGCCTCGGCAAACGCCCGGACGATCTCGGACAGGGGGCGTTCCTCCTCCTGGAGCCACTCGCGGAGGGTCTTGCCCTTCACATACTCCATCACCACGAAGAGGCTTTCGTGGTTGATGCCAACCTCATGGACCGTGATGACGTTGGGATGGGAGATTCTGGCTGCCGCGCGAGCCTCTCGTTCGAGTCTTTGATGCCTCCCGCGGTCGACGTGCTGGTCGCCGGCGATGCGGATGACCTTGATCGCCACCGTCCGATCGAGCGTCGGGTCGTAGGCCACGTACACGCGACCCATCGCCCCCTCGCCGGCTCGGCGCTGGACGACGAAACGATCGAAGCGGGGCATGGGCGCGTCCTCGCCGAACATCCGCGCCTGAACGATTGCCAACGTGCGCTCGCAGTCGACCTCGTCCAGCGCCGGGAACCCGTCGTCCACGGATGAAATGTACCACCGGCCGCTCATCGCTCTCGCACCGGTCCCTCCGCATGTGGCACGCTGCAGACGTGGCCGACGATACGGAGCTGCTCGCTGCGTGGCGAGCCGGAGACGCTGCAGCCGGAAACACTCTGGTGCAGCGCCACTTCAAGTCGGTCTTTCGGTTCTTCCGCAACAAGGTCGACGGGGACCTCGAAGACTTGGTCCAAGATGTCTTCACGAGATGCCTCGAGTCGCGTAAGTCGGGCGAACCGGTCCACAGCTTTCGCGCCTACTTGTTCGCGACGGCTCGCAACGTCGTCGTCGATCGGTACCGGACTCAGAAGCGCCGGAAGGTCGACCCCGCGTCGAGTTCGGTCATCGACCTCGGCGCCAGCCCCACGCAGCAGATCCGAGACAAGCAGGACCGGCAGCTGCTCCTGAGCGGGCTCCGCTCGATTCCCCTCGACGACCAGGTGCTGCTGGAACTGGTGTATTGGGAGGGGCTCAAGGGGCGAGAGGTGGCCGAGGTCTTGGACATCCCCGAGGGAACCGCACGGACCCGGCTGCGCTCGGCGAAGGCCAAGCTCGTAGCAGCCATCGAAGGCCTGGCTCAGTCCCCCGGTGCGCTCGAGTCGACCCTGGACAACCTCGAGCGATGGAGCACTTCGGTCCGCGACTATCTGGCCGCGGACGCGGAGTCGTAGCGTCACGGGCATGGGTAGGGGTAGGGGCCGCCCTGGTCCTCGACGTACTCCCCGGAGTCGTAGGCGTAGGTCACGACTTCGACCGTCTCGATCTCGAGCGTCTCAAGATCGACCGAGGACACGATGATCGTGTACGTGTCGTCCACTGAAACCACGCTCGTCTCGGGGGCCGCCGGGGTCGGGGAGGGTCCTCCACCAAGGGTGCAGCTCCAGGGTTCCCCATCATCGGGGACTCGGCACAGCAGCGTCGAGGGCGTGTCGCCGCCGAACCGAAGCGCGAGCTCGTCGTATCGCACCGTGGTTTCGGGAATGGGCCCGTCGACCATGACATCGACCAAGAGGTCCTCACCGCATACGAAACTGGTCTCCAAGATGTCCACGCGGGGCGCTTGCTCGCAGCCGATGCGCGGGCCAGCGCTATCACCGGCGCAGTCGCCGGCCTCGTCGATGAAGCAAGCATCACCGGCGTCGCACGTGGCGGGGTTGCTCGTATCCGAGTCGGTCATCGTCGGATCTGCGTCATTCGTCGGGTCGTCCGGCCCGCCGGTGGTCGTCGTTGATGTGGTGGTCGTGGTGGATGTAGTGGATGTCGTGAGAGGGTCGACACCAGTGGTGGTCGTGGTGGTCGCGGGGGCCGTCGTCGTGGTCGATGGCATCTCGGCTGCCCCCCCGGTCGTCTGATCGGTATCCTCGTCCTCGATAGGTGGGAGGGTCTCGCCGCAGCCAGCCAAGAGGGCCAGGCCCAGCGTCAGGGATGAGATACGTGGATTCATGCTCTACACGACGGCGTTGGCCTGATTTCAATTTCGAAATTCTCGGATGATGTTCGGCCAAGCTCATCCGCAGCGAACGAAGATCGATTCGATGAGGTCGGAACCCAGCTGCGAACACGTGATTCCGGTGTCGTTGCAGGCCGGGCAGTGATGGCAGTCATTGGCCCGACCAGCACACGCAGCCCCCATGTTGTCGTCGCAATACACCCCCTGCTTCCAACCGTTGGCGTCGCTACTCACGCTCGCGTCGGGGTGAAAGGCCAGGCAGGCGGCCTCTGGGGGGGCGAGCACCGGATTGTCGACGCACGTGAGCCCTTCGGCTTCACACGCGGCGCGGCCGTCCGTGCTGCCGTCCATGATGACCTCCAGCATGCACGAGCCCGCGACGCACAACCCAGCGCCGCTCGAGCCGCAGCTGCCGTCCGAGGGGGACTGCTCGCAGCTGCCGGTTGCGGGGTCGCACGTGTCGGCCGTGCACGGATTCCCGTCGTCGTCGTCACACGTCACGCCCTCACACAGGTCCGGGCAGTCCGAGGTCGCCTCGATGGTGAGGTTGTAGATGTAGTTCTGCAGGGGAGCGTGGCAGGGGTCGGTCAGGCCGTAGTAGGGCCCTCCGTTTCCCGGACCCGTCGGCAGGGTGAACGAGAACGAGCCGCCTGGACCCTGCGGGATCTCGCCGCCGCTCCCAGTCTGCCAGTCGACCCAGGCGCCGTTGCCCTGCAGGCCGTCGCCGAACTGACCCGAGACCGTGACCTCGCAGGCGTCGGTCGTCCACGTCGAGCCCAGTGCGATCTGGGCAAACGCCGAGTTCGCGAACTGCTCGTCGAGCTTGACCGCTGGGCTCACCTCGATGGTCTCGGGGACGAGCATCCGCGCAACCATTCCCGGGCCTCCGCCCCAGATGTTGTCGCACCCCGGAGGCTGCGGGCTCACGGCGACGGCAAAGGGAGTAAAGTGCTCCGTCGGCGCCATCGCCAGGTTCTCCACGATCGTCGTACCCGGCATGGTCTCCCATGCCCCGCTTTCCTCGTCGAAACGAATGACTTCGACCGGGGTCCCCGCGGGAGTGTCGGGGTCGATCGGAATGCCGACGGTGACCGGGACATCGAACTGACTGCCGCTTGGGCCGATCTCGAACACCCCCGAGACGAGTCGCTCCTCGTCCGGATACGCGGAAGGGTCCACCTCGCGAACCGTGGGCTCGGTGGCCGTAGGTGACGCTCCCGGAGGGATGAACACCACGACCTCCTGCGCACCGCCCTGGGCTTCGGGCGAGCCGATGCACGCTGCGAGCAGGAGCGCGACGCCGGTCGAAATGGAGCGCAGGCGAAGGTCAGAACACGGCGGTTGATTCACGTGGCTGGAGACGAGCCTCCGCCCGGTTCAATTGGTGTTTTCCTGATAGAGCCCGAATTCGGCGGCTGGGAACACCTCCGTGGGTCCGTCGGCGCGCGCGCTCAGCACGACGACCACCGATGCGTTGAGACGGCGTGACGATGATCGCGGTCGATCCTCGCCTCGACCTGCAGGTGCTGGTGCCCTGAGCATCCCCGACCGCGGAGATGTTCGAGGCGTCGACGCCGGCAGCGGGGGGCTAGCAGCCCGACCAGTAACACCCCGGCCTCCCGGCCCATCCCGCTCGGAACTCCGCGTCACCGCCGGGGGCGACACCGGTGAACTCGCAGCCGCACCCGCACGCGCTTTCGAAGTACTGCCAGCCGGGCTCGCACCAGATCGAGATCGCTTGGCAGGTCTCAGAGTCGTCGGCGACGTAGCTCATCGCCGGGTCATCATCGCGATCGCAGGTCGCCGGAGTCGCCGCGAAGCTTGCTGCGTGGCTATGCGGGGTGTGAGTCCGTCGCACGGACCCGAGATCCAAGTCGACGTCCGCGGACGGGCCAAGTGCGCGCTCCTCCACCGCGGCGATTCCATCGCACCCATCCTCGGGGGCGCAGATCTCGGCGTGCTGATCTTGGGAGTCTCGAGGCTCGGCGTCACACGCTACGCCGCACACTGCGACCGCGAGGAGGCCGAGGCGAAGCAGCAGGGAGGTCCGGGTCGCGGGGGTC
>SPJJ01029082.1_pt1 | contig 10616 bp, 11 predicted proteins | sample 3741741 | NCBI WGS metagenome assembly SPJJ01 (sample SAMN10925908, study PRJNA522277) | cold seep metagenome | isolation source: Elba SIP-enriched marine methane seep metagenome, extraction at timepoint T1 | place: Italy: coast of Elba, Mediterranean Sea | collected 2014-05 | reverse complement strand
GACTAACCATAGCAAAAAATGTCTAGCAAACCGAAAATATTTAATAAAAAAACAATTGCTAAATCTCGCTTATTCCATATAGAGTCGATGGAAATCGAATTTAGCAACGGTCAATACCGGCACTATGAAAGACTCACTCGCAGTCAATCTAATGGGGCTGTATTAATTGTGCCCCTACTGAATAACAATACTGTGCTGTTGATTCGGGAATATTCCGCAGGTGTTGATCGCTATGAACTGGGCTTACCTAAAGGCAAAATTGATGCAGGTGAGTCGATACTGATAGCTGCAAACAGAGAACTGAAGGAAGAAGTGGGTTATGGTGCAAAACAACTAGATAGCTTAAATCCATTGACCATCGCGCCATCTTATTTAGAACATTCGATTGAAATAGTGATTGCTCAAGATTTATACCCGGAAAAATTACCCGGTGACGAACCTGAAGAACTAGAAGTCATCCCTTGGAAACTGGATAGTATCCCCGCCCTACTGGCAACAGGAGAGTGCACTGAAGCTCGCTCTATTGCTGCCTTATATATGACCCGGGATTTTCTTGCAAAGAAAATAAAGTAAAACGAATTTACATGCCTACCGTTGCCTTTAGCAAAAAAATTATTTCTACTGAAAAATCACTCTCACTGCAAAACTAGAGTATTTTTATAGCCACTAAAGCCTATATAGCGGCTCCAAAGCCTCATCTTTTTTCTTAGCCACTCGTGTGCGCGCCTTGTGTTCGGTAAAACTTTGAAACAACTGCTTTCCTTCCCAGGCCCCAGGCTGACTGGCATATAAATGCTGGTTCAGATGATTGATCTGATCTCTTAATCGCGCCTCACAATGTGGAGCGATAGCCGACAGCGATGCGCTACCATATTGCATTTTCCCCCAGCTTAATAAGGCATTTTTTGCCGACAAGGCATTATTTTCTGCACAAGCCTGTTTTAAAGCACGCACCGCCTGTTTTAAATTGATTTCCTGCTCATTTTCGACATCTACTTGCGGCTCTGGTGGCTTCCGCCTAGCAAATACAAATATCAAGGTTAACAACCAGCCTGCGGCGAGAACAAAGGCCAACCACATCCAAAATTTGTTTTCCACCACCCCTACCTGCGGTGATGGCTGGCTGACAGAAGGAGCAGGCTGTTGCAAGGTTTCATCCTGAATAGCAGTAAGCGGCTGAAGCGGTACTTGACCGGCTATTGCAATAGCTGTCACAGTTCTTTCTGCGATACTAGCGACCTCCATGCTTTGTGTCTCGGTATTAAACCAGAGAATTTCTATCGCCGGCAAAGTATAAGACCCGGCTTTTGAGGGAATATAGGCAATTTTTTCTTCCCTGAAAGAAATAATCCCTTTATCCTGCTTTTGTTCTTTCAAAACAGGTTGGTCTGGGTAGGTTTTTAATAATGGCTCACCATTATCCCGGTACAACTCCGGTAATTGAGCGACCGTATTGCCTATTGTCAACACCGTTAAAGTTCGAGTTAAGGGTTCGCCAACTTTCATTTCAGCGGTATCCCCCGACCAGTTTTCTTCTATCCGGACATGACGGGCAGGTAACCAGTTCGATCCTTGAAAGGATTCAGGCACAGCTAATACATTTAAATCAATCGCATTGGATAATACACGTTTGGTTTTACTCATTTGCCGACTGAAAAAGCCATTAAAACGTGGCTGCCTATGACTAATCACTTCAGCAGTCAAAACCATCGGCTCAATCTTTAGCATGCCGCTTTTCTGGGGAAAAATAGCATAATTCAATTCATTGACGGTATATTCAATACCATTATGTTGAGTATTATATTTTTTGACATCCCCTAATTTCTCAACCAATGCGTCCTCTAACTCTAGCTCACTCAATCGAGCCTGTGCCAAATCAACCCGGCTATATAGCTTTAAGGTATAAAGCACTTGTGATTGCAGATAAGGCGCATCTGAACTCACTGTTGCCTGTAGAAACAACTCATCTGTGCTATGACTCGTTGCTGGCGTGCTATCCTGCACCAGCAACTTACTCGTCTGACTATTATCATCCCCAAAGGAAATCGTCGGTATATAAATCTCTCCACTTCTTTTAGGCATAATATTCAATATCCATTGAATAGTCTTAGTCGACCGCCCATTAACCCATGAAGAATTACTCCGTTTACTCTGATTTAAAATATCAAAATCTTTTTCCAAAGGCGTAAAATCCGGCTCACCATCCGGTGCCTGGCTGGCGGTATAAGTTAGTTGTACCGATTCGTTAAGGCTGATCGGATTTCGATCCAGGCTGACTTTTATTTCAACTGCAAGCACTGTCTGCGCTGCCATTAAAAATATCGCGATAAAAGACAATTTAATTTTTCTGTCAATCATGATCTATTGCTTAACTCTTTTTCTTAGATTTGATAAATGGCTACATGCAAGTTTCTGAACTACACTACCAGGCTTGATTATTAGCAGGTTTGCCGTTGCGTTGGCCATATTGGTATTTAAACTTACGCTTTAATAAACCCGCCGGATCATCGGGTATCCGTTTTAGCCATTGCTCGCTAGCCTGTTCTGACTCATCATATGGGACATTTTCTTCAATTTGTTGTTCCGCCTGAGAATCATCTTCTGACTCTTGTTCAGACTGTTCAGCTTGTTCCGCTGCCTGCTCGGCCTCATTCTGCTGATCATCCTCATATTGTTCAGACTGTCCCTCCTGAGTCTCTTTTTCATCCTGTTGCTCAGCAGATGATTGTTGATCAGATTGCTCTCCTTGCTCATCCTCTTGCTCGGACTGCTCAGGCTTCTGCTGATCTTGTGATTGCTGATTATTTTCAGACGACTGTTGCTGTTGCTTTTGCTGCTCCAGCTGTTTTTCCACCTGTTCTTTATTAAACAGGGCATCTTCATTATCTGAATTTTTTTCTAAGGACTTTTCATAAGCCTTAAGGGCCTCCCCTAGACGCCCCATTTGGGCCAGCGCATTGCCTTTGTTATACCAGCCTTCCGCGGTTTCATCCTGCTTCAAAGTCTGATAGCTCTGTTCAAACTGCCCAGACTTATATTGTGCCGCTGCTTTCCAGCGTGCTGATTCAAATTGTTCGGCAGCCAGCTGATAATTTTCCTGCTTAAAAGCTTGTTCCGCCTGCTGATCCTGAGTTTGCCAGAGATCCTTCCATTCCAGCGCATAACTGGTTTCAGGAAAAGGCAAGCTGGCAATGAATAGCAACGACAATAAACCTTTTCTAAACTGTAAGGCGGCCAAAGGTAAAACCAGTAATAACAACCAGGGCCCTTTTTCATCCCACTGATCAATTAATAAATTATTACCGTCTTCACCCTGCTTTTGCACGGGTTTATTAAACTGACGACTTAACAATTCAACGTCACTGTCATCCCCGCTAATTCGAATATAACGTCCACCGCCTTTACGAGCCAAATCTGACAATTCTGCATCATTCAGTTTAGGCAACACAATATTTCCCTGCCCATCTTTCAAAAAACCGCCCGAGACTAGTTTGATCGGTGCTCCCTCTGCAGTCCCCACTCCCATTATCGACAACCGATAATGACCCAGAACATCTATGCTATCTTGAACCTGCTGAGCCTCCACGGCATCGGTCAACATTAAAATATCCCCGGCTTGCAAGCCTGCCTGCTTCAATAAATCCACCGCTTTTTCCAGAGCCAAGACCGAATTACTGCCTTGAACCGGCATAATTTCACTTTTTAAAGCGGATAACTGACTCCTGATGGTTTCGGTATCTTCTGTTAATGGGGTGACGGTAAAAGCATCTCCAGCATACACCAGCAAAGCTGTCTGTCCATCTTTACGCTGTTTTAGAATATCGGCAATTTTAAACCGTGCCCGTGCCAGTCGACTGGGTTTTATATCGGCTGAATTCATCGACTGAGATAAATCCAATGCAATCACCAGTGCATTATCATTTCTAAATACCGGGGAGGGCAGACGTTCCCAGCTTGGCCCTGCTAATGCAATAATTGTTAACAGTGCCGCCAGCACAGCTGTTGATAAACCCCAGCGACTGTGAGTCCCTGATTTTTGTTGCAGAATATAAGGTAATAATTCGCTATCACAAATATCTGACCAACTGCCTTGTCTCAATTTATTTTTCAATAATAAACCGGTAATCAACAAAGTCGGCAGTAAAGCCAGCAACCAATATGGCCTTAAAAAATGAAACTCTGTTAAGCCCATCATCTCCATAGACTACTCCAGTTCATTCTATTTAGGCTGACAATAGCAGCCAGCAACAATGCTAACCCCAGTGACCAGAAATAAAGCTCTTTTTTAGGGCGAAAATATTGCTTATCTTTTTCGACCGGCTCCAGTTCGTCCAGAATCTGATAAATCTTGTTTAACTCCTCAGTATTCCGCGCCCTGAAATATTGCCCGCCAGTTTTTTTAGCGATGGCTTTTAATGTTTTTTCATCTAAATCAGTCGATGGATTAACCTTACGCGACCCGAAGAAACTGCGCACAACCATCTCATCGGCTCCTATACCTATGGTATAGATCTTTAATTGGTGCTCAGCCGCCAATTCTGCCGCTTTCAAAGGTGTGACTTCACCTGCGGTATTAGCCCCGTCGGTTAATAAAATCAGCACTCGACTATCCGTCTGTTGTTTGCGCAAACGTTTCACCGCAAGACCGATGGCATCCCCAATCGCGGTATTTTCCCCTGCCAGCCCCAAAGCAGATTCATTAAGTAAAGTCGTCAAGGTCGACCGGTCAAATGTTAGCGGCGTTTGCAGATAAGCCTGTGTGCCAAACAAAATCAAGCCTAGCCGATCACCCGCTCGGCGCTGAATAAACTCCGCGGCAACATTTTTTGTCGCCGTTAAGCGGTTAACGCGTCTTTTTTCAATAATAAAATCTTCAACCTCCATACTGCCCGACAAATCTATCGCCAGCATCAAGTCTCTACCGCTGATGGCCTGTTCAATGGGCTCTCCCAACCACTGTGGCCGCATAGACGCCAGAACTAAAAATAACCAAGCCAACACCGCTAGAATTAATGGCCATTTTTCAGGTTGAGTAATGACTTTACTGGTTCCGCTACCAAAATCTTCCAAAAAAGGCACTTTTAATGCTGCCTGTTCGACGGGTGTTTGCGCAGGCATTAACCAACGAATTAATAAGGGCAGGGGGAGCGCCAAAATCAATAATGGCCACTGAAAATGAATCATAATTATTTTTGCAGTTGTATCCAGGTTTCACACAATTTAAAAACTTCATCCATATTACAATCCATACTCTCAGGGCGTTGATAATGACCGCTTGCTAAAACCTGCCCAACGCCCTGGCTAAACGCAGGCTCTTTCAAAGAGCGATCTAAATATTCCAGCCATTGCTGTCCACTTAAACTGGCGGCTTGATCCCGAGAAGCTTGACTCATCGCCAGCCGACGCAAAATTTTAGATAATGCCTGCAATTTATCCTGATCATCTATCGATTGATGCTTTAAGTCTTTTAATAATTTTTTTGCCGTCTTCACGGCTGTTTTTCGTATTATCCGCTTAAATAGCCAATAGAAAAGAAAAATCAGCAGCGGCAGCAACACAATTAACAACCACCAGCCGATTGCAGGTGGCCACCAGCCTACAGCCTCAGGTAGATGTATATCTCGTAACTGTATGGATTGCCCCTGCATCAGCGTAAAACCTCAACAGGGTCATCTGCGGTGCTGCATTGAAAACATACTAAATTCATTTTCTTAGCAATTCTTTGTAAACATTCCAAACGTTGCTGGTAGCGTCGCTGATAACTCAATATACGTTGCTCATCACCTGTATCAATCACCACATCTCGCTGCTCATCGGCAAAACGATAACGACCTTTTGCCGGCAGATGACTCTCTAAGGGGTCATAAACCTGAATTAAAACCAGCTCACAATGGCGGGATAATTTAGCCAGATGATGTTCGGCTTTTTGCGTTAGGCCTCTGAAATCACTGATAATATAGACTAGGCTACCAGGACGGGCATGTTGGACCAAACGGGCCAGCCCAATCTCCAGATTCATATCCTGATTGTTTGTAGTTAACGGTCTACTAAGGGCATTAAAAAAACGTAATACCGCATGTTTGCCATTCTGGGGCTTTAATTCCTGACAGGCTGAATCGGTATAAACCTGCCCACCTATACGATCACCTTTATGCTGTGCCGTCCAGGCCAATAATGCGGCAAGCCTTGCAGCCTGAACCGACTTAAAGACACCTCGGGTGGCAAAATGCATGGTCGAGCGGTTATCAACCGAAATAAACACTGGTCGCTCACGCTCCTCACGAAACACCTTGGTATGCGGCTTTCCGGTACGCGCAGTCACCCGCCAGTCTATGCTACGAATATCATCTCCAGGTTGATACAAGCGCGCTTCGTCAAACTCCATTCCCCGGCCTTTAAAGCGAGAAACGTAGCCTCCGCTCTGCGTTGAACGTATTGCTGAATGATTCAATTGCAAAAATGATGCTGGCCTGGCTAAATCAATTAATGTCTTTAGCTGGATAGAAACCAGACTATTGGTCGTGTTGATCATTTATGGCACAGCAATTCTGGCAATTAATTGCTTAATAAAGTCATCCGTTGTTACCCCTTCGGCTTCCGCCTCATAAGATAAAATTAAGCGATGACGTAATACATCAAACGCCATATCCTGAATATCTTCAGGACCAACAAAATCACGTTGCTGTAACCAGGCTTTAGCCCTGGCACAACGATCCAGGGCAATACTGGCTCTAGGACTGGCACCATACTGTAACCAACCTGCCAGATCTTCACCGTATGCAGCCGGATTCCGGGTTGCTAAAATAATTTGTAACAGATATTCTTCCAGGCTTTCGGCCATATAAATGTCCAGCACTTCATCCCGAGCTGTCAATACTTGCTGCTGAGTTATCGGCTGGAATGATTGCTGAGTTTGCTGAAAACCGCCTTTTGCTTCCCTTCTTGCCAACTGTAAAATATCTCTCTCATGCTCTGGCTCAGGATAATCAATCGCAACATGCAACAAAAAACGATCTAACTGAGCTTCTGGCAAAGGATAGGTTCCTTCCTGCTCAATCGGGTTTTGAGTCGCCATAACCATAAATAATTCAGGCAAAGGATAAGTGGTACTGCCAACGGTAATCTGCCTTTCTGCCATCGCTTCCAATAGCGCGGCCTGAACCTTGGCTGGGGAACGGTTTATTTCATCGGCCAAAACCAGATTATGAAACAAGGGCCCTTTCTGAAACACGAAAGTACCTTCCTGCGGTCGATATATTTCAGTACCCGTCAAATCAGCCGGTAATAAGTCAGGCGTAAATTGCACCCGATGAAAATCGGCCTCCAGGCCTATACTCAGGACATTAATCGCCCGTGTTTTCGCCAGTCCGGGAGCACCTTCCACCAGCATATGTCCATCAGCCAACAAGGCGATTAACATCCGCTCGACGAGAACATCCTGACCGATAATCTGCGCATTTATATAAGATCTTAATTGTTGAAAAGAAGCTTGAGAGTTACTTAGGCTTATCTCTGCCATAATTACTTTTTATTCCTTAGTATAAAGATGACTTAAAATTCAAGTCCATCTGACGAGCGTTGTAGTGTAAAGTTCACTATTTTATTTATCCTTGAAAAACTTGTAAACGACCAATGTCTGCTAAATATAAAACAGCCCCGCCAGCCAGTCGTTCGATACCTGCTGGAATCCCATATATTGTCGCCAATGAGGCTGCAGAGCGCTTCAGCTATTATGGCATGCGTGCCATTCTGGTCGTCTTTATGACTCAACACCTAATGAACTCTGCCGGTACACTGGATGTCATGAATGAAAACGAGGCTCAGGGCTATTATCATTTATTTATTTCCGCAGTCTATTTTATGCCTATACTAGGGGCGATACTGGCAGATAGCTACTTAGGTAAATATCGCACGATTCTATATTTATCGCTATTTTACTGCTTTGGTCATTTTGCTTTGGCAGTAGATGATACCCGAACAGGTTTATTGATTGGGCTGGGGCTGATTGCTATCGGTGCAGGCGGAATAAAACCCTGTGTTTCATCACATTTAGGTGATCAGTTTGGTGTTTCCAACCTGCATTTATTAAGTAAAATCTTTGGCTGGTTTTATTTTTCCATCAACCTCGGTGCTTTTGCCGCCATGCTACTGATTCCCTGGCTGCTGAATCAATACGGCGCTAGCGTCGCTTTCGCCGTCCCAGGCATCTTAATGTTTCTGGCCACCCTGGCTTTTTGGAGCGGGCGACAACGCTTTGTGCATATTCCGCCAACTGGACACGAATTTATTGCCGAGTTATTGAGTCCTTTCGGCCTGAAAATTATCATTAAACTTGGTTCTATCTATCTTTTTATAGCGGTATTTTGGGCCTTATTTGAACAAACCGGCTCATCCTGGGTTATACAAGCACAGAAAATGGATCGCATGATTGCCGGGGTTGAAATACTGCCGTCACAAATTCAGGCCGCAAATCCACTGTTAATTATGTTACTTGTGCCGATATTCAGCTATATTATATATCCACAAATATCTAAAATAATTGAATTAACGGCATTAAAGAAAATTGCCCTGGGCCTGTTTCTAAGCAGCATTGCTTTTGCTATTGCAGCCTATGTGCAAATGCTGATTGATAACGGCCTGGTTCCTCATATAGCCTGGCAACTACTGGCTTATTTATTATTAACGGCGGCAGAAGTGATGGTATCTATTACATGCCTTGAGTTTTCTTATACTCAAGCACCTAAGCGGATGAAGTCTTTTGTCATGGCCTTATTTTTTATGTCTATCTCTTTAGGTAATTTATTTACCAGCGCGGTTAATTTTTTAATCATCAATGAAGATGGCAGCCATAAGCTAATCGGCGCGGATTATTTTTGGTTTTTTACCATTTTAATGTTACTGACAGCTGTTTTATTTCTATTTGTCATGCAACGTTATCAGGAAAAAACTTATTTACACGATGAACAAGCTAGTTGATAGTTATCAAAAATGGAGAACATTTATATGAAATCAATTCAATTAACAAATACATTGTTAATCATGGCATTTTTTTCCAGCCCAAGCCTGGCCGGAGTTTATAAATGCATTGATGATCAAGGGAAAACCGCTTATCAGTCCAAACCTTGTGCAAACGAAAAAAACGCCCTGAAAATAGATATCAAAACGGGTAGTACTACTGATATCGCATCCAAACTAAAACAGCAAGAGAAAGACAAGCAGTTAAAAATAGAGCAGGAGAAACAACAACAGCTGCAACAGACTCAGGAAGCGGAAAGAATAAAACAGGCCACCCTAGAAAGCAGCATCAACCAGCAATTGATCAAAGACAACCCAGTGCAATATACGGCTTTTGCCATCCCACCCTATAAACATGACCAATTATCCAATCTAGTCAAACCCTTTGCCAGCCGGCTGCCTGAAATTGAAAAATTCAGGCGCATAGCCTCACAAAAAGCACTGGCAACAGGAGAGTGTAAACGTGTTGAATCCAACCAACTAAGCGTTCGTAGTCAGTTAAACAACTTGATTATTACTGTTGATTGCAGCTCAGCCAAGACTTTTCAATTTACTGAAACTGAACTTTTAAATTAATGACAAACAAAACTGTTTTTATAACCGGTTGTTCCACCGGTATAGGCTACACTACTGCAGTTGAATTAAAAAAAAGGAATTACCGAGTCATTTGTTCTGCCCGTCAACAGGCGGATGTTCTACGTTTACAAGAACAAGGCTTCGAAACCCTGCAACTGGACCTGGCTGATTCAGACAGCATCCAACAAGCCGTCAAAGAATTAATTGAGCTGACCGAGGGTAAAGTTGATGGCTTATTTAATAATGGTGCTTTTGGGCAACCTGGTGCAGTTGAAGATCTAACCAGAGATGTTTTAAGAAATCAGTTTGAAACCAATTTATTTGGCACACATGAACTAACCAATTTGATTATTCCGCTGATGCGCAAACAGGGACATGGACGTATTCTTTACAATAGCTCCATCCTGGGCTTTGTGGCCATGAAATATAGAGGTGCCTATAATGCCAGTAAGTTTGCGCTGGAAGGCTTGGTGGATACGCTACGCATAGAACTCTATAACACTAATATCCAGCTTTGCTTAATAGAGCCCGGCCCTATCACCAGCAATTTCAGGAAGAATGCTTTTGCTTTATATAAAAAAAATATAAATCCGGAGCAAAGCTTCCACCGGCAAACTTATAAAGCGATGGAGGAACGCCTGCAAAAAGAAGGTCCGGCAGCGCCCTTTACCTTACCGGCTGAAGCCGTGGCAGAAAAGGTTATTCATGCTCTGGAATCTAAAAACCCTAAAATTCGTTATTACGTTACCTTTCCAACTTATTTATTTGGCTATTTAAAGCGCTTGTTACCCATGTCCTGGCTGGATACACTGCTAAGAAAAGTACAATAATGGAAGAACGGCTGGTGGCCTGTCCTTATTGCGGAGAAACGATTACCCTGCTGGTTGATCCCTCAATTGATGAGCAACAATATTATGAAGACTGTTCGGTTTGTTGCTGCCCAATTTTAGTCGATGCGAGTAAAAACGACAATAACCATATAATTATAATGGTAAAAGCCGATAATGAATAAGTAATAACTGTCG
>SPJJ01020735.1_pt1 | contig 10616 bp, 10 predicted proteins | sample 3741741 | NCBI WGS metagenome assembly SPJJ01 (sample SAMN10925908, study PRJNA522277) | cold seep metagenome | isolation source: Elba SIP-enriched marine methane seep metagenome, extraction at timepoint T1 | place: Italy: coast of Elba, Mediterranean Sea | collected 2014-05 | reverse complement strand
ATCAGGTCAGGCGTTATCCGGGTCGATCGCGATTGGCTTCCTGCTCTGGATATATGTGAGCCGGTTCACATCGGCGGGCGTCGAACCGTTGCAATCTACGATCGATAGGCTCCCAAAAAGCCTGGATGACGCAACGCGCAGCCTTGGCGTCCGCGGGGTCCGCCAACTCTTCCGCGTCGACCTACCCTTGCTGGCGCCGGGCGCCATCGCCGCAGGTCTCATACTCTTCGTGGAAATCCTGAAAGAGCTACCGGCAACCCTGATGCTTCGGCCATTTGGATGGGACACGCTCGCGGTGCAGGCGCACGCTTATGCAACAGATGAGAGGTTGCCTCAGGCCACCTTGCCGTCTCTTCTGATCGTGCTTGCCGGTTTGATCCCTGTTATTTTGTTGTCCTGGCGCCTAAGTCGGACCGAGAGGACGTAGAGTTCATGTCGCTAAATCCCTCCCTCATCGCGCAAGGCCTCAGCCGATCGTTCTCGGGGCGCACAGTCGTCGATCAAGCAAATTTATTGATCGAACCTGGACAAGTGACCGCGCTGATCGGGCCGTCAGGTTCCGGAAAGACCACTCTGCTGCGCATGCTCGCCGGCATGGAAACACCGGACACTGGGACAGTCCGCTCGGGCGAAGACGTGCTGTCTGGACCGCAAACTTTCATCCCTATCGAAAAGCGACGCATTGGGCTCGTGTTTCAGGATTTCGCGCTGTTTCCGCATCTGTCTGTTCTGGGCAATGTCATGTTCGGATTGCACAAGCTGCCAAAACCCGACCGCGTATTGCAAGCGGATATCTGGATCGAAAGACTGGGCCTCGCCCATCGCCGTGATGCCTATCCGCATCAATTGTCCGGCGGCGAACAGCAACGTACCGCGATTGCCCGCGCGCTCGCCCCGAAACCCGTTGCAATCCTACTTGATGAACCATTCTCCGGACTCGACCCGGCCATGCGCGATCAGGCACGAACTGCCGCGCTGGAGGCTGTTCGCGCCGCCGAGATCCCGGCATTGCTCGTCACACACGACGCCGCTGAAGCGCTGGTACATGCTGATCAGGTTGCTGTGATACATGAAGGGCGAATTCTCCAGTCTGATACCCCGGATATGGTTTACCGATCACCGAACAACATAGCAGTCGCCCGCGCCTTGGGGCCGCTGCATGAAATCGCGGCATCTTCCTTGCCCGACGCGTGGCGCGCGCAACTCGGCACAACGTCCGAGACATTGTATTATCGCCCAGAAGCTATTCGCGTTGGCGAAGGCGTGGCGTGCACGATATCGCGCACACGGCTCGCAGGGCCGACCACCCAACTCGACCTCAAATTGTCCGAAACCGCAACTATTGTTGCAGCGTGCCAGCCGGGGCGCGCATTGGCTGCAGGTGAAACGGTGCGGGCATCCCTCAACCCGGGTTTTGTCTTTGATTTCAGTGAAAAGCCACTCTGACATTTCCGTCATGATGCAGATCTTGCCCTCGCCAAGCCACAATCAATTGCTTAGCCTGATCGTGAAACAAGGAATGACCCTATGCTCAGACTGATTCTGACTGTCCTTTCTGCGAGCTTTATCTGGCTTGCTGCGGCATTGCCCAGCGCCAGTCAAAGTCTCATTCGCGACGCAGAGATCGAGCAGACTCTGCGGGAGTGGACCGACCCCATTCTGGAAGTCGCTGGATTGCAGCCAAATGATGTTGGGCTTTACATAATCAACGACCCTAGCCTCAACGCATTTGTCGCGGGTGGTCAGCGCATTCATTTGCACACCGGGCTGATCATGGCGTCCGACAATGCACGCCAGGTAAAAGGCGTTATTGCGCATGAGACCTGCCACATTGCCTGCGGTCACACCGTCACTCGATCTCGCGCAGCGAGCGTTGCCTCGCGGCCCGCTCTGATCTCGATTGGTCTCGGGGTTCTCGCGATCGCGGCCGGTGCGCCCGATGCCGGGGCCGCACTGATCGCGAGTTCCCAGCAATTTGCCGCGCTGAACTTCTTCGTGCACACCCGTGCCGAAGAAGCCATGGCCGACACGCAAGGCGTGCAATACCTGGTCGCGCTGGACCAGTCTCCGATGGGGATTGTCGAGTTTTTTGAGAAATTCCGGTACCAGGAAGTTCTCTCAGAGTCGCGGCGCTTTCCGTATTTTAGATCTCACCCTTTGACCGCACAGCGGGTTCGCACCACCCGAGCGCTGGCGGAGGAATCGGGTCTGGCAGATAAGCCCGAAGACCCGCGCGTCGTCGAACAGTTTGACATGATGAAAGCCAAACTGGTTGGCTTTCTTGAGCCGCCAGCACGTGTGTTCCGCGATTACCCGCCGACCGATATGTCCGCACCCGCGCGCTACGCTCGGTCAATTTCAGCGATGAAATCTGCTGACCTTACGACCGCTCTTAGAGAGATCGACTCTCTGATTGCTGATCAGCCGGAAAACCCATTCTTTCACGAACTGAAGGGGCAGATCCTGTTTGAAACCGGCCGACCGGTCGATTCGGTCGAGCCGCTAATCGAAGCCAACCGGCTCCTCCCAAACAATTCACTCATCCAGGTATCGCTCGCTCGATCCCTTCTGGAACGCAGTGAGGAAGGCGACATGGAACTCGCCGAGACCGCCTTGCGAGATGCGCTGATCAAAGAACCAAACAACGCATTCGCCTGGACCCAGCTCGCTATCGTTTTCGAAAAACAGGACAATCGCCCTATGGCGCAGGTCGCGACTGCAGAGGCGGCCTATAATATCGGCAATTATCCGCGCGCGCATTCATTTGCCCAGCGGGCGATCCGAGAGCTTACGCCGAATACCCCCGCGTTCCGACAAGCCAGCGACATTCGCAATGCAACGGACCCCGCTTTGCCTGAGAATGAAGTGTTCTGGCGGCGGCGGAGATAACCGCCTTCACGCGAATGTCAGCAATTTGACCTTGCTATTCATGGCAAATAAATCATCTGCGTAACAAGTATATACGACCTTGAACCTCAGGACCGATCTATGACCCGAACTTTCAGCATGGCCCTCGCCGCAACCGCAATCGCTCTGACGCCAGCTTGCGCGCAGGAGCAAATCGATACGGCCAGCCGTGAAGCGATTGAAAAAGTCGTTTATGACTACATCATAGAGAACCCTGAAATCATCGAAGAAGCTCTGATCGCGCTGACGGAAAAGCGCCAGCTCGAAGAAGACGAACGGACCCGAACACTTATCTCGGAAAATCTGGACGCCTTGCAAAATAACGCAGCCGACTACTCGATCGGTCCAGCCGATGCGAAAGTCACTGTTGTTGAGTTTTTCGATTATCGGTGCGGCTTCTGTAAGCGCTCAGCCAGCTGGGCGATCGAACTGCCTGAAAAGTATGACAATCAGGTTCGCGTCGTTTTCAAAGAGCTTCCCATCCTATCGACAGAAAGCGAGAAAGCCGCACTGGCAGCGATCGCAGCGGGTAAGCAGGGAAAGTATGTCGAGATGCATATGGGCCTAATGGAGCTGGACAATGGCTCCGGTTTCGGTCCGGACATGATCGACGAGGTTGCTGAATCGGTTGGCGTCGACGTCGCCAAGATGCGCGCCGATATGAAGTCTGTTGACGTCCAGAAAACGGTTGCGGATTCGAAAAGCCTCGCGCGTGAGCTCGGCATTACCGGAACGCCCAACTTCGTCATCGGCACAGAATTCGTGCCGAGTGCTGACATTACGCAAGTTGAAGCTCTGATTCAGACGGCGCTCGCCGACAGCTAGATCAAACCAGCCAACGGAGACGATGGGTCTGCATATCGTTTGCGGCCCATCCGTCCTGCGAGATAGGCCTCGCGCCCCGCAATCACCGCATGCTTCATCGCCGTCGCCATTCGGATCGGATCCTTGGCTTCCGCGATTGCGGTATTCATCAACACACCATCACATCCAAGCTCCATCGCCTGGGCAGCGTCTGAGGCCGTGCCGACGCCAGCGTCGACAATGACGGGCACGCGCGACTGCTCAACAATGAGGCGAATATTGAGAGGGTTCTGGATACCGAGGCCTGAGCCAATCAAGCTACCGAGCGGCATGATGGCCGCGCAGCCCACGTCTTCGAGCTTACGCGCATAGACCGGGTCATCGGAGCAATAGACCATCACCTCAAACCCGTCGCTGATCAGATCTTTCGCGGCTTTAAGAGTTTCTTCCATATCGGGATAGAGCGTCTTCTGGTCGGACAAGACTTCCAGCTTCACCAGGTCCCAGCCGCCCGCTTCGCGCGCCAGTCGCAATGTGCGCACAGCCTCGTCTGCGGTAAAGCACCCGGCGGTGTTTGGGAGATAGGTAAACTCGCTCGGAGAGACGTGGTCCTGCAACCGATCTTCATCTGGATTGGACAGGTTCACCCGGCGCAGCGCGACGGTCACCATCTCCGCCCCAGCCGCCCGCGCGGCTTCGGCGTTCTGCGCGTAGGAAGCGTATTTTCCTGTGCCAACGATGAGGCGCGAAGTGAATGTCCGTCCTGCGACGGTTAAAGGCGTATCAGTCATGTCGCTCGCTTACTCCTGCGCAATCGGTTGGGCAAGTCACCGCATGAACCGCTAATCGTCGCGTTTGAAATCGCCGGAGACTCCGCCGGTTTTTTCGAGCAATCTCAACCCTTCAATGGTCATCGACTTATCGACGGCTTTCAGCATGTCGTAGAGGGTGAGCGCGGCCACGCCTGCCGCCGTGAGCGCTTCCATTTCCACACCCGTTTGTCCTTGCGTGCGCGTTTCAGTAGTGACGCGCAGGCAGGTCTCTTCGATCGCGATCTTCACATTGATCTTGCTCAAGGGCAGCGGATGGCAGAGCGGAATGAGGTCCGCCGTTTTCTTCGCCGCCATAACGCCTGCAATCTCTGAGACGGTAATGACGTCGCCCTTCTTGGTGCTGCCGGAGCGGACGATATCAAGCGTCTCTGGCGACGCCATGAGTCGTGCTTCTGCGCGAGCGGTCCGCTGTGAGCTTGGCTTATCACCAACATCGACCATGCGGGCGCGTCCTTCGGCGTCCAGATGGGTAAGCTTGTTGCTCGTCGCCATTTCAGACCTCCGTTAGTCGCGGCATCAGATCGACCAGATTGCAAGGACGGTGGCGGCTATCGAGTTGCCACCGAATGATATTGTCCCACCCATCCTTGCAGGCGCCGTTCGAACCCGGTAGGCAGAATATGACCGTAGCATTGGCAATGCCGGCGCAGGCCCGTGACAACAAAGTGGACAGGCCTACGCTTTGATAGCTGACCATATGCCAGACCGTGTCAAAGCCTTCGATCCTTTTCTCAAACAGCGGCATGACAGCCTCATAGGTAATGTCGCGTCCGGTCAGGCCAGTACCGCCCGTTGAAATCACGGCATCAACGTTCGGATCCTCAATCCAGCCTCTAACCCTTGCCGCGACCGCTTCGATTTCATCGCGCACCAGACCTCGGTCAATCAGAGAATGTCCAGCCTCCTGGATTCGGTTCGCCAAGAGCTGCCCAGATGTATCGGTTTCAAGCGTTCGGGTATCGGACACGGTCAGCACAGCGATGTTCAGAGATTGAAAGTCGAGGTCTGGGTCCAGACGTCCCGCTGGCGCCGGTAGATCTGGTACATTCGTCATGTTTGTGTCCTGATAGTCTTTAGTTTCAGACCACTATTGCTAGTGTCTCCGGATCAAATTGGCCATCACTTAGTCAGGCGCGCAGCATGAACCTTAGAAGGCGACCCAAATGATCCCAGTGTGGCTCGTAGTCACATTTACGGTGACGGCTGTCCTTTATTCCAGCGTCGGCTTTGGCGGCGGCTCAACCTCCACGGCGCTTCTGGTCTTCTCTGGCTTACAAATAAGCCTAGTGCCGATTGTCTCGCTGGCTTGCAACCTGACGGTCACCAGCACCGGCACGTGGAAAGCCAACCGCGCGGGCCTCTACAAGGACTCAGACGTCTGGCCGATCCTCGCCTTCTCGGTGCCCGCTGCTTTTCTCGGCGGATTGACACCGATCAACGATCAGAACCTGATCCTACTCCTTGGCTTATCCTTGCTCTTCGCCAGCGCACACCTCGGCTGGGACGCGATGTCCGGAGCAGCTGCGGGTGGTGGGGCGATGCGGTCCCGGTCCCGATGGATTGCGCCTTTGATTGGTGCGGGCATTGGATATTTGTCAGGGCTCGTCGGCATTGGCGGAGGAATATTTCTGGCGCCGGTGCTGCATGTTCTGAACTGGAATTCCCCGCGCAAAATCGCGGCGTTGGCGACGGCCTACATTGCTGCCAACTCGATCGCGGGACTGGCTGGCAAAACGATCCAGCTTGCAGCATCGAGTGATCTAGCAATCCTTATCCCGTTTTGGCCACTCATTCCTTCTGTATTGATTGGCGGCTGGATTGGACACCGATTCATGCTCGGCCTTTTCCCGGAACGGCTTGTCAAAGGCGTGACAGCCGTGCTCATCCTGATTGTGGCCGCGCGCCTTTTATTGCGCGTGTTTGGAGGCTCCTAAGTGATTTCACGAGCAGACGCATTGCAACACATCACAGCCCTACCCGCGCTGGAGGAGATCGAGCGCGTCCCGCTTCAGGCTGGTGTCGGGCGCACGCTCGCCAGCCCTGTTCTGGCGCGGCATACGCACCCTCCAAAAGATATGTCGGCGATGGACGGGTACGCCGCCCGCTTCGAAGATTGCGCCCTGGGCGCGAAACTCAGCGTCATCGGAGAAGCCCCTGCGGGCCACCCCTATGCAGGGAGCGTCGGCCGCGGACAGTGCGTTCGCCTATTCACCGGCTCCGTCGTGCCTGACGGCGCAGATCATGTTGTCATTCAGGAGGATGTTGACCGCCAAGATGACGAGATCACAATCCGAGATGCACAAGGCGCCGCCCGACACATCCGCGCGGCCGGGATCGATTTTCGATCCGGCGATGAACTGATCCCTGAAGGCACAAAGCTCACGGCGCGGCAGCTCTCAATCTGCGCGGCCGGAAATCATGCAGAACTCGATGTTCGCCGCGCGCCGCGCATCGCTTTGCTGGCGAATGGCGATGAACTTCGCCCACCAGGGACAAAGCTTGAACCGGGTCAGATCATCGCCTCGAACGAGTATTCGCTGACCGCGCTTATTGAGGCGTGGGGCGGCAGCGTGATCAATCTCGGAATTGCCCCGGACGACCCCAAGGAGATTAAGGCGCGGATTGAGGGTGCCGAACAAGCAGGTGTCTTCGTGCCGGTCGGCGGCGCGTCCGTAGGCGACCATGATCACATGAAGTCAGTGTTCTCAGAGCTCGGTTTCTCGTCGATCTTTTCCAAAGTTGCGGTTCGCCCCGGAAAGCCAACCTGGATGTCGCAAAATGCCGAACGACTCGTACTTGGCCTCCCGGGCAATCCAGCATCCGCGCTTGTTTGCGCGCACTTATTCTTGAAGCCACTGATCGCGAGGCTTCTTGGAGGGACTGACCTGCACACGACTGTTCCAGCGAACTTGCTGGCCCCGCTCAGCGCAAATGGACGGCGCGAGTCTTTCCTGCGCGGGCGCTTGGACTACTCGGAAGGCGGTGAACGGGTCGTTATGCCTGCAAGCAATCAGGACAGCTCGCTCTTGTCCCCGTTTGTAACTTCAAACGTCCTGATACACCGACCAATCGATGCGCCCGCACGCGAGGTTGGCGACATGGTGGAGTGTGTCTTGCTGGACTGATGCTTCAGGAAAACGCGCCTAAATTTCGCCGCGCACCCGGCGCATGACGCCTGAAAAATCCAGCCCTGCGAACCCATCTTCGTCCAGGCGCGAATAGATCTCTTCAGCCCGCGCTCCTAGCGGTGTCGATGCATCGATGCTCCCGGCGGCCTGTTGCGCCAGACGTAGATCTTTCAGCATCATCGCAACCGCAAACCCCGGCTGATAGTCATTGTTAGATGGCGCGGCAGGCACTGGTCCGGGCGACGGACAATACTTCGTCATGGACCAGCATTGTCCCGACGCGGTCGACGAAATGTCGAAAAATGTCTGCGCGTCGAGGCCAAGCTTCTCGGCAAGATTGAACGCTTCGCATGTGCCGATCATAGAAATGCCGAGCAACATATTGTTGGCAATTTTCGCGACTTGTCCGTTGCCCGCCCCACCAGCATGCACGACATTCGCGCCCATGATGTCGAGCACAGGCTTGGCGCGCGCAAAGGCCGGATCCGGACCGCCAACCATGAAAGTGAGCGTCCCCGTATTCGCCGCTGCCGTCCCACCGGAGACCGGTGCATCGACCATGAGAAAACCGCCATCGGTCGCCTTGGCAGCTGCTTCGCGCGCCTCATCGACAGAGATGGTAGAACAATCAATAAACAAGGCTCCATCGGCGGCGTTCGCGGCGATGCCTTCCTCACCAAAATAGACGGCAAGAACGTGCTTTCCCGCTGGAAGCATGGTGACGATGACCTCTGCCTCGTCCGCAACCTCGGTGAGAGATGCGGCACCAGATGCCCCGGCAGAGATTGCGGCCTGAACCGCATCTGCATTCAAATCAAAGGCCTGCACATCGTGACCCGCACGCACCAGATTGGCGCACATTCCTGCGCCCATATTCCCCAGACCGATAAAACCGATTTTCATGGCGGACCTCTCCGTAAGCCTCAAAGCAAACGGCAATACGCCACCCTCGCAGGTTTGTAAAAATCTTGATGCGATCCAATCCGAAGATCGACTAGAAACGCATCGCTTTCATCGTATCCAAGCTCGTCTGAATAGACTCCCGATAAGACTGCGGAGGATTGTCATGTTCGGCGATGAAATACTGCATGCCCGAAACATCATTCTCAGCGAAATAGGTTTCAAACGGCAATTCGCCTTCGCCGACATTCACCATCAATGCCTGCACAATCGCGGGGAAGTCGAGGCTCGTACGCCACGGGCTGGCATTGCCTATGCGATCCTTCACATGGCACATCTTGAAGCGCCCGGGATGGGCGTTGAACAGGGCGGGAATATCGGTTCCGGTCAAAGCAGCCCAGAACAGGTCCAATTCAAAAGTCACCAGTTCCGGATCCGTTTCCGTCAGCAGGATAGTCATTCCGTTTTCGCCATCGCCCAGATCGAAGAATTCGAACTGGTGGTTATGATACCCGACTTTTACGCCTGCTGGCTTCATTGCCTCACCGGCGCGGTTCAGCATCGCAGCATGGTCTTTGTAATTATCGAGACCGCGCTGATCGTCGCCGACCCAGGGCAGGATCGCGTATTCACATCCCAGCACGTTGCACACAGCTGCCACTTCCTCTGGGCGGTTGGCGAGACTGTCATAATCCAAATGCGTGATCGGCGCCGGCAAACCGACATCATCGAGAATGGTGCGCAACTCGGCTGGCGAGCGGTCCAGGAAATTCCGACCATTCAGTTCGACATAATCGTAACCGACATCCTTGATCATCTGAAATGTGCCGACAACATCCTCGCCCATTGCGTCGCGCAGCGTATAAGTCTGGATCCCAATTTTATCCAATTGCCTCTTTGCGGGCGCAGCGGCCAATCCACTAGAGTTGCAAGCACCGAGCGCCATTAACGCACCGGAGGCCGTCAGGAAGCTTCTGCGGTTCAGGGTCATAGCGTTCCGTCTTTCATCAGTTCAGCAGCGTGATTTGCTGCGCGGGCCGAAAAGGCCATGTAGGTCAGCGATGGATTCTGGCATCCGCCGGAAGCCATGAACGACCCATCGGTCACGAACAGGTTTGGAACATCCCAAGCCTGGTTCCACTCATTGAGCACCGAGCTCGAAGGATCTCGCCCCATGCGGGCCGTACCCATTTCATGAATACCGATGCCGGGAGGAGCTGGCTCCGCTGTGTCCGGATCGTCTGTCTGGATGTCGATGCCGCCAGCCGCTTCCAACATAGCGCGCGTATCGCGGATCGCCTGGCGAACCATGTTGCGCTCATTGTCACCCCAGCGCACATCAAGAACGGGAACCGGAAAGCCCCATTGATCCGTCTTGTTTGCATGAAGGCGAACATGATTGGCTTCATTCGGAAGAACTTCGCCAAAAGCCACCATGCCGATTCGCCATTGGCCTGGCGTTCTGGCGGAGGCTTTAAAATCGGCCCCGACACCTTCTTTGCCCATCGAGCTCCACCAGCGCTCGCGCATGGCGCCGCCTTGGTACCCGAACCCGCGCACGAATCCTTCGGCTTCTTCGGTGTGGTTGCGGAACCTTGGGATGTAGAATCCGTTCGGACGCCGCCCGAATGTGTGCTTGTCGAGATTGCCCGGTAAAACGGCCGAGCCGCGCGCGCCGGAATGGTGATCCATGATGTTCCGGCCCAGCTGGCCAGAGCTGTTGGCAAGACCGTTCGGCGCGTCGCCGTTGGCTGAATTTAGCAGGATCATCGTGGACGGAATGGTTCCTGCGTTGAGGAAGACCACCCGCGCGGTCATCACTTTGCGCTCACCGGACGCGATATCAACAGTTTCTACGCCCGTCGCGCGTCCTGTCTCCTCATCCACAATGACCTTGTGGACGGCCGTATCAGAAATGAGCGTCATGTTTCCGGTCCGACGCGCTGCTGGCAGGGTCGCGGAGTTAGAGCTGAAATAGGCACCAAAGCTACAGCCCTGGAAACAGTGGTTGCGCGCCTGACAACGGCCACGCCCCAGATCCCTT
>SPJJ01014576.1_pt1 | contig 10620 bp, 12 predicted proteins | sample 3741741 | NCBI WGS metagenome assembly SPJJ01 (sample SAMN10925908, study PRJNA522277) | cold seep metagenome | isolation source: Elba SIP-enriched marine methane seep metagenome, extraction at timepoint T1 | place: Italy: coast of Elba, Mediterranean Sea | collected 2014-05 | reverse complement strand
TATTTAAATAATCAATTGGAATATTGATTGCTTTACAGAGAATAGTTTTAAGGAATTATCATGGCTGAAGAAACACAAGATGCTGATGGGTTAAAGGGCTCATCGAAGATTTTAATTATCATTATTATTGTTTTGCTGTTGATTATCATTGGCGGCGGCGTTGCTTTTTTTCTGATGGGCAGCAGTGAAGATCCTACAGCTGAAGGTGAAGACGCTCAAGAAGTCGCAGAAGAAGTCGTCGAGGAAGAAGTTGAGCCCGCTATAAACGATATGGTGTATTACGAGTTGGAAGAACCTTTACGAGTTAATTTTCCCAAAGGCAGTGCTGCACGATTGATTGAAGTTAAATTGGCCTTGTTACTTAAAAATAAGGATGTTGAAGAGGATATGGAAAAGCATGAGCCGATGATAGTGAATAATTTGTTGATGGCAATTAGTGCGGCCGGTGCAGAAAAATTAAAGCAAACCGAAGGCAAAGATGAATTACGCACCTTGATGCTTGAAGAGATTCAAAAGGTCATGACAAAAATGACTGGTAAAAAGCAGGTGAAGGAAGTCTTTTTTACATCATTTGTAATGCAATAACATGTCTACAGCTGATTTACTTTCTCAGGATGAAATTGATGCACTGCTACATGGTGTAGACGATGGTGATGTCGAAACCGAATCTTCGGAAGATGATGCGCCGCAAGGCACACGATCTTATGATTTTGCCAACCAGGAGCGCATTGTTCGCGGGCGTATGCCGACCCTGGAAATGGTCAACGAGCGTTTTGCACGGTATTTTCGGATTTCATTATTTAATTTTTTGCGCCGTTCTGCGGAAATTTCTGTGTCGGGAATTCAGGTGCAGAAGTTTTCTGAATTTGTGCAAAGCCTGTTTGTTCCCACCAACCTGAATATTATTCGCATGGGACCATTACGCGGACGGGCGTTGATTGTTATGGAACCGCGTCTAGTGTTTACGGCAGTGGATAATTTCTTTGGTGGCGGCGGCCAGTTTTATAACAAAGTAGAAGGCCGCGAATTTACGCCGACAGAAATGCGTGTTATTCGCTTGATTATTGATGTTGTGTTTAAAGACATGACTGAAGCCTGGAAGCCAGTGATGGAGGTTGAGTTTGAATATATGAACTCAGAAGTCAATCCACAGTTTGCCAATGTGGTGAGCCCTTCAGAAATTGTTGTGATTTCTACGATTCATATCGAATTGGAAGGAGGAGGCGGGGATTTAAACCTAGTCATGCCTTACAACATGATTGAGCCGATTCGTGAATTACTGGACGCTGTCACCAGTGATCATGGTGAAGTGGATGGGCGTTGGCAGGAATCATTGCGTAATGAAGTGATGCGAAGTCCCGTGGAATTAAGCAGCTTCCTGGTGGAGAAGGAAATGAGTATTCGTGATGTGATGAAGTTAAATACAGGTGATGTGATTCCCATTGATGTGCCTGATGAAGTCATGTTAAGAGCGGAAAAAGTTCCAGTGTTTAAAGGTAAGCTAGGGTTGTCTGATGGAAATTACGCAGTACAGATATTGCAAAAACTAGATCAGGAATCAATCTGATGTTGAATGATGTAAAACTCGCTTGAATGATAAGGATAAACGATGAGTGAAAATGATGAGGATTTAGGAGATGACTGGGCAGCCGCCATGGATGAGCAGGGTGATGCGGAAAGCGATGATCTTGAGCCTTCAGATGAGCTTGATTCGGCGACATTTCCCGATCTTGAAGAAAGTCAGGTTGAGCCTGGAGAGGAAAATGCCGGGGATGATGAATTAAACCTGGATGTGATTCTTGATGTGCCAGTGACCATGTCGATGGAAATAGGTCGCACAAAAATCAATATCCGTAATTTGTTGCAACTTAACCAGGGGTCGGTAGTAGAGCTGGATCGTTTTGCCGGAGAGCCGATGGATGTGTTGGTGAATGGAACATTAATCGCACACGGTGAGGTGGTGGTGGTCAATGATAAATTTGGTATTCGTTTAACGGATGTGATCAGTCCGTCAGAACGGGTTAAAAAACTCGGATGATGCGACTGTTTCCAGGAATATGCCTGTTGATGCTTATGCCAGCACAGTTGCTGGCAGCACAAAGTTTAAGCGACGAGCACGGAGTCGGCTTGCAACAGGCAGTGCAATGGTCATTGAGCCTGGTATGTGTATTATTGATATTTTTCATGTGTGTCTGGCTATTTCGTAAAAGTGGACGATTAAGTCTGGCCGGGGCACAGAAACTCCGCATTTTGACCGGATTAAGCCTCGGAATGCGCGAAAAAGTAGTGTTGATTAAAGCCGGAGATAAAGAGCTGTTGTTAGGCGTTACCCCAGGGCGAATTGAGAAATTATTGGAGCTACACGGGGATGAGCGCTTGTATGCCCAGGCTGATATGCCAGAGGAGGGCGATTTTTCAGTGAAATTAAAACATGCGTTGCGGGGGCAAAAGCATGAGTAAACGTTGTTTATCTGCCGTGATGAGTGCTGTGTTTGTACTGGTGCCCGAGCTATCTCTGGCGACTGGGGTCAATGCGGTTACGGTGACTACGGCAGCCGATGGCGGGCAAACCTACACGGTGACTATCCAGATTTTGGCGTTGATGACAATGTTGACATTGTTGCCCGCTATGTTGCTTACCATGACATCATTTACCCGAATTATGATTGTGTTGGGTTTGTTACGCCAGGCGATTGGCACGGCACAGGCACCGAGTAACCAGGTACTGCTGGGGTTGTCACTGTTCCTGACCATTTTCATCATGATGCCGGTGTTTGACAAAATCAATCAACAGGCCGTGCAGCCGTATATGAATGAGCAAATCAACATGATGGCTGCGCTAGAAAAAGCGGCCGAGCCAATACGCGCGTTTATGCTTAAGCAAACCCGCGAGACCGACCTGGAAATGTTTATGCGCATTGCCGACCAAGGCGATTTTGATTCTGCAGCGGATGTGCCTTTTTCATTAATACTGCCAGCGTTTGTTACCAGTGAATTAAAGACTGCATTTCAGATCGGATTTTTGATTTTTTTGCCATTTTTGGTGATCGACCTGGTTGTCGCCAGTGTGTTGATGTCTATGGGGATGATGATGCTGTCGCCGATGATCATTTCTCTGCCTTTCAAGATTATGCTATTTGTTTTGGCGGATGGCTGGACGTTGGTGCTGGAAATGTTGGCCGCCAGTTTTTATATTTAACGGTGCAAGTATGACCCCAGAAACCATTTCCATGATTGCCCAGGACACCGTGTGGGTAGCCGTCAAAATAATTGGCCCTATTTTACTGACGTCATTGGCCGTAGGTTTGATGGTGTCCATGTTCCAGGCGGCCACATCCATTCAGGAACAAACGCTGACCTTTATTCCCAAACTCGCCACAATTGTTATCGTCTTGATGATTGCAGGCCCGGCCATGCTACAGATGTTGATTGATTATTTTCAGGATATGATTCGCTCGATTCCTGAATTGATTGGATGAACGTTAGCGAAGCGCAGCTGCTTGGCTGGCTGGCCGCATTTATCTGGCCATTTTTTCGCGTGGGAGCCCTGTTTGTGGCCATGCCCATTTTTACCATGCAAGCCGTCCCTGCGCGTGCGCGCTTATTAGCCGCCCTGGTTATTACTTTGGTTATTGTTCCGGTTATACCAAAAATCCCTGAAGTGACCTTATTCAGCTATCAAGGCATTGTTATTGCTGTGCAACAAATCATGATCGGTTTATTGACGGGATTTATATTACAAATGGTTTTTTCAGTCATGTTACTGGCTGGACAATCCGTCGCTTTCAGTATGGGGTTAGGGTTTAGTTCCCTGGTTGATCCCGCGACAGGTGTTCAGGTGCCGGTGATTGGGCAAGTGTTAGTCATATCCGGCAGTTTGTTTTTTTTGGGTATTGACGGGCATTTACTGATTTTTGAAATGCTGGTGCAAAGCTTTATAACGTTGCCGATTGCCGTCATGTCGCTGGAGATGTCAGATTTTTGGCAGGTAGTTATTTGGAGTGCGCAGATTTTTGTCGGCGGGGTGTTGGTGGCTTTGCCTTTGATTATCACCATTTTGTTTATTAATTTAAGTTTTGGCGTGGCTTCTCGCGCCGCGCCACAGTTGCAGATTTTTGGTGTCGGATTTCCCATAACTATCATGATGGGCATGGTGTTGATCTGGATGACCATACCCGGCATGCTGGAAGTATTTGGCGAGATGTTGCGCCAGGCTTTTGCATTAGTCTCTGATGTGCTGAGGTTGTAATGGCAGAAGATTCAGGACAGGATAAATCCGAGGAACCCACCGCCAAGCGCATCAGCGATGCGCGAAAAAAAGGCCAGGTGCCGCGCTCTAAAGAACTGGATACGTTTACTATTTTAATCGTCAGCTCGGTGTTGTTTATCTTTATCGGCGGACATATTGTGGAAGGTCTGTGGACGATCATGCGCAGGCCATTTCAACTAAGCCGCGAGGCGCTCTACGACCCGGCAACCCCCATCCAGGTTTTTTCAAGTTCGGTGACCGATGGCATGCTGCTGGTTGTTCCCATCTTATTAGTTGTTACCGCGTCTGCGTTGATTACGCCGACTATTATCGGCGGCTGGAATTTTAGCGGTCAGGCCATTCAACCCAAGTTGTCCAAATTTAACCCGGTCAACGGCGTCAAAAAAATATTCGGCGTGCAAGGGGTGGTGGAGCTGATCAAGGCGATTATAAAAGTGTCTTTAATCTTCAGTGTCGCGTATGTGTTGTTCAATGTGTACTGGAATGAATTGATGACATTGAATAATAAATCTTTGGTACAAGGCCTGCAACGAGCGGCAGAGATATTGTTGAATGGTTTTTTAATCATGTGCCTGACGTTGTTGTTGGTGGTGATGGTCGATGTGCCGTTTCAGTTATGGAATAACAAGCGACAGTTAAAAATGACTAAACAGGAAGTCAAGGATGAAAACAAGGAGTCAGAAGGAAGCCCGGAAGTGAAAGGACGTATTCGGCAGAGGCAGATGGATATCGCACAACGACGCATGATGGAAGAGGTGCCAAAGGCCGATGTGGTGGTGACTAACCCGACACATTTTGCCGTCGCGTTAAAGTATGACATGGAAGGCTCTGGTGCGCCTGTTGTGGTTGCCAAAGGCACCGATCTAATTGCCGCACAAATCAGAAATACAGCACTGGGCGCCGATATTCCGTTGGTTGCAGCGCCGCCGTTGGCGCGTGCGCTTTACTATTCCACCGAATTGAATGAACAAATTCCGCAAGGCTTGTTTGTCGCTGTGGCGCAAATACTGGCGTATGTATTCCAGTTGAAGGCGGCTCAAGAACAGGGGCAGACAGCGCCGAATGTTCCCACTGACCTTAAAGTGCCGGATGAATTTAGGCAGTATTGACAGGTAATCAGCGATACGTCTGCACATTGAATAACTGAGGCGTAGTACGTCGCGGACTCAGGATAAAAACGTTTCGAGACAGAGAAAAGACTATGGATTTAAAACAGTTAAAAAAAATCGGACAAAATCTGTTGGGCATGGGACTCGGCGCACCGCTGGTGATTCTGATGATTCTGGCGATGATTATTTTGCCATTGCCCTCATTTTTGCTGGACTTGTTTTTTACCTTCAATATTGCCTTTTCGTTGATCATTCTATTGGTTGTGGTGTACACCTTGAAGCCATTGGAATTTGCCGTATTTCCCACAGTGATTTTGATCGCCACGATGCTACGTCTGGCCTTGAATGTAGCCTCAACACGGATTGTATTATTGGAAGGGCATGCTGGAGGCGCAGCGGCCGGTAAGGTGATTGAAGCCTTTGGTTCATTTGTGATTGGTGGCAACTTTGCCGTGGGTCTGGTGGTGTTTGCAATTTTGGTTATCATCAACTTTGTCGTGGTCACCAAAGGCGCGGGACGTGTGGCAGAAGTGGGCGCTCGTTTTACTCTGGATGCCATGCCGGGCAAACAGATGGCAATTGATGCGGATTTGAATTCAGGGCTAATCAGCCAGGAAGAAGCGCGGTCACGGCGTGAAGAGATCGCCTCAGAAGCAGATTTTTATGGATCAATGGATGGTGCAAGTAAGTTTGTGCGGGGTGATGCAGTTGCCGGTATTATTATTTTATTCGTCAATATTATCGGTGGTTTGGCGATTGGCGTGGGTCAACATGGGTTGAGTTTTTCTGATGCCGGGCAGGTGTATGTATTACTGACCATTGGGGATGGACTGGTGGCGCAGATTCCATCCCTGCTCCTGTCTACCGCGTCCGCGATAGTGGTGACCCGGGTGCGCGGTAGTAAGCAGAATATTGGTAGTCAGGTGTCTTCGCAATTATTTGAAGACCCTAAAAGCCTGATGATCACAGCCGCAGTCATGGGGTTTATGGGGATTATTCCAGGCATGCCTAATCTGGTATTTATCTTGTTGGCGGCGTCTTTGCTGGGTATGGCATATATGTTGGAGCGTCGCCGCAAAAAATCCGAAGCGCAGGCAGCTGAAAAGGCAATGGCCATACCCGAACAAAATCGCAACGAAGTGAAAGAACTGGGTTGGGATGATGTGATGCCGTTGGATATGATCGGTCTGGAAGTGGGTTACCGCTTGATTCCATTGGTTGATAAAAACCAGGGGGGGCAGTTGATGAACCGAATTAAAGGGGTGCGTAAAAAACTGTCACAAGAACTGGGCTTTTTAATTCCTTCTGTACATATTCGCGATAATCTGGATTTGGCGCCCAATGAATACCGTATTTCCATGGATGGGGTGACGGTAGGCGAAGCTGAAATCATGCCGGAATACGAAATGGCGATTAATCCCGGACGGGTTTTTGGCACGGTGGCGGGTACCGCCTGCAAAGACCCAGCCTTCGGTTTGGATGCTGTGTGGGTGGATCCATCGCAAAAAGACCAGGCACAAACCTTGGGCTACACCGTCGTGGACGCCAGTACGGTGGTGGCCACGCATCTTAGCCATATCTTGCAAATCAATGCACATGAGCTGTTCGGTTATGAAGAAGCACAGCAGATTTTGGATAACCTGGCTAAACAAGCGCCTAAACTGGTGGAAGACCTGGTGCCGAAAACCTTGCCATTAGGGGTGTTGGTCAAAGTCTTGCAAAACTTGTTACAAGAAGGGGTCTCCATTCGCGACATGCGCCGCATTGCCGAAACTTTGGCGGAGTATGGCGCCAAGAGTCAAGATCCAGACATCTTGACATCAGCCGTACGGGCGTCATTAGGGCGGTCAATTGTCCATGAAATCAATGGTATAGAAAAAGAACTGGCAGTGATTACGCTTGAGCCAGATTTGGAACGCATATTGCAGCAGTCACTGCAAACAGCGAGTGAAAGTGGGGCTGGTTTAGAACCCGGTCTGGCAGAACAAATGCATCAATCCCTGGAAGACAGCGTACAAAGATTGGAAGTGGAAGGACGCACGCCGATTCTGCTGGTTTCTTCATTTATCAGACCGTGGTTATCACGCTTCATTCGCCATTCGATTTCCAGTTTACACGTGCTGGCCTATAACGAAATTCCGGAAGATCGTCAGATCAAGGTGATTTCCACAGTAGGGCAGCGGGCTTAGTTATTGAGGATGTGCCATGAAAATTAAACGCTTTGTTGCCTCGGATATTCGTAAAGCAATGAAAATGGTCAAAGATGAGTTGGGCGCGGATGCAGTCATCATGTCGAATCGCTCGGTTGAAGATGGGGTGGAGATAGTGGCCGCCAGAGATTTTGACGAGCAGGCCATACATAATGATTTGCAACAACTAGAGCAGAAACAACCGAAACCGTCGCCACAACAGGTCAAGCTATCTACATTTGAAGATGATGAAAAACCCTTGCATGTGATTAGCAGTTCGCGCAAGCAAGGCAATGAAGAGGTGCGCAGGGAAAACCCAATCCGCAAAAATATGGATCAATACCTGGGTTATGCTGAAAAAATTCAAGTGGCTAATCAACGTCAGAAGAAAACCGCGACAACATCTACAAACAAAAAAACCACGCCAGCACGCCCACGCAAAGCAACACCCAACACTCAACCCGTCACCCAGGTACAAGCGCCTGTGGTCAACCTTGAGCCTTTGCTCAAAGACATGAAGTTAGAAATGCGCAAAGAAATGGCCGGTCTGAAGAGCATGCTTGAACAGCGTTTTGATGAGGTTGTTGTGCCCCCGGCAGCGCCGCAGCAGACGACGTACTCAGTATTAAAACAGCGTTTGCATGAGATGGGCTTTGATGGCGCAGTTTTGCAACGCATTTGTAATCGATTAGGCAGCCACCAGGATGTACAACGTGCATTTGACAAGGCTTGCGACATGTTGGTGGATGATTTGCCAATGTTAGCCGATGACTTGTTGTATCAGGGCGGCATTGCGGCATTGGTTGGGCCGACCGGGGTTGGGAAAACCACAACGTTGGCAAAAATTGCTGCGCAATTTATTTTACGGCATGGTGCAGAGCAGGTGGCATTAATCAGTATGGATAATTTTCGTATTGGCGGACAAGAGCAACTGAAGATTTATGGGCGTATTTTGGATGTGCCGGTCAAGGTAGCTAAAAATACGCAACAATTAAATGTGTTGCTGGATGAGTTTTCCGATAAACGCCTGGTGTTAATTGATACCGCCGGTATGGGACAACGGGATATGCGTCTGGCCGAACAAATTAACAGCCTGCCGTTTAAACAATACCAAGTTAAGACGTATCTGGTGTTATCAGCGGCAACCCAGGGGAGAAGCATAAGTGAAACAATACAGGCGTTTAATGGATGTTATCCACAAGCGGCGATTTTAACTAAACTGGATGAAACAGTCGCGCCGGGCGGGGCTTTATCAGCCTTGTTTAATCATAAATTACCCGTGGCGTTTGTGACCGATGGTCAACAGGTACCGGAAGATTTTCATGATCCGGATGCACAGGCATTGTTGCAACATTGTATTGCTGGGATAGCTGAAGAAAACAGCTATACTAATCAGGAAACAGGTGAAGACTGGGTAGCGGGTGCATATGCCTAGACTTTTGGATCAGGCAGCTGGAATACGAAACATGAAACAAAATAAACCAGTAAGAGTCATCGCTGTGACAAGTGGCAAAGGCGGCGTAGGAAAGACAAATCTTTCGGTCAATTTAGGGGTGGCTTTAGCGCAGATAGGACGAAAAACAGCATTGCTTGATGCCGATATGGGGCTGGCAAATGTGGATATTCTGTTGGGAATGTCGCCTAAATTCAACTTGTCGCATGTATTGTCAGGCGAAAAAGAATTGCACGAAGTCATGTTGACAGGGCCTGGTGGACTTAAAATTATACCGGCGTCATCCGGGCTGCAACATATGTCAGAGTTGACGTCTACGGAACAGGCAGGGTTGATTAATGCGTTTAGTACTTTTGATAAAGATCTTGAAGTATTAATTGTGGATACAGCAGCTGGAATTACTGCCAGTGTGGTTAATTTTGCCCGAGCCTGCCAGGAAGTAGTCGTCGTTGTGTGCGATGAGCCAACCTCCCTTACTGATGCTTATGCCTATATAAAACTGTTAAATAGAGATTATGGTCTGAACAGCTTTCATATCATTACCAACATGGTGAAATCTGCAGAACATGGACAAATGTTGTTCAGCAAGTTAACTAAAGTAACCGATCGTTATCTGGATGTCAGCTTGCTTTATGATGGCGCAATTCCGATGGATGACAAGTTGCGTCAGGCAGTGCAGAAACAAATGCCGGTTGTGGAATCATTTCCGGGCAGCGATTCATCCATGGCATTTAAAAAACTGGCAAAAAAAATAGATCAATGGCCATTGAAAACCCAGGCCGGTGGCTACCTGGAGTTCTTTGTGGAACGCATGATTCAATACGCATCGGCAGAGGACGTTGCATGAATGGAGCGGCTGTATATGCCTCGGTCCAGCAGGGAAATACAAAACAACTGGTGTTGCAGCACACCCCCTTGGTTAAACGCATAGCGTACCACTTGCAAGGGCGGCTTCCCGAAACAGTACAAGTGGATGACCTGATTCAGGCAGGAATGTTGGGTTTATTGGAAGCGATAAAAAATTACAATGCAGAACAGGGAGCCAGCTTTGAAACTTACGCTGGTATCCGCATTCGAGGTGCCATGCTGGATGAAGTCAGACGTTCAGATTGGACGCCACGTTCGGTACATAAAAAAGCCCGCATGGTGTCAGAAGCCATTCGTATTGTTGAAAACAAACTGGGGCACGATGCCCGGGAAATTGATGTGGCCGAACATATGGGGCTATCGGTTTCTGAATATAACCAGATTCTTCAGGACTCAGTCGGCTGTAAAACATTTAGCGTTGAAGAGCTTGATCAAACGGGAGACACTTACCTGAAAGATGCACAAGTGGCTGATGAACAACCTATTGACCATATATTGCAATCTGATTTCCAACAGGCCTTGGCAGACGCAATTAGACAATTGCCAGAAAGAGAACAGTTGGTGATTTCTCTATACTACGATGATGAGCTAAATTTAAAGGAGATTGGGCAAGTACTTGAGGTCAGCGAATCCAGAGTCAGTCAAATCAGTAGTCAGGCCATTTTGCGATTACGTGCGCGCTTGTCAGAGTGGCTAAAGGATTCAGGTAAAACTGATTGATGTATTTCAGTT
>SPJJ01034105.1_pt1 | contig 10627 bp, 5 predicted proteins | sample 3741741 | NCBI WGS metagenome assembly SPJJ01 (sample SAMN10925908, study PRJNA522277) | cold seep metagenome | isolation source: Elba SIP-enriched marine methane seep metagenome, extraction at timepoint T1 | place: Italy: coast of Elba, Mediterranean Sea | collected 2014-05 | reverse complement strand
GGAACGACTCGCCGACGTTCTCCGGGGCAAACATCGTCTCCGGCCGCTCGAACAGAATCGCCGGATCGTCGCCGATGAACGCGTAACGAAAACGGCGCGCGGAAAATTCGCGGTTGGAGTACTGCACCATGCCGCCGCCTTTGAGGGTGAGGCGCTTGTTGAGCTTGGCGCTGACGTCGGTGCTGAACCCGGTGGAGATCTCGGACAGCTCGGAGAAGAAGCGCTCGCCACTGCCGGTCTCGTTCTTGAACCGGATGCGTCCGTCGGGCAATACGTTATAGGTGATGTCTCGGGTATCGGGCTCGTCGCGTTGGGTGAAGCCCACGTTGCCCTGCCAGCGCAGCTGCACCTTCTTGGCGAATTCGTGGTTGCCCTGAACCTGGGTGAAGCTGAGGAAGCGCTCGATGAACTTGAGCCGGTTCGACTCGACAGCGTCGCCGTCGGTCTCGTTGAAACCTTCCTGGAACGTCGCGGTGCTGACACCGGTGTGGGTGTACAGGGCGAACAGTGACAGCTCGTGGTCGATATCGAGCTGGTACCCCACGTTGATCAGGCCACCGATCTTGCCGGTCTCACGACCGCGAATCGACGTAAGCTGCTCGCGGTAGCCGACCATGCCGTCGCTGGTGCGCACCTTGGCCACTTCCGACTTGCGAACATTCAGACTATTGGACAGGCCCAACGTTGCCAGGTAACCCAGCTTCTTGCCGCCGACCTTGGTGGTGTCACCGACGGTCGCGCCGATGGACAGGTTCGGCGTAGACGTGGTGTTGGTGGTATTCCAGATGTTGGGGAACTGCTCGGCAACACTCTCGAGAGATGCGGCGTCCATGCCGCCCTCACCGATGCGCAGAGCATGATCCCGCGGCACACCGCTGGGCAGTGACCGGGTGCCGTCGTCGAAGCCGAAGAAGCCCAGGTTGCCACCGGCGTAATCCACGCGGTCCTGGAACGTCGCCAGCGAGTTGGCCGCGGTCGAGATCTTCATCTTGAACGTGAACTCGGCGGGGTAGGAATTGGTTTCGATCTTGAGCGTGCCACCGGCGAAGGTGCCCGGGGCCTGGGCGCTGTAGCTCTTGGCCACGGTCAGGTTCGCGAGCAAGCTGGTCGGGAACAGATCGAGAGGCACGGCTTGCTTGTCCGGCTCGGGGCTGGGCAGCAAGGCGCCGTTGAGCAGGGTGGACATGTAGCGACCACCGATGCCACGCACGAGCACGTAACGGCCGCCGACAACCGTCGCCGAGACCACACGCTTGACCGCGCCAGCGGCGCTGGAGTCCGCAGACCGCGACATTTCCTGAGCGCTCAGGGAGTCCGAGACGGTGGAAGACTTCTTGCGCAGCTGCAGTACACCGGCCTCGGTACGTTTGATCGCCCGACCGGAAATCACCACGACCTGAATCGCCTGAGACGATTTCGACATGGTGACATGGAGCTTGGTCGGCGCGCCGTAACCGACATAAATGCGCACACGCTGCGACTCATAGATGTCGTAGACGATGCGCAGATCGTAGGTGCCGGGCTTGGTTCGCAAGTAGAACTTGCCCAGGGCGTCGGTGCGAACCTCGCCGATACCACCTTTGACGATCATAATGCGCACGCCCTCGAGGGGCAGTTTGTTTTCGTCCAGTACGCTGCCGCGCACGCCGGTGCGGCGCTTGCGGATCGGCGCCGGCGCGGTCTTGGTCACCTGGCCGCCGTTGCCCGGCGACGCCATGGTGTTGCCGCTGTTGGCCGTGGCATCGGCGCCGCTGGTCTCGTCATCACCGGCCTTCTTGTCGTCGGCCGGCTTCTTCGGATCGGTCACCGAGGGAACTTCCTCTGGCTCGTCCGGCTTGTTCTCGTCCGGCTTCTTCGGGTCCGTCACCGACGGCGTCTCAGCGGGCTTCGTCTTGGGATCAGCCGCGGGCGTCTTGGGGTCCGTGACCGAGGGTGTCTCGGCGGGCTTCTTCTTCGGATCCACTGCCGGCTTGTTCTCCTCCGGCTTCTTCTTCGGATCCGCTGCCGGCTTGTTCTCGTCCGGCTTGTTCGGATCCGCTGCGGGTGGAGTCGGCGCCGGGTCGGCTGCCGGCGGGTCAGGTGCATCGACCGCTGGAGGATTGGGACCGCTTTGTGCCAACGCGGTCACGCTAGAGAAACACAATCCTGCCGCCAACGCGATCGCGGCTGCGAGGCGCGTGCGACGTATTACTGCGATAGTGCTCATGGGAAGTCTCTCTATTCGTCGAGACGGTCGGGAAGGACCGCGATGGTCTTGAGGCCGATGCCGCGCGCCAAGTCGAGAATCTCCATGGCGCGTCCGAACTTCAGGTTGTCGTCGGCATCGAAGAACAGCGTTTGATCGGAGCGCGCAGCGAACACGCGCTTGAGCTTCATCCCCAACGATGCGTCGGCGATGTGGATCTTGTTGAGGTAAGCCTTACCGTTGGTGCGTACGCGCAACACGACCTGAGGCTCTGCATCTTTGTTGTCACTCGGCTCGTCGATCTTGGTCTTCTTGTCGTCCTTGGTGGGAACGTTGACCGAGACCTGCTTCACCATCATCGGCGTGATGACCATGAAGATGATGAGCAGAACCAACACGACATCTACGAGAGGTGTCACGTTCATCGTCGGCTTGGGCCGACCATGATTGGATCCTCCTAGGTTCATACCCACGGTTCAGCTGCCTTTCTTCTTCTTCTTGTCGCCGACCTGCAGGCCCGCGCCGGGAAAACCAACTTCCTGGCACGCCTTGTAGGCGGCGCGAACGTAGCCATAGGGCACGTTCTTGTCCGCTTTGATGCGGATACGACGGTGCGGGTCAGCCTTGCGAAACCGCTTGAGCTCGGCGATCAGCCGATCGGCGTCCAGTCCCGACTTCTCGAGAAAGTACGAACCGCTCTGTGTGACGCTGAGGGTCAGCGGCTTGTCCTTGGCCTCGACTTTGTCGAAGTTGGTGGCGCCGGGCACGTTGACGTTCGCCCCCGCCGCCATCTGCGGCACGATCACCATGAAGATGATCAGTAGAACCAGCACGACGTCCACCAACGGCGTGACGTTCATGTCTGGTGCGGGAGGTTTAGGCCGCATCCGCTGCCTCGTTGCGCATCGGCACCGACTTGCCGGTGCGCGCTTCGACGAACTCGGTGTGACCGGCCTCGAGGTGGTCGAGGTACTCACCGCGGAACTGGTCGAGGCTCTGCAGGATCGAGTCCGACTTGGTGGTCAGGAAGTTGTAGACCAGCACGGCCGGGATGGCGACCATCAGACCGAACGCGGTAACGACGAGCGCCTCGGCAATACCGGCCGAGACAGCGCCCAGACCACCGGAGCCCTCGGCGGCGATGCCCTGGAACGAACCGATGATACCGATAACCGTTCCGAGCAGGCCGACGAACGGTGCCGTCGAACCGACCGACGCCAACGAGCTCAGACCGCGGCGCAGTTTGCTGGCCTGAACGTCGGCTTTGCGCTCCAGATCCCGGCGGGTGATTTCGATCGCCGACAGGTCGCGACTGGGTTTGTCGACCGATTTGATGTACGTCTTGCTGCCCGCCTCGAGCATGGCCGACAGGTAATTGACTTTGATCTCCTGAGCGTCCTTGATCAGCCCCTCGTGGTCGCCCTTGGCCAGACGCTTGGACGCGATGGGACCGAACTGTTTCGCGCGCCTTCCCTGACGCCAGTACACCCACATGCGCTCGGCAAAGATGGTCAGCGTGACCACTGCCATGATGCCCAGGGCACCCACGACGGTCAGCGCGAAGATGTTCATCTTGCTGATGATTTCTGCTAAGTCAAAACTCACGTCGAACTCCTTATTGTTGCCAGGCTTGGGCTCGTTACTTCTTCAGATTGAAAGTGATGGGAAACTGGCGAACCGCACCGGTCGCCTCGCCGTCGAGCTTTGCCGGCTCGCAACGGATTTGTTTGATCACGCCCATCGCAGTGGCGACGAGCTCTTTGGGACCGCTGACAACTCGGTAGTTGGTCAGCTGACCGGTCGAGGTGATATCGACCTTGATGACCACCGTGCCTTCGATGCCTTTTTGCGCCGCCACCTTCGGATACTCGGCGGGCACGGTGGGCTCGGCGCAGCGGGGCGCCACGTAGTCGTCCTTGATGAACTTCGGTTTGGGCAGTTTTTTGACCACCTTCTTGGGCGCCGGCGGTGGCGGTGGCGGCGGCGGAGCGGTCTTGGGAACGATCTTGTCGGTGACATCGTCATCACCACCATCACCGTCGGTCTCGGTCACCGAGGTCATGTCCTCGTCGCCGCGATCGAAATCAGAGGCGTCGCCCTCGGCGAGGGCCGTTGCCTCGATCTTCACGGGCGCCTTGGGGGGCGGCCCCTTCTTCTTGCCGCGCTTCTTGCGCTTCTTTTTCTTCTCCGGCGGCGGCGGAGGAGGAGGCACGTCTACCTTGGCCTGCTTCTTGGCGACCGACTTGAACTTGACCTCGACCGGGCCCTTGTCCTTTTTCTTGGTGACGACGCCACCGCCGACAGCGACCGCGACTGCGATCATGCTGCCGAACACGGCGACACCTAGGCCGGTGGAAACAGCAAAGCGCTTCTTGCCTTCGCCGTCGTCTCCTGCATCCACTGCTTCAAACACAGGCGCACCTTGACAAGGCTTGGTTACAGATTCCCTACGGCGATGTCACACGCGCGAAACGTTGTGTAACAAACGTGTGAGGCAGCCTGAGTGTCATCCTGGTGTCATAAATTCCCAATTGAAACCGGCATGTTGAGCCACTGCAGCCGGGATCCCTCGAGTCCTGAGCAGTGTTCATGACTTCACGAAACTAAGACAATATGATCGAACGTCACACGCGGCAGGTAGAGATCTCCCTATGCGAATCTACTTCGTCGGCAGCCATGCCACTGGCAAGACCACCATGTGTCGTTACGTGAGCCGCCGCTACGGCGTCCCGATGATCACCGAGGTCGCTCGCGCCGTGCTCGCCGAAATGGAGGCCAACTTCGACAGCCTGCGCACCGACATCGAGCTCGTCGCCGAATACCAGCGGCGCGTGTTCGAGCGCCAGGTGGCGATAGAGAATCTCCACGATGGCACGTTCGTGAGCGATCGCGCCTTCGACAACCTCGCATACGCCGGAGAGCACACGACCATCCTGGCCGACCTGCTCGACGACGCCCGGTTCCGCGAATACATGAAATGGGTGTCTGACGGCATCGTGTTCTTCCTGCGCCCGCATCAGTCCCTACTAAAGGAGGACGGTGTCCGGGCCGGCGTGTCGTGGGAGTCGGTGCTGCGCATCGACGGCATGATCAAACTGCTGCTCGAGCAGTATCGAATCGCCTACCTGCCGGTGGAATCGGTGTCCATGCAGGAGCGCGTCCGCGCCGTGGAGTTCGTGCTCAAACGCGCCGATATGGCCCCAGCCCGGGTGTCCAACGCCAAATCCAACGGTCGCGCCACCAGCCTTACCGGGGATTTGTTAACAGCCTTGAGTAATTAGGCGGCTCCAGGCCTTGTTATAGAAGTGAAGGGCGGGGCCGCCCGTAATTCACTTCGGCACATTCGCATCTATGCTAACGTCCCGGCTATACTGCGTTTTGTCATATGTCGATGAGGGACGACATCACGCCGACGAACCCCGAGCCGATCGAGGTTCTGCAGGCACAACTCGACGCGCTCAAGAAGAACCCGGAAGACGCGGATCTGTTCTTTGAGCTGAGGGTCGCTCTGCGCAAGAGCGGCCAAGCCGAACCGCTCGCGCAGATCGGCGAGCTGCACGCGCCCCACCAACAGAATCGGCTTCGCGCCGCCGACATCTGGAGCGAGGCCGGCGAGGCCCGCTTGCTATTGGGCCACGACGAACAGGGCGAGAGCGATCTGTACAAGGCGCTCCGTCTGGACCCGGCGAATGAACGAGCCGCCGCGCGCATGGCCGAGCACCTCATGGTCGCCGAGCGCTTCGCCGAGGCAGCGCAGATTCTGGAAGACGAGCTGATCGAGCTCAAGCGTCGCTCCGAAGAGGCGCGCAGCGGCAACGACAAGCCCAAGGGCAAACCATTCTCGGCGCGCCGCGCCCACCGCCATCGCATGCTGGCTCAACTATGGGACGAGCGATTGGGTCGCATCGATCGCGCGCTGTTCCACTGGCAACAAGCCTGGCAACTAGAGCCCCACCGCAGCGATGCCCTGGCTGCCGCGCGGAACATCTACCAGTCTCTCGGCGATGAAGCCATGGTCGCCAAGCTGTACCAAGCCGAATTGGAAGTGCTGGGCGAAGCGGGCTCCAAGCAACGTCGCGCCGAGATCGAGCTCGAGCTCGGCCGCATCTGCTTGCGCCAGGGCGATGCCATGGCCGCGGCGGGACACCTCGAGGTTTCGCTGCGCCTGCATCCCGACTCGAGCGACGCCCAAGAAGCCCTGGCCGAGTGTTACGCATCCGACGCGTTCGACGAAGTGGCCGGCGCGCCCAAAGAGGATCGACAGCGTCGAGCCAGCGAGTTGTTCGTCGAATTGGGCGAACGCCGCATGGCCACCCAGGACGACTCCGCAGCCATCGGCTATTTGCGCCGGGCTCTCGGCGTCGACCCGTATCACACCGCCGGCAGCGAGACCCTCGAAAAAGCGCTCGAGAAAGCCGAACGCTGGGAAGAGCTCGACAAACTCTACCTACATCAAATCGCCGGCACCGAAGATCGCAAACAACGCCTCGGCCTCACGGCCAAGCGCGCCAAGCTGCTCGAGCAACATCTCGATGATCGCGACACCCTCAAGAAGCTGTACATCGAGCTCGCGGCCAGCCAGGCCAAGCCGGGGGCGCACGGCACACCGTCGGCGTTCTCCCGACGCCTACGCGAGCTGTACGAACAGGACGAAGAGTGGGAGAAACTGGTCCAGATCGCCGAGTACGAGCTACCGGCCCTGGAACAGGACCCCGCCCAGATGTGCCGCGAGCTGCTCGAGCTGGCGACGATTCGCCGCGAGCGCATGAACGACCGCGAGCACGCGGCCGAACACCTGCACCGGGTGCTGACCATCGACCCGACCCACGCCGAGGCCCTGGCGCGTTACGCCGACCACTTCCGCGAACGCCGGGACTGGCGCGGCCTCGCCGACCTGCTCGAGTTCGCATTCGACAACGCCCGTGACGCCGGCGCGAGTACCGGCGACCTGGTGCGCCAACTCGAAGAGCTGGCCCAGATCGCCGAGCTTCGCCTCGGTGACGTAGACCGGGCGATCGCCACGTGGAATCGCATCCAGGAGCTGGAGCCGGAGAATCCAAAGTCCCGGGAGGCCCTGCGCCGGTTGATGTCGCGGGCCAAGATGTGGGCGTCGTTGGTCGGCGTCTTGGAGCAAGAGGCGGCGAACGCACACTTGCCCCAACAGCGCGCCGAAGCGCTGCGCCGCATCGCCCAGGTCTATCGCGAGCGCCAGGTCAATCCGCGCCGGGCGATCGCGCTGTACGAAGAGGTGATGGCCACCTTCCCCGGCGATGAGGGCGCCCTCAAGGCGCTCGCGGAGCTGTACGAAAAAGAAGGCGACGACGCCGGCCTGGCCAGCACGTTGCGCCGTCAGCTCGACCTGGACGTCAAAGCGCTCAACGACGAGCTGTCATCCCAGGGCAAGCGCGCCCCGACCGCTCGCGAGTGGCCGGTGGCCAAACGCGTCGAACGCCTGACCACCTTGCGCCGGCTCGCCAGCATGTACGAAGACCGGCTGGCCGACGTGGACGGGGTCGTGTTCGCGTGCACCGGAATCCTCGAGATCCTACCCGGCGATCGAGACGCCCTGACCCGCATGGAGACGGTGCTCGAGAAGGCCGGAGACATCACGCGGCTGGAGCAGACCCTCGAGTATCACGCCAGCGCGGCCACCGGCCCCGCCGAACGCGGAACCGTGCTCAAGAAACTGGCGGAGCTGGCATCGTCTCGAGAAGACGACGTCAACGCCATGGATCGATGGGAGCAGGTGATCTCCGCCGCGCCCAGCGACCCCGACGCGCTCGCCGCGTTGGCGACCTTGTACAAGACCCACCGTCGTTGGGGCGAGTTGGTGTCGGTGATGGAACGGTCGCTGATGACCCGCAAGGCCGCGGGCGAAGACGGACCGCCGTCCAAAGAGCGTCTGGAAGATCTGCGCAGCTACGCCACCGTGGTGGACAAAGAGCTCGGCGATTCGGCGCGAGCGATGCGCGCGTGGCAAAACGTGCTCGAGGCGGTACCCAAGGATCGCGACGCACTCGACGCGCTGGCACGGCTGTACAACGAGGCCGGCCGCTGGCGCGACCTGGCCGAAGTACTGGCCGAGCAGGCGCCACTGTACGTGGAAGACGATCCCGAACGCGCCGCCGAGGTCGCCCTACAACGGGCCCAACTGCTCGAGGAACGTCTCGGCGCACCGGCTGAGGCGGCCAAAGCTCTCGACGTGCTGATCAACGATCTGGACCCGTCCAACCTGCAGGCGCACACGACCCTGCGGCGTCTGCACGAGGCCCGGGGCGACTTCGACGCGGCCGTGCGCATCGCCGAGCGCGAGATGTACCTGCTCCAGGAACCCAAGCAGCGGATCGTCCGCGGACTCGAAATCGGTCTGCTGTGCCGCGACCGTCTGGCCGACCCGACCCGGTCTTTGCAGGCATTCGAGCGCGTACTCGAGATGCAGCCGGACCACGAAGAAGCCCTGCTGGCGGCAGCGGATCTGTACGCCAAGGTCGGCAACTGGCGCAAGCACATCGCCATGCTCGAGCAGCGCATCGACATGACGGACGAGGGACGCGACCGCCGTGCCCTGATGACCCGGGTCGCCCAGGCCACCGCGGAACGACTCAACGATCACAAAGCAGCATTCGCCTGGCTGCGCCGGGCTCACGAGCACGCCCCTGACCCGAGCACGATCGCCGAGCTGCGCCGCGCCGCCGAGGCCTACGGTCTGTGGCGCGACCTGGCCAAGGTCTACGACGACGAACGCGAGCGCCTGACCAAAGACTCCGAGGTGCCGTCGGACGTCGCCGCGTACGTTGCCGCGTCCCGCGAGCTGGCCGCGATCAACGAGCGTCGCCTCAACAATCGGCCCAAGGCCATGAACGTGCTGCTCGACGCGCTCAACGTTGCGCCCACCGACAGCGGTCTGCTTTCGGAAGCCGAGCGCATCTCCCTCGAAGGCGACGACAAACAGCTGTGGACCCTGCTGCTGGAATGCTTGAACGCGCCGCTGGAAGCGTCGACCCACGAAGCGCGGGTCACCTTGTACGTGCGCCGGGCGCGCATTCGCGAAGAGCGCCTCGACGACGCCCGCGGCGCGGTCGAGGAAATGCTCAAGGCGTTCGCCCACATGCCGGGCCGGGACGAAACCAGGCAAGCCCTGTACGATCTCGCCGAGCGCACCAAACAGTGGAAAGAGGTCGTGGCCGTCGAATCCGCGCTGGCCGAGCGCGCGGCGGCCAACGATCAACGGGTGCTGATCCTGCGGCGCAAAGCCCACGTCATCGAAGAGCACCTGCACGAACGCGTGCGTGCATTCCGCACCCACCTGGGCGCGTTCTTGCTCCAGCCCGAAGACAGCGAGACGGTCGGCCACCTGTGGCGTCTGGCCAAGGCGATCGGCAAGTACAAACCCGCCGAGAAAAAGTCAAAGCCCGAGCCCGCACCGGCCTATATAGAGCCCGCGCAACCGCAACAACAACGCCGAGTCAAACGTCGGCCTAAACCGACAGCGCTACCGCGCATCGCATCGTCGAAGCGCCCGCGGGAGATCACCGAAGAGATTTCCCTCGCCGATGTCGTGATCAACGACGCCGCCGACGAGGTCAGCCCGCCCAAACGGCAAGATCAAACCATGCCGATCGACATCAGCGATCTCGAGATCGCGTTCGATCCGGACTTCGATTCCCCGGACGGCGAGGACACGGCGCCCCAAGAAAAGATCACCGCCGAAGACCGCAGCAAGAACCGCGCGGATCCGACCATGGAGCTGCGCCCCGAGGACCTGATCCAGGCTCTGGGTGGCAAAGCTGCACCTCCACCACCGCCGAGACCGCCGACGCCGCGGCCGCGCAGCAAGACCGGGCCGCCACCACCGCCGCCGCGGCCACCGAAGATCACGCGCCAATCCCTGCCGGGAACGCGCAAGGCAGACACGGGCCCCAAGCCGCGCCAGAGAGTGCGCCGCACCGTAGCGCCTCGCCTCCCCGACCGCGAGTACGCATCGCCGTGGGAGGAGTTCGCCACCGCGTTCGGCGTGCTCGCCGCTCCCAACCAGGCCACCAAGCTGCGCTGGCTATTCCGCGCAGCGGAAGTCTGGGAGACGGGCGCCGAAGACATCGGCCGTGCGTTCGACACCCTGGCCGAGGCCCTGGAGCTGGCGCCCAACGACGCCGAACCCAAAGCCCGCCTGCACCGGCTCGCCGAGGAGCACGAAGCCCACGACCGCCTGGCCCAACTGTTCGAGGCCTCGGCGGACAAAGCTGATACCCAGGCCGCCGCAGTCAGCTTGCTGATGGAAGTGGCCGACATTCGCGCGCACCAACAGCGACCGCGAGAGGCGGAGACCCTGTACCGGCGCGTGCTCGGCATGCGCCCCGACGACGCCGACACCCGCGCCAAGCTCGAAGCCCTGTACCGGGAGCAGAGTCGTTGGGTCGACCTCGCCGCATCGCTCGAGGAGCG
>SPJJ01060076.1_pt1 | contig 10635 bp, 6 predicted proteins | sample 3741741 | NCBI WGS metagenome assembly SPJJ01 (sample SAMN10925908, study PRJNA522277) | cold seep metagenome | isolation source: Elba SIP-enriched marine methane seep metagenome, extraction at timepoint T1 | place: Italy: coast of Elba, Mediterranean Sea | collected 2014-05 | reverse complement strand
TTGATGGTTTTCGCCCAGGAAAAGTACCTGTCCGTGTTGTAAAAAAAATGTACTCAGACAGAGTGAGAGGTGAAATCACCGGTGATTTGATTCAATCTACGTATTTTGAAGCATTACAAAAACAGGAACTGAATCCGGCAGGCCAGCCTCATATCCACCCTAGTGAAGAGTCTGAAGGTTTTGAATATATTGCAGAATTTGAGGTTTATCCCGAAGTTTCATTAGAAGCCATATCCGGCATGGAAGTTAAGCGTCCAGTTGCAACTGTTGAACAGGCAGATCAGGATGCAATGGTTGCGAAATTAAGAGAACAGAAAAAAGAATGGAACCAAGCAGATCGAGCCTCTGCTAAAGATGATCGTGTGACTATCAGTTTCTCTGGTGTCTGTGAGGGTGAAAACTTCACTGATGGAAGGGTTGAAGACTATGCTGTTGAGATTGGTTCTGATCAAATGATTCCCGGATTCGAAGATGAATTAATTGGTCTGGAAGCAGGCGCAAATAAAACATTTGAAATCACATTTCCTGAAGGCTACGGGAATGAAAAACTTTCTGGCAAAACCGCCGAGTTTGAAATTGAACTAAGCAAGGTTGAAGAGTCTGTTTTACCCGAAATTGATGAGGCGTTTATTAAAGCCTATGGTGTTGAAGACGGGACTATAGAATCATTTAATGTTGATGTGAAGGCCAATATGGAAAGAGAATTGGCTCAAGGTTTAAAAGGAAAGTTGAAAAACGCTGTGCTGGACGCATTATATAGTAAAGTGCAAATTACGGTGCCTAACGCTTTAATCGATGATGAAATTAAAAATATGATGAAGCCTTATGCAGAAAATGCCAAAAAACAGAACATGAAGCTGGAAGATCTGGATTTACCAAAAGAGATGTTCGAAGAACAGGCAAAACGTCGTGTCGCTTTGGGGCTTATTTTAGGAGAAATAATCCAAAAGAATGAAATCAAGGTTGACGATAACAAAGTCCGGTCTACTATTGAAGAGATGGCTGTGAGTTATGAAAGACCAGAAGATGTTGTAGAATGGTATTATTCAGATGACAGTCGTTTGAATGAAGTAAAACAAATGGTTTTGGAGGAGCAAACGGTAAATTGGATCGTTGATCAGGTTCAAGTGACCGATGAAACTGTTAGCTTTCAAGACGTGATGGAAAAACAAACAACAAATTAATTTTCGGCAGGATAATATATGAATCCATCTAATGGATTGGAGCAAATGATGTTTCCACAAAATTCACAGTTCGAATCGCCTCAGGCTGCAGGTGGTCTGGTGCCTATGGTCATCGAGCAAACCGCTCGCGGTGAACGGTCTTTTGATATTTATTCAAGATTGTTAAAAGAGCGTGTTATTTTTTTAGTGGGACAAGTAGAAGATTACATGGCAAATCTTGTCGTTGCTCAACTGTTATTTCTTGAGTCTGAAAATCCAGACAAAGATATACACTTATATATTAACTCGCCGGGCGGGTCTGTTACTGCCGGAATGGCAATTTATGACACCATGCAGTTTATCAAAGCGGATGTCAGTACTATGTGCATAGGTCAGGCAGCTAGTATGGGTTCTTTACTGTTGACAGCAGGCGCAAATGGTAAACGCTATTGTCTGCCGCATTCAAGAGTCATGATACATCAGCCTTTAGGTGGTTTTCAGGGGCAGGCGTCTGACATAGATATACATGCAAAAGAAATATTATTAATAAGAGAAAAGCTAAATAACATTTTGTCATTTCACACCGGTCAGGATGTAGAGAAAATTCAAAATGATACGGATAGAGATAACTTTTTAAGTGCTGAAGCAGCAGTTGAATATGGTTTGGTAGATAAGGTATTATCTAATAGAGAGCAGAACTCTGAAAGTTAGAGCTGGTCATTTGAGATGTTTCAGCTTAACCTTTAATAGTCAAACTAACGTTGAGGACTTGATTTATGAGTAAAGACAAAGGTAGCAAAGATGACGAAAAGTTACTTTATTGTTCTTTTTGTGGGAAAAGTCAGGATGAAGTAAGAAAGCTGATAGCAGGTCCATCTGTATATGTTTGTGATGAATGTGTAGAACTGTGCAACGACATCATAAGAGATGAGTTACAGGAAGATACAGAATTTGGTGAAGGTGAGTTGCCTAAGCCCAAGGAAATTAAGGCTGAACTCGATAACTATGTTATCGGTCAGGACAGCGCTAAAAAGATGCTGTCGGTAGCGGTATACAACCACTATAAGCGACTACGAAGCAATAACAAGAAAGACGATATCGAGTTGGCAAAATCGAATATATTGTTGATCGGGCCTACAGGTTCAGGTAAAACATTGTTGGCCGAAACGTTGGCCAGGTTATTAGATGTTCCTTTTACTATTGCTGATGCGACAACTTTAACTGAAGCGGGATATGTCGGTGAAGATGTTGAAAACATTATTCAGAAAATTTTGCAGAAATGCGATTACGACGTAGAAAAGGCCGAGACAGGTATAGTATATATCGATGAGATAGATAAGATTACCCGTAAGGCTGAAAACCCATCAATTACCAGGGATGTATCCGGCGAAGGTGTGCAGCAGGCTCTATTGAAGTTGATAGAAGGCACTGTTGCTTCTATACCGCCACAAGGCGGGAGAAAACATCCTCAACAAGAGTTTCTTCAGGTAAATACCGCAAACATATTATTTATAGTGGGTGGTGCATTTGCCGGTTTGGAGCGGGTGATAAAAGATCGCACAGAAAAAGGCGGTATTGGTTTTTCTGCAGAAATTAAAACGAAAGATGAAGCCAAAAAAGTTGGAGAGCTTTTTTCTCAAATTGAGTCAGAAGATTTGATTAAATATGGCCTGATTCCTGAATTTGTTGGACGTTTGCCTGTCGTGGCAACTTTAGAAGAGTTGGATGAGGCCGCGTTAGTACAGATTTTGACAGAACCTAAAAATGCCCTGATTAAGCAATATCAACATCTGTTTGAAATGGAAGGTGCTGAGTTAGAGTTTAGAGAAGACTCTTTGTCGGCAATCGCTAAAAAGTCTATGGAAAGAAAAACCGGAGCAAGAGGCTTGAGGACTATCGTTGAGAATGTATTGCTGGACACCATGTATGAAATTCCATCTGCTGATAATATTAGTAAAGTGGTCTTGGATGAAAATGTAATTTTAGGTGAGTCTGAACCCTTGCTGGTTTACGAACCGGAGCAGAAAAAGGCGTAGTCTAAATATATAGATAAGCATTAAGTGTTCTTGCTTAAATACTAGTATTAACTTGAAATTAAACGGAAATCTTGGAAGCAAGGTTTCCGTTTTTATTTTGTATCCTGTGAATATCGTTGAGTTGGCAGTCATTTTAGCATTGAAAGAAACAGGTGTGAGTGCCTGCGTATTGAATTAGGGTAAACCGGCCGTGTTTAACGCGATAAGTGGTTTCGGTTGGGTTAGACGCAATACTTTAAGCTTGATTTTTATAATTCATACCCCATACTGTACCTAACGTAGCAAGAATGTAGAAAGGCTCCATTAATGGATGAAATAACTGATTTGAAAATTATTGATGAATTAATTCCGGTATTGCCGTTGAGAGATGTTGTGGTATATCCGCATATGGTGATTCCGCTTTTTGTAGGCAGGGATAAATCGATAGATGCCATAGAAGCGGCAATGCAGGATGATAAGCAATTGCTGTTAGTGGCACAAAAAGAGGCCGATGTAGATGAGCCCGGTTTTAAGGATTTGTATGATGCGGGCACTTTAGCCAATATACTGCAGTTATTAAAGCTACCTGATGGAACTGTTAAAGTTTTAGTCGAAGGCAGTAAGCGTTGTTCGGTAGTAAAATATCAAGAGTATCAAGGTTATTTCGCTGCTGAAGTTAAAGAATTGAAAGATCAGGTGAACCTTTCTGAACAGGAACAGGAAGTTCTGCAGCGTACTGCGATTAGTTCATTTGATCAATATGTAAAACTGAATACTAAAATACCACCAGAGGTCTTAAATTCTCTGGCCGGTATTGATGACCTGGGAAGGTTGGCCGATACGATTGCCGCTCATATGACTTTGAAAGTTGAAGAGAAGCAGGCTATGTTGGAAATGGAAGACATTGCGTTACGGTTGGAAGGTTTGATGACCCTGATGGAAGGGGAAAACGATTTGCTGGAAATGGAAAAAAGAATCCGCGGTCGTGTAAAAAAACAAATGGAAAAGAACCAAAGGGAATATTATCTGAATGAACAGATGAAAGCCATTCAGAAGGAATTGGGTGACATGGATGACACCTGTAATGAAATTGAAGAGCTGGAAAAGAAAATTGCCGCAGCAGGCATGTCTAAGGATGCCAAAACAAAGGCAGAAGCAGAGCTAAACAAATTAAAGCTAATGTCACCGATGTCTGCTGAAGCCACAGTCGTGCGAAATTATATAGACTGGATGGTGAGTGTTCCCTGGAAAAAGAAAACCAAGGTACGGCATGACCTTAAGATTGCTGAAGAAGTTCTGGAATCTGAACATTTTGGACTTGAAAAGGTTAAAGAAAGAATACTAGAATATTTAGCTGTACAGCAGAGAGTTAAAAAATTAAAGGGGCCCATCCTATGTTTAGTGGGGCCGCCGGGTGTAGGTAAAACTTCATTGGGTCAATCTATAGCAAGGGCGACAAACCGCAAATATGTTCGAATGTCATTGGGCGGTGTTAGAGATGAAGCTGAAATTCGTGGGCACAGACGTACCTATATAGGCTCAATGCCAGGAAAAATTTTACAAAACCTGTCTAAGGTTAAAGCAAGAAACCCTTTGTTTTTGCTGGATGAAATTGACAAAATGGCCGCTGATTTTCGCGGTGATCCGGCATCTGCATTATTAGAGGTACTGGATCCAGAGCAAAATCATACCTTTGGCGATCATTATCTGGAAGTGGATTTTGATTTATCAGATGTGATGTTTGTTGCAACGGCTAATACTATGAATATTCCTCATGCTTTGTTAGACAGGATGGAAGTTATTCGGTTGTCTGGCTATACTGAAGATGAAAAAATAAATATAGCCAGTCGTTTTTTGCTGCCTAAGCAGATCGAAAATAATGGCTTAAAAGCATATGAGATTGATATTTCAGAGGATGCGATTAGAAGTATTATCAGATTTTACACCCGGGAAGCAGGTGTTCGAAGTCTGGAGCGTGAAATATCAAAAATATGTCGTAAAGTAGTTAAAGGTGTGTTGTTAAAACCAAGAAAAACCAAAATATTAGTCAAAGAAAAGAATATCGATGATTATTTAGGTGTTAAGCGCTACAGTTACGGTCTGGCAGAAGAGCAGGATCAGGTAGGGCAGGTAACTGGTTTGGCATGGACAGAAGTCGGAGGAGAGCTGTTAACGATAGAAACTGCTGTCATGCCTGGCAAGGGTAAGCAATCGGCTACTGGAAAGCTGGGTGATGTCATGAAGGAGTCTATAGAGGCTGCGATGACCGTGGTCAGGAGTCGCTCACAGGTTTTAGGTATAGAAAACGAGGTGTTCCAGAAAAATGACATCCATATTCATGTGCCTGAAGGTGCTACACCTAAAGATGGTCCTAGCGCGGGTGTTGGTATGTGTACAGCGATTATATCCGCTTTAACACAGATTCCAGTAAGATCAAATGTGGCTATGACGGGTGAAATAACGCTTAGGGGGGAAGTGCTTCCTATAGGCGGTTTGAAAGAAAAACTGCTTGCGGCTCATCGGGGTGGGATAGACACGGTGCTCATTCCCTGGGAAAATAAAAAAGATCTGGCGGAAATTCCAGATAATATTAAACAGAATTTGGATATTAAACCAGTGCACTGGATTGAAGAGGTATTAGAGGTTGCTCTTCAATATATGCCTGTTCCAGGTGATAGTTCGGAAAAGAAAGCGGCGGATTCGAAATCTGTTAAAGCAGGTGATAGCAAGATGCTTGCGCATTAAAGTTAGAGATGTGAAAAATCGTTTCTTTATATGAATCCGCAAAAATAGCGGGATTCATCGGTTTTTTTCTTGACACTTCGACATCGCAGTTGATATAAATGATCCCTTTCTCTTGGTTGCTTGGTTTTTTTACAAGACAAGATCTTAGGGAAATAATGGCTTGCGAATATAATTAAAGATAACATAACAATACACTTTACTTCCTAAGGGGGAATAATGAATAAATCGGAACTTATTGATGCAATCTCTGACGCATCTGAATTAACAAAGGCTGATGCTGGTCGTGCATTGGATGGCTTTTTAGGTGCTGTAACAGAAGCTCTAAGTAATGGTGATTCAGTTGCTTTAGTTGGCTTTGGAACGTTTGCTGTGAAGGAAAGAGCGGAGCGTAAAGGCCGTAATCCACAGACTGGTGCAGAGATTACAATTAAAGCTGCAAAAATTCCTTCATTTAAAGCTGGTAAATCTTTAAAAGATGCTGTAAACTAGTCATCTTTAGTCGGGTGCTTAGCTCAGCTGGGAGAGCATCGCCCTTACAAGGCGAGGGTCGGGGGTTCGATCCCCTCAGCACCCACCAGACTATGGAGCGGTAGTTCAGTTGGTTAGAATACCGGCCTGTCACGCCGGGGGTCGCGGGTTCGAGTCCCGTCCGCTCCGCCACATTAAGAAAACCCCTATCCTAACGGTTTGGGGTTTTTTTTTGCTTGAAATTTTATACAGTGACAAAAATTAATTTTATAATTTAATCGAGTACGTCAAACCTGCGTAAGGATAGAGATATGTTAACTAAGATCAGAGAAAAATCTCAGGGAGTTTTTGCCTGGGTCATCTTGATATTAATCTGTGTGCCTTTTGCCTTATGGGGCATACAAAATTATGTTGGGGGCGGCAGTGAAGCAACTGTTGCTTCGGTTGGGGATAAAGATTTTTATCAGCAGGACCTGAATAGAGCCTATGCCCAATTTAGCCAGAACCTTGCCGGGATGAATTTTGATGAAAATATTATAAAAAAACAGGCCTTGGAAAAACTGATTCAGGATGAAGTATTGCTGCAGCATGCGCAAAATGAAGAGCTTGTTGTGACAGATAATACGGCCAAAAAATTTATTAAGTCACTGGAATATTTTCAATCGGATGGAAAATACGATAATAAACAATATAAGGCGACCTTGGCTGCACAAAGAATGTCTTCAGCGGAGTTTGTTAACAGAATTAAAAAAGCGCTGGTCATGGAGCAGTTTCAGCGCAGTGTTATTGAAAGCGGTTTTGCTACGCCACAAGATGTCGAAAAGTTTTTCAAAATACAAAATCAGACGCGTGATGTAGAAGTGATAAACATCGCTTTACCAAAGTCAGAAGAACAACCTGCAGATGACGAAATAGAGCAATATTACCAGTCACATCAAACTGCATTTTTGACCGCAGAGCAGGTAGCTATTGAATATGTAGAACTGTCTTTAAATGATTTGGCAAAACAAATCGAACCATCAGAGCAAGAGTTGAATACTTATTATGAAGATCAAAAGGATTTGTATACGACTAAAGAACGAAGAAAGATCAGCCATATTCTTTTTGCTTTCAATAAAGATACTGAAGAATCTGCGCAGTTAGACCGAGCAATAAAGGCAAAACAGACGTTAAAAGATAAGGATTTTGCGACCTTAGCCTCAGAAATATCAGATGATAAATTAACAGCCAGTAAAGGCGGTGACTTAGGTCTGTTTAATGTGGGTGTCATGGAAAAAGCGTTTGAAGATGCGGCAAGTTCATTGAAGTTTGGCGAGGTTTCTGAACCAGTGAAATCAGCATTTGGTTACCATTTGATTAAAGTGACAGAGTTGGTTTCCGGCAGTGTTAAACCTTTTAGTGCGGTTAAAGATGAGTTGACCCTGGCTTATCAGCGGGCAGAGGCAGAAAATAATTTTTATGAACTAGGTGAAACATTAACCGAAATCAGTTATGAGAATCCGAATAGTTTACAGGCAGTGACTGACACGCTGGGTTTAAATATTAAGAAGTCTGCATTATTCACAAGAACCCCAGGGGCTAATAATGATAAAAAATCGATTATTTCTGAAACTGCGATAATTAATGCTGCATTTTCTGAAGATGTGTTAAAAGGTAATAACAGTGAGCCCATTGAGCTGGGGCCTGACAGACTGGTGGTTTTGAGAATGAAGGAGCATAAACCAGCTGCTGTAAAGTCATTAGAAGAAGTGAAAGCCAAGGTTGTTTCAATGATAGCCATGGATAAATCAAAAAAATTGGCGGCAGAACAGGCGCAAAAAATAAAGCAAGCAGTTACTGAAGGTCAGACCATGAAACAAGTCGCTGTAAGCAATAAGCTTGAAGTTAAGACTTATACCGGGCTGGCACGTGCAAATGGCGATTTGAGCTGGAAGGTTAACCAGGCTGTCTTTAAGGCAGCTAAGCCAGTAGCGGATGGTTATACTGTTATCACTGTTGCAGATCCATCAGGCTCTCAAACAGTGGTGAAAGTGCTGTCTGTTACTGATGGTGAAATGAGTGAAAGTGATAAAGCAAAACAAAAGCTGGCTATAAGCAATATGTCCAAGGCATTCGGACAGGCAGATTTTTACGCAACATTGAATAGTTTGAGGTCCAGTGCTGACGTAAATGTGAATATTTCAGAATAGTATGTTCAGAGGCGCTATCTCTTAGCGTTCAGAAGCTATGGAGCGGTAGTTCAGTTGGTTAGAATACCGGCCTGTCACGCCGGGGGTCGCGGGTTCGAGTCCCGTCCGCTCCGCCATATCCAGAAAACTCCAGGCCTTAGTGTTTGGAGTTTTTTTTGTTTACAACTGTTCCTGTTTTAAATTTCATAACGGAATCAAGCTGATTATGTCTGCATGCCCTTTAGCATTGAGTGTATACATGTCAGACCGGTATTAACACCGCCCGATAAGGTCTGATTCAGGCTTTCTGCAAGATTAAAAGACCCATTCTTCTAAACAGATTGTCTGTCAATCGACTTTGTCTGATACTTTAATCACTATGCTTACCCGGCGGTTCTTTTCTCTTCCCTCTTTAGTTGAATTATCAGCGATCGGCATGGTATCACCATAAGTAATTGCTCTTAGGCGTGATGTTTTAAGGTTTTGTGATGCAAGAAAATGTAAAACACTGGTTGCTCTGGCAGACCCTAGTTCCCAGTTGGAAGGAAATTCGCTGGTTTTGATGGGAAGGTTATCCGTATGTCCTTCTATATAAATTAAACCTGAAGATTGAGCCAGTAAAGGCGTCAATTTTTTTAGCAGATTTTGCCCTTCATCTAATAAACTTGCATTAGAAGAGGTGAAAAGAATTTTGTCCTGGATTTCTAGCTGGGCATAGCCATGTGTTACTTTCATGTCTACCGAGTCTGTTAAGCCCAGTTGGTCAACTGTTATTTTTAGTTGCTTTTGCAATGTATTGTCAGATAGTTGATTTTGTTGCTCCGTTTTGTCTTCCTTGTATTCGGCCTTGTTATGATATTCCAGAATGGCTGTCTTTTGTTTGACAGGAACAGTGGTTTCTTTTGTTTCTGTAATAGTTTTAGCCGGTTTTTGTTGAGTTTCGCTGCGGTGAGTCTTTACTGTTTCTTCAATTTCTTTTTTTTCTTCAATTTCTTCAATTTCTTCAATTTTCTTTTTTATCTTTGCAGGCTTTATCTCTGAAGAATCATTGGTGTTCGTGTTTGAGGTTAAGTCCGCACTTTGTGGTGTTGGTGTATCCACTTGGGTCTGGTAACTTTGTTTTTGTGATTGTTTTTCTTTTTCAAAATCACTGAGTGCTATCAGAGAAATCACCAGCATGATAATTAATATAAATACATCCAGATAAGTCAGTAGCCATCGATTGTTGTTGGGCACTGTTGGTTGAAACAAATCCTCAATATGTATTGCAGCAAGGTGTTTAGTTGTAGATTGACGGCTCATTTTCTATCATAGGTTTCTAATTCGTCATCATAATTAGCGATGAATGATTTAAGTGTTTCTCTGACTAAGGAGGGTGTTCGGCGTTCAGCGATCATGGTTATCCCTTCCATTACCATGCTCATGATCATAATGCGTTGCTCTGTTCTTCTTTCCAGTTTAACAGCAATAGGGTTAAAGACCAGGTTGGCCAGAATCAAACCGTAAAATGTGGTAATGAGTGCAATTGCCATGTTGGAGGTGATCGCGCCTATATTTTTCATTTCTATCACTTCCAACATATTAACTAATCCAACTAGCGTGCCTAACATGCCAAATGCCGGTGCATAGGATGCCAGGCTATAGAAAATACTGGATTCGGCTTTTTCTTTGGCTCTTAGGCGTGCAATTCTCCATTTTAGTAAGGCTAGAATGTCATCAACAGGCGCCTTGTCTACAATTAACTGGAATCCGGTTTTTAAGTAAGGGTTATTAATTGAATCAATCACATTTTCTATTGCAATAGAATCTCGCTGAAACCACATTTTTGCAACAGCAGTAATTTCATCAGCCTGTTTTTGCGGGTTTAAACTTTCATAATAGATGATCAGCTTAATTGATCGTAAGCCTTGCTTAATGTCTCTTAAAGGATAGCTTAGAAATGCTGCTGCAATAGTCCCGGCAAGGACTATCACCAGTCCCGGTATGTTTAAAAATAATAAGGGATTATGTGCTGCATAGAAAATAATAAAGAGAATAAGAAAGATAGTTAGGATAATACCTAAAGCAGTTGAATAG
>SPJJ01052740.1_pt1 | contig 10643 bp, 7 predicted proteins | sample 3741741 | NCBI WGS metagenome assembly SPJJ01 (sample SAMN10925908, study PRJNA522277) | cold seep metagenome | isolation source: Elba SIP-enriched marine methane seep metagenome, extraction at timepoint T1 | place: Italy: coast of Elba, Mediterranean Sea | collected 2014-05 | reverse complement strand
GTAACCCCTATTTTCCCTTCCTCATTGGTACCCAATTCAAGGTCAAAAGGCTTTGCATCACCTCGCTCGATAGTCATCACAAAACGCTCGCCTTTGTGCTTGCTAATCATGCTCTGAACAAAATCAAGCCGTTCCATAACCAAGCGAGTATCACCACTTAAGGGCATCGCATTCATTTCCGTAATTTTATCGCCAAGAGCCAAACCCGCATCTGCCGCAGGGGAGCCATCATCAACAGCAGAAATTTCAAGGCCAACTTGATCCTCAGGAACAATAAAGTCAACGCCCAAAAGCCCTTTGCCATCTAGGCTGGCTGTTAATTCAACGGTTTCATACAAAGCGGGCAACTTATGAATTTTTTGATTTTTTACTTCTTTGGCTTGTTCAGACAAAGTCGTTTTCTTCATAACCTTTAAAAGAACCTGTCCATTTTTGCTTTCTAGTAATATTTCTTTGGCTTTAGCAATACGAGACGAACGCTCCCGCTCAAAATCGTTGACCAGTTGTCCATCAATGGCCACAATGCGATCATCATTTTTCAAGCCAGCCAAAGCCGCACCCGTCCGTTCACCCATCACTTGCACGGTTACATCAGCGCCTTCGGTTGTAGGTAGGCCCCAAGCCATAATAACAGCCAACATAATGGCCCAGCCTAAAAAGGCATTAACGGCCACACCGGCTACCATGACTGAAAAGCGTTGCAAAATCGTTTTATTTTCCAAACGCTCTGGCGAATCCGCAGGAATATCACTATCAGGATCATCGTCAGGAAAGGAAACAAAGCCCCCAAAAAGCGCCGGATAAATACAGTATTCCGTATCCCCAACCTTTTTTGACCAAAGAGCCGGACCAAAAGGTAAGCCAAAACCGAACTTCTCAACACGAATACCGCATTTTCGTGCGACCCAAAAATGACCAAACTCGTGGGCAATAATCAGGATACTAATCAAAATAAGCATTAAGATAACGGACACAATGGAACCTCCGGCAAGCCCTTACAGAACAATATCTTTTAATACAGGGTAGTCCCCTGATCTTACCGAAGATTCGCCTCCCTGACTATGACTTTCTCTAAATTAATTTGATTTAATTTAGATTAAGGTAGTAAAAGCCTTGCTCTGATAGAAACTCTAAAAGTTTCATCGTCAAGAAAAAACCCACAATAATTTGGGCAATCCCACTTTTCCACAAGCGTTTAAAAAAACCGGGATCCGCATGAGGGGCTTCAGCAAACTGCTCTAAAACCTCCTGCCCTGCCTTAACACCACTCAACAACTGCTTTTCTGTCGGCGGACGAGTGGTAAAATTTTTCTGAAGCCATGCCCCGACTCGGCGCCAATAGCGAGTAATCAGAACAATACACATGAGCATATACAACAATTCGCCAGCAAAATTTAAATAAGGCCGCATGAACTCTAAAGACAACATGCTCAGTTGAATCCCACCTAAAAGCGCCATTAAGTTGGTTCCACAACGATTATGAATGCGAGAATTCCGCCTGACAAAATCGGGCGTGAGCTTCATCCCTCGCTCTACGGTATTAATGGTCATATGTTCCGCCGCATGATAACCCGCAATGGGGCTTAAGCGAAGCAAAGTTAAAATCGCCGTTAAGGTAAATGCATATTCAAATAAGATAAAAGCCAAACCCGTTTCGGGACTCAAAAAAGGAAGTAAAGGCGGAAATAGCGCCAGAATAACGCTTGTTGAAACAAAATAAAGCCAACGGGCTACAAAAACCATTAAAGCAAAAAAGACCCCAGTTAAGGCCAAGCCCTGCCAGCCCGGCCCGCCAGAGTAAACTCCCGATGTAATGTAAACCCCCAAAGGCGTGGCCAAGCCACCCATTCGAGGCGGGCGAAGCACAGCACCGCTTAAGAGTCTTAAAAATTCTCGACGACAAGCACAGTAGCCACTATAAACACCGGAATCATCAATAATGGGAATCAGGCTATCGGTCAGCTTATCCGATTCAAAGAGCAAGCGAAGGTCTTCAACCGTTGCATTTCTATCAATGGCAATTAGGTCAGGCTGGCTTTCTTGATGCCTTAATAAAACTTCGGGGCCAAAGCGAAATAAATCAAAATCCCGAATCACATTGACCAAACGATTGTGGGAATCCACCACCGGCAAAAGGTGATATTGAGAAAGCCAAAGCAATAAATCCGAAAGCTGAGTACATTCTTTGGCAGGGCGCACAGGGATAGCGATATTAATCACATTCAAGCCGTCTAACCGGTTTAAATTCAGCCCAAAAAGATCCGGCTCTGATTCTCGCTCTGACTTTTTATTTGGCATGAGCCCCTTACTTTAAATCCTTGACTTAGCTGATTATAGCTTATTTTTAGAGCATTTGACAGATTTAAAAAACTGACAAACACGCCAAACACTGCCTCTCTCGCCAAAACTACGCTAAAATAGAAAGAAATAAAGAAATAGAAAAAATAAATCCCGCCATCTTATGAGAATAAAACCTTCAAAGCCTAAAATAGCCACTGCCCTTAGTCTCGCCATTCTTTCTGCTAGTCTAATTGGCGCAAACTTGCCCGCTCAAAGTCGGCCTCAGGCAAAAACAAGTTCCGCAAGAACAGCTCCAAGCAAAACACTCTCTGGCCAAGCCATAACTAACGCAAAAGAGCTGGCCAAAGACTATGCCGCCACCGGCTATGGTTACTATTTAAAAGGAAAAATTAAAAAAGCCCTTGATAACTACGAAGAAGCCCTTCGCCACGACCCGAGTAACGAAGGCTTTCAAAAAGAATATATCGAGATTCTCCAAGTCTCAGGCGCTCTCACTCGACTTCGTTCCTATCTTGTTACTTATAGCCAAGCAAAGCTCGGTAACGCAAAAGCAGAAACCCTGCTCAAGCTAGCAGAGCTTCACCTAAAGGCCAAAGACCCAAACTCAGCCCTTAAAACATTAGGAAAAATAAGAACAAAAAAAAGCGCTCGACAAACCACTATTCAAAATTTACTTTTAAAAGCTCAAGCCTATGAGCAGCTTGGCAATAAGCGAGAAGCTTATCGATATGCCCGCAAAGTACTAAAAAAAGATAGTCGCCAATGGCAAGCCCATCAAATTATTGGTAACAGCCATTTTAAAAACAAAAAATTCGATTATGCCGCCCAAGCTTACGAAAAAGTACTCAAACACAACGCCACCCAAAAAGCATCACTCCTGCGCCTTGCGGATATTTACCGGCATCAAAAAAAGCCAATGAAGGCACTCATCCTCTATCAACGCTACCTCGCCTTCAATGCAAAAGACCCCGATCTCTTGCTACGCATCGCTCGCCTCTCCAAAACCCTTAAGCGTGATGATGATGCTTACGACTATTACGAAAGTCTTTTAAAACACGAGCCCGACAACATTGAAGCTCTTTTTGAGACCGGCTATCAAGACTACTTAAACGGGGACGAGCAAAGCGCTTTGATTCGCCTATCCTCCTTTACTCGGCAAGTACCTGATAATGCAGAAGGGCTTTATTACGTCGCTGATTTAAAACATCAGCGAGGCGGTAGCGAAGAAGCGTATCGAGAAAGTCTTGAAAAAGTCGTCTCCCTCGCCCCTAAAAACTTAGAATACCTTAATGCTCTACGAAAAATTTACGCCAATCAGCAAGATAAATCAGGGCTTGCCCAAGTGCTTAAAAAGATTTTAGACGTGGATCCGAAAAACAAAGAAGCCCTTTATACTTATGGACGCATTGAACTGGAGCAAAACAACAACAGCCATGCCGTCTCTCTCTTTAGCCGAGCCCGAACCCTTGACGACAAAAACTCAAACTATCCGTATTATCGAGGCAAAGCCTATCAAGGCTTAGGCCAAAGCGAAAAAGCCCTTTCTGATTTTTTGACCACCATTGCCTTAAAGCACAGCTATACGGATGCCCATCAGCAAGCCGGACTCATTTACCTTCGCAAAAAACAACGCCCCCTTGCTAAAAAGCATTTAGGCATTGCTATTGCTCAAGATAAAACCCTTCTAAAGCCCAATCTCGCCCTAGGAAAAATTTATCTTGAAGAAGAAAAGCTGGCCCAAGCCGAACCTTATTTTCTCAATGCCATTGCCATCAAACCAAATGACCCCTTTGTTCTCTATCAAACTGGCACGGTCTACACACAGCTTGATGACTTTGCTCAGGCCGTTCAATACTATCGCCGAGCCTTACAAATAAAGCCTAACGATATTGATATTTTGGCGAATCTCGGCGATGCCTATATGAGAAGCGGACAACCTAAAAAGGCCGTTTTACTCCTCTTTAGAGCAGCAGAAAAAGAGCCTTTAAAGAGCGAACGCCATAATGCACTGGGTGTCGCTTATACCCGAGCCGAAATGTTTCCAGATGCCATTGCAGCCCTCACCCGTGCCACCGAATTAGAACCTAATAAAATACTCTATCGCTACAACCTTGGCGAAGCCTACAGCGGAATCCCTGATAGAGAACAAGCTCGTTCGGAATACAGCCAAGCCCTTCACGGCAAAGCCCGAACCCCTGATGAATTTTATAACCAAGGGCGAATACTCCATCGAATGAGCCTCTATGACGAAGCCCTTGCAAGCTACGCACGAGCATTAAAAAATTACAGCACCCACCTTGAAAAAGCCCAAGTTTATTTGGCCATAGGATACACCCAAGAGGCATTAAACAACAAAGAGGCGGCACGCAATCACTTTGAAAAGTATTTAGCCATTATTCCCAAGGGGCAAAAAGCAACAGAAATTAAAGCCCATATAAAAACGCTTTGGTAAGCCCTCAATCAATAAACCCCTTAACTGATCTTTAAGTTCGCTTCATCAATTAAGCGCTTAAAATAACTCACGTGCTGAGCAGGCCCCTCTACCTGAATATTCAGCGCACGTACCGGACTTCCGGCCATCGACCCTTCCATTACAACCGGATTAATGGCGCTAATGGCCACTTTTTTTGCTCGATGGACATATTTATTCAATAAACGAATTTCAGCAACGACCCGAAAGTTTTCAACACTTTCAAGCTTCTCAGCATCACAAAGACGTTTAGTCATGATTCGAACACACCTATTCTTTCTTTTTAATAAAGCTTTTTCTTTATCTTTATCTTTTTATTTTTTCTATCCGACCGAAAAAAACAACGCAGAACTACTATTTAAATAATATTTTAATTCAATTTATCTTCATCTACTATTATACAAATGGATGACTTTCAATGATCAGTTTTTTTACATTTAGAAACGAACTTGTAACATATAGCCTAAGTTTCCAGCTTTAACCGAGACTAAAGCCTTTACATTAGAGGCAAGCTTCTCAGCCTCTTACTTGAAACGGGGTTCAAAACTCAAAAAGCATTAAATACAAGAGAAAGTTATTTAAACAATTAAAAAGTTTTACAGGCTGGTATATTTATAACTTTTTCAAAAAATAATCCGCACAGCGCTTTGCCATACGGATTATTTATAAATAAAGCTTACGAATAAACTAAACGGTGGCGCAGCTTTGGAGCTTATCCCAATCGGCCTTAAAGTCAGCAACGCCTTTTTCTGTCAATGGATGACGATACATTTGCTTCAACACTTTAAACGGAATGGTCGCAATATCCGCACCGGCTTCGGCAGATTGAACGACGTGGAGCGGATGACGAATACTCGCCGCCAAAATCAAACTGTCAAAATCGTGCATATCTCGTAAGGAAACCACTTGCTCGATAATATTAATGCCATCATAGCCAATATCATCCACCCGCCCCACAAAGGAGCTAATGTAGCTTGCACCAGCATTAGCAGCGAGTAAGGCTTGATTGGCTGAAAAAACCAAGGTTACATTGGTTCGAATTCCTTCGTCGCTGAAGATTCGAGTGGCCTTAACGCCTTCGATGGTAAACGGAACTTTAACAAAAACGTTTTCGCCCCATTTGGCGAATTTCCGCCCTTCTTCCACCATGCCTTTGGCGTCTTCACTCACACATTCCATGCTGACGGAACCGGGAACAAGCTGACAAATGTCTTTAATCACCGATTCTACATTTCCTGAGCCATTTCTAGCAAGGAGTGTTGGGTTTGTTGTAACCCCTGAAATAACGCCCATGTCGGCGGCTTCTTTAATCTCATCTAAATTTGCTGTATCTACAAAAAGTTGCATAACCCAATTGGTCCTTCTATTTTACTGATATCCGTTGCCTTTGGGGCATTCTACGTAAAAGAGGAGACAGGGTCAAAAGTTCCTCACTAAGTAGACAAACCATTACAACTGTTTACAATTCGTTAAATACCCCGCTATTTTTTCAAGTTCCCTTTTTTACTGCCGATATTATGATACGAAGGATTTAACACAGATCACGGATAGAGATGGTTTTTAAAGCAGGTAAAAGCAAAACCTAAGTAATGCCTGAAAAATGGGAACAATAAAAGTTGTGATGAGATTTAGAGAACAACGAAAAGGTGCAACAGGCCACCATATCTCCGAATACGTTTTACTATTCGGCTTGATTACTGTGGTCTCTATTACCGCTTTATCCAGCCTTGGGGGTAATATCTCAGGGTTAATTAGTTATGGCGAACCCGAAACAAAAGCTCAAGTTGATGAGCTTTACGACCTTCTAAATCCTAAAGAAGAAACCAATACCGACCTTTCGCCTCTTGCTGGCAACAGCTTAATTTCTAATGGTATTGATAGCCTTGATCAACTCGATGGCCTTGATGCCCTTGGCACCATTACAACCAGTGGCCAAGGTTTTTTAGATCTTGCAGATCGTTTAGGAAGCAATGGTATTGGGGCCGTTTCAGAGACCCTTGCCGATGAAATGGAACTCATGCTTCTAAACCCCGTACTCAACCCCAACCAAGAAGCGATTCTTCGAGACTTAGCCAATCAAGCCCATGAAATCGCCACCATTCAACGACTCATCGAAGAAGCGTCTACCACAGCCACTGACTCAGCTGGCTTTGCTTCTAGTCTTATTAGTTATGATGGACAAACTTACAATGCTTTAGAACTATCCAAACTCATCGAATTTGATAACACCGGAACACCCTTTGAAAGCAATAGCCCCATCACAGCTCCAGGGGCTGGGCCAGCATTAAGCGACTTCCAAGCGACTTATGCCCAAGCACAAAGCATGGGCGCTTTAGATGATCCTCAAATCGAAGCTGTTATTACGGATCACGCCAATCAAATTGGCTATCTTGCCGAAGCCACCGGCCACCGGATGTGGCTGTACTCACGTCCAGATTCAACTCTTAGCCCCAATAACTACAACAATGAACTTCGCTCAGACGCAACCGATGTTCATGCCACCGGCATTTGCGCCACAGGACGCTCGAAAGACACGGGTAAAGAGTGTAAAGGCAAACCTTAATTAAGGCTCTTAATTGGCAAACCTAGAACAGGCAGTAAACGACTCTAGCCCCTCTGAAGAGATGGAATCAGCTTCGTTTCTATCAGCTTTTTGAGCTGAGTTCTTTTCAAAAGACTGGGTCAAAGCCACGCCATAAAATTGCTGAAAGGGTCTTAGAAGCAAAGCTTTTAGAGGCTCTCGCAAAATATTAATTTGCAATAAAAAACCAAGCTCTTTTTTGAAAAGAAATTTAAGAGATTCAAAAGAAAAGATCTCGAACTGTCCCTTCACTAAAAAAGCGTTTTCCAAATCGTGCTCTACTCGGCGAGGAAAAAACGACTGAAGAGAGTGAAAGCCTGCTTGTTTGCACAGTTTGTGATAATGCCCAAGGCTCTGCTGAGAGCCTAATGCATCAAGGCCTCTTTTAAACAGTCCTTTTACCGGTTCATCAAGTAAAAGCAGTTGCCCTTCAGCTTTCAATAAAGCAAAGGAACTCTCTAAAACATCAAGCCCTTTACCTTGGCTTTCTATATGATGCAGAGTTCTTGCCAGCACAATCAAATCAAACGATTGCTCACTTAAAGCTTCAAGCGCTTTTAATTCATCAAAACCCGAAACACGAGTCACGCCATGGCCTCGTTCCCCAAAGACCCTAGAAAGTTCAGCCCCAGAGGCAGTGCCGACAAGTAAAATTTGACGCCGTATTTTTAAACGCAACGCCGGAACAACGGCTCGCAACTCAAGCTCTAATTCGCAGGACAAACGCTCTTCCACTCTCTATCTCGCTTCTTACGCTCTTATTTTCTCTTATTTCTCTCTCTTTCTACTCTATCGAATTTAATTTTGACGGACAATCCACTGTGCGAATGATTCGAGATTGATAATCAAGGGTAAAATAAGAATAGAGAGATCTATTTATTGAAAGAAATAGATAGAATGAAAAAATAGGAAAAAGGGAACAAAAAGGGTAAAATAAAGCCATCAGCCACAGATAACAAGCAACATTGTCCTGTGTCTGGGTTTATATAAAATAAATAGAGCATCAAATTAGCAAAGCCATATTTACTCAGAAAAGCCGCTCTGCGAGGACTTAAGACTTGAACTTAATCGAAAACATCGGAAATTTAGAATCCATCTGGCAATTACGTAAGCCCTGTTTATCCTTAGCTCTCAGCTCTCTCATGCTTTCTTACGCATTTTTTGCCCTCCCTAGCCAATCGTGGGCAGAACAAAAAGCGCTAAAAGGTTCTGTTATTAAAAGCGATCGGGCTAAAAACCCCTCTGTGAACTTTGATGACTTAAAGACCATTGAAAAAGGAACGGATCTTCAGATGACCGTTTCCACGGCACTCAGTACTTCTTCGACTGTTGAAGGCGACGAATTCTTCGCAAAGATTACCCGTGATTACAAAGTGGACGGAAAAACGGTTATCCCTCGTGGCACCTTAATGCATGCTACTGTTAACGAGCAAAAAGGCCCTCGACGAGGTGGGCGAAAAGCTTATATCTCTACTGTTTTTGATTACATGATTACCCCCGATGGGCGAGAAATCCCCATTGAAGGCAGTTTTTCCAATAAAGACGGTAAACTCAAATCAGCCGCCAAGGTCATTGGAAAAGCCACAGGCTACGGAACCGTTGGTGGAATCGCCGGTGCGCTCATGGTCTGGAAATACGGTGGCATTGCCGCTGTTGCAGCAACTGAAGGCTACGCCCTTGCCGGTGGTGCTGCTCTGGGTGCAACAGCTGGCGTTGCAACGGCCTTAATTAAAAAAGGCAAGCACACCATGATTCAACCGGGTGCAGAATTAAGCATTAAGCTCTCTGAGCCCATTGTACTTCCTTCAATGAACATGCCTGAAATTTCGGATAGCAATTACGCCCCCGAAGGTTTGGATTTAAAAGTCATTGGCATGCACGTAGGCAAAGATCCCTTTGGCGAATCCAATGAAATTACCCTCAGCCTTAGCATGACCAACCAAACCGAACACACTTTTACCTTTTTTGATATGGCTCTTGAAGACGAAAACGGAACCGTCTTTTTCGCCTCCCCTTTTGGCGACACCGGCATGTGGTTCCAAAAGTTTGAGCCCAACTCTCGTATGGTTGGTAACTTGAGCTTTAACGTCGATAACCCAATGCTACAGCATCATTTGGTTTTTTATAAACGCTATACCCGTGAACCCATTGCCAAAATGGCCATTATCGAAAGCATGGCAGTCGATAAAAAAACCGCAAAAAAACGCCTTAAAACCGAGCTGGCCAAACACTACAGCCACAAATAGCTCCCTAGAAATTTAGAACTAAAAAATAGCCTTCCTGTTTTAGATAAATGCAGGAAGGCTATTTAAGTTTAAAGCCTTTTTAAATTCCTAGGCTTAGCTAAGAACCAGCTTTTACTTAGCCCAGAACGAGCTTTCCAGAGTCATCAAAATCAAAAGAGCCTTCACCATTCACCGGCAAATCATAGTGCTCCAACACCGCCTCAGGGGCAAGCACCATAGTAACCGACGGCTTGGCTAAATACTCCTTGGCCACCCGCTGAACATCTTCAGTAGTAACCGCCTGAATTTTAGGCAACTGTTCTTCCCGTGAGTCAACATCAGCACCACGGTGCGAGCTAAGATACGCACTTTCCATATCCGCTTCTTGGCTCGCCGAAATCCCTCTCGACTTTAGCAATAGTTTCACTTTGTCCAATTCCGCCTTTGTTGCTGGCTCTTCAACCAGTAAATTGACTTCTTTTTGAAAGATTTCCATCACTTTCGTCAAGTTAGAATGATCGGTTCCAATAAAGAACTTCATATCGCCTTGCGGATTATATTGCGCTTGAACCGTATAAGCGAGAGCTTTTTCAGGCTTTTCTCGAAAACTTTGAAAAAATCGAGCTGTTAAACCACCGCTCAGCATATTAGCTAGAACAGTCATTGCTGGTCGATCTTCACTTTTAATACCAGGAGCATACCAGCCTCGCATAATTTTGGATTGATCCAACTTATCATACACTTGGGTTTTCATTTTATTGGCCGCTAAAGCCAATGGTTTTAACTCAGGCAGTACCGTCGAAGTTTTTGATAGTGAAGCCGTCCAGCTTTCAGCTTCTTGAACCGCTTCTTCCATGGTCACATCACCTACCATAGAGATCGTTAAATTCGATGCTGAGAATAAACGATCCCATGTTGTTTTCAATCCTTCAGGCGTCATCTGCTCTAAATTCGCAACAATCCGTGGTACCGCCGTTCCCATAGGGTGCTCATCGGGATACATCGCATCTCTTAAACCCGACATCACAACTGAGTCTGGGTTTGTCGCATTCACCATTTGAAGCTT
>SPJJ01016113.1_pt1 | contig 10646 bp, 7 predicted proteins | sample 3741741 | NCBI WGS metagenome assembly SPJJ01 (sample SAMN10925908, study PRJNA522277) | cold seep metagenome | isolation source: Elba SIP-enriched marine methane seep metagenome, extraction at timepoint T1 | place: Italy: coast of Elba, Mediterranean Sea | collected 2014-05 | reverse complement strand
TTGCATATATTCCGAGTCGAGTTTTGTGCCTGGTGGCCGCGTGAGGAGGGCGCATACCGGGCGTACGCAACCGACGAGAGCCGCAGGCGGCGCGGCCAGCAGGCGCGAAAGGTGGCCGGTAGATTTGTGAGAGACTGCTGAGACAGGTGACTAGAAGCACAGAAGCAGTAAGGTGGGGAAGGGCGGCAGGATGGAGCTGCGGAAGGTGCCCATCTGCGTCGTCGCATTCCATGTAATGTAGCCTGCGATCCAGCGCTCACCGCCGGACAAGTTGCGCGTCACCGTCGCGACATTGGTGCCGCGCAAGTTCACATCGACGGTCACGTCGGCGGGCCCCGCGTTCTTGTCGTCGTAAAAGTGCACCACCACCTGGTACTCGCCGGTCTCAGCGACGGACAGGTTGATGGTCTCAGGGCCCGGGCCCACGAGATCGTCGCGGTCCAAGAAGGGGTTATCGGTGGGTGTTGTCGCCATGCCCCAATCAGGGTTGGAGTTGCAGAAGCAGCAGTCGCTGGGGCTGTCGAAGAAGGAGCCGCCCGGGCGCACCAGGTGAAGGTCGACGTCCGCATTGGTGCGGGACCAGTTCAAGCTGATGTTGATGTCGGTCATGGCCGGGGGAGGCGGCTCGGTTGAGGCGGTCAAGGGGACTTGCACCGTGGGACGGCTGGGATCGTTGCTCTGCACCTCCATCATTCCGGCGTAGGCCATGACCATGCCGTTATCGAAGTACTCCACCGCGAAGGTCAGCGACTGCGCGGGCTGCAAGACGGTGCCAGGCGCCGGGGGCGTGGGCACCGAGAAGCGCGAGCCCGCGTTATCGGTGAGGCGCACCAGATTCAAGGTGAGCGGGCCGCTGCCATCATTGCGGACGAGCACCGTCCGCGAGGCGCGCACTCCGCGGGGTACCTGTCCAAAGGCCAGAGGATTGGGATCGACGAAGATGCTGGGCACTGCGGTGACGACGCCCTCGCCGGTGATCGGGACCCGCACGGTGGGCGCGTTGGGGTCATTGCTGCCGATCACCACTTCGGCGGCCGGCACTGGACCTGCTGCGGTGGGCGCAAATACGACCTGGAAGGTGGCGTTATCGGTGGGGGCAAAGCTGGTGCCTGCGGCCGGCGCGTTCTGCAAGGTGTAGGGCGACCCGGCGGGCTGGATGCTGATCGCCCCTGCGAGGGTCAGGGTCGCGGTGCCAACGTTGGCGATCTGCAGGTTGACCGAGGTGTTCATGCCGACCTCGACCTGACCAAAGCCGAGGCTATTGGGCGAAACCTCGATGCGCGGCACGGGCTCCGGTTCGGCTACACCCGAGATCGATACAACCGCAGTTTGGCGCAGGCCGCTCGCATCGACCCGCACCTCGTCGAAGATCATGCCCGCGCTCTGCGGGGTCCAGGTGACGTCGACTTGCACGGCGCCGCCAGCCGGGATCTCGGCAGGCGTGCTTGCGGGGGACAGGCTCAGGTCGCCGGCTTGGGCGCCGCCGCTGGAAGCGAAGGCTAGGCCGGTGAGGCTATGAGGCTGGTCGCCGATGTTGCGCACATAAAAGGGCAGGGTCTGAGTCTGGCCCACAAAGAGGCCCGAAAAGCCGAGCGCGTTGGGCTCGACGACAATGTCGGAGTCTACGCCCTGACCGCGCAGTGTGATGCTGAGATCCATGGCGCGAGGACCGCTGTCCAAGATGCTGGTGCTGCCCTCGTCCGCGCCCAGCTCCGCCGGGCTGTAGGTCGCGACCATGGTGGTGCTTTCGCCCGGCTCGAGGCGAATGCGGGTGAGCGCTACGCCAAACTCAAGCGAGGTGCTCGGGCTCAGGCTGGCGCGGATGACCTCCAGGGGGCGATCGCTTTGATTGGTGAGGCTGACCGCCTGGGTCGCGGTGGTGCCCAGCAGCACTCGGCCAAAATCCACCACTAGCGGGTCGGAGATGAGGCCCGGAAGTACACCGCGGCCTTTGACGGGGACCTCGATGGCGTCCAAGGTCGGAGAACTGAAAGTCAGCTTGCCTTCTCGAAGGCCGGCAGAGGTGGGTGCAAAGGCCAGCTGGATCGTCTTTCGTTCGCCAGCACCGATGCGCTCGGGCACATCCATCAGCACAAACTCGCCACCCAGGTCGGCGTCCACCGCGGCTTGCAGGTCGACGGCCAGCGCACCTGCATTGCGCACCTCGACCTCCAAGGTCTTGGTCGTCCCGATCGCGACGTCATCGAAGTCGATGCTGGTGGGGTCGACGAGCAGCACGGCTTCGACCTGGCCGATCAGCTCTTCGTCAGAACAGCCGGTCGCGGTCGGGGCCACGGCGGCGATCGCCACGGCAGCGAGGGCCCATGCGGGGCCAGTACGGGCAAACATCCGGCCACCTTTGCCCCGGCCGGGCCGGACAACCATCGGTCACCGGGCGGAATTCGACGCCATTGTCGGCCTCAATCAGTGCGAAATGTGCGCACGCAGCGGTCTGAGCACTCCGTCAGCCGAGAATTACACTGGTCGAAGGCGCCCTGCCCATTGAGCGTACACTGCTCACAGGAGGCGCCGCCGCAGACCGAAAGGCAGGCGTCGGTGCCCCGGACGGCCTGTTCGGCGCAGTCCGCTCGCTGACGAAAGCACTGACCAGCGCACAGCTCCACCTGAGCCTGGCTGGCGTCGCCGCAAGTGTTATTGCACATCGCGGAGCGCTGCAGGGCGTCATCGAAGCACACGCCCTCGGTCTGAAAGCACACCACGATGGGCTCAAGCTCAAGGGTGGGATCGTCCAAGCAGGCGTCCAGCGCCGGGCCGCACAGGTTTGTCTGCTCTACGAGCGTATCAAAGCAGGGGCTGCACTCCGCGAACTTCGAACCGTCGCCGGGTCCAGGCACCGGGTTGAGCGCCCCCTCATCACCGCAGCTCATCATCAGACCGCAGGCCAGGGCGAGGGTGAGGCGCATGCTCATAAGGTGCACTGTAGCACCTCAGGGCGCCTTGGGGCGGGCCTGCCAGCGACGCCGCAGCGCTTCAACCTGCTCCGGGTCCCGAGTGCGGAACAGGCGCTCGGCATCATACTGCTCCAGGAACAGACGTACCGGGTAGTCTTCGGGTACCTGCAATGCGGCGCGCAAGCGACGGTGCTGAGGCATGTAGCCTTGGCTCATGAGGGCCATGCTCAGGCCACGGAGGTGCGCTGCCAGCCCACAGCCCAAGACGGGGGTACGATCCGGATCCAAGGGCAAGCCGACCTGCGCCTCGATGTCCTCACGCGCTTCGAAGACCGCCTGCGGATCGCCGACGATAACGTGATGCTGAAGCCCGGCCAGCGCGCGCAGCTCCTGCGCCGCTACGACCTCTTCTAGGCCATTTACAACATGCACCAGCGCCCAGCCCTGGCAGCTCAGCCTGCGCGCCTGCCGGTCCCTCAGCATGCTCAAGAAGGGAGCGATGCCCGTGCCCGCGCCCACCATGAGTACGGGGCCCGTGTGCCCTGCGGTGTCGGCAAGGGTGAAGTGGCCGGTGGCCGCCGGGCGCACGCTGAGGCGCCCGCCCTTCGGCAGGCCGAACAGCAAGTGGGAAAGAGGCAGTGCTGAGGCCGGCTTCGTCACGCGATTGACGATGAGCTGCAGGTGTTGGGCAGACTGAGGGGCCGAGGCGATGGTCAACGGGCGGCGTACGAGCGTGCCATCCGGGGCCGTCAGCGCGACCGTTAGGTACTGCCCAGGCACAAATGCAGGCAGGTCCCCCTGCGGGGTGGGGAGAGGCTCGTCGAGGCTGATGTGGAAGACCGCGAGGTCGCCCGTGATGTCTTCGCGGTCTGTGAGGGTCGCGTTGGCGGTCATCGTCATCCCTGCCTAGTGCGCCAGCAGGCGTCGTGCAAAGCGGGTCGCCATGGTCATGATTGTGAGCTGAGGGTTCACGCCGAGGCTGGTGGGCACAACGCTGCCGTCGGCGACGAAGAGGTTCTGCACGTCCCAGGCTTGATGGTTATGGTCGACGACGGAGTTGCCCGCATTGGTCCCCATCCGGCACGTGCCCAGGGGATGCTGAGAGGTGCACTCGAGCTTCTTGGCAGATAGAGTCGGCAGGTCATGTTGCAAAAAGGAGGCAAATTGGTCCTTGTCCATGCCGTGTGAGCCCAATATCGGCAGGAAGACCTCCTTGGCCCCAGCGGCGAAGAAGGTCTGGGCCCCAATGCGCAGGGCGGTGCGCATCGCCTCTCGGTCGGCGTTGCCCATACGGTAGCTGATGATGGGCTCGCGGCCCCAAAGTCGGTGCACGGCGCCGCCGCCCTCATCATGAAGGTTCGCACCGAATATCGCGAGGTGTGGGACTTGACTGGTTGCCTTGACATGCTTGCTGCCCACACCGGGCTGGGTGGCGGCGAGGATCCCGCCTGGCACAAAGACGCTATTGAATTGCACTCCTTGGGGTTCAAAGTCGCTCGAAAAGGCGCTCTGCAAGGCACCTTGCCCACCGTCGACGCGTTCGTCGAAGCGGGCCATGATACGAAAGGCGGGGTGCAGGGTGAGGTTGCGGCCCACTTGAGCGCTGCCCCTACCCACACCCGAGGCCTTGAGCAGCAGCGGAGTATAGACGGAGCCTGCAGCGAGGATGACGCGTTGGGCTCGCACACGTAGCCGACCGCCGGGGCGGCCCCCGGGCCCATTGAGCACTCTGCCTCGCACCCCCACCGCCCGGTCGTACTTTGTATCGACCTTTTGAACGAGGCAGTCGGACCACAGTCGTGCGCCCGCGCGGAGCGCGCGCGGCAGGTAGCTGCGGCCCACGCTCATCTTGGCGCCGGATGGGCAACCAAAGTTGCACGTCGACCAGCCGACGCAGTCCTTGGTATTTCGGCGCATGGGCTTGAGCGAGTAGCCCAGCTTGAGTGCACCTTCGCCAAAGAGCTGGGTGGAGCGTGAGCGCATGTGCTCAGGGACTTCGCTGACGTGAATCGCGTCTTCGACTTCTCGGTAGTAGGGCTCAAGTTGCTCTGCCGTGAGGTCCGCCAGGCCGCGCTGCGTCTGCCACTCGTGCAAGACGGCCTGCGGCGTGCGGAAGCAGACCCCGCCCGTCAGCATGCTGGAGCCACCCACGCAACGGCCCATCATGACGTTGATGAGCGGTGAGTCGCCCAGGGCCATCGTGGCCGTCAGTCCAGCTTCGCGCCAGAGGTGGCGCAGGGACTGGCTGGGCCGCATCTTGGCGTGCTCGTCCGGGTGAACGTGTCCGCCTTCTTCGAGGATCAGCACGTCCAGACCGGCCTCCGCGAGCAGGCAGGCCGCGACGGCACCGCCGGCGCCCGAGCCCACCACCACCACATCGGCATCGAGCACGAGGTCTGAGCTGTGCTCACGGCCGTGCTGCACGTCATGCATCGCGCTGCACCTTGGGGCCGAGGTTCATGCCGGCGTCGCGCGCGGGGTCGGGGTGCTCGTAGTAGATCATGCAGAGGATGGCTTTGAGGGCCAATAGCAGGGGCGACAAGGCCGAGGCGTCCAGGGCCTGAAGGCAGGTGATGCGCTGGGCCAGACCCAGCTTTCGGTAGGGCGGCCAACGCCGACCCAGCAGGGGGGCCGCGACCGAGATGGCCCACGCCGCGGCGGTGAACATGAAGCGGCCACGGGCATTTGCCCGGCTCATGAAGTCCGCATACTCGGCCATGAGCCACTGCATGCGCTCCGGCGGCGGGGCCTGGCCTTCGTTGGAAAACAGGGCCTCGGCGATGGCCTGGGTTGTCTGCAGGGTGGATTGCGACAATGCCCCAGTCTGGCGGGCCTGGCCGCAGGCCTGCGGCAGGTCGATGGCGCCGGGTTGTAGGGGCTGAGGGAGCGCGACCAGCGGGTGGGGCTCAAAAGGCAGCGGCGGCGGCGGCTCGATCACGGGCCACAGCCTACCGCTTTGTGCCTCAGAGCATAACCGGACGTCAGGGCGTGGTCAGGGAGATGTCCACGAAGTAGCTCGGGAAGGACTGCGTATTGTCGTAGTGACGCACGACCACATAGTAGGTGCCGGCGGCCAGCGTGCCCGCGGCCGGGTCGGTGGTGCTGTTCAACAGCGAGCAAAAGCCCGAGCGCCCTGGGTCGTCATCGTTGGTCGCGATCACCGTCCCGGTGCTGTCCATGAGCTCTACCAGCGTATCGACGTCGAAGTTGCAGCTCGTGGGATCCCCATTGGTGGGGTAGGTATTGGCCACCAGGGAGGCGGTGCCGCTCGCGATGGTGAACGAGAACATGTCGATGTCGCCCACCGTCGTGATGCCGGCGCTGATCGTCTGGGCGCTGCCGCCCGGTGCGATGGTCAGGGCCTGCGCGTTGGCGGTCGTATCGTTGGGCTCGATCTCGGCCGTCAGGTTGCCCTCGAACTGGCAGGCAGAATCGCAGCCGTCGCCATTGCTTGTATTGCCATCGTCGCACTGCTCGGTGGCGTTATTTTCGAGCACGTTATTGCCGCAGACCGCGTCGTTGATCGTGACCCCCAGCTCGACCGCGCCGCCGGCGCCCGAGGATGTGGCCACCGCCACCAGGTAGGGGCCGGCCGGCAGGTTAGTGGCCCAGGTGTCGGTCGTGGGATCGATGAAGGCGCAACCTCCGTTGCCACCCTTGACGCCGTACTGGGTCGTAAAAGCGCCGTCGAAGAGCCCAATGATGGTCTCAAAGGGGCAGGGACCCGCGTTGGGGCCGGTGACCGTGGCGGTGATCGACTGGCCGCCGGTGACGGTGACGGTGACGAACTTCGGAACGTCCTCGTCCGAGCCGAGCGTGAGGGCCTGAGTGCCGCCGGTGCCGGAGATGCTGCCGGTGGTCTCAATGGTGCACGTCGATGAGCAGCCGTCTCCGTTGGTCGTATTTCCGTCGTCGCACTGCTCACCCGTCTCTGCCACGGAGTTGCCGCAGCCGATGCCTACGGTTCGGATCTGGATCTCGTAGTTGGGGATGACCTGGCCGCCCTCATAGGACCTGACCTGCACCCAGTAGGTGCCCGCATCCAAGGGCCGGTTGAAGACGTCCGCCGCGGTGAGCTCGGAGCAGAGCCACTCATCGGTATCGTCGGCCACCGCGACCTCTTCGAAGGCCGCATCCAACAGGAAGATGACGGTGTCATAGGGCTCGGGGCACATACCCAGGGTCGGTGCGCCGGTCGCCGCGAGAATGTAGCCGGGGCTGGGCAGGGTGACTTGGTAAGAGTCCGCGGCGTTTGCCGGGTCGATGCTGTCGCTGAAGGTCTGATCCTGGTCCAGGCCGCTCACGCTGCCGGCAATTTCGACCTGGCAGGTGTCGCTGCAGCCGTCTCCGGTGGTGGTATTGCCATCGTCGCACTGCTCGCTGGCGCTGCCCTCTGTGATCCCGTTGCCGCAAGCCGCATTGCCGACCACGACTACGAGCGAGTAGTCCCCGGGCATGTCAAAGGTCTCGACGGAGATGTAGTAGGTACCCGCCGGAAGATCGGCCGCGTCGGGCTCCCGAGCGGGGTCCAGGACCGCGCAGTCGCCGTTGATGCCGTTAAAGCCCGCTGTCACCAGGGGGTCGGTGTCCGTGTCGTTGAACAGCCGGATCACGCTCGTGAAGTTGCAACCGGCCATGCCGTCGCTGGTCTCAGCGTAGACGTTGCCACCGGCGGGCACCGTGAAGCTGTAAAAGTCCACGTCGGTCTCGGAGCTGATGGTGCCCACCGCGCCGCCCGTGATGGGCGTCGCGCTCATGATGTCATCATTGGGCTCGGTCTCGCCTACGGCCTGGGCGACAGCGGCCATCTGGGTCTCGGTCTGACCCGCGCCGCGCGCCGTGAAGACAAAGATGGTGCCCTCGGTGACGGTGACGGTGAGGTTGCCGGCCCCCTCACCGGCATAGCCGCTGACGGGGTTGCCGTTCGCGGTCAGCTCGAAGGACTCGCCCGTCGCCGCGAAGGTCACGGTGACATCAGCCGAGGCGCCCGTGAAGGTATTGGGAGAGACCGCGAAGATGGTGATCGACGGCGGTGTCTCGGTGGTGACGGTCACCATGGCGCTGGCCGTCATGACGTCATTCTCGGCCCGCAGAGTGTAGGTGTGCACTGTGTCTGTGAGCGTGACCTGAAAGGTGCCTTGCGCGGTGGTCGCGCTGTGAAGCTCCGTGGTGCCTTCGACGATCGCGATGCGTGTGGCCCCGGCCGTGTCCCAGGCTAGGGTGACGGCGCCGCCCGCGGTGGCAGGGTTGGGGGAGGCGGTGAACGAGACAATCTCGACCGCACCCGCGTCGACGCTGACGGTGACGGGGCTGCTCGTGATGGAGGCGCCGCCGCCGGTGACGGTCAGGGTGAAGGTGGTGTCCTCGGTGATGGCTCCGGAGTCGACCATGCCCTCGAGGTTCGTGGCACCTTCCAGGACGGGAGCCCCAGGCGATCGGTTGATGGTCACGCTGACCGAGTCGGCGCCGCTGACCTTCCAGCTCAGGTTTACCGAGCCGCCCTGGGCCACGGAGGCCGCGGAGGCTGTGAAGCTGTCGACCTTGAGCGCGCCGGCGTTGTTATTGGTCTGCGAATTGTTGTTGTTGTTGAGCTTTTCGCCGCCGCCACAGGCCGTCACCGCGGCGGTGACCCCCAAAGCGAGCAGGGCGCGAGTGAGCGAGCGAGCCATGCGTAGTCCTTCCTCAAAGCCGACGACATGTCGGACACTCTCCCACCCTACTCGATCCTGATGAGCGGTTGGGTGGTGAAACCCGAGGAAATTGACCGATGAGGTAAACCCCGCCGGACGTTGGACCCTAGGCCAACAGGGCAGAGATGGGGACTTCGCGCAGGTAGCTATAGTCGAGGCCACCGCTGGCCAAGACCGTGGCCAGCACGTGCTTGGGGGTGAGGTAGACGACATCACCGGTCGACAGCTCTGAGTCGGCGGGTTGCGCTACGGCCTCCCCGGTGGCGAGCCGCAGATAGTACGGCATCATGCCGACCTCGGCGCTGCCGCCGATGGTCAATCCACCCTTCACTCCCGCACCCGCGACCAAGCAGGAATTGCCTACAAAGTGATCGCGTCCGCGAAGGTTGTTGAACAACGGGGTGCGCGCGAACTCGGAAAAGACCACCACGGTCGTGGTGGAGAAGAGGTTGCGGCCCGGGTCTGCCGGGTCTGGGCTGGCCTTGAGGTCAGAGAGCAGGGCCGCCAAGGCTCTCCAGCCGCGCTCCTGTCGGGGGGCTTGGTCGTCGGCCCAAGCGCTGTGTGTATCGAGGCCAGTAGCCAGACGTACCGAGACACATTGGCTGATCCCATTCTTGAGCGACTGTGCCGCCACCAACGCCATGACCTCTGGAGAGTCCGGCGCGCCGGTCTGCCCGTCGACGATGCCGTAGAGCTGTCGAAGCGCCTGCATCTCGGGGGTCTGAGCCTGAAAGCTGAACACGGAGGCCAGCTGCTGCTCGATGTAGTCCCGGGCTCGCTGCTGGTTGCGCAGCAAGGAGGTCGTCAAGCCGTCGCGGTCGAGCTTGTTGGCTTCACAGCCGGGAGCCTCGTCCTGAAAGGCCTGCACCGCTCGCAGCACCGTGGGGTCGATCTCTGCGAAGGGCGTGAGCGCGACGTCAAGATCCGTGACGCTGTTGATTGAAAGTGGAGTTGCAAAGGCCGGCAGGTCCTTGGCATAGGCCTCCACGGCCCCCGAGAGGTGTGGAATGGGGCTGAGGTCTCCCTGCTGGGCGGCGATCTCCGCTGCGGTGGACGAGCCCACGGCGCTGATACCTCTGGGAAAGCGACCCGTGATGAAGTAGCGGCGGCCGACCTCGTGGGAGGCCGTGTCCATGGCCACGCCGTTGATTATTGAGACATCGGCCGCGTGGGCCAGCATCTCGGGCGGTACCGCAGGGCCGAAAGACAGGTTGCCGGCCCGCTGCACCCCTCGGGCTTGGTAGCGTCCGGGCAGCTGCCCATAGCCCGTGTCGATCAGGTGTTGGTCGGGCCGGGTGGTGGCCGGGTTGCGGGGGTCCAAGCCCAGCAGCACATCCCAGCCGCCGTCAAAGTAGGCGAAGATGTAGCGGTGTTTGACCGAGGTCTGTGTGAGCGCTCTGTGCGGCCACATGGTACCCAGCATCAGGCCGCCCGCGCCCAAGGCACCGCGTTTTAACAAGCTCCGTCGTGACAAGTTGGCTTTCTTCATCGTGGTGTCCTCGGCTCAGTACAGAAGGAATTCAGGGGAGGTGAACAAGGCGATGCAGGTCGCCTCGTAGCCCGAGAGCACGCCGGTGGCGGGGGCTGCGATGTCGTAGACCCGCTCTAGGCGTTCCACGTAGGCCGTGGCGGCCTCGCCCTCAATGCCCAAAAAGCGCAGGATCATGTAGCGCAGGTTGTCTTGCCGGCTCTCGTAGCGGGTGAAGACACGGTCCTCAACGGGGCGATCCGCCTCGCCGTCCGCGAAGTTGGCACAGATGATGGCTCCGAGATCCATCATGAACTTCATGAACAGGGGTGTCGGCTCCAGCGAGGACTCGTAGGTCCTCAAAAAGTCCGGTTGTCCGAGCGTGAGCGCAAGGTCCGGCGGGATGACCACCGTTCCCGGCGCAAGGTTGCCGATGGCGTCGAGGCTGCGCTCAAGCTGGGCCACGCTCAGTCGGCGGGGCCCGCGAGAGCGAATGCCGAGCGGATAGACCTCGGGGTGTTCGCTGGGCAGGTCCATGACCGCGACCTCGCGCACCGGCTCAGCGGTGGGCGGTTG
>SPJJ01024377.1_pt1 | contig 10656 bp, 6 predicted proteins | sample 3741741 | NCBI WGS metagenome assembly SPJJ01 (sample SAMN10925908, study PRJNA522277) | cold seep metagenome | isolation source: Elba SIP-enriched marine methane seep metagenome, extraction at timepoint T1 | place: Italy: coast of Elba, Mediterranean Sea | collected 2014-05 | reverse complement strand
GGTGCTGGGCCTGGCCTACATCGTGGGAATCTGGCTTCGGGCCAGCAAGCGGGATTGCTACCTGACGGGCTTTTATATCCTCTTTGCGCTCTCGGCGGGCTCCAAGGGTTTGGGACCCGTCGCGGTGCTCGGCGTGACCGGGCTATTGTACCTGCTCTTCACGTTGGACTTTCGCATCTTCCTGCGCGCCAAGGTGCTGCTGGGGCTGCCGCTCTTTCTGCTTGTGGCCTCGCCTTGGTATCTGACGATCTCGCTCTTCAAGGGCCGGGACGAAGAGGGCAAGACCTTTGTCGACCGCTTTTGGCTGCACGATAACTTCAATCGCGTAGGCGCGGGGGTGCACGGCGACCGCGGCGGGCTGGGCTACTACATCGAGCAGCTGTCCTACGGCATGTTCCCGTGGGTGGCGCTCATTCCATACTCGGTGGGTTGGGCCAGTAAGGTGGGGACTCGAGATCGCACCGAGAACCATCGCCACATGCTCCTGTTCATCATGCTTTGGGCCCTGGGGGCCTATGGCTTCTTCACCTTCAACCAGACCAAGTTTCACCACTACATCTTCCCCGCGGTTCCGGCCTTCGCGGTGCTGGTTGGGCTGTGGTTCAACCACGTCGCCAAAGACCCTCGGCGCCACCTGACCGGTTGGGTGACGGTGCCCATCGTCGTCTTTACTGCAGTGGCGGCCCGCGACCTGATCGACGACCCGCAGCACCTGGTGAGTCTGTTCACGTATAAGTATGATCGTGATTATCCTCGGGAGCTGAACCCGAAGGCCTTCATCGCGACCATCGTGACGGTGGGCGGTCTGGCGGTGCTCGCGGCCTACTATCTGAAGAAGAAGGGCCAAGCGATGCTGGCCTTCGCGGCCATGGGCCTGACCTTCGGCCTTTGGATTTCGCACCACCACTTCAACATGTTGTCCCCTCACTGGGGCCAAAAGCACATGTTTGAGACCTTCTACGACGAGCGCCAGGGTGATGAGCCGATCTACGCCTACCAGCTCAACTGGCGGGGCGAGACCTTCTACAGCCGTAACCGCATCTTGCAGGTGAAGGAGGCGGGGGCGAACCAGCGCATTCGTTCCTTGGTGGACCGCCCGGGCCGAGAATTCATCATCACGGAGCAGTCGCGCTATCACACCCTCAAGGGCGTGCTGTCGGCCGACAAGCGTGACAAGACGCGCATCCTGGACCGCTCCAGCAATAAGTTCTACCTGATCGTAGTTGAGGATTAGCTGATGGTTGTGTCCCGCGAGCGCAAACTGCTGGTGCTGTCTGACATGCACCTGGGCCGGGACTGCAATTACATCACCGGTTTTGCGGGCGCGGCGCGTCCCGATACCGACTTCGACCAGGCCTTCATAGACCTGCTGGACCACTACACGGACGGCTGCGCGGAGGACTGGCGCCTGGTCGTGGCGGGGGACTTCATCGACTTCGTCGAGGTCGTTGTGGTGCCTCAGGCCCAGGGCCCTCTCAAGCTGCACCTATCCTTCGAGGTCAGCGAGGAAGAGCGGGCCTTTGGTCTTGGCACGGAGGCCGAGCGAACCCTCGTCAAGCTCGACGCCACCCTGGGTTATCACAGCGAACTCTTTACTCGCTTGGCCCGCTTTGTTCGGGAGGGCGGCGAGCTGGTGGTGCTCCGAGGCAACCACGACGTCGAGTTCCACTGGGAGAAAGTGCAACGTGTCTTTCGCCGCCGCCTGACGGACCTCGCCTTTAAAGGCGAGCACCTCGACGTAGATGAGGCCATCGAGCGGCGCAGCGCCTTTCAGGACCGCATGAGCTTCGCTCCGTGGATGTATCTTGAAAAGAATCGCGTCTACATCGAGCACGGCCATCAGTACGACCCCTATTGCTCCTTCGACCACCAGCTGCACCCGGTGAGCCCCACCAACCCGCGCCGCATCGATACGCCGGTCTTCATGTTCGCCATGCGCTACTTCGTGAACATGCTCACGGACTTCGCGGCCCATAATGCGGACATGTGGACGGTGCGCGACTACATCAAGTGGCTGCGCGCCAAGGGCCCAGCCGGCATGTTCTATACCGGCCGTATGGGCCTGGAGGCTGGTGTGCGCATGCTGGTCTACGCGGGCCGCTTCGCCATTGGACGGGTGCGTCGATACAATAAGGAGCACGCCAAGAACCTGCAGGCTGAGGCCGAGCGCTTTGACGTGCCCGTGGCCAAGCTGGAGCGCATCGACGCGCTTCATCACGTGCCGGTGAACCGCAACCTGTCGGAGCTCATGCGCCTGCTCTTCTTGGATCGTGTGCTGCTCGTGGCGGGGGCTTTGGCGCTGGGCATGTTGGTGCTGCTCATCTTCACCAGCCCTTGGTTTGAGCTGGGCGGCATGGCGTTGGTCGCTGGCCTGGCCTACTGGGTGAATCGTAAGATGACCCCCCGACGCTTCTTGTTGCCGGGCGGAAAGCAGGCCCAAGCCGCCCGTCGAATTTCCCGCACCCTCAAGGTGCCCCTGGTCGTCATGGGCCACAGCCATGAGCGACGCGTGACCCCATTGGGCAAGGGCGGGCGGTACGTCAACACGGGTTGCTGGCTTCCGCCTCTTCCGGGCAAGGCCCACGTCGATCCCCAAGAGCCGTGCACCTGCAAGCTCTCTCACTTGGTGGTCGAAGGCCGCGAGCCGGAGCTGCGCGTCTTCTGTCGTGCCGCCAAGACGGTGCGCGTCGCGGACGTGGAAGAGACCAAGTCCCACCTCAGTTCGGCCACCGTTGAGGCCTTGAGCACCGCGGACATCATGGCGCCGTGACAGGGATCCTCTTTCGCGCTAGCGTCCCGCGCGGTGTCTCAGGCCTCTGAACAGCGAGTGTGGGAAATCGGCGAGCAAGGTCTGATTCAGATCTTCGATGTCGAGGGCGGGGCGCTCGGGGGCAAGGTGCTCGTCGCCAATGGTGATGACGCCGCCGCGTGGTTTGTGGACCCAAAATACGCCTCCGTCGTCAGCACGGACTCCCAGGTGGAGGGCGTGCACTTCGACCTCAGCTATGCGTCCCCGGTCATGCTGGGCCGCAAACTGATGGCCGTGAACCTCAGTGATCTCGCGGCCATGGGCGCCAGGCCCCGCTACGTGCTGCTGTCCGTCTGTATCCCCGCTCAGTACCGAGTGGATTTGGTGCAGAAGATCGCCCACGGCATCCGCGAGATGTGCAAGTTGCACGGCGTCGCCGTCATCGGCGGCAATACAACTACGATCAAGGGCCCCATGGTGCTGGGCGCTACCCTCATCGGGCGGGCCGAGCCGGATGAGCTGGTGCGACGGCGCGGCGCCCAAGTCGGGGACGCCATCTACGTCACGGGTCGCCTCGGTGATGCGAAAGCAGGGTTGCGCATGCTGCAGGCAGGCCATCGACCTGCGCCGGACTCGCCCTTCCACGCCCTGTGCGCGGCGCATGGCAATCCCCAGCCTCGCGTCGAGGTGGGACGTCGGATTGCGCAACACAGGTTGCCGACTTCGATGTGTGATATCTCGGACGGCCTGGGGGCAGATCTTCGCCACTTATTGGTGCCCGAAGGCTTGGGCGCCCGGCTCGAAGGGGCCGCCCTGCCGCTGTCGGATGCTCTGCGCGCCTACGCGCAGCAGGCGGGCTTTTCGGCAGAGCAAGAGGCGCTCACCGGTGGGGAGGATTACGAACTCCTGTTTACCGCCGACCCTGCGGATGATCGCCACGTGGTGGATATCTGCAGCAGTACCGCAACTCCGGTTGCTCGGATTGGGACCGTGACCAGCGCGCCAGACCTGGAGGTCATCCTGTCGGATGGCTCGGTCTGCGATCTACCGACGGGGTTTGAGCACTATGCGAGGGAGTAGGCCATGTCGGTGAGGGTGCTGGTGGTGGATGACTCGGTCTCGGACCGAGAGGTGGTCAAGGGCATGCTGCGCCAGGCAGGGCATGAGGTCGTCGGTGAGGCGGCCAGCGGCGAGCAGGCTCTGAGCCAGTATCAGGCCCTGTGCCCGGACGTGGTCATCATGGACTTGGTGATGCCCCAGATGAACGGCTGCGACGCGGCGCGGGCCATCTTGAGGACCGATCCGCAGGCAAGAATCATCGCGATGAGCGGTCTGTCCCAGCCCAGCGTGCAAGGCGAGGCCGAAGACGCCGGCGTGCTGAGTTTCGTGCCCAAGCCCATCGAGGCCGATGACCTGCTGGCCGAAGTCCAAGATGCGATGCAAGGAACCGGCTAGTCGCACCATATGGGACAGGATTTTTGAGCGCCTGACCCGAGATGCGCTCTGGGCCTAGGTGAACTCCCCGAGGCGTGAGAACCCCAGCCTGATGTCGTAGGTCAGACGACGTTTCGCCCTATAGCGTGTGCATGTGGTTCTGCAGCGCTCGCCCTATCTGTTCCTGCTTTGCGCCCTCGTGGCCTCGGATGCTTTTGCCGAAGGCACAACAGAGACGGGCACCAACCAGATCTTGCAAGGAACGACGCAGATCTTCGTCGATGTTCTGGACGCGCCCCGAGAGGTCTTCACGTGGAATGGCACCGGCGCCATCACCGTGACAGCGCCCAATGGGGCGGCGGTGGGTGTATTCGCGCCCGGGGCTATCATCGTGCCGCCCGCGAACCAGTCTGGCAGCTACCTGATTACGCTCAGCGCGGACCAGGCTGCTGGCTGGGATATCACGGTCTTCGATGTGAGCCTTGCAACGCCACTTGCAAAGCCGGGCCGAGTCTTCTCCTTTGCCTGGGAGTTCAACGCCGGTGACTACCTGTCGGCCCTGAACGCGAGCTTTTATGCCTTGGTGCCCACCGGCAACGCTGTGAATACGTCCGTGGTAGAGCTGCGCCTCGCCGGGCTGGCGGGCTTTCAGTACGCCATCGTCTCCAATGACAGCGGTGTGGGCGGGGTCAACGCGGGACGCAGCGTGCCGCTCACCGGCGCTGCGATTACGCCCCTCTATCCCATGTTCCTCAACCCCCCTGAGGATGCCACCTACACCGTCGTGCAGCCCAACCTGCAGAACGTGGCCTTCTCCGGCGGCGCGGCCGGCTGCCAAGAGCTGCTGGCGGGCATCACCACGGGCACCTTCACCTTCGACAGCAACGTCGTCGGCAATGGGCGGGTCATCTGTGACCTTGACCGCAATGGCGTCTTCGACCCGGCCGGCAATAACGACGTCTCTATCGCGACTCAGGTCACGGCCAGCACCAACAGTGTGCTTTGGGATGGGCGTGACTCCAATGGGGTGCCGGTGCCCGTGGGTGTCTATGACTGCCGCGTGGAGGTCACGGTGGGTGAGTTCCACTACCTCGGCGTAGACATCGAGACGAGCTACCCCGGCATGCGCATGTTCGCGGTCGATGGGGCCGCCAACCGCACCGCCCTGACCATGTACTGGGATGATACTCTCGTGCAGGGTAATGTGCTTGGTATGCCCAATGGGCAGGTTGGGTTGCAAAGCCCAGGGCCGCTCGGCATGAGTTCAGGGGCGCCGGGGGCGCCGACCCTGGCCAACAACAATGCGCGCGCGTGGGGGGCCTTTGTAGCCACCGGCAAGGGCAATGATGCGGTGCTCGATACCTTCACCTTCTTGGGGCGCGCCAGCAGCGCCATCATCCCGGTCACGGTGGTGGACCCCGCAGCGGACGCCGATGGTGACCAGGTCAGCGACTACACGGAGCGCTGCGTGCTCGGCACCAACCCGGGCCTGCCGGATACAGATGGGGATGGCCTCAATGACTTTGTCGAGAGCAATGGCGGTGCCCGCGTCGATACGGACGGGGATGGCACCATCGACGCGTTGGACAGCGACAGCGATAACGACGGCCTCAGCGACCTCGCGGAGGGCGGTGGGGATACGGACGGCGATCTCACACCCGACTATCGCGACGTGGATGATGACGGGGACGGCCTGCTCACGACCACCGAGATCGCGGACGGGCTGGTGCACGGCGCGGATGTCGACGGCGATACGGTCATCAATTCGCTGGATACCGACTCTGACGGAGATGGTGACCTCGATGTCGTCGAGGGCAATGGAGACCTCGATGGTGACGGCATCCCCAACTATCTCGACCCGAATGACGCCGACGGTCCTGATGGAGATCTGGACGGAGATACCTTGTCCAATGGTCTGGAACTCACGCTGGGCACGCTCATCGACAACCCAGATAGCGACGGGGATGGCATCGGTGATGAGGTCGAGACCAACCAAGGCACCACGGTGGACACGGACCTCGATGGCACCATCGACGCGCTGGATACCGACAGCGATGACGATGGCGTGCCGGATGTGAATGACGGCATCCTGGATACAGACGGGGATCTTATCCCGAACTATCGGGACATCGATGATGACCAGGACGGCATCCCCACCTCGGTAGAGGTGGCGGACGGGGCCGTGCACGGCACGGACGTCGATGGCAGCGGCGGCCTCAATCACCTCGATACCGATGCGGACGGGGACGGCACCCCCGATGGCACAGAGGGCACTGGGGACGTGGATGGCGACGGGATCCCGAACTATCTCGACCCCAATGACGGTGATGGGCCCAATATCGATACGGACGGCGACGGCCTGCCCAATGGCGTCGAGGTCATGATCGGCACGGACCCCAACCTGCGTGATACGGACGGAGACGGCCTCGACGATGGCGCGGAGCTGGCTGGAGGCAACCCTCAAGCCTACGACCCCGGCGTGGATACGCTGCCGACGGACGCCGATACGGATGATGATGGCATCTCGGACGGCGAGGAGCGTAGCGCGGGCGCCGACGGATTTATCACCGACCCGCTCAACCCCGACACAGACGGCGATGGCCTGCCGGATGGTGTCGAGACCTCGGCAACCCCGGTTGCGGGTGGCACGACGCCCGGGGGCGTGAGCTTTTCAGGCACCGGCGGTGGCTTTGTGCCCGACGCCGACCCCACCACCCAGACCAATCCGACCGCGGCAGATACCGATCAGGGCACCGTCGCGGATGGCCTGGAGGACGTGAATCACAACGGCGCGGTGGACCCGGGGGAGCGCGACCCGCTGGATCCCAGCGATGACCTCATGGGGCCGGTCTGTGGCGATGGCATGATTGAGGGCGGCGAAGCCTGCGACGATGGCAATACCGTCGATGGTGATGGTTGCAACATGTCCTGCCAAGTCGAGGATGGTTGGGACTGCATGGATGAGCCCAGCACCTGCACCGAGATCCCGATCGCGCCGATCTGCGGCGACGGAGTGGTCGCCACGGGTGAGGCCTGCGATGACGGCAATACTGTCAACGGCGACGGTTGCAACATGAGCTGCGGCGTCGAGATTGGTTTTGAGTGCATCGGCGAGCCCAGCGTCTGCACAATGCTCCCGGGCGGCCCTGGCGACAGGGATGGCGACGGTGTCAACGATGACGTCGACAATTGCCCGGACGTGGCCAATGCGGACCAGATGGATGCGGACTCGGATGGGCTGGGAGATGCCTGTGACTTGGACGCCAATGGGGACGGCTTCTTCGACGCCACCAGCGTGGCTGGCGGCGGCGGCTGTACCTGTGTTGCGCAACCTGGATTGCCAGTGGGTGGGGCCTGGGCTGCCTTTGCCCTGCTCTTGCTGCTGCGTCGTCGTCGACGCTGATCGAATTCAACGGTACTTGCGATGCGAAATCTCGTCTCCGCCGCCACGCTGTGCGGCGTGCTCTTCAGCTTTGGCCTAGCCGAGGCCCAAACCACCGAGGGTCAGAACTTCTCGGTGGAGCGCTTTCAGCTGTCCTTGGACCGCGAGGGCATGATGAACCTGGAGTGGGCCGGCGTGCCGGACCACCTCGCTTGGGACATCAGCCTGTGGCTGGGCTACGCCGATGACCCGCTGGTGCTCTATAGTCAGCGAGACGACTCGCGTCAGGGGGAGCTGGTCGCGGGCCGGCTGGGCGCGGGCCTGGTGCTGGCGATCTCCCTCTTCGAGTGGGTGGAGATCGGGGCCGAGATCCCCTTTGTCTTGTACCAAAGCCGGCCGGAGACGGCGCCCGGCGTGGTGGGCACGCTGGCTCCTTTGTCCGGCTTTGGCATCGGCGGGCCACGCATCGTGCCCAAGATCCGTATCCTTCGGCAAAAGGACCAGGGCGTCAACTTGGCCTTCGTTCCCACCTTCCGCTTGATGGCCCTGTCCAGTGGCAATTACTTCGATGATGACTCGGTGCGCTTCGAGCCCGAGCTGCTGCTATCGCGCAGCTTTGGTCTGTTCCGAACCGGCATGGGCATTGGCTATCGCATGCGCGCATCGCGCACGGTGGCCGACCTGACGGTCAATGACGAGCTCTTCGCGAGCTTGGGCCTCGGGCTTCAATTCGCCAAGATCGACGGGCCGCCTCTGTCGGTGGATGTGACGATCAACGCGGCCAGTCAGGTCGACTCATTCTTTGCCTCCAGCCAGAGCACCTATAGCGAGCTCATCGGCGGGGTGAGTTACATCATCGCCGACATGGTGGTGCCCTTCATCGGGGCGGGTGTGGGCCTGTCTCGGGGCCCCGGCGCGCCGGATTGGCGCGTCTTTGGCGGCCTACGCTTCAGCCGTCATAGCTCCGACGCGGACGGCGATGGCATCGTCGATGACGAGGATAAGTGCCCAAACAAGCCCGAGGATAAGGATGATTTCGAGGACGCCGATGGCTGTCCGGACCTCGATAATGACAAGGATGACGTGCCGGACGTCGATGACGGCGCGCCCAATGACCCCGAGGACAAGGATGACTTCGAGGATTCGGACGGCGTGCCGGACCCGGATAACGACAAGGATGGGGTGCTGGACATCAATGATGCCTGCCCGCTCAAACCGGGCCCCGCCGAAAACCGTGGCTGCCCGGATGCCGACGCCGACGGCGATGGCATCATGGACTCCGATGATAGTTGTCCCGACAAGCCCGAAGATAAGGATGGGTATGAGGACGAGGATGGCTGCCCAGATCCGGACGATGATGACGACGGAGTCATCGATACCAAGGACGACTGTCCGCGCGTGCCCGGAGTGATCGAAAACCGCGGCTGTCCGGACGCCGATCGTGATGGGGATACGGTGGTGGACCGCCTCGATAATTGCCCGGATGAGCCTGGCGATCCGCGCAATCAGGGTTGCGTGAAGCGGCAGCTTGTCAAGATCGCGGCCGACCGCATCGAGATCTTGCAGCGTGTCTACTTTGCGACCAATCGGGATGTGATCCGGCGTCGCTCCTACACCCTGCTTGAAAACGTCGCCGATGTGCTCAATGCGCACCCCGAGATCACCTCGGTGGTGGTCGAGGGGCATACGGATGACCGGGGCTCTAGGGATTATAACGTCGACCTATCTCGCCGGCGTGCGGAGGCGGTGAAGCGCTTCTTGATGGAAGAGGGCGTGCTGGGCACCCGGCTGAAGACCCGCGGATACGGCCCCGATGAGCCCATCGAGAGCAACCGCACTCGAAAGGGCCGCGCCAAGAATCGCCGCGTCGACTTCCGCATCGTGCAGTAGCCCTCGGCCCACGCGGGCCGCTGGTCGATTTCGCTGGCGATGAGCGGGTGGCTGCACCAAGTTAGCCGGTATGAAACCGGACGACCTGCAGGCGCTCTTGGAGCAAGTCGCAAGCGGAGATACCTCCGTTCAAACCGCGCAGTCTCAACTCGCGAAGCTGCCTTTTGAGGACCTGGGTTTTGCGCGGGTCGACCATCATCGGCACGTGCGAACGGGCTCTCCGGAGGTCATCTACGGCCCCGGCAAGACGGCCGAGCAGATCGCCAGCATCGTGGATGCTTTCTTTCGCACGGGGCAGACCGCCATCGTGACGCGGCTCGACGCTGAAAAGGCGGCGGCGGCGCAGGCTCTGCTGGTGGAGGCCAAGGCTGCGGCGCAGTACGAACCTGTGCCGCGACTCTTGGTGGCCGGCGAGCCGCTCAAGGCTCAGGGGCAGGGCACCATCGCCGTGGTCTGTGCGGGCACGTCTGACTTGCCCGTGGCGGAAGAGGCCGCACGCACTGCGGAGCTGTTGGGCAATACGGTCGAGCGCTATACCGACGTCGGCGTGGCCGGCATTCACCGGCTGTTCGCGGTGAAGGATAAGTTGCAGGCGGCCAGCGTACTGATCGTGGTGGCCGGCATGGAGGGGGCGCTGCCGAGCGTGGTCAAGGGCCTGGTGCCCAGTCCCGTGGTGGCGGTGCCCACCAGCGTGGGCTTTGGGGCCAGCTTCGGCGGGATCAGCGCCTTGTTGTCGATGCTGAACAGCTGCGCGCCGGGCATGACCGCCGTCAACATCGACAATGGATTTGGCGCCGGGTACGCGGCGAGCCTTATCAACCGAGTGGGCCTTCAGTCATGAGCCAGGCGCCACAGGTTCTGTACCTTGACCTGGTGGGCGGCGCCGCGGGCGACATGCTCATGGCCGCGCTATTGGACGCAGGCGCGCCGCTGGAGGCCGTGAGGGCCTCTGTGGATGCCCTGGGCCTCGAGGGCATTGAGTTGGTGCTCAAGGACGTCTCGCCGGCTGGCCTGAGGGCCGTGCAATTGGACGTGATGATCCAGGGTGTATTGGCCGACAGCGAGCCTGTGCCGGGCGGTCACGACCACCTCCTGCTGCCCTCGCACGACGCGTCGCACAACCACGACCATAGCCACGACCACGACCACGACCACGACCACGACCACGACCACGACCACGACCACGGTCATAGCCATGACC
>SPJJ01022589.1_pt1 | contig 10660 bp, 11 predicted proteins | sample 3741741 | NCBI WGS metagenome assembly SPJJ01 (sample SAMN10925908, study PRJNA522277) | cold seep metagenome | isolation source: Elba SIP-enriched marine methane seep metagenome, extraction at timepoint T1 | place: Italy: coast of Elba, Mediterranean Sea | collected 2014-05 | reverse complement strand
GTGATGCGGGTCGAGAACGATCAGTTCCGGGTCATGTCGCTCAAGTGCCCGCATCTGGGCTGCGTGGTCCGTTGGGACACCGAGACGCAGGACCTGGTGTGCCCGTGCCACGGTTCCCGCTTCACCGACGTCGGCAACGTCACCAAGGGCCCGGCAAAGTCCGGCCTCAAGCAGATGCGCAACCAGCTGGTCGGCATGAAAGGCACCGCGGGCGGCACCAAGCTTCAGTTCATCCTCGACGAAGGCTGATGGGCAAGGGCAAGACCAAGCACCCGGTCACGCCCGCCGTGCGCGCGCTGCGAGCTGCCGGCGTCGCCTTCGAGCCGCGGCCGTACGACTACGTGGAGCACGGCGGCACCCAGCACAGTGCCCAAGCGCTCGGCATCGACGAGCACGCCGTCATCAAGACCATCGTGCTCCAAGACGAACGGTCCAAGCCGCTCATCGTGCTCATGCACGGCGACCGTCGAGTCTCGACCAAGAAGGTCGCCAAAGCGGTGGGTGCCAAGTCGATCAGGCCATGCGACCCGGACATCGTCACCAGGCACACCGGCTACCTCGTGGGCGGCACCTCGCCCTTCGGCACCCGCAAGTCGCTGCCCGTGTACATGCAGGAGACGATTGGCGCCCTACCGAGGGTGGTGATCAATGGCGGCAAGCGAGGTTTCCTGGTCGAGCTCGCGCCCCAGAGCATCATCGCCGTGCTCTCCCCGACGCTGGCCGACGTTGCTGAAGCGCTCACGCCCGCGGAATGAGCCGCTCCAGGACTCGGTGAACCGAGGCGGCCGCCGTCCCCGGCTCCACCACGTCGGAGGACGCGGCCAGGCGGTAGAACCCTTCCACCGTCGCCAAGATCGTGGTCGCCAATCCATGAGCGTCGATGCGAACGCCTCGGTCCGCGGCCGCGGCCTGGAGCAGGTCCGCCAGCTCGTCCCGTCGGCGCCGCATCGCCTGCTCGAACAGCCCTCGCACCTTGCCGCCTTTGAGCGCCTCGGTTCCGATCCAAACCCAGGCGCCGACCGCACGAGGATCAGCATCGGGGCCGGTGGCCAAATGGGCATCCACCCACGCTTCGAGCCGCCCCCACGACCCACGCTTTCGAGCAGACATCGCCTCGGCGCGCGCACGTACGCGGTCCTCGAGTTCGAGCAGCAAGGCTTCGAGCACCGCCGCCTTGCTTCCGAAGTGGTGATGCAGCAGCCCTGCCGAGAGTCCGGCTTGCTTCGCGATCGCTTGGACCGACGCGCCGTCGTAGCCGGAGGTGGCCATCACGACCAACGCCGCCTCGAGGATTTCGCGACGTCGTTCCTCGCGGTTGGATGGCCGACCCATGCCCTTGGAACGATAGTGCAGCAGGGCGTGGGGTTGCGAGCGAAGCCGACATTGCATAGGCTGCCCGTCCGCCGTGACGTCGATCGGTTCCCACTGCGTTCTCGAGATCTATGAAAGCCCCGCGGGCCTGCTCGACGATCCGGACGCCGTGGTGGACGCCCTGCGCGCGGCCGCCCTGGCCGCGAAAGCCACCCTTCTGCAGACCACCGCCCATCGATTCGAGCCGCACGGCGTCACTGGCCTGGCCCTGCTCGCCGAGTCGCACATCTCCGTGCACACCTGGCCCGAGCGGCGCTACGCAGCCTGCGATGTGTTCACCTGCGGCACCGAGACGCTGCCCGAGGCGGCGTGCATGGCCCTCGTGAGCGCATTCGAGTCGCCCCGGTACTCGATGCGCCGCTTCCCTCGAGGCGAGGACATGCTCGCTGGCGTCGCGTCCCTCCGCACCGGTTCCGATTCGTGACCCCGCCGGTTCGCATCGAGCTCCGCCGGGACGCCGGACGCGTCGGCCCCGCCACGGGTCCCTGGGTCCGCCGCAAGCAGATCGCGAGAGTCCAGGGTCTCGAGACCGCCGAAGCGATCGCCGAAGTCGTGACCCGCAAGGGCGAGACGCTCGGCTGGGGACTGCTCTCTCCCCAGTCCGCGATCGCGGTGCGGCTTCTGACGTTCGGGCCGAGCCCTCCCGGCGACACGTGGTTGTCCGACCGGCTTCTCGCGGCGACGACCGCCCGCGACACGCTTCGGTTCGCCGGCGAGGGCACGACCGGATACCGCTGGGTCAACAGCGAGGGGGATGGTCTGCCCGGGTTGATCGTCGACCGCTACGGCGACGACGTCGTGGTCCAGATCACCACCGCACCGATGGCGACCCGTCGAGCTGCGATCGAGGCGTGGTTCCGTGGCGAGGGCCACGACCGCCTTCACGTGGTGTTACCGCCCGGCGCGGCGAAGCACGAGGGGTTCGAGCCGGGGGTGTTCCGCGACCACGACGCCGACACGCTGCGGTTCTCCGAGCACGGGCTCGCGTTCGAGACGCCGGCCCCCCCCAGCCAAAAGACGGGCGCCTACTTCGACCAGCGCGAGAATCGTCGAGTGGTGGCCCGACTCGCCGCGGCACATGGAGCTCCGCTCCTGGACATCGGCTGCCACATTGGCGGGTTCGCACTGCACGCGGCGCGGGCCGGCGTTTCGGCGGTTGGCGTCGATTCGTCCTCCGTCGCGCTGGACCATGCCGCCCGCAACACTGCCGCGTCAGGACTGGAGGGACTCGCCTGGATCCAAGCCGACATGTTCGGGCCCCTGGATGCGCCCGAGCTCGAGGGCCCGTTTGGAACGATCGTCCTGGATCCACCCAAGGTTGCGACCAACAAGAGCAACGTCGACAGGGCCGTCGAGGCGATGAAGCGGCTCGTCGGACGCGTCGCACCTCGGCTCGCACCGCATGGCCACCTCGTGTTGTGTAGCTGCAGCCATCACCTGGGCCGTGACCACCTCGACCGAGTCATGGCCAGCACCGGCGGCCCGTGGACCCGCGTCGCCATGCTCGGCGCCGGCCTCGACCATCCGGTGATGCCTGGGCACCGTGAGGGCGAATACCTCCGCGTCGGCATCTATAGAAGACGCTGAACGGCTAGGCCGTCTTCGCCGGAGTCTTGCGCTCTTCGCCGATGCAGATCCGGTAGACGGAGTTCTCGGTCTCGACGTAGAGGATGTGCGTCTCCGAGGTGGTCAGGACCCGCCGAACGGCAGTCGTGACCATGCGACGCCCGTTCGGGTCACGAAAGATCACCATCCCGCGACCGACGACCGGCTCCGAGAGCAAGTAACCTTCGTAGATTCGCCCAACCGTCGTGTTGAGTCCGCCCCCGTCTCGGGACGTTCGAATCTTCGTCGCGACGACCGACAACACCCTGCCAATGAGCTTATCCTGGCCCGCCGGTGGACGCCAACCGATCAATCGGTACCGGCGTCGTGGTTGCGTCCATCCGGGGGGCGATGCGAGAGCTGACTACGCGTCACCGCGTTTCCCTACAGGTGCCGCCTCGTCCTTCAATCCCCCCGCCGGGGGTGCAGCGCGAACGGCGTCGACCCTCGCGACCGAGGTCTCCGGCACCCACCCCGCGAGCCCGCCCGGCAGCTTGACCAGCTGCCACCCGGGCGAGCGGTCGAGCACGCGCACCTGCGCGCCGCCTTGGAGGGTGAAGCTGACCGACCGGTGCTGGCCCGGTCCCTCGCGAGCATCGACCGCAGCGCCGAGCACGATCGCTTCGGGTTGTGCGGAAGCCGCGCGGCCCGACCACGCGTGGAATCCTCCTGGGATTGTGTAGACGAGCGCGAGCACGATCACCAACGCGCGGGATGCTCCGGCGCGCCGGGGCTGGAGCCGGAGCCATCGCCTGTGAACGAACAGCGCGATGCAAAAACCGGCACCGCTGATCAGCGACAGCCACGCGACCCATGGCGCCGCGATCGCGTCCACCAACAAGTCCCATGTGGTCTGGGGTCGGTCGATCATCGCACCGCCGCTGGTGGCATCGAGCTCCGCGCGTCGCCGAACGGCGGCGAGATTGCTGCGCGACGCCTCCAAGATCTCGGCGGTCGGCCCTGCGCGCCAGTCGGCGGAGCGGTGAAGATGGTAGGTCGCACGGCCGAGATCCCCCAGATGCGCATACGCCGTGCCGAGGTTGTACGAGAGCACCGCACTGCGCTGAGGCAGCAGCGCGCTCGCGGACTCGAAGGCTTCGGCGGCGGCGCGCCAGTCGTTGCGCGAGGCTGCATCCGTCCCCTTTGCAAAGGCCTCGTCGACCGCGTCAGCCCGCGCCGATCCGGCGGCCAACGCCGTCATCGCGAACAGCAGGATGATGATCGCATGGCGAAGGGCCGTCATGGGGCTCCCTTTCCGAGCGTACGCACCACCACGAGCGCGTCGTCGAGCAACATGTGCCGCTCGTCCGCGTCCGCGCCTCCGGCCCCGAACCGCGCCGCGTCGCACTGCTCGAGGAGCGACTCGAGCCGCCGCCGCTCGTCGGTGTCGACACCGCGCCGCTCCAGCAGCCGCAGCAGCTCGGGCCGCGGCAGCCCGGTGCCCTCGGGCCCGGCCACCTCCAGGGCCACGTCCTGGAGAAGGGCCGAGATGGCGGCATGGAACCCCTCTCCACCATCCATGGCGGCTTGAGCCTCTTCGATCCGCTCCCGTCGTCGTGCGCGCACTTTGGCCCGCGAGCGGCTCGAGTCATCGGGGCCGAAGCGTCGCCAGGCCAGCCCGCCGCCGAGCCCGAGCCCAACGATCAGCGGAATGGAGACCATGCCCAGCGTCCAGCGCCGCTCGTTGAGCCATCGCTCTCGCGGAAGGTCTCGCGGCACGGACGCCATCGACAGCACCGGCGCCAGCGGATCGTCGACCTGCGAGCCGTCCTCCGCCTCGTCCTCGTCGCCTCGAACGATCGCGTTCGGGTCTCCGCCCACGACGATCTCGATGGGCTTCGTCTCGGCCGTCGCGTAGGCCTCGGCGCCAGGGTCGAAGTAGTCGAGCGCGTGCGCGGGAATGGTCAGGGTACCGGAGCGCTCGGGGATCATCAGGAACGCGTAGCTGCGCGTGCCTCCGACGACGTCCCCGCGGCTGCGGTCGGTGGTGATCTTGGGGTCGTAGGCCCGGACGGTCGGGATCTTCGCCCACGCCCCGGGGTCGATGAGCTCGATGTTGCCCTCACCGGCGATGGTGTAGGTGAGCGTGAACGGCTCGCCCGGCTGGACCTCATCGCGGTCGACCTTGGCCGAGATCTGATATCGCCCGACATTGTTGGCGGCGAAGTCGGCCGGCTGCCCCTGGGCGGGCAGCGCCAGGACCTCGAGCTCGATTGGATCCGAGAACCGCCGCTTGCGACGGCTGACGAGCAGCTCGGAGGAGCCGATCGTCGCGGTCCCGGCCTTCTGCGCGAACAAGGCCCGGCGGATTCCGGGGCGCACCCGAAACTGCCGCTCGCCCAGCTTGGTCCCATACACCTCGGGGAGCGGCAGCTCCTCGGAGATGAACCCCTCGAACGTGGGGGACGTTCGCAACGAGACGTCGAGGAAGCGGCGAGCCTCGTAGACGTCGAGCCGGAACGTGATTTGCTCACCGACGTAGGCGCGGCGTTTGTCGGTGCTGACCCACAGGAACACGTCTTGGGTGGCGTCGGTGGGCGCCTCGACGGTGGGGTCTTCGAGCGGCGCACGATCTTCGGCCGTCGCCAGAACCTCGATCGTGATCGTGTTGGACGCGACCTTCTTCTTCCCGTCCGGAACCGTGAACGCGATCTTGAACGAACCGGCCTTCCGGGCCGTCAGGGGGCAGCTGACGCGCCGGGTGATGGACACCGTCGTCTGGCCGTTGACGATGTCCACCGACTTGGAGGTTCCGCTTCCGCACTGGCCGACGTCGAACGCTTCGGCCACCGACTCGGGCAGCTGTGGAGTGGGCAGAGCTCCGCGACGAGACGCCTTGGCGACCACGAAGTCCACCGTGATGGTGTCGCCGACGAGCGCCTGGGTCTCCTCGGCTTCGACGACGGCCGTGATGCCTTCGGCGGCCGCGAGCTTGGGGGCCAGAGCGAGCACGAAGGCGAACAGCAGCGGCACGAATAGACGAGACATCACCAGTCCTTCTCCGGCTGGACGTAGCCGCCTTGGGCACGGTCCAGCGTGAACGGGTCCTGCTCGTCGAGCTTCTCGAGTGCGCGCTTCATGTCCATCCGGTCGACGGGCTTCGGCTCGGCGGGAGGCTGCTCCTCGTTCTCCGGCTGGGGTTGGTCCTGCTCAGGCTGGTCCTCCTGCTCAGGCTCCCCTTCCGGCTGCTCGGGCTCCGGCGGGTCGCCGTCCTGCTGCTCGTCCTGGTTCTCTTCGCCCTCCTGCTCGTCTTGGTTCTCTTCGCCCTCTTGCTCTTCGTCCTGGTTCTCTTCGCCCTCTTGCTCCTCGTTGTCCTCGCCCTCTTGCTCCTCGTCTTGATTCTCTTCGTTCTCTTGATCCTCGTTTTCCTCGCCCTCTTGATCCTCGTTCTCCTCCTCGTCCTCCTGCTGTTCTTCTTCCTCCTGTTCTTTCTTCTTCAGGAGGGCCAGCTCGAGGTTCCACTTGGCGTTGGCGTGGAGAGGGTTGGCCTTGAGCGCGTCGATGTAGCGCTCGATGGCGAGATCGTAGGCTTCGGCGTCGAGCTCGAGGTTGCCCAGCTCGTAGTAGGCGCTCGCGCGCAGGTCGTCGTCTTCGGCTTCGGTGGCGCGCTCGAAGGCGGTGCGGGCCTCGTCGCGCTTGTCGAGGCGCAGCATCGTCAGCCCCCGGTCGAAGGCGATCTCGGGCCTCTCGCCGAGCCGCCCCTTGGCCACGTCGAAATGGCTCAGCGCCCCCTCGAAGTCCTCGGCTTCGTAGGCCGCCAGCCCGGCGTCGACATCGGGATCCGTGCTGGCTAGCGCCTCGGCCAGCCACCCGGCGACCAGGACCATCGCGAGTTTGGACGACACGTTCATGCGGACCTCCGGCGGTCGGGCAGCGCGAGCCCGAGGGTGAGCAGGAGCAACGCGGGGATCAGGAAGAACCCGAACGCCTCGTCGCGGTGGATCTCGATCTCGTCTTCGCGCTGGGAACGGGACAGGTCCTCGAGCATCTCACGAACCTTGTCCAGGCCAAACGCCTTCGGATCGACGCGAACGTATCGACCGCCCGTCGATGTGGCGACCTGTTCGAGGAGCGCCTCGTCGAGTCGCGTCATCACGTAGTTGCCCTCCGCATCGGTCGCGAAGCCGCTCGGCTCTCCGTTGGCATCGAACGTCTGCACTGGTTCTCCGGACTTGGAGCCGATCCCCACCGTGTAGATCTTGACCCCGAGCTGGGCCGCCTCGGCCGCCACCTCCAGCGGCCGTGTCTCGGTGTCCTCCCCGTCGGTGAGCAGGATGATCGCCTGGTCGTTCTCGGCGACGGGAATGGTCTCGGCATCCGCGGGCTCGGCCCCCTCGGGGGGTCGCCGCGCATCGACGAGGAAGGTGAGCGCAAGCTTGAGCGCACGGCCGATCGCCGTGCCCCCGGGGTTCTCGGTGCGAGGATCCGCCCGGTCGAGGTACAGCTTGAGCATCCGCGAGTCGCGAGTGATGGGGAAACCGCGCGGCTGCCCAGCGAACACGACCACGCCGACCCGGTCGCCCCGGCGGTCGGCGTCCTCGAGGAACCGGGTGAGCTCGGCCTCGAGCCTCTCGCTGCGGGTCGGATAGACGTCCTGCGCCAGCATCGACTTGCTGTAGTCCACGACCAGCACCACATCGAGACCCGAGGCGGGGACGACCTCGGCCGTGCCCCCGTACTGGACCCGCAGCAGGCCGCCGAACAGCATCGCGACGGCCAGCGTCACCAGCACCTGCGACAGGAGCCGTGCGGGACGGTTGACCGTGTCGAGCAGTCGCCGCAGCAGAGATGCGTTGCCCAGCTTCGCGACCGCGCGCTCGCGCTGGCGCGCCGCCCAAATGAACGCTGCGATCACCGCCAGAATCACCAACCCCACCGGCCATAGGTGCTCGTTGGCGGCGATGACCTCGTCGAGCGTGCCGGCCTCTTCAGCCACAGCAACCAGAACCGTCATGGGAACCTCCGAAGTCTCGTGGTTCGCAGCCCCACGTCGAGGAGGAGCAAGAAGAACGCCGGCCACAGGAACCACTCGAAGCGTTCGGGTCGGACCACGTTCCCTTCGATCTCGGAGCGCTCGAGCTTGTCGAGGAGGTCTTGGAAGCTGCCGACGAGCTCATCCTGGCCGATCGCCGTATAGGAGAACCCGCCGGTCACGCTCGCGATGCGTTCGAGCTGGCCGGCGTCCACGCTGCCGTCTCGTCCCTGAAGGTCGCGCCCCATGAGCACCGTGAAGACCTTGACGTTGCGCTCGGCCGCCTCGGCCGCCACCGTGTCGGGGTCGTTCTCCCCCCAGTTGTTCAGACCGTCGGTCAGCAGCACCACGATCTGGCTCTCGGCCGCCGACTCGTCGAGACGGTTGAGCGCGACGCCCAGGCCGTCACCGATTGCCGTGTGTTGCCCGTCGATCATCCCGATGCGCAGCCGAGACACGAGCTGACGCAGCACCCCGTGGTCCATGGTCAGCGGCGCCAGGGTAGAGACGGCGGAGCCGAACGCGACCAGTGCGATGCGGTCGCGAGGGCGACGCGAGATGAAGTCGTCGACGACCGCCTTGGCCGCCCGCAGGCGCGTGGGCGGGATGTCGGGGTTCTCCATGGACTCGGACAGGTCGAGCACGAGCACGATGTCGATGCCTTCATGCTTGATGCGATCCGAGCCCCGGGTGGACTGCGGCCGCGTCAGGCACACCACGACGAGCATCGCGGCCGCGAGTCGGAGCCCATCGGGCAGGTGCGCGAGCTTGGCCATGAAGCCGCCGCTGAGGCGGCGCAGCGATCGGGCGCGGGAGAACTTCATCGTGGCGGGGCGAGGCATCCACGCCTGCCGCACCACCACCGCAGCGAAGGGAACGACCAGCGCCGCGAACCACAACGGCTTCGAGAACACGAGGTAGCGCAGCTCGGCGCCGACCACCACGCCCAAGACCGCGGCGACCAGCGCCAGCGCGAGGCATGCGAATCCGAGGACTTCCAGCGCAGTCTTCACGCGTCGGCCTCCTTCGGCGCGTCGGTCTCCTGCGATGCTTCGGCCTCCTGCGGTGCGGCGGCCTCCGGCGGTGCTTCGGTCTCCGGCGGCGCTTCGGCGCCGGTCGAGCGCTCGACCATCTCGCGCACTTCGGCGAGCGCCTCCCCGGCTTCGTCCTCTTCCGGGGCGAAACGGGCGAACTTGACGAGGTCACTGCGATGGAGGAAGGCAATGACGTCGTCGGCCGACAGCGGCGCAATCGCATCGGCTCGACGCACCAGCTCGCGCCGGATTTCCTCCGTGGTGCGGTCGAGCGAAGGCACGCCGAAACGCCCTTCGATATAGCCCTTGGCGATCTCGGTCAGCTGCAAGTAGAAGGGCACCAGATCCTCGCCCTGCATGAGTTCGCCGCGCTCGAGCTCGTCGAGGGCGGACAGCGCAACCTCGTGCGGCGGCAAGGGAGGTGGAGCCGGCACGACCTTGGGCTTGCGGAGGATCCAGCGCGTGACGCCCCAGAGCAGGATCGTGAGGTAGATGGCGGCCAGCGCGGCGTAGATGCCGAACTCCGCGATCTCGTTGGGGTACTCGACGGAGACCGGAGCGTCCTCGCCCTTGCGGACCGGATCGACCTCGTTGGCGAGCAGCGCTTCCACCTCGAATGCCTTCGCGGGCACGGCGACGGTGTGGATCGCCCCCGAGGCGTCGACGGTGGTGAGGTCGAACGCCGGCACCGACGCCTCCCCGGGCGCGAAGTGCTGGAGCGTGATCGTGAACGTCTTGCGCAACGACTCGCCCGTCGCTTCAGCCTCGGCGTCCTCTGCCTTCACCAGGTGCAGCGGGGAAAAATCCAGCTGCGTCGGCAGATTCACCGTGATGCCGCGCGGGAATGCGACGATCACCTCGTAGGTGAGAAGGTCGCCGACGTTGGACGGAGAGGGCGACAGGCGCGTCTGGACGGTGACCTCGTCGCGCGGCGACGCGGCGGGTGCATCCACCGACACCGCGGGCTCCGCCGGCGGGGCCATGGCCAGGACCAAGCCAAGGGCCGCGGCGATCATCGACCGACCCTCCGGGCTCGGCGCTTGAAGAACGCGACCAGCGGCGTTTGCCAGTCCTGACCGCACTGGATGCTGACCGTCGGCAGCGAGAGCTTGCGCATCAAGCCATCGAACGCTTCCCGCTCGGCAGCGACCTGCTCGGCGAAGCGCCTGGTGTTGCCCGGCGAGAGGTCGACGAAGATGTCCTCCGCCAGACCGAGCAGCTCCAGGTCCTCCACGGCAAGAAGGCCGACGGGCGGCAAGTCGAGTTCGATCGGGTCTTCGACGCGAATCGGGATGATGTCATGGCGACGCTTGGCCACCTTGAGCGCATGCTCGAACCGCGCCTGCGCCTCGGGATCCGCGGTCGTATCGTCGACGAAGTCGCTGATGAGCACGGCGACCGAGTGGCCCTTGTGCAGTCGCGCCATGTACTCGAGCGCGGCGACCGGCGCCGTTCCCCGATGCTCCGGCTCATGGGTGAGGACCCGCTGGATCACGGCGAGCACGTGTTTGCGACCGCTGCGGGGGGGGACGAACACCTCGACCCGGTCGGTGAAGCCGATCAGGCCCACCCGATCGTTGTTGGCGATCGCCGAGAACGCGAACGTAGCCGCGAGACGAGCGACGAGATTGCGCTTGTCGTACTCCTGGCTGCCCAGCGAGAGGCTGGCCGACATGTC
>SPJJ01024101.1_pt1 | contig 10667 bp, 7 predicted proteins | sample 3741741 | NCBI WGS metagenome assembly SPJJ01 (sample SAMN10925908, study PRJNA522277) | cold seep metagenome | isolation source: Elba SIP-enriched marine methane seep metagenome, extraction at timepoint T1 | place: Italy: coast of Elba, Mediterranean Sea | collected 2014-05 | reverse complement strand
GCTGCATCGGAATATCGAAGCTGCCGGACCAGGCGCCATCTTTGCCCTTGGTGAGCGTCAAGGCGATCAACACATCCATGCCCGGCTGTGGCGATGCGGTGAGCTTCCAGTACTCGACGCTTGCCGACGGCTTCGGCTTGGGCGTGACCTTCGGTTTCGGCTTCGGCTTTGCTTTGCCCGAATCTTTGTCCTTGCCCTTGCAGCCAGCCACGCAAACCAGCGCCGCCACCGCCAACACCACCGCGAATCGTCTCGCCATGCGGCGGACGATATCAGTTAGACAGCCTTGACCGACAGCGTGCGCTTGTATCGTTTCTCGAAGAAGCTCGACTTGCGCCGCATCTCGTCCACGTCGATGGTACCGCCACGGGAGCTTAGCGCCAGGTCCACCCGATCTTCACGCACCGTGATGCTCTCGATGGCGAGCTGTTGGCGCTTCGTGGACTCCAGTGCGTCGGCGAGGCGCAGGATCGGTAACAAATCGAGAACCTGCTCGCGACAGGCCTTGGGCAACGCGGCGAAGGTCTCGTGTTTGTCGACACTCGGTAGCGATTTGCGATGACTGCGTACCAGAGCGGCCACCATCTCGAGCTGCGGGCTGTGAAGCGCCGGGATTCGCGACCATAGCACCATGTATTCGCCGTGTTTGTGGTGGCTGCGTCGGTGAATGACCTCACCGACGTCGTGCAACAAGGCGGCGAGCTCGAGCACGATGCGCAGATTGGCCGGCTGGCCATGCAGCTTGCCGAGCCGGTCGAATAGGCGGATTGCCAGCTCGCGCACCTTCTCGCCATGGCTCAGGTCATGGCCGACCCGCGATGCGAACATGCGTGCACCGGTCAACGCGGCCTTTGCTTGGGAGACTTCGGCCTTCTCCTTGCGCGACGGGATCGACGCCGCAACCTCGAACAGCAGCGCGTCGCGCAGGCCGACGCTGGGTACCAACAGGTGCTCGAGGTTGAGCTCGCGCGCTGCCGTGGCGAACACCAGTCCAGCCACGCCCATGACCTCGGCGCGGTCCTTGCGCACCCCGTACTGTTTCATTCGGGTCTGCACGTCGGCCTGGAGCACCGTGGGCAGCAGTTTCTCCAACGCGTCGAGACTGAATCCGGCCATGCCCTCATACTCCTCACCGAGCAAGCGGGCGTAGGCTTCGGCGTTGCCACCACAGGCAGCCGCCGGGGCAAACGTGGCGCTGTTGGCCTGGGGCGCAAACGTCGCCAGCAGGGTGTGCACATAGCGCCGCACCATGGCGGCCTCGTCGTCTGAGATGGCCCCGGTCAAACCGAGGGTCTCGACCAGACGAACCGTGCCGATGGGCAAGCTGGCGGCGCGCCAGCGCGCCACGTTGCGCACGTTGACCTCGAGGCTACCGCCGCCGAGATCGAGCACGGTCTGGGGCGTGGCGCGATTGCGAAACGCGTTGCGCACCGCTTTGCGGATGAGGCGCGCTTCCTCTTCACCGGTGATGATCTCGAGCTCGATACCGGCTTCGTGGAAGATGCGATGAACGGCGGTCTCCCGGTTGCGCGACTGGCGCAGGGCGCTGGTCGCCACGGCCCGGTAATGGCCGACCTCGTGGGCGTCGAACAACTCCCGAAACGACTGAAATGCGTCGACGGCGGCATCGATGGTGCTGGCGTCCAGCTCGCCCATGGTGAAGGCGCGGTGGCCCAGGCGGACCGGAGCCCGCTTACCGGCGATTCGGCGCGGCAGCCCCCCGGGCACGGCTTCGGCCACTACGACCCTCAAAGCGTTGGAGCCGGCGTCGATGGCGCCGATGATGGTTGGCTTCGGCATTATAGTGGTATCAACATCTTGGCATGGCGGGGCGAACCCGTGACAGATGGGTGACAAAAATACCCAAATTTGTCGCACCCTTGTAACACTTCATGAAGCGCCGGCGCCGAGAAACTCCCGGCCCCTACACATGCTAACGTTCGCCACTGCCCTGAGCGGGGATGCACAATGGACGAATCTGAAGCCCGGCGCGACAAAGCCGACGACCCCCAACAGGTGAGTCTGACGATCGTCCCATCCGTTGAAGAACACACGAGTCCCGCCCCCGAGGTATCCGCCCCGGAGAAGGTCAACCTGCGCTCGTCCGAATGGTATCTGAACCGCGAGCTAACCTGGCTGGCGTTCAACCGACGGGTGCTCGCCGAGGCCCAGGATCGACGTACGCCGCTGCTGGAGCGCATCCGGTTTTTGGCCATCGTCGGCTCGACTCTCGATGAGTTTTTCATGAAGCGCATCGGCGGTCTCAAACAGCAGGTTGGTGCCAACCTGCAAGTGCGTACCATCGATGGTCGCACACCGCGCCAACAGATCGCCGAGTGCTACGACGCGATCCGCGACACCGAGGCGCAACAGCGCAACTTACTGGGGCATCTGGTCAAGTTGCTGCGCAAGCACGACATCTTGCTCACGTCTTACGAAGACCTCGAAGCCAAGGAACAGAAGTCCGTTCGCGAGTACTACTTCGAGAACATCTTCCCGTTGTGCACACCGCAGGCGATCGATCCCGCCCATCCGTTTCCGTTCATCTCCAACCTGTCGTTGAACCTGCTGGTGACGTTGCATTACCCGCAGGACGACGAGCTCGCCCTGGCCAGGGTCAAGGTACCGGTCGGCACCGGCATCCCTCGGTTCATCCGGGTCGGCGAAGACCTCAAGTTCGTACCGCTCGAGCAGATCATGGCCCACAACCTGGATCTGCTGTTCCCGGGCATGGTGGTCGAGTCGTGCGAGCTATTCCGAGTCACCCGCAACGCCAATACCGAGCGGGTCGAGGAGCAAGCCGACGACCTGATGGCGCTGATCGAGTCCGAGCTGCGCGATCGCAAGTTCGCGCCGATCGTGCGCATGGAAGTGCAAACCAAGATGAATCCGGTGCGCCGGGGCATGCTGGCCGCAGAGCTCGGTCTCAATGAGGACGCAGACGTCTTCGAGTCCGAGGGCATGATGGGCCTGTCGGGCCTGTTCGAGCTGGCGAACCTACCCGTACCGCGACTCAAGTACAGCCAGCACCACCCGGTGGATCATCCGCGGTTGATGGACGATCGGCCGATCTTCCGCATCATTCGCGAGGCACCGCTGTTGGTGTTCCACCCGTACGAGTCGTTCAGCAGCTCGGTGGAACGCTTCCTGGCCGAAGCCAGCGCGGACCCCAAGGTACGGGCGATCAAAATGACCCTGTACCGCACCGCTCGCGAGTCCAACATCATCGCGCATCTGATCAACGCCGCGTCCAACGGCAAACAGGTGGCCGTGGTCGTGGAGCTCAAAGCGCGATTCGACGAGGCCGCCAACATCCGCTGGGCAAACCGCCTCGAAGAAGCGGGTATTCACGTGACCTACGGCGTGGTTGGGCTCAAGACCCACTGCAAATGCATCCTGGTCGTGCGCAACGACTACGACGGGCTCCGCCGCTACGCTCACATCAGCACCGGCAACTACCACGAGGGCACGGCGCGCGGTTACTCGGACATCGGCTACCTCACCGCCGACCCGGTCATCGGCAAAGACCTCACCGAGCTGTTCAACTACCTGACCACCGGCTACACGCCGGGACGCCACTACAAGAAGCTGCTGCCAGCTCCGCATCTGCTCAACCGCGCCTTGCTGCAGCGGATCGACCGCGAGATCGACCAGCACTCGCCCGAGTCACCCGGGCTGATCCAATTCAAGACCAACGCCCTGGAAGACACCGACATCACCCGGGCGCTGTACAAAGCGTCCCGGGCTGGGGTCCAAATCGATTTGATCGTGCGCGACAGCTGTCGCCTGCGCCCAGGTGTGCCCGGGCTGTCCGAGAACATTCGGGTGATCAGCATCGTGGGCCGGTTCCTGGAGCACGCGCGCATCTACTACTTCCGCAACGGCGGCGAAGAGGAATACCTGATCGGCTCCGCCGACTGCATGAAGCGCAACCTCAAGAGTCGTGTGGAAGTGGTCACACCCGTGGAAGACCCGGCGCTGCGCGAGCAAGTTCGACAGATGCTGGACGCCCAACTCAACGATACTCGCGGCGCCTGGGCCATGGAGCCCGATGGCTCCTACACCCGAATCGATCCGGAGCCGGGCGAAAAGCCCCGCGGCTCCCAGCAACTGTTGATCGATGTCGCAGAAAAGCGCTTCAAACAGGCGACTCGTCTCAACAAGCGCAAACCCAAGGGCATTGGCGGCGGCCGCTCGACAGCATAAACTGTCGAGTACGCATGCTGCGCACCATACTGATCGCTGCGGCCCTGGGGATGGCCGCCGGATGTCTATCTACGCCACCGCCGGCGTCCGGAACCACTGACGCAGACATCGATGCCCCCGTCACCGACGCGCCAGTCAACGACGCCGCAGTAACCGACGCACCGCCAACCAGTGTGTGCGGCGCTGTCGGCCAATTCACCGCAACCGCATGGCCGCCGGCCAAGCCCATGCAGGTCGGCATTCGCAATGTGCTCACGGCCGACATCAACAACGACGGCAATGCCGACCTCATCGTGCCCAACACCGAGGTCAGCGACACCAACGACTACGGCATCTTCATCATGCTGGGGCCCCAGTCGGACCCGAACACCCTGCAGTACCACCTGTTCGTGCCCACGGTGGTGGTGCCCTGGGCAGTGGTCGCAACCGATCTCGGTGGCGATGGTTGCGTCGACCTGGTCGCGTTCGGTGCGAACAAAACCAACACCGCCGGCATCGTCGAGGTCCTCGAGTTCCGCACCGACACGCGCACGTTCAGCTCCGAAGTGCAAAAAGACGTCGGCTTCATCCCGCTGGGCGACGGCGCTCCTGTCAGCATGGTGCTCGGAGACTTCGACGGCGACGGTGCGGTCTATGACGTGGTCGTGTCAGACCTGACGACCCTGCGCCTGCTCAAGAACGGCCAGAGCATCTTCCAAAACCTGCCCACATCGGTGCCGGTCAATGTGGGCCCGAGCGGCGCCCCGGGCTCGTGGACCGACGCCAACGGCCTGTTCGCCCGATTCTCCGTAGGATCGGGGCTGACCAGCGACGACCTGGTGGTCATCGAGCAACACGCTATCACCTGGCTCAAGAACGATGGCAACGGCAACTTCGGCAACGCGACGACCGGCAGCTCCTCGGGCATCTTCGTCAGTCGCGCCATTCAAGAGGTCGACCTGGACGGCGTGCCACCCTTGGACTTCATCGGCGGCGCCGGCGACAGTTTTGGCGCGTACCTGATATCGACCACTGGCGAGACGGTCAACATCGCCACACGCAACTGGAACGCCGTGTTCGGTGTGTACAACGAGCTCGATGACATCCTGGTCGCCGACCTGGGCGGCACGACCGAGCCGGAGTTGGTGGTGATCGAGGCCGACCAACCCGCGTTCAAGGGCGCGGCGTTCGCGTCCCTGGTCAACAACCTGTTCGACGCCGGCAGCGAGCTGATGCCCACGACCGCCGTACCCTACTCGTTCAACATGGAAATCGACGCGATCGTCGGCGTGGTCAGCGATTTCAATGCCGACCAATCCCCGGAAGTATGGGTATTCGAGCAATCGGGCGGCGTGCGCTGCATTCGCAGGCGGCCGGCAAACCCCGAGCTCGAAGCCTGCCCCTGACGCCTACTTTTTCTTGCCGGGCTTGACCTTCTTGGACTTGGCCTTGGCCCTGGCCGCCTTGATCGCCGCGGCTTTCTTGGCGTCGCGAACGAAGTCGAAGGTCATGCCGCCCTGACCCAGGCTGAATCCGCTAATCACTCCACCCGGTGCCTTCTCTTTGAACGTAAACGTCGCCCGCACCTGCTGGAGCTCGAGCACGAGGCCGTTCTTGTGAGACAGCGCTCTGGGCGGCTGGCCAATCGGTTTGCTCATGACCTCGCCGTCCTTGAGCTGGATGTCGAGTACGTGCACCGAGTCGGCGGTACGTTTGCCAGCCAGCGCGAGCAGCCGCTTGCGACTGTCGTCGGTCATGACGTAGCTACCGACGATGCGCTTGGCGGTGGCGGCATCCGCGGTGTTGTGCTTGATGGGCTCGACTTTCTTGCCCATGGCCAGGGAGCTCACAGCGCCACGGACGCTGCGTGCCGCTGGCGTCGGGTTGTTGGTCCAAATCACGATGGCGATGTCATCCTCCATGATCCGCATGTACGAGGTGCCGAAGCCATGGATGCCACCATCGTGAGCGATGACGCGCTTGCCATCTTTGACCCGTACGCCCCAACCATAGGCGTAGTTGCTCTTCTCAACGGTGTACATCTGCTTGCGCGACTCGGGCTTGAGCAGCTTGTCGGTCTCGACCGCCTTGTGCCAGCGCCACATATCGGCGGCCGTGGAGCGGACCCCGCCTGCCGCATAGGCATTGGACATGGCGATCTTGTCGGCGGCGACGATCTTGCCGTCCTTGGTCTTGTAGCCGCGGGCGCGATTGTTCAGCCCTTTGGCGTCACCGTAGTGGCTGCGCGTCATGCCCGCCGGGCCAAACAGATGGTCGCGCACGTAGTCGTGATAGCTCTTCTTGGCCACCGCCTCGACGATCGCCCCCAACACCACGTACCCCGAGTTCGAGTAGCTGAACTTGCTGCCCGGTTTGAAGTCGAGCTTGCGTTTCCAGAACGTGGCCATCAAGTCGGGCACCGAGCGAGGCTTGCCCGCCGACTTCATCAGCGACTTGTCGTTGGTGTAGTTGAACAAGCCGCCGGTGTGGGTGAGCAACTGATGAATGGTGATGTCGCCGCCCACCGCCGGATAGGTCGGCAGGTGCTTTTTGATCGGGTCCTTGACCGACAGTAGGCCGCGCTCCTGCAGCTGCAGAATCGCCACCGCGGTGAACTGCTTGGTCACCGAACCGATGCGGAAACTGGTATTGCGATCCGCTTTGGTTTTGGTGGCCCGGTCGGAGTAGCCCCAGCCCTTGTCGTAGATCACCTTGTCGCCCTGGGCGACGAACACCAGCCCACTGAATTGCTTCGCGTCAGCTTTGCCTTTGCCGATGCTCGCGATGTACGCGTCGAGCTGGGCAGTGAAGGTTGCCGGGTCGAGCTGTCCAGCCTTGGCTGCTGGTTTGGTCGCCGGTTTGGCGACGGGCTTGGACGGCCCCGCCGGCTTGGTCTCGGGTTTCGACTGGGAACCACACGCAAGCGCGAAAACCGCGAGCGCGACAACAGCGGATCGTCTGAGCATCGCGCGCAGGCTAGCGCGCAGCGTGGGTGGAGCCAAGACGAAACACTTCGAAACCCGAGTAACACGGCGACAGGTAACAGGTATTGAATTCGATGCGAATTCTTCTGCCCTTGCGTGCGGCAATTGCCGAGGCTTTGTGACCGTCGGCACTGGAACGCCACCAGCGCAGTTTCCAGCCGCGGAATCGAATTCCGCGTTTGATCGTGCGCGCCGATGCCTTGCGATAACACGCGTAGCGACGTTTGGCGCCGCGCTTGCCCAGATACTGGCCGCTGCAGAACTGGAACCGCGACGCGCCGTGGCTGCGACCGAGCGGGTTGCCGCCGATACCCGGGTGACTTCCCAGTAGCAGCTCGAAGCGCAGCGGCTTGCGTTTGTCGAAGTCGCCGCGCCGGTACCTGGCGATATTCTTGGTGCCACTGTGTTCGAGGAACTTCACTAGTTGTTTGTAGGTGACGCAGCGAACTTCGGGCAGCCCACACACCTTGCGGGCGAACCGCTTGAGCGCGTTCCAATACAGGATGCGACCATGCAGCTTGTAGTGATGGCCGATATGCACCGGCGAGCGATTGCCGTTGTAGCTGGTGAGGAAGTACTCGAGGAAAGTCTGATAGACCTGCTCTTCGTAGAGTCGATAGACCAACCTGCGCTTATGTGGACGCTTCTGTTTGGGTTCCCACTGCCAGACGAACAAGTTGTAGTCCATCGAGTGGGTCTTGAAGCCCATCGGCGCCAGCGGGATGCGAGCCAGCGGAAAGAACCACACGCCCCGGCGCTTACTGGGCCAGTAGGTCATGTCCTCGTCCGACCCGGAGCTGTCATAGGTGTAACCGTGACGCGAGAGCGCCTTCCATAGGCCCTTGCCGCGTTTGAGGTACGGCGCGCGAAAACCGGCGATGTCTTTGCGGCGTAGATTGAGCTTGCGCGGTTGACCGGGGCCTGGCCGCAGGTCGTTGTTACGGAACTGGTTGAACATGAGCTTATTGAACTGACCGAGCTCGCTCATCCAGTGGCGGTACGACCACTTCTTGCCATTGAAGTGGCCGTTGCCGTGGGAACCGATTTCGTGGCCCGACGCCAGTGCGCGATTGATGTACGCGATGCGTTCCAGTACTTCGTCGCGAGACTCGGAGAACGCGACGACGGTGGCGCCGCGGCCACGGCCGGGCGCGCGATACAACCGCCGCCGTGCTTTGCGCAGCTGGACGACGCCGCTGACGAAGTAGGTGAATTTCACCCCGGTGTCGTCGGCGAACTCGAGGGTGTCCTTCCAGCCCTTGCGATCACCGGTACCGTCAAACGACATCAAAACGTACTGTGGCGGGCGTTTCGTGGCGTTGTCGTGAATCGACGGTTTCGGCACCTCGGGCAACGTTTGCGGCATCGGGACGCGCACCGATACCGCCGGCCGCGCCGCTTTCGAGCCGTTCAGCGTGGTCGTCGCCGGCGTCGTCGACGTCGTGTGCCCCGCTGCGCATCCGGCCGCGGCGACCCCGAGGCCGAGCGAGATTGTCAGCGCCCTGCGCATTCCCCCCAAGCGTCAATGGTATCGCGGCGCGGGGTTTGCACCCAAGTTCTACGTGCGCTGGATTACGGCACGAAGATGAAACTACCGCGCCAGGCCGCCCAGCGGTTACTGGTCACGCCGTTACGTCTGGCAGCCGTGTAGTTGGCGCGCCCGGGATGAATCTCGATGGTCACACTGCCGCCGGACAGGCCGAGCTTGCCCGCATGGACCGCCGCGGCGCAGATCGATGAGTCGTCGGTATAGATGCCGTCGCCCCAAACGCTACCGGCGGCGCTGGTGTTCGAAGGGCACACCACGGTGACCCGCTTGCCGTTGCTACCGCGATGGCTGGTGGCGTTTGTCGTCCACGAGATACTGCCCGGCACCGGCGGAGTGTGGCTCGGCGGCGGCAACAAGCTGCCCTGGACGACGAAGCTGCCGGACCAGCGCGCCCAACGCCGACTGGTCACGCCGTTATTGGAGGTTGGTTGATACGACGGGGCGCCCGGGCGAATCTCGATGGTGACGACACCGCCATTGGCCCGCGAGATCACGCCGGCGTGCACTGCGGCGCTGCAGATCGACGAGTCGTCGGTATACAGCGATGTACCCCACACCGGGCCGAACGTTCCGCTGGCCGGACAAAACACCGTGTGGATGGCCCCGTGGTTGCCTCGGAACTTGGCGGCATTGTCGCTCCAGCGAATCGTAGTTGCGCCCGGATGATTGGACACGCTCGAGTGAGGCGTGCCGCTGACGACGACGAAGCTGCCGTGCCACTTGCCGTAGGACGCGGACTTCACCCCGTTGTTGGTGGTGCCGGCGTAGGAGCGTTGGCCCGGGCGCACTGCGGCAACCACGTGACCGCCCGTGCGCGCGCTGATGAATCCGCGATGCACTGCCGCGGTACAGATCGACGAATCGTCAGTGTACGGACCACTGCCCCACACGCTGCCGAGTCGACCGTTGGCGGGGCAGTTGATGCGAATCAGTCGCCCGGTGTTGCCGCGATGGCTAACCGCGTTGGCGGCCCAGCCCGTGGCGGGAACCAATGGCCGCATGGGCGCACCGCGCGACGGTTGTGCGATCGCGGGCGTCGCGAGCAAGACGCAGAACGCGGTGGGAACCAGGGACAAGCGCATCATCTGTCAGTACAACGCGCGAACCGGCGATTGGGTCGACTCAGCCCGTAACTGGCTGGAACATCACGGACAGATGTTGCTCGTACACGTATTACAGCTGAATAGCGCGCCCTCGCCGTACTGATCCCCCGCTGTGCACTGCACATCCGGTCCACACACGCACTCACACGTGAGCGGACCATCGGCGCACTCGTGAGGCCGGCAATCGATGATCAACGCACCGCCGACGTTGGCTGCACACACATAGCCCTCGCCGCAGCTATTGCCCTGGCAGCTCGCAGCCGCGCAAGACTCGGTGGACACCGACCAGGTCCCGGCGACACAGGTGGCGCTAACCAAACCGTCGCTGGCGCAGCGCTCGTACACGCAGGTCTCGCCGGTCGACGGGCATGGCAGATCCTGGCTGGGTGGCGCCGCCGGACACGTGGACACCGCCGCATCGATACCGGTTCGTCCAGCGTCGGGGCTGTCACTCGACGACGACCCACAGGCGGAGAGCACGACGATCACGGCGAAGGCGCTGATACGCATGCTCGGACTTGAGAGCAACTCACATGCCAGCGCCAAAGCCGCGCAATCACGCCGCAGCCCTCAGAAAGTCGACGGTCCTGCGGCACAACTGTGTGCCGCGGCGATCTGAACCCGGTTACCCTGCGTACCGTTCCGGATGTCCAACACCAAGAAGCGACTGTTGTACGTCATGGCCGGCGCCTACGTCATCGCCGGTACCATGCACTTCATCAAACCCCACGGCTACGCCGCGATGATCCCGCCAGCGTTGCCGTTCCCACTCGCGCTGGTCTACATCAGTGGCGTCATCGAGGTCGGCCTCGGCCTGGCGTTGTTGATGCCGCAATGGCGACGGCT
>SPJJ01046020.1_pt1 | contig 10677 bp, 10 predicted proteins | sample 3741741 | NCBI WGS metagenome assembly SPJJ01 (sample SAMN10925908, study PRJNA522277) | cold seep metagenome | isolation source: Elba SIP-enriched marine methane seep metagenome, extraction at timepoint T1 | place: Italy: coast of Elba, Mediterranean Sea | collected 2014-05 | reverse complement strand
AGACCGCCGCGCGCACAGTTGATGATACGCACCCCCGGTTTGGTCTTTTGCAGGTTCTCCCGGCTGAGGATGTTCTTCGTCTGATCCGTCAAAGGCACGTGCAGGGTGATAAAATCGGCGCGCCCCAGTAGTTCGTGCAGTTCCACCTTGTCGACACCCAGCTTATCCGCCCGCTCTTCACTGAGAAACGGATCAAACGCGACCACCTTCATCTTCAGGGCCAGCGCACGCTCGATCACGATCGACCCGATGTTCCCGGCACCGATCACGCCAAGCGTCTTTGCCGTCAATTCGACCCCCATAAAGCGCGACTTTTCCCATTTGCCGGCATGTGTGGATTCATTGGCTTGGGGGATTTGGCGGGCGAGGGCGAACATCATTGCGATGGCGTGCTCGGCCGTTGTGATGGAGTTGCCGAAGGGGGTGTTCATGACGACGACGCCGTTTTCTGTCGCCTTTGGAATGTCGACATTGTCAACACCGATGCCTGCGCGACCGATGACTTTCAGGTTTTTACCGGTTTCGATCATTTTGGCGGTTACGGTTGTGGCAGAGCGGATGGCCAGACCGTCATATTGGTCGATAATTGCCAGTTGTTCTTCGGGGGACAGGCCTGGTTTGAAGTCGACTTCGATGCCGTTTTTTTCGAATATTTCGACGGCCAGAGGGTCTAGTTTATCGCTTATGAGTACTTTGGGTGTGTGTGTTTGTGCCATGATTTTAACTCCTATTTTTGTCTTGTTTAGGCAAACAGGCGTACAGGAGTAGCAGAATCATTCGGGAAGTAAAGTGGAAAAGAGGTGTGAGGGGGCGCTTTGGTTTTATCGGGTGGGCGTTTTTTGTTTTATGGCTGGTTTTTGGGCTTTGGTTTCTGTTAGTGTTTGCCGGTTGTAATCTTAGTTTATGGTGGTTTTACGTGCAGGAACGGTTCAGGGATTCTCGATTATTCGGTATGGCTTTGGCTCTGCTTGTGGTTTTACTTTGTTTGTTGCCGTTGGTTGGGGCGTTTATGCCGCGGTTTTTTGGGGTTGGGCCGGGTTTGATTGCGCTTTTGGGGCTTGGTTTCTGGCGGGCGGGCTCCGGCGGCTGGCCGGTTTTGAATAAGGGGGCGTTCGGTTTTGCGGGGCTGGTGGTTTTGTTGGCGCTGGTGAGTAGTTTCTGGGCGATTGATGGTGATTTCGCGGTGGAGCGGGGGGTGAAGGTGGCGCTTGTGTTGCTGCCGATCGCGTTGTTGTTTTCGTTGGCGCAGAATATGGGAGCGGTGGAGCGGCGTTTGTTTGCGCGGGTGTTTCCGGTGCTGGTGATTTTGGCTGGTCTTGTTTGTGTGGTTGATTTGTATGCTAATGGGGCGTTTTATTATTTTTCGCATGAGAAAACACGGGCGGTGATTAATCTGTCTTGGCTTAACCGTAGTATGATTATTTTTGCGTTGTCGCTTTTGCCGGCTTTATATGCGGTGCGTGTTGGCGGGTATTCGGCACGGTGGCGGGCGGTGGTCTATTGTGCGCTTGGTGTTGTGGCGGGGCTGGTTTTGTATCAGACGGATAGTCAATCGGTGCATGTGGCGGTGGCTTTGGCGGCGGTGTTCTGGTTTTTGTTTCCTGTGCGGTTGCGTGCGGCGTGGTGTGTTTTGGGCGGGCTTATGGTCGCCGGGGTGTTGATTGCGCCATGGTTTGTGCAAGCGATGTTTACGCATATTGCGGCGTATGTGCGTGAACCGGGGAGTTGGTTGGCGCATGCTTATGCGGCGGACCGGATGGAAATTTGGGACTTTGTGGCGCGGAAGGCGCTGGAGAGTCCGGTCTATGGTTTCGGGATTGAGGCGACGCGGCATATCGAGCATTTTGATACGGCCAAGCTTTATACGCCGCATGATCATGTTTTGCATCCTCATAATCTTGTTATGCAGATTTGGATTGAATTCGGGGTTATTGGTGCGGCGTTGCTTTGTGTTGGTCTGGGGATGGCGTTGCGGCAGATGTGGAGGCTTGAATCTTTGGTCGAGCGGCGGTTTGCGTTGAGTGTGTTTATGGCGAGTTTTGTTGTGGCGAATACGGCGTATGGAGTGTGGCAGGGTTGGTGGCTTGGTTTGCTAGGGTTTATGGTGGTGAGCTTTGTATTATTGCAGGTGCGGCGGGAGAGTGAGTGATTATGGATTTTCTGGAACAAGAATTGGTGCATGAGGGGGGGCATAGGGCGCCGTCTTATCTTGAGGGGTTGAATGCGCCTCAACGTGAGGCGATTGAAGCGCTGGATGGGCCGGTATTGGTTCTGGCGGGTGCGGGGACGGGGAAGACGCGGGTTTTGACGAGTCGCCTTGCACATTTGTTGGAGACGGGTCGGGCATATCCGTCGCAGATTTTGTCGGTGACGTTTACGAATAAAGCGGCGCAGGAGATGAAGGAGCGGGTGAGTGGCCTACTGGGTGGTATGCCGGTTGAGGGCTGGTGGCTGGGTACTTTTCATGCTTTGGCGGCGCGGATGTTGCGGCGGCATGCGGAGAAGGTGGGGCTTAGTTCTAATTTTACTATTCTTGATCCGGATGATCAGGTTCGGCTTTTGAAGCAGATTATGGAAGTTGAGGGGGTTGATCACAAGACCTGGGCGCCGAAGGCGATGATGGGGGTGATTGACCGCTGGAAAGACCGGGCGCTTATACCGGATAAGGTGAACGCGGAGGATGCGGGTGAGTTGGCGGATGGGAAATTGCATTTGCTATACCAGATTTATCAGCAACGTTTGCGTGCGATTAATGCTTGTGATTTCGGGGACTTATTGCTGCATATGATTACGATTTTGCGTGATCCGGCGGATCGGTCTGTTTTGGAAGAGTATCACCAGCGGTTTCGTTATATCATGGTGGATGAGTATCAGGATACGAATGTGGCGCAGTATTTGTGGTTGCGGCTTTTGGCGCAGGGGCATCATAATATTTGCTGTGTCGGGGATGATGATCAGTCGATTTATGGGTGGCGCGGGGCGGAAGTCGGGAATATTTTGAAATTCGAACAAGATTTTCCAGGGGCGAAGGTTATTCGGCTGGAACAGAATTATCGTTCGACCAATATGATTTTGAAGGCGGCGCATGCGGTTATTTCGAATAATGACGGGCGGCTGGGTAAGGAGCTTTGGAGCGCGGCGGGGGATGGTGATAAGGTTGTTGTTCGCGGGCTTTGGGACGGTGAAGCGGAGGCACGCTGGGTCGGGGAAGAGGTTGAACAGTTGCAGCGTGGGTGCGGTGGAAACGCGGGGTATGGTTTAAGCCAGATTGCGGTTTTGGTGCGTACGGGTTTTCAAACGCGGGCTTTCGAAGAGCGGTTTATTAAGCTGGGGCTGGCTTATAAGGTGATTGGGGGGGCGCGGTTTTATGAGCGTAAGGAGATACGCGATGCGCTGGCGTATTTACGTGTGGTGGCGCAGAAGGCGGATGATCTGGCGTTGGAGCGCATTATTAATACGCCGAAGCGGGCGATTGGGCCGGCGACGATACAGGTTTTGTATGCGTATGGGCGGGGACACGGGATTTGTTTGCATGATGCGGTGATGGATTTGACGCAGACGGATGAGTTGAAGCCGAAGGTCAAAGCGACGTTGATGAAGTTGATGGATGATTTTGCGCGGTGGCGGTCGCTGGTTGATAGTATGCCGCATGCGGAGTTGGCGGCGCAGATTCTGGATGAATCCGGTTATATGCAGATGTGGAAGGATGACAAGACGCCGGAAGCACCGGGGCGGGTTGAGAATTTGAAAGAACTGGTTTCGGGGATGCAGGGGTATGACAGCTTGCCGGAGTTTTTGGAGCATGTCGCTTTGGTGCTTGAGAATCAGGATAATGCGGGCGGGGAGTATGTCAGTATTATGACTTTGCATGGTGCGAAGGGGCTGGAGTTTGATGCGGTGTTTTTGCCCGGTTGGGAAGAGGGGCTGTTTCCCTCGCAGCGTTCAATGGACGAGAACGGCCTTAAGGGGCTGGAAGAGGAGCGCAGGCTTGCTTATGTGGGGCTGACGCGGGCGCGGAAAAAGGCGTATGTGTCGCATGTTGGTTCGCGGTTGATGTATGGGAGCTGGAACAATGCTATTGCGTCGCGGTTTATTGATGAGTTGCCGGAAGAATATGTCGAGAGCGGGAGCGAGATGAGTGGCCGTGGCACAGTGGGGAGCGGGCGCTCTTCGCACTGGGATAGTAGCGGTGCATCGCCGAAGGTGCCTGCGCGCGTGGTTTCGGGGGATTACGAGCGTAAGGTGAAGAGTGAAACCGGTGAGGTCTTTGAACGGGGAAGCCGTGTTTTTCACGAGAAGTTCGGGTATGGGAAGATTCTTCATATTGATGGGCATAAGCTGGATATTGCGTTTGAAAAGGCAGGTAAAAAACGGGTGATGGATAGTTTTGTTACAAGTGTCTGAATACGTGCCAAATGTTGTGTTTGCGCATTGAAATGAGGGCATATTCGGCGAATTTTTTAAAGTGTGCTGGATATTTGGTGGCGGAGGGGCCATATTGTGGTCAGGCTTATAGATTATGAGGAATAAAATGGCTGGGAATAAGATTGCAACTGTATTTGGTGGGACGGGCTTTGTCGGGCGGCAGGTGGTGCGTGATCTGGCTAAGCGGGGGTATCTGGTTAAGGTTGGAACCCGTGTGCCGGAGCGTGCGTATTTTCTGAAACCATGTGGTGATGTTGGTCAGGTTACGGCGATTTTTTGTGATTATCAGGATGTGAGTAGCGTTAGTGCCGCGGTGCGCGGTAGTGATGTGGTTGTGAATTGTATCGGGATCTTGTACGAGCGTGGGAAGAGGGCGAAGTTCAAGGCTTTGCATAGTGAACTTCCGGCGGTGATTGGTGCGGCATGTGCCAAGGAGGGAGTTTCGCGGTTTGTGCATATTTCGGCGCTGTCTGTGGAGACGGGGCGTTCGCGTTATGCGAAGACGAAGTTGGCGGGGGAGGAGGCTGTACGGTCGAACTTTCCGCAGGTTACGATCCTTCGGCCGAGTGTTATTTTTGGTAAAGACGATCATTTCTTTAATAAATTTGCGGAGCTGTCGCGGTTTGTACCGTTTTTGCTGTTGATTGGTGGTGGAAAGACGAAGTTCCAGCCGGTTTATGTTGCGGATGTTGCGGATGCGGTTATGGCGGCGCTGGAGCGGACGGATGCGCAAGGGAATATTTATGAGTTGGGCGGGCCGGAAGTGGTGAGTTTCAAGGAAATTTATGAGCGTATGTTTGTTTATACCGGACGGGCGCGGGCTATGATTTCTGTGCCGTTTTGGATGATAAAGATTGATGCGTTTTTTCTTGGTTTGTTGCCGAACCCACTTTTGACGCCGGATCAGGTGGAGTCGTTGAAGAGCGATAATGTTGTGCGTGAGGGTGCTTTGGGGTTTGCGGATTTGGGGTTGTCGCCCACGGCGATGGATCTTGTTTTGCCAACATATTTGCGGAGTTATCGCGAAGGTGGACGTTTTTCAGGTGTTCAGGAGGCTTAGGGCTGTGTTTATGTTGAATAGTAGAATTGTTTTATGTTTGATTTTTGCGGGGTTTGTTTTTGTTAGTCCTGTGCGGGATGCGCTGGCGCGTAGTGGAGTGATTGCGCTGGTTGTTAATGATGATGTGATTAGCCGGTCGGATGTTGATGCGCGGATGAGGCTTATTATGGTGTCTTCGGGGTTGCCGAATAATGAGCAAACCTATACGCAGCTTTTGCCGCAGATTATAGGCTCTCTGGTTGATGAGCAGATTAAGCTGCAGGAAGCGGAGAAGCAGGAGCTTGTGGTTTCGCAAGCGGATATTGATAAAGGTTTTGCAACGATTGCGGCGCAGAACAAGTTTACGCCGGAACAATTTTCTGCGGCGATTCGAAGTAGCGGTGTGCGGATTTCTACTTTGTATGCGCAGATTAGGGCGGAGATTGCATGGTCGAAGGTTGTGCAGGCGCGTTTGCGTTCTCAGGTTTCGATTTCGGATAGTGATGTGGATGTACGTGTTGAGCGGATTGCTGCGGCGAAGGGAAAGGGCGAATATTTGTTGTCGGAGATTTTCCTGCCTGTTGATGATGCAAAGGAGGAGCCTAAGTTACGGCAGCTTGCCTTGCGGTTGTCGCGGGATATTCGTGGTGGTAAGGCTTCGTTTGTTAAGGTGGCGCAGCAGTTTTCCAAGGCTGCTGGATCGGCTGGCGGAGGTGATCTGGGCTGGATTCAGCAGGGACAACTGGCGGAGGAGATGGATCAGGTGTTGAGTACGCTCGAGAAGGGGCGGATTAGTGACCCTGTACGTTCTTTGTCCGGTTTTCATATTTTGTTGGTGCGTGACAAGCGGGTGATTTCTGATGAGACGATTCCCAATCGGGAGAGTGTGCGTCAGGCGATTGGGCTGGAGCGTTTGAATCGTTTGCAGCGACAATATTTTCTAGATCTGAAATCAGCGGCTTTGATCGAGAATCGTCTTGAGTCAGGATCTTAATTCTTCTTCGTTTCTGGATAATCTTCCGCCCTTGCGAGAGGTGATTTCGGCGCATGAATTGCGGGCGGAGAAGAAGTTTGGTCAGAATTTTCTGTTAGACCAGAATTTGACGGATAAGATCGCGCGGCTTGCCGGTGGTGTGGGTGGTGATTTAAGTGGTCAGACGGTGATTGAGATCGGGCCGGGGCCGGGTGGTTTGACGCGTTCGTGTTTGCGCGCTGGTGCGAAGAAGGTTGTGGCGATAGAGTTTGATCCGCGGGCTGTTGCGGCGCTTTCCGGTTTGCGGGAGGCCGCCGGGGAGCGGTTGGAGATACTTCAGGGGGATGCGCTGGAGATTGATTTATTGACCGTGGCCGAGGGGCCGCGCGCGATTGTGGCGAATTTGCCGTATAATATTGCTACGCCGTTGTTAATTGGCTGGCTTCGTCAGATTCGGGCGGATATGGGGGCGTATACCTCTATGACCTTGATGTTCCAGAAGGAAGTGGCTGACAGGATTGTGGCACCGGTTGGCGGGAAGGCGTATGGGCGGCTTTCGGTTATTTCACAGTGGCTTTGTCAGGCGCGTAAAGTTATGGATTTGTCGCCGGGGGCGTTTACGCCGCCGCCAAAGGTGAAGTCTAGTGTGGTGCGTTTTGTTCCCAAGGCTTTGAATGCGGATGCGCCGCATTTTAAAGCTATGGAAGGGGTGAGTGCGGCGGCGTTTGGTCAGCGGCGGAAGATGATACGTGGCTCTTTAAAGGCATATGCGGCGCAGATTGAGGCGTTGGGGATTGACCCTGCTTTGCGGGCGGAGAATTTGGGGCTGGATGATTATGTGCGGTTGGCGCAGACTGTTAATTTGACATAATCTATTATTTGGCGCTATTCTCTGTTGGTTTTTAATGGTGGAGTTTGTAGGGCGTTTTTTATGAAGACGGTTCGTGATTATATGGAGAAGGGTGAAATTCGGGGTAGCCGTTGGTTGCGCCGTAATCCCCAGATTCATATTACCAGTGTTGATCGTTTTTTGTGTGATGATTGGGAGGAGGCGCTTTCACTGGTTTGTAAGGACAATAAGGTTGTTGGGCTTGTGAATTTTGCTTCTCATAATCGCAAGAAGCAGATTTATTTGGTTGATGTGTTGGTGCCGCGTGGGTTTTTGAGTGCGTATTTTAAGCATCTTGGGGTGTGCGGTGCAGATTCGGAAGTTTATGATTGTTCGGCGCTGGAGATGAAGCGTGATTTTCCAGAGTTGTTGGATAGGGTTGCTTTTGATCACTTTGTGCGGGTGAATGCATTTCAGGAAAAGAAGGTTTTTCTTATTGCGGGCGGGGGGTTGACGGCTTTTACCCATGTGGGGGCGGATGGTGGGTTGGCGCTAAATCCGATTGTTTATTAAAGCCCTTCTTTTAGGCCTCTTACAAAATTGGACAGACCGGCCAGGCGGCGGCGTTTCAGGCGTTCGGCATCAAGGATGAGCTGGGCTTGCTTTGTAGCGTTGTCGATGTCGCTATTTATTATGACGTAGTCATATTCGGTGTAGTGGGACATTTCATCACCGGCTTTTGCCATGCGCCCGCGGATCTGTTCTTCTGTTTCCAGTGTGCTGCGTGAGCGGTCGCGGAGGCGTTTTTCGAGGGCTTGTCTCGAGGGGGGGAGTATGAAGACGCGTACGAGATCTTCGGCGGCGAGTTCGAAGAGTTGTTGTGTGCCTTGCCAGTCAATGTCGAAGATGACGTCCTGTCCGTTGGACAGGGCTTGTTCTACCGGGGCGCGGGGGGTGCCGTAGTAATTGTCGAAGACTTTGGCGTGTTCCAGCATTTCGTTGTTGTCGATCATTTCGCGGAATTTGTTGGTGTCTGTGAAGATGTAGTCTTTGCCGCTGACTTCTCCGGCGCGGCGTTGGCGTGTGGTCATTGAGACGGACATGGATATGTCGTTGTTTTTCTCCAGCAGGGCGCGGGTGATTGTTGTTTTTCCTGCGCCGGAAGGGGAGGAGAGGACATACATTAAGCCGCGGCGGTTGAGGTTTTCCATTATTGTGACCGATTTCTTTTATGCGTGTTATTATAGTTTATGAAATTAGCGGGGTCAGTGGGGGAGCGCAATCTTTTAATATGAAACATTCTTATAAACATGTTGTTATTACCGGTGCTTCGAGTGGTATTGGGCAGGCGTTGGCCGAGTATTTTGCGGAAAATTCTGCGGGAGAGCCTGTGATGTTGTCTTTAAGTGGGCAGAATCAGGCGCGGCTTGAGGCGGTTGTGCGGCGGTGTCAGGATTTGGGCGCCGAAGCGCATGGGGAGATTGTTTGTGTTACGGATCGGGCGGCTATGGAGGCGTGGTTGTTTGCGCGGGATGATGTGCGGACGGTGGATTTGGTGGTTGCGAATGCGGGTATTTCTGGCGGTACGGCTGGTACGTGCGGCGCGGAGAGTCTGGAGCAAATTGACCGGATTATGGCGGTGAATGTTGATGGTGTTTTGAATAGTGTGCATCCTTTATTGCCGCGGATGGTTGCGCGTGGGGCGGACGGGCAGTGTGGTGGGCAGGTGGCGATTATGGCGTCTTTGGCGGGGTTTCTCGGGTGGCCGGGAGCGCCGGCATATTGTGCGTCCAAGGCGGCGGTGCGGGTTTATGGTGAAGGGTTGCGCGGGGCCTTGGCGGGGTCGGGGGTACGGGTGAATGTGGTTTGTCCGGGTTTTGTCAGTTCGAGAATGACGGATGTTAACGAGTTTGCGATGCCGTTTAAGATCGAAGCACGGATGGCGGCGGACATTATTGCGCGCGGTATTTTGAAAGACAGGGGGCGTATTTCTTTTCCGTGGAGGGCTGTGGTTTTAATGTGGGGTTTAATGAGTTTACCTAATGTTTTTTCTGAAATTTTGTTGCGAAGAACGCCTAGGAAGTGCAATAATATATAGGTTCCTGTGGTTGTGGGGGTAGATTATTTAAATAAAGTTGAATTTTAGACAATTTTTATGTTAGCGTTATGTATTGGATCTTCGGTGTTGGAATTTAAGTTATTGGTGTGATTGGTTTTATAAATGATAAATGTTGATGATGTTGAGAAGAATGTAAAAGCGGCCTCCGGGCTTTTGAAGGCGCTTTCTAACGAGAAGCGCTTGTTGATTCTTGCAGCTTTGCATGGTGGCGAGAAATGCGTTGGGGATCTGGAAGATTTTGTTAATTTGAGTCAGTCGGCTTTGTCGCAGCATTTGGCGCGTTTGCGTCGGGATCATATTGTGCAGACGCGGCGCGAGGCGCAGACTATTTATTATTCTATTAGAGATCCGGCGGCGGAATCTGTGCTGGGCTGTATTTGTGATATTTATTCCGAAGTGTATAGCGGAGATAAGTCCGAGTAGGCGCTTATCGTTTTTTATTTCGTATTTTCAAGTCTTATTGGTTGGTGGTGTTTTCGTTTATTTTAATGGGCGGGAAGTGTTTGACTACGTTTTCAACGGTTAGGGCGCTTAGGTCTGCTTGTTGTAATGTGGAGACGTTTTGTCCTTTCGGGGCGTGTTTTACAGGGTTGCTGGCGCTTGAGAACAGGATGAGAGATTGGCAGCCAGTGGCGCCGATTAAATGCATGGGGCCTGTGTCGTTGCCGATTGCGCCGACGGCGTTGCGGGCGAGGGTGGCGATTTGGTTGAATGAGGTTTGGTTTGTGAGGTTGAGCGCCGAAGGGCAGGCTTCAAGGATGGTTCGGGCGGCGTTTTGTTCGGCTTGTGCGCCGATGATGACGGGCTGGAAGCCTTTATTGTGCAGTATGTTTGCGAGTTGTGCGTATTTTTCGGCTGGCCAGCGCTTTTCGGGGTGGTTAGGGGCGCATCCGGGGACGAGGAGGATATAAGGTTGTGATGATAGAGAAAAGTTGCTGATGTCGCCTTTCATCCATTTTAGAGGGTCTATTCTTATGTTTTTTATGCCGACTTGTGCCAATGTTTGGACGTGACCGTCGAAGGCGTGGGATTTTGTGCGGTCTGGGGAGGTGTTACGGTGTGAGGCTCCTTTGGCGGTGCCAACCCATTCGCGGGGTTCTTCGTTTCTTTTCTGGGGGTGGAAGAGTTTGAAGTATAAATTTGTGCGGTCGTTGTTTTGTAGGTCGTAAACGCGATTGAAGGCAACGGAGTTTAAAGTTCTTCGCAGTTGTATCCAGCCGGTTATATCCAGAATCCTGGGTTTTTTGTCGATCCATATTTGGTTGAAATAGCCGCATTCTTTGGCGAAATTT
>SPJJ01050477.1_pt1 | contig 10685 bp, 8 predicted proteins | sample 3741741 | NCBI WGS metagenome assembly SPJJ01 (sample SAMN10925908, study PRJNA522277) | cold seep metagenome | isolation source: Elba SIP-enriched marine methane seep metagenome, extraction at timepoint T1 | place: Italy: coast of Elba, Mediterranean Sea | collected 2014-05 | reverse complement strand
GGCACCATCGACGGCCGCCCTGGACGCCACCATCGTCACCCGTGGGCGATTCGACAACCCGTGCGAGGCCGCGACCCTCCGGCTGCACTGGCCCTGAGCCCCGGATGGCCCCGGCTAGGAGGCCAGCCAGAGTTTCACGGTCGCCGTCGAAGCGACTCGATGCAGGCGCTTTTTTGCCTTCGCGTGGCTGCGCGGGCTCAACGGCTGCGGCAGGCTCGCTTGCAGCAGCCTCCTTGGCCTCGTCGGCCTTCTCTGTCCTGCCAACGGCGGCGGGCCATTCAGCCGCTGTCCTTACCTTGGTCTCGAGCGACGATGGTCACGAGCGCTGCCTCGCCCAGCCGTGTCATGCGCGGGTGCCAGCGGATGTCCTCGACATCATCCATGCGATAGGGGGTGAGTCGAGTTGGGTGGTTGAATAGATGATAGTCAATGGCGATGACCGCCGCCGCGCCATAGAGGCGGCGAATCCGCCGGATGTGGTGCAGGTATTACTCGCGCGACGCGCAGACACGTTTTGGCTCCGCGAGGCATGCCGGGAGTTGTACTGGGCACTGTTGCCTGAGATGCCGGACGCACTTCTTCCGCAGGAGGCCGTTGTGCCGCTTTGAGAGTCCGAGGACCGGCTCTATGCATGTGTGGTTCTCGATGGGCTCCACCATCTTGTGTATGACATTCTCGAAGACGATATGCTCTGGATTATTGGCACGAGCTGGGATGAGTTGCTCCGGTGCTGGCTTGCTGAAGAGCTTGAAACTTGGCCCCGCTGAAGTACATGAACGGCAAGGAGCGCACCGAACGAGGCCTAGGCAGGGCGCCCGGCTGTCGCCGCGCTCCGGCCTTATCGCGCTGGTGCCCAGGACTTGGACCCCATCGAGGGGCGGGCCGCGTCTCGACCGCGAAGCACCCGCGTCGATGCCCAGCGACGCGGCAAGATCTGGTGACAACACGGTAGGGCAGCATCCGATATCGAAGGCTAGGGAGAGGGCCGCTCGGCGCTGCGGGTGTGGGTTCATAGGATCTTGTCTCCGTATGCCGCTGAGGGGGTTGGCAGTGGTATAGCGACGCTGGCATGACGACTGTGTACTGCACCAACGAGAGCTGTCCTCAGTGCGGAAAGCCGCAACAGGACGACGGTGCCGGGGTTTGGCCTCGATGCACGGAGTGTCATGAAGTTGCTTCAGATGATGCCCCGAGTTCGGACGAGGTCACCATCAAGGAGGTCGATGAGCACGATCTGCCCACGTCCCCACGGCCTCCGGTCCTCAGCAGTCCGGGGGGCACATGCCATCCGCTGATGCTGACCGACGTTCCGTGGTCCGAGATCGAGCGCGCCCAGGCACGCCTGGCATCCCTGCGATCTAGCACAGGGTCAGTTCGCCTCGTGCGGGAACGCTATGACCGACCCAAGATTTGTGAGTTCGAACAGCTCCTGGACCAGCCCACGAAGGGACTTTGGGTCAAGCCGAAGGCGAAGTTCACGATGACGCCGGTCGTCACCAAACTCAAGAAGGCGGTCGGCTATGTTGACTCCGACGAGGGCTGGGCGCCGCTCGCCCTAAAATACTCGGCATGTTTTGCCGACGGAGGCGACGGTGGTGGTCATACCTTCATGATCGGATGGGACCACGCGATGGTTCTGCTCAAGGGGCATGACGGCTGGTACGCGCACGCCATTTACTCAGGGAACTATTCGGAGGGCAATCGCGATACGCACGCCTTCTTTGTTAGCGAAGACAGAGCCGAGAGCCTTCACCTCAATCCACCCGCCGTCAAGATGGTGCTCCCGGGCAAAGTGCACACGTGGCGCAAGTTTGATCTGTCCTCGCGGAACCTCAAAGTATCTAAGCTGGTCACCTTCAGCCTCACTTCATGCTCTTTCGCATGCTTGTTTGACGAGGATGCCGAGATGGTCATCGTTTCGCACATGTCGACCGCCGCCATTCCCGTGGCCTGGCTCGCCGCCACCGAGCTGGGTATTCGTGGTCGGGCCCTTAAGATGCTCGTTTCGCTGCACGGAGATCCTGATGAGCGTGACAAATATACGAAGCTCCGTCGCTTTCCATGCGCCGGAGACAACGACATCTCGGCCACACTGTGCTCGCGCGGGCCGGTCACGCTGGAATTGAAGCGTGGCGGTGATACGCCCTCATTGACCCATCCCTATATTGGCTTAGATTTCACCGGCGGCACGCTCACCTGCTTCTCCGCCCTCGGTTACAATAACGACCCCACGATGAAGGCTCGGGAGATGCCCCCGTTTCACGCGATCTGGTCGGAGCGCAGCGGCAAGCTGATGCAAACCAAAGATACAGCCTTCGTATTTGAGACGTTCGAAATGTTGGTCCGCGGGGATTTCGGCTTCGGTTATTTACACCTTCTGCTGCTATCAAAGATCGCGGAGGCGGATAGAGCCTATGCGAAAGAAAAGGGTTCGCCGTTCAAGTCGACTGTGCTCACGGCCCTGCTCTCGCAGGCCCAATCATCAAAGGGGTACCTCGCGCGCAAGATGGGTAAAGGCCTAGAGCCGCCCAAGGGTTTGGAATGGGCCGAGCGCGCGATGTGCCTGGTCGTCGACCTCGCCCTGCATGCCACCAACCCCAAATATGAATGGCTACTGGATGCACTCTTCGACGCATGGTCCGAGTTCCAAACCGCCTATGTCTTCGACTTGGACAAGCTCGGTGAGTGGAGCTGAATTCAGGCCCGTGGATGCACACCCATGGGACTCGACGTTCATGATGCGCTTGAGTGGAGCCTCGACGGACGATGCTTGCCCGGGAGGCAGCATGTCTACGACTTCGCGCATCTCGACGCGCTTGGCCCCGATCGCGTCGATAGTTTACACCGCCCTACCGCAGCCCGCCCGTGCTGAGCCGCTCCAGCAGGTCGCTGCGGAGTTGGGCTTGGTCCTGCACGTTGCTCAGCAGCACCAAGTATCCGTTGTCATCTGGGAAGAGTGCGACCAGGCTCGTAAAGCCCGCAATGTCACCGCCGTGGTGATAGATAGTCCGCTCACCGGTATTGAGCGCGAACCAGCCCATGCCCATGACGGTCACGCCGGCCTCGGGATGTGGCGCGGGTAATAGTTCGGCGCGGTCCGAGGCGTTGAGGTAATCTCCACCGAGCATCATCTCGGCCCAAATCCCGAGGTCCGAGACCGTGCTGATGAGCGCACCCGCGGCGTAGGGCACGGACATGTCGATGTGCTCCGCCGCCGAGCTGCCCTCGTAGCCTCGGGCCTCGCCTGGGTCGGCGATCGGGTCGGCGCCGTAGCGGGTGTCGTGCATGCCGAGCGGGTCGAGGACCGATGTCGTCAGGTAGCTCATATAGTCCATGCCAGTCAGGGACTCGATGATGACCCCGAGCGCGGCGTAATTGGTATTGGAGTACTCAAAGTAGGTGCCTGGATCGAAGTGCAGGGGTTCGTCGATGATGGCCTCGACCAGCTCTACGGGGGTGCGGGGCGTCGACTCATCGATGTAGTCGAGGTAGTCCGGCAGACCAGAGTGGTGGGTGAGCAGGTGGCGCAGGGTGATTTCATTGCCGCGCGGATAGTCCGGGAAGAAGTCCGCGACCGGCTGATCGAAGCTCGTGATGTGCCCCTGTTGTTTGAGCTGGGCGATGGCCACGGCCGTGAAGCTCTTCGTGACGGAGCCGATGCGATGCTTTGTTCTTACACGGTTCGGCTCGCCCGTTGCACGGTCCGCATCGCCAAAGCCGCGCGCGAGGATGGTCTCGCCGTCCCGTCGCAGCAGCACGGACCCCTGAAAGCCGCGGGCCTGTAGGAAGGCCTCGGTGGAGTCGGCCGCCGGAGCTGGTGGCTCAGTGGCGTCGGTGCCGCCGCAGCCGGCGAGGGCCGTGACCGCGAGCAGGGCGATCGACGTGATTCGGGAGGGGGTGTTGAGGGTCTTCATGGGCATCTCCTGGTCGTTCATCTCGGGGCTGTGCAGCAGCCCCGGGGACGAAAAGCAGCCTAGGACGCAGGCCTGGTGCCTGCGCCCGCAATCATGAATGCCGGACCTCTTTACGATTTCGGGACGTGGGATGAGATTCCGCACTTCCGTCTGTGGGCCGGGGATTTCAGCCTGTTTGGGCCTTTAGCCAGGCCCGGGGCGTCATGCCCGTGGTCTTTTTGAAGAAGGCGTTGAAGACCGTCTTCGAGTTGAAGCCGGCGTCCATCGCGAGGCCAAGCAGGGTGATGTGGCGGTTGGCCGGATCCAGGGCCTTGGCTTTGAAGTCCTGCAAGCGGTGGCGATTGACGAAGGCGTTGAAGTTATCGCCAATGCGTTCGTTCAGGAGCCGTGACAGTGCGTTGGGATGCATATCGAGCCGCGCCGCGAGGTCCCGCAGCGATAGGTTGGGGTCGCGGTGCGGGTGCGCCTGCTGCATCAGCGCCAGCAGGCGCGCCTCGTGGCGTTCGGCCTGCGCAGGGTCCGGCTGGCGTGGCGCTGTGCATACCGTCGCGGCCTCAGTCCCATCGTCCGACAGCGCGTAGACCTCGGTCAACATGCTCGCCCAGGCCGGGTCTGCGTGCAGCGGGCGCAGAAGCGGGTCCACCTTGAGCAGCGTCATCAAGGGCTCACGCCGCTGCACGCCTTCATCGATGTGCGCAAAGGCGGCGCGCGCATTGCCCCGGAGGGTCTCGATGTATACCAAGAAGAAGCGCACCCGCTCCTGATGCGGGCCCTGCAGGGCAGCTTGCAGGGAGTGCACTGCGGCCTCGGTTCCCGCGGTGTCACCTCGGGCCGCGTGCGCCAGCGCGTGCATGATCTCACGTTCCTCATCGGCGCCCTCCATCTCGGGGATGCGCGCCGCGACGCGCAGGATCTCGTCCGGCCGCCCCTGTAGGGCCAAGGAGAGTGCGCAGATGGCGTAGCCGACCATGAACCCGGGCTCGATTTCGAAGGTCTTGACGAAGTAGCTATGCGCGGTATCCAAGGCCCCCGTGAGATAGTGATGGTAGCCCATGAAGTAATTGTTCAAGGCGGCCAGCGGGTCGAGGCGATACGCGGTCTGTAGATGCTCGTAGGCGCTATCCAGATTGCCTTCGAGCGCCAACGTGATGAACATCTTTTGATGCGCGTCGGCGTAGCCGGGGCGCAGCTCGATGGCCCGCCCAAGGTGCTTCGTGGCGCCGATGAAGTCCCAGCGCCAATTGAGAACGTGCCATCCGAGAGAGTGGTGGCACTCGGGCAGCCGCTCATCGAGTTGCAGCGCGCGGTCCAGATGGCCCTCGCCGATGGTGAGCGCTTCCTTCACCGGCATGAGCCCAGCCGCGGCCATCATGTTGTAGCCATAGTGGATGCTCGCGTGCGCGAGCGCGAAGTCGGGGCGAGCGAGTACGACCTGCCGGAAGATCTCGATTCCCCGCTTGATGTCGTCCTTATTGAATCGGTGCAGGTGGTAGCGCCCCTTCAAAAAGAGCTGGTACTCAGCGGCGCTGATCGCCGGGTGCTCGACCAGACGATCGCCGATGTCGAGGTGGCCGAAGTTCTCCCGCACCTGGTCCGCGATGCGCAGGCTGATTTCGTCTTGGACGGCGAAGATGTCTTCGAGCTTGCGGTCGAAGCGCTCGGACCACAGCAAAAAGCCATCCTCGGCGCGGATGAGCTTCGCGGTGATGCGCACTGTGTCGGCGCCCTTGCGTACGCTGCCTTCGAGCACGGAGGTCACGCCCAGCTGCCGACCGATCGCGCGGATGTCGATGTTCTTATTCTTGAATGAAAAGGCTGAGGTCCGCGCGGTTACGCTGAGCCGCTGCACCCGGGTCAGCGCGTTGATGATCTCCTCGGTGATCCCGTCGCTGAAGTACTCGTTCTCGGGGTCCGAGCTCATGTTGACGAAGGGCAGGACCGCTAGCGAGCGGACCTCTTGCGGCGAGGGCACGGAGTTGAGCATCACGGCTTGTGGGGGCACGATACTACTCAGTCGCGCGGGGGCCAACCTCAATGCGCTCACTGACCGACGCATGGCTCACGGCCCGCAGTTCGCGCGCGCCATGCCGAAGGCGGGCACGGTGCAGCTACGTGGCCGTGGATGGGTCGTGCGTGCGGTCATGAACTCTCGACCGCAATGGGCCCCTCAGACCCATGCGAAAGTTGGCGGTCATTGGCCGCATGCTGTCTGTTCGCCTGGTGCTTGATTCTTTGCAAGATAACTTGCCGATTCCATCGGGTCATGGTGAATTGGGCTGCTGCAATGCATGCCACAGATCGGCTCGTACCCTCGCGCCGGGCTATTGTTCGAGAACGTCCGGCGCCATGAACGACTGGTTCCGGGCAAGATAGAGCGCTTATCCGAGCCCCAGCGGAAGCAGCTGGCGGCCTCAAGCTAGGGCCGTGTCCGACAAAGAAGGATATGTCGACTCAGGCTGTCCGTGCCGGACTGCACAGGGGGCGGTCGAGCCCTTCTAGGCGCATCAGGTGCACCCTGTGAACGATGTCTGGGGTCGCGGCCGCGGAGTTGGTGGTGCCGAGGTTGATGCCGATCGCACACATTGGGAACTGACAGGCCTGGCACAGACAAGACAGCGTCTGAGGCCAGCAAGCGGCCGGCCACATTCGCAAAAAGATCGTCGTCGGAGATACCGAAAACTTGAGCCTATCGGGTCCACGGGCTGTCTCACTTCGGCCGCGGTGCCCCTGACTTGTTTCAAACCGGCGATGCCGTGATCGCAACGCATGGATCCAGCGCCCTCGGCTCAGCCGCCACCTCAATCCGCCGATTGGAACCTGCGCGTCGCACACATGCACCGGGGCCACGGCCAGGGGGCATTCCAGGGATATCGAACTAAGCAAGATCTTCTCTCGAACCGTGATCCGCCAAGAGATTCCGCTGAACGCCATTCAAGTCCCGTTCTTCGTTCACTTCTTTGTGGAGACGTTTCCCTTCGGTCGGGAGCCTTGGCTGCTCGTGATCGTCGCGGTCCTCGCAGGCGTGGCCACCATCTTCGGTACCCTCGTGAAATACTGGGTGCTGCGACCACTCATCACCTGGGCTAAGCATGGTCCCGACGTGGTCGAAGAGAGCACTGTGGTGCGTCATGCCAACTTGTTCGCTACCGTCGATGCTACAATAGCTGTGTTGCGATACAGCTTTTCTGGGGTCGTCGCGGCGGCCATTGCCTACTTTGCCTGGGATGCAACGATTGAGCACTTGGCGCTACTCGCGGCGTTTGGAGTCGCCAACGGTGCGCTGGTGGGCACTGTCTTCTTCTTTACGGCAGAGTCTGAGGCGGACCGATTTCTTTGTGGGATGGGGCGCGACGCCCTCGGTGAGGGCTTCCGGCTGCCGCTGTCGTGGAAGATCCCAACCTTCGTACTGATCGTGGTCGGCTATCTACTGGCCTTCGGGTTCTTAATGATTCAGATGATACAGGCAGGGTTGATGCATGAGGATACGATGGGCGCGCATGTCTACCCATTTGCCCTGGCCACCCTCGCTTACATCCTGGTTGGCCTGTACTACTTCCGGGGCTCAATTAGCGCTAAGTTCGCAAACCTCAACAGTCGCCTGAGCGAGATCTGCGCCGGTGAGTCTGACCTGTCCCAGTTGGTGCCCCTGGGGACCGGCGACGAGGCCACTGAGGTTGCAGATCAGCTCAATGCATTCATTCGTAAACTAAGTAATACCGTGGTTGAGATCGTACAGACTGCCGAGGAAGTGCAGGCTGCGGCCCGGGACTTCTCCGGGGCTGCCGACGGTCTCGCGGAGGATGCCAGCGGCATGAGCGGGCAGTCTGAGGAGGCCGCAGCCGCGGTCATGCAACTATCGTCGGGCCTAGCTGTAATTGCGAACTCCGTCGGTGCGGTCTCAAAGAACGTATCTTCTGTCGCCTCCACCACCGGGGGAGTGTCTACGGCGGTGGAGGAGGTCGCGGGTTCTTCTGGGCATATGACAGTTGAGATCGATTCCGTCTCGGCTGCCGTGGAAGAGATGTCAGCTTCGCTCAATGAGGTGGCCAAGGCGGCGTCCCGAGCCTCTGCGTCTGTTCGCTCGGGCAAGGAACAGGCGCGACTGGCGTCGGACCAGATGGAACGCCTGGATAGCTCGGCGGGGCAAGTGGCTAAGATTGTCGAACTCATTGAAGACATTGCCGACAAGACCAACCTGCTCGCGCTCAAGGCGACCATCGAGGCGGCCAGCGCGGGCGACGCGGGTCGCGGATTCGCGGTCGTAGCGAGCGAGGTGAAAGATCTAGCGCGGCAGACGACCGCCGCGACAGAACAGATCGCAGCTCAGATTGAACAGATGCGGCGAGATACTCGCCACGCGGTGGCGATGATCCACAAGGTGACCGACCAGATCTCTGAGGTGGATGATGGCTCCGCCCGTATCGCCTCGAGCGTGGAGGAGCAAACCGCCACGATCGCGGAGATTTCGGGGAAAATAAGCCGGACCGCAGGGGCGGCTTCAGCCATCAGTACTCACATGCAGGGCATCTCCGCGGAGCTTGGACAGATCGCTAACCGCTCCTCCGAGATGACCCAAGGGGCAGACAGCATCAACAACTCTTCAGTGGACGCAGCGGCCGGCGCCAACCAGGTCTCGGGGCAATTGGCCGCGATGAACCGCTTGGTCGGTGGCAACGCGCAGCGAGCCACCGAGGTTCGAAGTAAGGCCAGTCATCTTGCCCAACTATCAGACGCGCTCAGCCGACTGGTTGGGCAGTTCAAGACCGCTTGAGCCTTCGAAGAGAGCGCCCGGGCATGCTGCTGCCCAGGGAGGTCTCGGGCCGACGACAGGGGGCGGGCGCCGAGGTGGGCCTCGGAGCACGCGAGGGCAGCTTCAGGCCAGCATTGGAGAGTATGTGCACTACGGCTGAGGTAGAGCTTAGGCCACCTCGGTGTCGGGGTGCCCGGCCCACTCTGTCCAGCTGCCGTCGTAGAGCGCGGCCTCGGGTGCGCCCAGCTCAAATAGGGCCAGCGCCAATATGGCGGCGGTGAGGCCTGAGCCGCAGGTCGTGACCATTTGCACCCCGAGGTTCACGCCAGCATCGGCGAACCTTGCTTCGAGATCCTTATTCGGCCGCAGGGCGCCTTGCGGCGTGAGCAGCTGGTCAAAGGGCAGATTCAGGCTGCCCGGCATATGCCCGCCCCTGAGGCCCGGTCGAGGTTCCGGCGCCGTGCCCAAGAAGCGCCCTTGGCTTCGGGCGTCCACCAGCTGTCGGGGCTGCTTGGCTACCAGGGCCCGCACCTGCTCAAGATCGCGCACCAGGTTGGGCTGAAGCGTGGCAGTGTAGCGGACGGGGATGCAGGTGAGGTTGTCGACGCTCACGGGGTGGCCCTCACTGCGCCAGGCTGGCAGGCCACCTTGCAAGACGGAAACTCGGCTGTGGCCAAAGGCCCGAAGAGTCCACCACACACGGGGTGATGAGAAGACTCCGGCGCCATCGTAGACAACTATGTGGTGCTCGTTGCCCACGCCCAGGGCGGCGATGTGGCCCTCAAAGTCTTGAGGGCTGGGCAGCATGTGAGGCAAGGGGCTCTTCAGATCTGCCACCTCATCGATATCGAAGAAGTGTGCGCCTGGGATGTGACCCGCTGCGAACTCTGAGCGGGCGTTGCGGCCAGAGGCGGTCATGTACCAAGAGCCGTCCAAGATCCGCAGATCTGGGTCGTCGAGGTGGTCCCGGAGCCAGGTTGTGGACACGAGTGCGGAGTTCACCCCCGCACCATAGCGGCACCCGGGCCCCCGGGTCATGGGCCAAAACGAAGGTGCTAGCAAAGCACCGAGACGCCGGCGCCCACGAGCGCGGCCTCGCCCTGGACGTCATCGTTGGCGCAGAGCTCAACGTGCAGCTGCGGCACAATCAGCCAGGCCACTTCTGCGCCCAAGGAGGGCTGGCTGTCCCGTGAGCCCACCCGAGGTAGCCTTGCACGAACGGGTTCAAAGCGTCGAAGAGGGGCCCTCGAAGGCGGCGCTGTGGGTGACGGCGAGGGCGCCCACTCCGCCGTGCGCAGCCCGCCATCAAGCCCGCCCCCGGCTCGTCCCGGTAGTGATGCCGCCCGCGATGATATGCGCCAGGCGCAGCGGCTCCGGCAGGTTGCCGTGCAAGGTGGTCACTCGAAGCAGCTCCCGGGCCGCGCTCAAACTCAGCCCCGCGCGCTGCACAAAGACCTCACCCACCGGCTGCATAGGGCCGGCCTTTTCGATGAGCGCCCACTTACGGGCCCCACCCGGTACTTTATTTACTAAAGTCCGCCGAATCTTCGCCATGCGCGGCTGACGCCGAGCTACCACCAGCACCGGCAGGCCCAGGGCTTCGTTCAGGGCGTGGATGTCCACTACGTTGAATCCGGCCACCGCGATGCCCTGAAGCAGGACTGCCTGCAGGTGCCCAAAGAAGGGAGAGCCCTCGATGGTTTGCTGCATCACGCAAGTCGAGTTGCGGCCATCGCGCCGCACCTGGGCGCTGAGGATGCCGTCAAGGCGGGTGCGGGCGCAGACCGTGCCGACGATGCGCACGTCGCCGCGGTGTTCGCGCGTGAAGGGGGCGTCGTCGAAGCCAATGACGTTGCTCAGGCGCGGGGCCATAGTCGGCGATGCTACCTGACTTGAGGCCGGGGTGCCGGGCTAACAGCGCGTTGAACAATGCTCGCCCCCCTGCCGCTGGCCCTTTTCACGCGGGCCCGCACGGACTCATCGGTTGCATATGCCCGATATGCGCCCTCTTCGCCGGACAT
>SPJJ01033607.1_pt1 | contig 10687 bp, 9 predicted proteins | sample 3741741 | NCBI WGS metagenome assembly SPJJ01 (sample SAMN10925908, study PRJNA522277) | cold seep metagenome | isolation source: Elba SIP-enriched marine methane seep metagenome, extraction at timepoint T1 | place: Italy: coast of Elba, Mediterranean Sea | collected 2014-05 | reverse complement strand
GGAGCCAGCCCCGTTGTGCAACTGGCGCAAATACAAGGCGACCAGTTCGGCCTGCTTGTTACGGCCTTCCCAGCCCAGGCCGGAGGCCTCGACCATGCCCATCACGAAGAGATTGTCGCGCTCGGGATGAAAGGTGTTCAGGTACAACTGTGGTGCAGCTTCGGCCCAGTTGATCAGCGCCGGATCAATGAAGGGGTAATCCAGGTCATAGCCGGTGGCCAGAAGGATAAGGTCGTAGTCGCCCTGGCGACCATCCTTGAAATGAACCGTGTGTCCGTCGCAGCGTTCGATGTCGCCCCGCACGCCAATATCCCCATGGCCGATGTGATGCAACAGCAGGGTATTCATGACCGGATGGGATTCGTACAGACGGTAATCCGGGTCCGGCAGCCCGTAGTCCGATGGCTTGCCGACGGCAGCCCGAATCAAGGCGGCATCGACGATCTGTTTGGCCCGACGTGGCAGTTTGATCATGCCACCGAAAGTGTCGATGGGCTTGCCCTTGAGAAATTTTGGCAGAAAGTAATAACCGCGACGCACCGACAGATCGACACTCTGAGCGGCGTGTACCGCATCCACCGTGATGTCCGCTCCGGAATTGCCACAACCGACCATCAGCACGCGTTTGTCGCGAAACAGGTCGGCGCTTTTGTAATCGGCCGAATGCAGCACCTGCCCATCGAAGTGGCCAGGCAATTGCGGTTTGTTTGGCTTGTGCAGCGTGCCATTGCAGAACATCACGCCTTCGAAATAACGGCTTTGCTCCGCGCCCTGGCTGCGCGTAGTCAGGCGCCAACCCTTGCCTTCTTGCACCACGCTGCAGACCTCGGTCTGAAACTCGAAATGGCGATACAGATCAAAATGGGCCGCATAGTCGCGGAAGTACTGACACATATCGCGGTGATGCGGATACGTGGCCACTTCCTCCTTCATCGGAAACTCGGCGAATTCAGTCATGCGCTTGGAGGAAATCAGATGCGCAGACTGGTACATGGTGCTGGTCGGACTGTCGATATCCCATAGCCCGCCCACATCGCTGTGGATTTCGAAACCAGTGAAATCAAAGCCAAATTTCTTCAGATTGCGTGCCATACTCAGGCCCATGGGGCCGGCACCGATGACTGCATACATAGGGATTCGCGATTGCCAGGATCAGCCGGCAGCTTAAGGCGCCGCGCAGCCACGGTCACGGCTTTTTGAGGACAAAGCACCGTACAAACAGGACACCGCTGTCACGCATGGACAAACCCACGGTTACGCTGCGTTATGCCCAGGCCCTGATGCAGGCGGCCGAGCGCCTGGGGCTGCCCGCTGGTGCGCCATTGCCGGTTGCAGAGCGAGTACCACTGGCCGAGCAGGATCGCTTGTGGCAACACCTGTGCCAAAACAGCCCGGATCCGCTGATCGGTTTGCAACTCGGCCTGAGTCTGCAGGTGGGGCACCTGGATGTTGCCGGCATGCTGCTCATGAGCAGCGAAACGCTGGGCCAAGCCTTTCAAGACCTGATCGAGTACATGCCCATCATTGGCGAAGGTGGCGATCTGTTGCTGGACCCGAAACGCGGTGTACTGAGCTATCAGGCGCATTACACGCTGTATCAGGACGCCCGCATCGAGTCGGTCATGGCCGGCATCCTGCACTTGAGCCGCTGGGCCAGCGGTGGGCGCTTTCAAGCCCGCAGTCTCGCGTTCAAGCATGCACCGCTGGATGATCCGCAACGTTATCCCGGCTTGCTGGGTTGCCCAGTCGAGTTTCAGGCCACCAGCAATCGCCTGGAATTTGATCCGCAGCAGTTCGCATTGCCCCTGATCCAGGCCAATGCCCGTCTGCGTGAAGACCTGGCCCGATTGGCGGACGCACAGCTGGCCAGACTGGGGGAGCGCAGCCTGGCCGCGGAATTGAGCACGTTGATCCGCCTGCGCCCCAGCGCGAGCAAAGAAGATCATGCGGCTCAGTTGGCCTTGAGCGGCCGGCATCTCACACGCAAGCTGGCCGATCTCGGTCTAAGCTACAAAGCCCTGCGAGATCGCGAGCTGAAACAGCTGGCTCAGCTCGGTTTGCGTGAGGGTGAAAAAATTGCCGCATTGGCAGTGCACCTGGGCTTTTCCGATGAAAGCGCCTTTGCCAAAGCATTTCGTCGCTGGACCGGGCAAAGCCCGGCACAATTTCGGGAGCAGGAATGAACACAAGCACAACGCAGACCCAGGCCGGCCTGAGTCGTCGTGCACTTTTGACGATCTGCGCCAGCGTTTCCGCACTGGCCGGTACGGGCTTGCTGGTCAGGCAGCAACTGAATGTGGACTATCCGCCCTCTGCCTGGCCCGGTCTGGATGCGCAGACGGCAGCCATCTTCCGTCGCCTGGCACAACGCTTTCTGCCAGCAGCCAGCCCAGACTTCCCGGCCTTTGACAGCTTGCCGATGATGGACGGGCTGGCCCGCGATCTGAGCCAGCTACCGGCTGCGCTGTCTGATCAACTCATCATGGGGCTGAAGGCCTTCAATGCCGCTGCCCTGGTGTACGGCTGGCATGCTGAAGTTTTTGTCGCACTGAGCGACCAGGACGCGGACCGCTACCTTGAGCGCTGGGCTCGGGGCCTGCCGCCACAACGCGCTCTGGTCATGGCCAGCCGCCAGCTGCTGTGTCTGCATTACTGGCGCCATGCGAGCACTTGGCCAGCGACCGGATATGCCGGCCCGCTGCATTTGCGCAGTGCCATTCCCGCATTGGGCGATGCTGCGGAACCGCTGCGCCTGCACACGGAGACATCAGCATGACCCCGCTCAGCGCTCAAGCCCTGCAGAGCGGCCATCAGAGCGACAGCGACGTGCTGGTGGTCGGCTCCGGTGCCGGCGGCGCTGTGGTTGCCTATGAACTGAGCCGCGCCGGCTATGCCGTCACCGTGCTGGAAGCTGGCCCCCACCAGCCCTCCAGCAGTTTTGCAGAGCACATGCCCAGTGCGCTCGAGCAGCTGTACGTCGATCAGGGCGCGCAAACCAATAGCGACGGCGATATCACTATCCTGCAGGGCCGCTGTCTGGGCGGCTCCACCGTGGTCAACGCCACAGTCGCCTTCCGCATTCCGGAACCAGTGCTCAAGCATTGGCGCCACAGCTATGGCCTGCACGACTACAGCGTGGAAAGCCTGGAGCCGCTGTACCAGCAGATCGAGCTGGACCTGGCCATTCACCGCAATGCGCCGCACGAGATCAATCGCAATTCCCAGCTCATGCAGATTGGAGCGCAACGCCTGGGCTGGCGGGCAGAGCCCCTGCCGCGCAACGTCAAGGACTGCGTGCTGTCCGGCTATTGCATTGCTGGCTGCCGCTATGACCGCAAGCAATCCATGTTGGTCACCTACCTGCCCTGGGCGCAGCGCCATGGTGCACAGATTTATTGTGATGCACCGGTCAAACGGGTGCTACACGAGGCCGGCCAGGCGAAGGGCGTCATCGTGGAAACGCCAGCGGGCGACGCCGTGTTCAAGGCCAGGCTGGTGGTTATTGCGGCCGGCAGCGTTCACACGCCCTTGCTGCTCCAGGACAGCGGTCTGGGCAGCGCGCAGGTCGGCAGCCACTTCGCCTGCCACCCCGCCCTGTCCGTGCTGGCACGCTTTGATAGCGCGGTGCAGCAGTGGCAAGGCGCCCAGATGGGCGTGTATGTCGATCAATTCTCGGATGACCCGCAGGGCGGTTTTCTGCTCGAAGGGGGCGGCAGTGAACCGGCCAGCTTTGCCCAGTTTGTGCCCGGAGCTTCGACCCAGGCCGCGCAAAACATGGCCAGAGCGGATCAAATGGCCGCCCTGGTGGCGCTTATCCATGATGAAGGTTCCGGGCGAATCTATCGAAAGCAGGGGCGCAAAACCATCGACTACCGCCTGTCAGCGCGGGACCAGGCCCGCGCCCGCGCTGCGCTCAAAGCCTCTGCCCGCTTGTGGTTTGCCGCCGGCGCGCAGGAGGTTTATCTGCCCACAGCCTTGCCGCAGGCGGTGCATGCGGATAACGCCGAGCAAATCATCAACGCTTTGGACATGGGTCCCGGCAGTCTGATGTACAGCGCCTTTCACCCGCAAAGCAGTTGTCGGATGGGGGCTGATCCGGCGAGCAGCGCCCTCAACCCGCATGCCCAACTGCATGGCATGGACAATCTGGTGGTGGCCGACGCCAGCAGCTTTCCCAGTTCAGTGCGGGTCAACACCCAGCTGCCGGTTTATGTCGTTGCGGCCAAGATTGCCCAGACCATTCGGCAGCGTCCCGAACGTTACGGCCTGAGCTGAAATCAAGATCACAGAAGTTTCACCAGGCCGCGGCCAAACTGCCCGTGTTGCGCAGCCCGCGCGTGATGAGCTTGCGTCTTGGACTGGAGCGAACTGACACAGCTGAATGCCAACTTTCTGCCACATGGCTACTGCCTGCTGTGGCGGCCCGGCCTGCTTTGGACCCTGGTGGGCTCCGACGCAATCATTGCGCTGTCCTATTTTTCCATTCCGATCACCCTGATCTATTTCCTGCGGCGACAACCGCAGATCCAGTTTCGGGCGGTCTTCGCCATGTTCGCCGCTTTCATTCTGGCTTGCGGCCTGACCCATCTGATCGAAATTGCCAACATCTGGCAACCGCTTTACAGCCTATCCGCCGGAGTCAAAGCATTTACCGCCATGGTTTCGGTGATGACTGCGGTAGCCCTGTGGCATCTGGCACCGGAAATCTCCCGCTTCATTGATGGCCATCGCCAGCTGCAAACTGACCTGGAATTACGCAACGCCGAGCTGGATGATGCACTGCGGCTGGCTCGGGAACGCGAGCACCGCGCCATGGACAGTGAAAATCAGTTCCGGACGACCCAGCAACAAGCTCCGGTGGGTATCGCCACCGTTTCACTGGAAGGGAACTTCATCAGCGTGAACCCGGCTTTGGCCAATATGCTGGGCTATGAGGACAAAGAGCTGTTGCAGATGACATTTCAACAGATCACCCATGCTGATGATCTGGATACTGATCTGGCCCATGTACAGGCCCTGATCGATGGACGCAAACAGAGCTACAGCATGGAAAAACGCTACTGGACGCGCCAGGGTGAAATTGTGCACGTGCAACTGGACGTCACTTTGCTGCGCGACAACTTCGGACAACCGCAACATTTTGTGTCCATGATTCAAAACATTACCCAGGCCAAGGAGACACAGACTGCCCTGCGTCGCAGCCGTTCAGGCATGCAACAACTTTTGCATGAGCTGCCACTGGGTATCGTGATTTTCAACCCCGACGGCAGCATCGACAGCAGCAATGCCAGCGCCTCCGAAATGCTTTGCCTGCATTGCGACACCGCCAGCGGCCGTTTGCAGTTGAATCACCATTGGCAGTTTGTGGATCGCCAGGGTCAAAAGCTTGCAAAGGATGCCTTTCCGGTTCGCCAGGTCCTGCGCCTTGGTGAGCCGGTACAAGACCAAATCCTGGGCTTGCAACGCGGCGATGAAGATATTCGCTGGCTCAAAGTGCATGCTTTTCTGAAGCCGGCTGAACAGGACAACCTCAGTCAGGTGGTCGTCAGTCTGACCCGGCTGTCCGATGATCCACGCGGCACGGCCGAGCCGGGTACACCCAAGCGCTGAATCTGTTCACGCCTGCAGGGCGCTAGAATGAGCGAAGGCCCCGTCGGAAAGCGCTCTTGAAAGCCTTGATAGCCATCTACGCCGCACCCAATCTACCCACAGTGGCCTGGCTTCATGAACGCCTGACCAGCGCCGGTATCCGCGCCATGATTCGCAATGAATATCTGGCCTCCGGCGCCGGCGAACTGCCGCCGACCGAAACCTGGCCCACGCTCTGCCTGTTTGACCACAGCGATGAACGGCGTGCCCGCCAAATGGTCGCCGAACTCACCGACGACAGTGAATACGCCGGCCTGCCCGACTGGCGTTGCCTGAATTGCGGCGCCAGCAACGACGCCATCCTAGGCTTTTGTTGGCAATGCCAGGCTCCGGACAATGAACCACGCTGCGGATAAGCCTCATTGTGAACAGTTGTTGACATTGGAATTCATTGCCTGCATTATGTGCACATACGTTCACTCAGGAATGCAGCCCGATGGCCAGCCTTTCAAAAACCAGCAGCCTGCGTAGCAGCATCAAGACGCAGATTCGTTCGGCGCTAAGCTCGCGTCTGGCGGAACGCCTCAGCTATCCGCACGGCGTTGATCGCTACCTGGAGTATGTCAACCCTGCCTGGTCGATCAACGAAGTTAAGGCCCGGGTAGTGTCTTCACGTTCACAAACGAAAGACACGATCACCCTGTGCCTGCGCCCGAACAGCAATTGGCGGGGTTTCATGCCCGGCCAGTATGTGCGCCTCACCGTCAGCATCGACGGCGCCCTGCGCACCCGCTGCTTTTCACCCGCGCAGTCACTGCATGCAGCGGATGGACACATTGAACTGACTGCAAAATTGCACGGCGAAGCGTTCGTCACCCGTTACATGCGGGATGAACTGAAAATTGGCGATGTGGTGACACTGTCACAGGCCGAGGGCGAGTTTGCCCTCCCGCAGCAGCGTCCGCAGCAGGTTCTGCTGATCAGTGGTGGCAGCGGCATCACCCCGGTGATGTCCATGCTGCGCACCCTGGTGGATGAAAACCACAGCGGCCCGATCACTTTCCTGCACTACAGCAATGCGGTCAGCGACCAGCTGTATGCCGATGAATTGCAAGCGATTGCTGAAAGCTACGACAACATCAACATATTGCGCTGCTATGCCAATGGCGATGCCGCCGGCGAGCTGCAAGGCCTGTTCAGCGCCGAGCAGCTGCGCCAGTCGGTGCCCGATTTTGCCCAGGCTGAAACCTTTCTGTGCGGCCCGCCCGGCCTGATGCAGGCGGTCGCATCACTGTACGAGGCGGAAAACCTGAGCAGCCGGCTGCATCAGGAGCGTTTCAGCGCCTCGCCGATGGTGGAATCAAGCAACGCCGAGGGCGATGTGCGCTTTACCCGCAGCGAACGCCTGGCCGCCAACAACGGCCAGACCCTGCTGGATCAGGCCGAGGCCGCAGGCCTGAAACCGGAATCCGGCTGCCGCATGGGCGTGTGCTATGCCTGCACCTGCCGCAAAACCAGCGGCCAGGTGCGCGACACCCGCACCGGTCAGATCAGCGACAGCGGCGAACACGACATTCAAATTTGCGTCAGCGTGCCCGTAGGCAGCGTGACGCTGGACATCTGAACCTTCAGAAGGACGAGAGATATCCCATGAGCTATTACAACACCCTGAAAACCGAACAGTTTGACCAAATCGGCGAACAATTCGATGCCATCCGCAAAGAGGTGCTGGCCGACCTGGGCGAGCGCGATGAGAAATACATTCGCGGCCTGGTGAAACGTCAACGCCAGCTGGAAATCGCCGGTCGCATCATGATGATGCTGCCACCGACCTGGCCCCTGGCCGTGGCCGCGCTGGGCACTTCCAAGATTCTCGACAACATGGAAATTGGCCACAATGTGATGCACGGTCAGTACGATTTCATGAATGACCCGGTGCTGAATTCCCGTGATTTTGATTGGGACAGTGCCGACACCGCGAAGAACTGGAAGATCACCCACAACCACGAGCACCACACCTACACCAATGTGCTGAATCGCGACCACGACATCGGTTACGGTCTGCTGCGCATGTCGGACGAGCAAGCCTGGGAACCCCGCTTCCTGGCCAATCTGCCGCTGACCGTGCTGTTGCACACCTTCTTCCAGCATTTCGTGGCGGTACAGAACCTCAAGCTGGAAGAGGTGCTGGTTTACAAAACCAAGACGCGCGACCAGCTGGCGGAAGATTTCAAGCCGGTCTGGAAAAAACTGCGCAAGCAGCTGGGCAAGGATTACCTGCTGTTCCCGCTGCTGGCTGGCCCTTTTGCCCCGCTGGTCTTCGTCGGCAACATGGCCGCCAATTTGATGCGCAATGTGTGGGCCTGCGCGGTGATCTTCAACGGGCATTTTCCGGAAGAGGTCGAGCAGTTCCCGGAATCCGTGGTCGACAATGAAAGTCGTGGCCAATGGTATGTGCGACAGCTGCTGGGCAGTGCCAACTTCAGCGGCGGCCGTCTGATGCACGTCATGAGCGGCAACCTAAGCTTTCAGATCGAACATCATTTGTTCCCGGATCTGCCCGCCCACCGATATGCCGAAATCGCACCGCGCGTGCGCGCCATCTGCGAGCAACACGGCCTGCCCTACAACACCGGATCCTTCTGGCGTCAAAGTCTGTCGACCTGGAAGCGCATCGCACGCCTGTCGCTGCCCTCATTCAAGGGCAACAAGCCCCAGGCCGGCAATGATGATCGGCAGGACCTGCCGCTGGCGGCCTGATTCGCACAGCCTGAAACACAACGGCCGCTGCCTCGTAACAGAGACAGCGGCCGTTTGTTTCTGCGCCTTATTCCGGCTTGATGAACTTCAGCGTCATGCGGTCACTTTCGCCGATGCTCAGCACCCGTGCCAGGTCCTCTTCCGGCCCGCGCAGTGAGGGTGGCAGACTCCAGACCCCTTTGGGGTGATCGGCGGTATCCAGTGGATTGGCATTGATCGCGCTGCTCGCAACCAGTCTGAAACCAGCCTTCTGGGCGGCGGCAATGACAAAATCCTCGCGCATGTAACCGCTGGCGTCCTGATCCGATAGCGGACGGTCGGCGGGCAGCCGGTGGTCCACCAGGCCCAGTACGCCACCCGGCTTGAGCGCGGTGAACATCGCTGCAAATGCGGCATCGAGCCGCTCGGATCCACCCCCGCGCATGTACCAGTTGTGCACATTGCGGAAAGTCAGCACCGCATCGGCGCTGCCGGCCGGTGCAATATCAACCAGCTCGGGCGGATCGAATACGGTGGTCTTGACGCTGGCGTATTGATCTGGCGCCGCAGCAATTTTTTCATCAAAGCGGCCACGCAGCTTCTGGAAGTAGGACACGGAACTGTTCGGATCAAAGTGCGCGGCATACAGGGTGCCCTGAGCACTCAGGTAAGGCGCGAGAATTTCCGTATACCAACCGCCGCCGGGCCACAATTCCACCACGGTCATATCCGGCGTGATACCGAAGAACTGCAGGGTCTCGTATGGATGCCGGGCGCCGTCACGCGCCACGTAGTTGTCACTGCGCTGCGGCGAATCCACCGCCTGACGCAGCGCATCCGGGGCGGCCTGGGCCGCCTGCATGCCACCCAGCAACAGGCCCAGCACAATCAATTGACGCATGTTTCAACTCCCTTGTTCATGTTCGGATAATGGCTTTTTGGTGTATCGACGCTGGTTTAGCGCAAAGGCCAGCCACACCAACAGGACCGCCAGCAGCAGCGGTACCGCAAAGCCCAAATGCACCTGTACCAGACCGGCCACCAGACCCAGACCGCCACCCAGGGTCTGGATAATGACCAGATTGCCACCGGTATTGTTCAATATCATGGCTTCCAGCTCATCGGTATCCAGGCTCATCACCTGTTGCTCAACGAGCTGGGTCACGTTGATGCGGTGCACCGCGCTTTCGATGCCGGTGCGCAGCATGTCACGGCCACGCTCCGAATCCACATACTCGACCAGCAGCGTCTTGCCGGACTCCAGCACGCGCAGCATCAGCTGCTCGATGTTGCGCCAGTTGCCCGGATCATCCAGATAGGTCTGCAAGTGCGCGATGCCGCGCGGCAGAACCGCCTCACGCGAGAACTGCGCGGTGGAATGCACCCAGCTTTCCAGTTGGCTCAGCACGAAAGCCTGGGTGTCCTGCGAACCCAGCTGCTCGATCGCCTGATCCGCCAGCCGGTCCATGACGCCCAGAATGCGGCCACTGCTGTCCTCGTCTGCGACCAGACTTTTGAGTGCCCGGGCGATCGACTGATCATCCACCGCAAAGACCTTTTTCACACTCATGCCGATAGTGCCACGGGTGTTGCCGGCCCGCAGGTAGTCTTCCAGCGCTTCGTCAATCTTCTGCGCAATCGCTGGCAGTTCTTCCAGCAAAATCTTTTGCAGTCGCGCCGCCAGCACGGCGCGGTTTTCGCTGCTGGACAGGTATTCCGCCAGAATGTCCCGGACGCTGGCCCAGTACTCTTCAACCTGAGCGGGATTGCGGGCGATGCCGGTGAGCAGTGCCTCGGCATTGTCCAGCAACGCCTCCATCAGCTCCGGGCCTTGCGCCTGCAGCCAGGCCACCACATTGCGGGTAATGGCCTGTCGCATCCGGGGTTCATTCAGGCGTCGATCCAGCCATTGCGACACCTGCTCCGTGGCACGGTCAATCAAGCGGTATTCATGCAGATAGCTCAACACGATGTCGGGCGCGAGCAACTGAGTCTGCACGCTTTCAGCCAGGCTGCGCGCGATCTGTGCCTTGTTCTTGGGCACCAGGCCTTCCCAGCCGAGCACACGCCCCTGTTTGGGCTGAAACAGCATGCGGATGGCCAGAAAATTGGTGAAATAACCAACCATTCCGGCCATGCTGACTACAAACACCGCATGAACCCAGTCCGGCGCCGGCTCGAGCAGGACACGCAGCGCGGCAAACAGGATCGTGACGGCGAGCAGCAACAGCCGAAAGCGCAGGTCGAGTTCATTGGCATCCGCGGGCTTGAGCCAAAGCCAGCCGCTCCTTAAGCGACGCAGGATTTGCCGTTTCATTGTCGGGCCTCCAGCCCATCACGCAGCCACAGCGCCTGAATC
>SPJJ01059878.1_pt1 | contig 10710 bp, 7 predicted proteins | sample 3741741 | NCBI WGS metagenome assembly SPJJ01 (sample SAMN10925908, study PRJNA522277) | cold seep metagenome | isolation source: Elba SIP-enriched marine methane seep metagenome, extraction at timepoint T1 | place: Italy: coast of Elba, Mediterranean Sea | collected 2014-05 | reverse complement strand
GCCGCCGATGAGCAGCGGCTGAAAAGTAAAGGCCTGACGCAGGCGCTCGTCCTTGATGTAGCTGGAGACCATTCCGTAGACGGAGCGATAGTTACCCAGCCGCATCATGTCCGGCACGACCTTGAGCATGTCGGTCATGCGGCCGAAGGGCACATCCGCCAGCCCTGTGTAGCCGACGTCGAAGATTCGCTCCATGTGCCGCGCCATGCGGCGGTAGTTCTCGACGTCGTCGGGGCTGACATGGCGGATATTCTCCAGCAGCCGCTCCTCCTCGCCCACATAGTCAAAGCGAGAGCCGTCCGAGAACTCAATCCGGTAAAATGGGTCGACGGGGGCGATCTCTACGTAGTCCCGCATGTCACGGCCCGCGAGTTCAAAGAGTTCTTCGATGAGATACGGGGCCGTGATCACGGTGGGCCCGGCATCGAATGAGTATCCGTCGCGCTTGAAGACGCTCGCTCGGCCTCCGAACTGATCGCGGGCCTCCACAAGGGTCACGGGGTGTCCTTTGGCTCGCATCCGCACCGCGGCGGCGAGGCCGCCAAACCCAGAACCAATCACCACTACGGGCTTTAAATCAGACATCGTTTACCTCCGAGAGCAGCGCCCGAATCGGGGCCAAAGAGAGTTCGCTAAGTGTTCGGGCAACGGTCACGAGGCCTGGCTCGGCGAGCAGTACAGGGTTGTTGAGCACAGCGTGCTCGGTATGACGGATGCGACGCAGCACACCCGGCAGTGCGGCCTTGGTGAAGACCTCACGCACGTGCTCCACCTCGGCATCTGTGGTTTGAGCCCGCGGCTTGCCAAGCAATGGGCCGAGCCACTCCAGGTCCTCGGGGTGCTGGGTGAGATGCTCCACCACCAGCGCGCTCACGCGCCCCTCCCGAATGTCCCCTCCGGGCTTGTCGCGGCCCTTGTTGCCGTACAGGTCCACGACGTCATCCTGCATCTGAAAGAGCAGGCCCAGGGCTAAGAAGCAGTCCGCTAGGCGCTCTGCCTCTTCAGGAGTACGGCCGGCCAACAAAGCAGCCCCTTGGACCGGCAAGGTCATCAGCGCCGAGGTCTTGCCCGTCGCTGCCTTATCATAAGAGGGCCAATCCCAGCGGCAGCTGCTCAAAAGGGTCATCTCTAAGGACTGGCCACGCACCGTCTCTTCCGCGCGGCGGGCCAACGCTCGACTCAGCTGCCACTTCGTCGCCGAGTCCACATCGATGTGGTCCACCGTGGTGTACGGCAGCATCAGCATGAGGTCGCCGGCGTTGATGGCCTGGGCCTCTCCATGCCGTACCCAGACGCAAAAGCGCCCCCTGCGGTACTCGTCCCGGTCTTGCAAGTCGTCATGCACCAATGAGGCGTTGTGCAGTAGCTCGCAGGCGGCCGCCCAGCCGATGCCATGATCGGCGCGGACGTCGAGCGCACGAGCCGAGGCCAAGGCCATCCGGGCCCTCAGCTTCTTACCGCCGGTGAGCAAGTGCTCCTGCACAATGGCTCCGAGGCGTTCGAAGTGGTCTCCGGCAGAGACCTTGAGCATCAGGGCTTTGACCTGCTCCATGGCAAGCTGCTCGGCCTGCGAAGCGGGGGTGGCGGCGGAGCGTGGCGCGGAGGCGGTACCGGCTGGCTCGGGCCGCGGTGCGTGGACTTGTAGGCTGGTCTGGGGGACATGCATGGGGTTTTCCTCAGATAACCAAGACTCTTGGCGCAACATTCTGTCACGGTCTTGTCCACATTTAGTTAAGATTCCACTTGCGGATGTCTAGGTGATTTTTACCCAGTGGATGAGAAAACTGGGCGATGCAGGCTGGGCAGACGATCGAGCGCCAAGGGCGCCTAGAGGCGAAGGTCGGCGAGCAGCGCCAGGCCCGAGGGCCCCAACGCACGGCGCACCAGTCCGCCACGAGTACGCATCGAGGCTCGATTGAAGACCGCAGTCATCGTGCTCAAAGTCCTAGTGAGGGACGCGGTGCCCGCAAGGTAGGGCGCCCAGGTCTTTGCACGAACGGCAAAGAACGCAGAGAAGAAGTCCTGGGTCTGGCTGCGGTCCAGCTCCATCAGGACCTGCATGCCGAAGCGGTACAGTGCCCAGGTGCGACGCCGTTCATCCGGCCAGACCACCTGCCAGGCAGCGTCTGCGGCAACCTTCGGGTCTTGGGGCTGGGCCCTTATGGCGCGCGCGATGGTCTCGGCCAGCGCCGGCGCCATCGCCAGCACACGGTTCAGCGAGTAGCCGGTGGCCGGGTGCACCATGCCGGCCGCCGCGCCAAAGGGCACCACCCGCTGAGGCCCGGGCGGCAGCTCACCGCCCATAGGGATGACGCAGCGCTCCTCATCGAGCACCTCCGTCACGTTGATACCCAGCGCCTCGATTCTGCGCTGCAAGCAAGCCTTCAACGTATGGATGGGCGGAGCGGGGTTGGCGACGAGCACAGTCTCTTCCAAAAAGACCACCTCGGGACTCAAGGGCATCGCGTACAGAAAGGTCACCGGATCCGAGGCGCTGAGCCCTGGGTCGGAAAAGTCCATGAGCAGCATCTCGCGCAGAGGCAGCCCATGCCCAGGCGCACGGACCGTCTGCCCGTAGGCCACCTGCGCCCCGGTCACACCACCCCTGCCCCGCCGAGTGTGCCGGCTTCGCGCGCCCGAGGCATCAACCACAAGCCTGGCCTGCAGCGCCTCGCCATTTCCAAGGGTAAGCCAGCTTGCGTCGGCCTCCTGGTGGATGCCCTGCACGCTGCCCGGCCGAAATCGCACCTTGCCCCGCTCCAGCAGCGCCGACCTGAGGGTCGCATTATGCACGCGCGCGTAGGCACGCTCGAAGACCTGAGTCTGACCCGGCCTCATGCGCAGGCGAGCTTGCGGCCAGGTCATCGCCGCACACCGCGACAACCCGACCGCCTGCAATTCATCGAGCCACAGGCCGTAGTTATTCGGCCACGCCGCCTCGGGCTCGGGGTCCACGCAGACAACCTGCAGCCCCTCGGCGCCGGCCGCGGTGGCCACGGCGAGCCCGGCCGGCCCGCTTCCTCTTACTGCCAAGTCAAACACAGAAGGCCTGTTTAATGAGCTACACGAACCAGCGAAAGGGCGCATGGCCGATCTCACTTTGTGACCCTCGCCTGCCCTTGGACCCTGGCCTGCGGGAGGCCGCCGGCGGCTTCGCATGGTGGTACGTAGACCACGTCGATGCAGCCGGAGACGGATTGGTGCTGATCTGGTCCTTCGGACTGCCCTTTCTTCCTGGCTACCTCAACGCATCACGGCGTCAGACCCCGGAGCGCCCGGGCGCGCGGCCCAGCCTCAACCTCGTGCTCTATGAAAAGGCACGGCCCACCTTCTATCTGCTTCAAGAGTACCCCGAGCCGTCCGCCAGCTGGGGCCCCGGCCAGTGGCAGCTCGGCGACAGCCAGATAAAACTCACCGAAGGCGGCGATGGCCGCACCCTAGATGTTCAGCTCGACTGCCCCTTGCCGCGCAGCGCCGGCCGGCTGCAAGGCAACCTTCGCGTCACCGGGCCCACAGCCCGCTTCTGTGATGCGATGGCTCAGGGCGTGCAGCCGGAGCACCAGTGGTCGCCGGTGATGGGACCCGCCCATCTCGAAGCAGACCTGAGCATCGATGGCGTGTCACACCAGCGGTCGGGGCGGGCCTATCACGACAGAAACGCGGGCACCGCACCGCTCGATCAGCTCGGCATCCGCGCTTGGACCTGGGGCAGATGGGTCGGCCCCAGCGGCACGCGCATTTACTACGTGCTGTGGCCCGAGGATGACGCCGAGTCCGTCACAGCCTGGGGCGTGCACATCGCCCCCGACGGCCTGGCCACCCTTCACCCCAGCCTCGAGGTCAGCATGGGTGAGGCACGCCGCGCCCGCTACGGCATGCTGCACAACGCTGAGCTGCACCTGCACCTGAATGAGCAGCCGTGGTTGCAAGTTCAAACCCACCGTGTCGTCGATGACGGGCCCTTTTACCTGAGAACCCTGGTGACCTCCCCTCAAGCCGATGGGTTCGGGGTCGGCGAGTGGGTCGCGCCCCAACGTATCGACAAAGACTGGCAGCGGCCCTTCGTGCGCATGCGGGTGCATCAGACGGCGGGCCCGAACTCCTTTTGGCTGCCGCTCTTTGCGGGCCCCAGTCAAGGCCGCTTGCGGCGCCTTGTGGGGGCCAGCCTGTGACCTACCTGCTTATCCTGCTGCCCCTCTTTGCCCTGGGCATGACAGTGCTCAACCTCTTGACCTGGCCCCGGCGGGGCCACAAGGGCGGCAAGAGCCCATCTGCGGCCTCGGTCTCCGTACTTATTCCGGCCCGCGACGAGGCCCATACCATCGAAGCCTGCCTGCGCTCGGTGCTCGACAGCACGGTGCAAGCGACAGAGGTGCTCGTCTACGATGATGGCTCCACAGACGGAACCGCACAGCGCGTGCGTCGCGTGCAAGAAGATGCCCCTCAAGTTCGCCTGATGTCGGGCCGCGAGCTTCCGTCCGGCTGGGTAGGAAAGCCCCACGCATGCCACCGCCTCGCCGAGCAGGCCCAAGGCACATACTATCTCTTCATCGACGCCGATACGCGCTTGGCGCCCCGGGCCATCGAGGAGCTCGTCGCCATGCACGCTCGCTATGAGGCCGATGTGCTCACCGCCGTGCCGCGGCAGCGCATGAGCAGCTTCGCCGAGCGCCTGGTGATGCCCCTGCTGCACCTGACCTATACCAGCTGGTTCCCGCTCATACTCACTTACCTGAGCCGAGATCCCCGATTTTTGGCAGCGAACGGACAACTATTGAGTGTTCACCGCGAGGCCTATGCGTCCATGTCCGGTTTTCGGGCGGTGCGCGACGCGGTGGTCGATGACATGGCCTTTTGCCGGCGGGCCAAAGAGCGCGGGCTAAGGGTCGTCTTCGCCGATGCGCACCAACTATCGACCTGCCGCATGTACGATGGCATGGCCGGTATTTGGTCCGGCTTTTCGAAGAACCTATACCTTGGCCTCGGTGCTCAACCCCTGGCCCTAGTGACGGTTGTCTTGCTCTATCTTGCGACATTCGTTGCGCCGTGGGCAGCCTTGGGCGCCGGACTATGGGGGGCCCAGCAGTGGCTGCTGCCCGCCCTGATCGCGGTCTCAGCCAACGTTCTGCAGCGCCTGGCCCACGTCCTGCGTCACGCCCACCCCATCTCTGGGCTCATACTGACCCCGCTGGCCGCGCTCGTCTTTGTCGCGATCGCGATCAACTCATGGCGTTGGACGCGAAACGGCACCGTGCGCTGGCGCGGACGAAGCTACGGAGTGCTAACCGCCGGACCCCAGTCAGCCCTGGCGCTCGCCCCCGACAAGGAGATCTCATGACGGACCCCATCGTAATTATTGGCACCGGCGTCGGTGGACTTTCGGCCGCGATTCGACTCGCGGCCGCGGGACACCCCGTGCACATGCTTGAGGCCGCCCCGGGCCCCGGAGGCAAAGCCGGCAGCACGACCCTTGAGGGTGTGCAGGTCGACACAGGACCGTCCGTACTGACTCTGCCCGAGGTCTTCGATGAACTCTTTCGCTCGGCGGGCACCACCCTCGAAGAGCAGGTCACCCTGCGCCAGCCGGACCCCGCATTTCGGTACATCTATCCGGACGGCGTGCAACTCGACATGCATCACGACCTTGAGGCCAGCCTCGAGAGCGTGCGCACCAGCCTCGGCGAGCAAGCGGCCCGTGAATTTGAGGCCTTCCTCGCCTACGCTCAAAAGATCTGGCAGGCGGGCGCGCCCAACTTTGTATTTGGAGCGGCCCCAAGTATCGGCAGCCTGCTTCGCATGAGCGTCACGCGCCTGGGTGATCTCAACCGCATCGATGCGGGCCGTACCATGTGGGCCGCCATCAACAAGCACATCAAGGACCCGCACCTGCAGTGGTTATTTGCTCGCTACGCGACGTATAACGGCTCCAACGTTCATAGCGCACCCGCGACGCTCAACTGCATCGCCTGGGTGGAGTTGGGTCTGGGCGGCTTCGGAGTGCAGGGGGGTATTCAAGCCCTTATAGACGCCATGGTGCGCGTGGCGCAGGGCCTAGGGGTCACCTTTGAATATGGGACTGCGGCAAATAAAATCGCGATACTTCATGGCCGCGCGGTGGGCGTACACACTGAGCGAGGGCTGGTGCGGGCCCAGGCCGTCGTCGCCAACGCGGACGCGGCGCACGTGCGTGAAGACTTATTGCAAGGCCCTCAAAAGCGCGCCCTGCCCGAAATGCGTACTCCCTCCACTTCAGGATGGAACGCGATCATCAAGGCCAAGACCCCAGATCGCGCGAGGGCGCCCCACACCGTCCTGTTCCCCAAAGCGTACGAGGACGAGTTTCGGGACCTCTTCGAGTTCGAACGGGCCCCTCGAGACCCGGCCATCTATCTGTGCGCGCAATCGTTGTGCCACGGCCGTGACAGGTGGTCAGACGCGGAGCCGCTGTTCGTGATGGCCAACGCGCCTGCCGAACCCTCCCGTGAGCCACGCCCCGGTAAACCGTGGCAGCACCTCAAAGATCGCGTGCTGGCTCGGTTGCGCGACGCCGGCCTCATCGATCCGAGCGACCCTGTGCTGTGGCAGCGAACCCCGAGCGACCTCGCCCGGCAGTTCCCGGGCAGTCGAGGCGCCCTATATGGTTCCGCCTCCAACTCGATGTTCTCGGCGTTTCAGCGTCCCTGCAACGAAGTATCTAAAGTACCTGGCCTGTACCTGGCCTCCGGCAGCGCCCACCCGGGCGGAGGCCTGCCTCTGTGCGCCCTATCTGGCGCCGCAGCCGCGCAGGCCTTCATCGAGCAATCGGCGCGGGCCAAGCCCAAACAAAGGAGGGGCGCATGACCCTGAAGACACTCTGCGTACGAAGCGCCCTACTCTTGGTGCTGCTCAGCAACGCTGCGCCGGCTCAAGCTGCGCCCAACCTCAGCGGGAGGTGGGCGCGCTTGGAGGTCACCACCGCCCTGTCGAAGGTCCCAGTGCTGGGGGACCTGACCTCTCAGACCCGCGCTTGGACCATCGTGACCCTCAACCAGCAGGGGCAGGGCCTGGAGGTTCAGGAGCAGCTATGTGGACTACAGAACGAGACGCTGGGCGGCGCAGTTCAAACCGTCTTCCCGCCGGCCTTCATACAAGCCGTCTCTGGGCACCCAAGGCAGGCCACCCTGCGCGTGCGCGGGTCGAGGCTGCAGTATCAAGAGGACCGGCCACTGCGAGTCAACGGTGCGCAGCTTGAGGACCCTAAGAATGATGCACTGCCCCAGTCCTCCGAAGATCCGCGCCTCAAGGACCCCGACGGCGACGGACAGCCAGGGCTCACAGTGCGTATTGAAGGGTTCGTAGAGGGGCAAGTCTACGTTGTTCAGCGAGACGCATCCCAGCTGCGGGGAGAGGTTCATACAAACGGTCGCCTCATCAAGGGACTCATCCGCTGGTCCGCCGAGCAGTCGGTGGTCGGTGCCAGCCGAGACATGCTGAACAAGAACCCCCAGAGCCGGCCTCACCCAGAACCCAAGCGCAGCTACTTTCGCATGCGCCGTATCCCCAACAATGCGAGCTGCCAGCAGGTTTTGGCGCGCCGCGACACACTCTTCGGCCCGAAGGTCTGAGGACCAGGAGTCAGCAAGTGAGTACGAATCGAGTGCAATGGAACCAGCCCGAAGGAAGGGCTTCGGTGCACGGCGCCGAGAGCGTCGTCGTGGTCGGAGGTGGCATCGCGGGGCTCGCCTCCGCAGCGGTCCTGGCTGAGCGAGGCGTGAAAGTCACCCTCATCGAAAAGCAAGCCTACCTGGGCGGTCGCGCAGGCTCCTGGCAGGATACTCTCGAGGACGGCACCGACTTCGAAATGGAGCGCGGCTTTCACGCCTTCTTTCGACAGTATTACAACCTACGGAACCTACTCAAGCGCGTGGACCCCGAGCTCAGCTTCCTCAAACCCACTCGCGACTATCCACTATTTGGACCCAACGGAGCGAAGGAGTCCTTCTCGGATCTGCCCAAGCGGGCGCCGTGGAATCTCATGAAGCTGGTGCTTCGATCCCCCTCCATTCGGCTGAGGGATCTACTTAGGCTCAATCACAATGAGGCCCAGCAGATGCTGGCCTACGATCCCGTTCAGACCTACGAGCGCTATGACAACATGAGCGCGGCCGAGTACCTCGACTCATTAAACTTCCCGCAGCAAGCGCGGCGCATGCTGTTCGATGTCTTTGCCCACTCGTTCTTCAACCCGGAGGCAGACTTTTCAGCCGGTGAGCTGATCATGATGTTTCACTACTACTTCCTAGGAAATCCCGAAGGTATCGTCTTTGACGTCGCGGATGGGCCATTTGGCCGCGTGATTTGGGAGCCACTCGCGCGTTACCTGCAAGACCTGGGGGTGCAGATTCAGCGAGGTACTTGCGCGACCCGAGTGGATCCCATCGACACCGGGTGGTGCGTACACACAGACGATGGCGACGAACTAACCGCACACGGGGTCGTACTGGCTTTGCCGGTGCCTGCACTTCAGGGGCTCGTTCAGGCCTGCGAGGGCCTGGATCACGCCGGCTGGAGGCACGACATCGCCCAGCTCGGGGTGACCCGCCCCTTCAGCGTCTGGAGACTGTGGATGGACCGGAGCGCGCGGCCTGAGCGCGCGCCCTTCGTGGGTACGACGGGGCTCGGCATCGTCGACAACATCTCGCTATACGAACAGTTGGAGGACGAAAGCCGTGCGTGGTCCGATGCCCACGGCGGCTCGGTGGTGGAGATCCACGCCTACTCCGTACCGGAGTCCATGAGCGCGTCCGAGATAAAGGCCGATATGCGCGCCCAGCTCGACGCGCTATACCCAGAGTTCAAGACCGCAGAAGTGCTTGAAGAGCGCTTTTTGCACCACCAGGACTGCCCTGCATTCGGCCCCGGTAGCCACGCCAAACGCCCCACCGTGCAGACCCCCTTTAAGGGGCTGACCCTGGCGGGGGACTATGTGAAGACCCCCTTCCCCACCGCACTCATGGAGCGAGCTACGGCCACGGGCTTCATGGCCGCAAACCAACTCCTGGAGGCCTGGGGGGTTCAAGCCGAGACCTTATACTCCGTGCCGCTGACCGGGATGCTCGCGGGCCGAGGCCGGCGGGCACCGCAGCTGGCATCGGGTCTGAGCGCACCATCCACACCGTAGTTCATGCGACGGCGTTACAAATGGCTGAGTCTGTGCGGCCTGCTCGGCCTGCTGGGCTCCGGCAGCGCGCAGGCTGGCCTGCCTCCGGAGGCGGCAGATTCGCCGCCCCGCCTGCGCGTATGCTGCGCCTTGGGCTACGATCTCGACCTTCGGCTGGCCGGCCTGATGGCCCCCGTAGGCATTCAAAACGTCGTGGAGCTCGGGGGCCTCGGACAGCACCGGTACGCAGCGCGCTCGGTCTTCGATGAAAAGAACGGACAGGTCTACACCTGTCGAGGCGGCTTCATCGACCTGGGCCATCTGCGCTCCGCGGCCGACATGGTCGCGCATATCTATACACGGATCCTCGGCGCCCCCCCCGCAGACGGGGTCAGCGAAGTGCGCCTTCCCGACGGCCGCGCACAGATTATCTGGAAGCGCGCTCCAACCTCTGACGCTGAGCGACTCATTGTGGCGCAGCGTGTGAGTTATGCCCTCACTGTCTGGCACGAAATTGTGACCGGCCAGGGACAGGGGACCGTCTCAGGATTCTCCGAGGCCTTCAGCGCGCTGTCCCCTGAGGACCTCTATTCAGACTTATGGGGAACTCAGTTGGGCGTACTCGCCCTGCGGGACCCGCGCCCCTACGATGAGGCGGCCCAAGCCCTCATCAACGCCCTGCTCCGTGAGCTGGGCGCGGTCTCTGTGGCCCAGACTCGACGGGCGCTGGATCAGGTGGAGTCCCAATGGTGGGATCGCTCGGTGCCGGTGCCGGATCGAGCGCTGCTGCTCGCCCGCAATCTAGACATTGCCCCCCCGCTGCAGCCCTGGCTGGCGCCGAAACCTTCGGAACTGCGGTGCGATTCGCGTCCAGCTCGACCTGCTACCCTGGCGCAGACTCTCCCCGGGGGCGAGGCCGCGGATAGTCTGTACACGCTGCGGATCGTACCGCCGGCGGACTCTGCCTTGGGAGCATTGCCGCGCAGCCCTTCTGACTTTGAGTCCTTGGTGAAGGCTTCGGCCAAGGCCCTAAACGCCCCACCAAATGCGCGCGGCCGCCAATCTGAGTTGGCTGGCATCCACGTCATGGGCTTTCGAGCCTTTGGCGGCCTAGGGAGCGCAGATGATCGCGGGGCCCAGGGAGGTCTGCAAGTCATTGGCGCCCAGGCCGACGGACCTGGAGGAGACCTGTCGGTGATAAGGTTCACAGCGGCCTACGACCCAGTAGAGCGGGGACTTATCGCCCACTTCACAGGGATCGAGGCCCGCAACCTGTTCTTTTGTGAAGAACGAGGCGGTGACCGGATGCACCCGCCCATCGCGGCGTGGTTTCAAAACTGTTCCCCCACCGGCTTCTTCGGGGTTGGCGGCACCCTGGCCCAGTTTCAGCACGATGGCGTGTCAGGACGATGGGCGATGCGCCCCCTCGAGGCCCATGTCAGCTTTGCCCTGCTGCAAAACGCCTTCTCCGAAGCCTTCGATAGACAACAGCTGGTGCTGCAGACAGGGGTTGCGGTCGAAAACGCGCACTTTCCCGGGCAGCGTGGAAACTTCTCCGTGCGCCTACGCAG
>SPJJ01044894.1_pt1 | contig 10719 bp, 9 predicted proteins | sample 3741741 | NCBI WGS metagenome assembly SPJJ01 (sample SAMN10925908, study PRJNA522277) | cold seep metagenome | isolation source: Elba SIP-enriched marine methane seep metagenome, extraction at timepoint T1 | place: Italy: coast of Elba, Mediterranean Sea | collected 2014-05 | reverse complement strand
TTATATTTTGACCAAGACTTCACCACGTCCAGTCTCGGCCATATCACCACCATATCTTTGCACACGATTAAAGCTAGCCGAATCTTGTGCAAATTTGGAGTTTAGTTTTTTAAATGAGGCAAATAAAATAGGTAAAAATGCCAGGGTATGTGAGCCACAATCATTAAATGTTGCGGATAACTGAGGCTGGTTCCATAACAATAAAGTACCTCTACGCATAGCATAGCCTAAGTAACGCCCTGTTTGCCCCATCACAGCGATGGTACCCGCCACCATTCTGGAACCACAATAATCCCCAGCGTTACCTTCGATCAATAACGTACCTCTACGCATATGATCACCTGCACGCTCTCCGACATTACCTTTAACTAAAACCGTACCGCCTCTCATGCCTTGTTTATTACCTGGCAAAGCTGCGGCTAACAAATCACCTGCATTACCTTTGATTTCCAGGTAGCCATTTTTCATTTCAGCAGCGGCATAAATTCCTGTATTGCCATCGACCTTAATCGTACCGGATTTCATTTCCAGACCTAAATAAGCACCCACATCGCCATGTACGGTAATACTGCCACTCTCCAGCTGTTTGCCGATAAAATCCAGTTTGCCAAAACTGCCTTCAATCACGATATTTTGAGTATCGGAACCTTTAATGCGAAAGACCTCATCTACCCGAACTTTTCTTTTACCGTTTTGTAATTCAATCGCTGCAATTTCTGCAGGTACCAGACCTTCCAGTTTTTGACAAACCAGTGGTGACATATCTACCCGCTGATCCAGGCGATGTTTCATGGTAAATGTTAATGCGCTCATGCCATAATCTCCCTTAAATGAAAGTGGAAAGGTCCTAGTTTACCGCCGTAGTTTCCTGCACTAATACGTTGAATACCATTTTCAGCACCCAAATCACAAACTGCTTGTATCCCCACTCGCATTGCCTTATCAATATCTTCTTTAGTCAGGCCATCGATAACTATTTCCATTACCGACTCACATTCAGCAGGTAATTCTGTTTTAGTCATGCCTTTTAAAGTAGGACAAAAAGCATCATTGGTAGAAGCGCCTAAGGCCGGATATTTAGAGCCGACTTTAGAACCCGAACGCACCACGCCACCAGGAAAAGGCATAATCACATTAGGTACTTTGCGCATTTCTTCAATCGCTGCTTCACAGGCTGCTAAAGCTTGCGGTTGCGATTTTGCCAACACCAAAAAGTTCCCCCCACCCACAGCCTCAACTCGCCCGGTTGTGGCTTCGGTTAAAAATTCCCCATCCATCACGGGGACACGCCAATAACGCTTGCCGGCAATCTTTTTAGAAATTTGAAAACCATCACCAAAATAGCGCAGGTTTTTACCCAATGGAATTTGTACGCCTTCATCAATGCCAGCAAATAATGCTGAAGTCGGTGAGGTTAAAACACACTGCCCTGCTCTGGTTTCTAATTGCTTGGCCAGACCTTTTCCACCCATGGCAAAAATCAGGATAGAGACACCAGGGCGGCCATCAGGCGTTTCGGAAGGATCTAAAACCCTTTCAATTCCTGCCTCACAACCACAGGCAATCACTGAGGTTGCAAACCCTGTCATCGCCTGCGCAGAAATCATCGCCCATTTTTCATTTTGAGCTGTGATAATGGCACGCGTGGCTTTCATTCCAAAAGCTTCGGCGAAAGTCTCATCAATTGTCACACCATTGATTATCATACTTTCTCTCCTACTGTCGGATGCACCGTGACACTACCGCGACCATCTTCGGTTATTTCATCGTCACTGATGGTAAAATTGCCCATTTTCATCGTCAGATATTTATCAAAGTACTTCTTCAAATCTTTTTCTACCGACTTGTCATAATCGGGCCTGACCACATGGGTTGTACCCCAGACCGTTTTAACGACTTCGCCATCTTTAACCACCATTTCACCGTCTTTAAACACATAATCCGGTTTTTCAAACATTTTTTCACGGTCTTCGTTTTCGCTATAAACCGTAATGTCCGCCCAGTCACCCTTGCCTAGCGCGCCTCGACCGACTAATCCGGTAATTTTCGCAGCCCCTGCACGAGTCAGGATGGCGATCTCCTGCATGGTGTATTCACGGTCAATAGAGCCCAGGGTAGTCATTTTTTGAGCTTCAGGATGAATGCTTGCCAGCATATCGTTACGGAAACTCTTATCCATAAGTAAGCGTATTAAATGCGGATATGAGGTAAAGGGTGCTCCATTAGGGTGATCCGTAGTTAAAAAGATACGCCAAGGATCTTTAACCAGTAAGAAAATCTCCAGACCAATCGCCCATTGCAAGGCATTAACAAAATTCTGGTCACGATATTTGAATGGCACTACACCACACCCTGCGTCACATTCTATATCCATGCACACCCATTTGTTAGGGTTGGAGAAGCTATGGTTGGCAAACTGACGCATATTATCGCCCGATGCGGTCACAGTCTGACCAAACATGATCTGACCAACATCCACCGAGATATTTTTATGCTTGTTCACCGCTTCGGCTAACTGTGCCGCACCTGAAGAAAACTTAAAATCACCTTCGGTACCATAAGTATGGAACTGCACATGGGTTAAGTGCATCGGTAAGCCTTCCATACCGGCAATGGAATCCAGCGTGGTTTGAATATTACCCGGCACCCCAAGATTACAGCCGTGTACATGCAAAGGATGGACTATACCCAGTTCCTTAATCGCTGTTCCCAGCGTATGCAAGATATCTCTTGGGCTAATCTCATAATGTCTGTTCTTTTCGTCCAGATCAAGCTGCCGCTGATTAAATTTAAAGGCGCTAATGCCGCCGGGATTTACCACTTTAATGCCGACACCTTGTGCCGCACGTATAGTCCAGGCTACATAGTCGTTGATCGCCTGCTGATCCTTATTGGCCGCAATCATCCGTAGCAGATAATCATCACTGCCCAGCATCACATAACCGCCTTTATCCAGCATCGGCACATCGCCCATTTCCATGTGCGCCTGTCTGGCATTAATGGGCAATACCGCTGGCTCGAAGGCTGCAGTGTAACCCATTTCTGCATAACGATAGCCGGTGGTGAAAGTGCTGGGCATGCAATGCCCGGTACCGGAACGTGTAATGTCGGTATGTGCGACCGGATCAATACGATGATTTTCCGGCATTAACATGCGAGCTATATTGCCTTTACCACCACCAATATGAGTGTGTAAATCAATTGCACCTGCCATCACGACTTTGCCGCTGATATTGTATTCTTGATCAGGCTCTACATTTCGCGGCTTATTTACAATCTTGCCATCCTTAATATAAATGTCTTTTTTCTTGCCATTTACCTTATTGGCTGGGTCGTAGACAATACCGCCCGTTAATTTTGTCAACATGCTTATATCACCAATGCTTGTTCAATCGCTGTCAATACTTCTGCCGTAGTTGGCAGCCCTGAATCTCTTAATTTTTTTAACCGTATTGCCACCACATTATCCAGACGATAAGCATGACCCGCATGATCTATCCCCGGTGTACCGACAGGAATAAATATATCCGGTTCTTCCTCAAACACCATGCCCGAACGGCCAACAACAATAGTCGGTATTTTGCCACCATGTGGTGGTACCGCCGATGTATTGAATGATTGCACCCATAGAAAAGCATCTGCTTCGCCATTATCAAACATGGCGTTGATGTCGTATAAAAAAGGGTCATATTCTGGATAATCACTGGAAAAACGTATTCTGGCAGGATAACCTGTTTGCCAGCCACAAACCTGATTAGCCGTTTGATCCCCCTCTTTCCCTCCTAAAGGAAAGCCAGAACATCTAGTCCCTGAATCATTGACATCCTTTACCATCTCACAGATCGTCTGTACCGTTAACTCTGCTTGAGGAAAATCAAATGCAGCTGCCGACCAGCTGACAACACCGTAATTTGCCGCTTTTAATTTATCTGCAATTTCCTGCAGGTCTGCCACAGCTATGCCTGCCACTTGCTCGGCAAATACAGGGTTTCCTTTAACCAGGGCTTTTAACACCGCCGTCACTTCGGCTAAATCGGCATTGGCACATTCTATAACTTGCGCCTTAGTCTTGTTAGGAGAAGTTGAGGCATCGCCAGAAGGTGCTTTGCCCAGATAAATCACTTCGCGTGCACTGCTGTCATCCAGAAACATGGTTTCTTTCGTCCACAGATAACGTTCAAAAAAACGTGGTGCAAAGCCTTCCAGATCACAACCGATAATGATGAATAAATCACAACGGTTTTTTATTTCCGCCAGCGTCGTCGTCATCCAGCCGGAATCCTGCATGGCCAGATAATTACGTTTGCCCGCGTTAAAATTAATATTATCAACCACCGCACCATTTCGGTCTGCCAGTGCCATTAATGCCCGCATACCATTAACATCGGTGGCACAACCACCAATCACCGGCTGGTTAGCCGCTTTGAGTAATTTTGCTGCTTTATTTATCGCATGTTGCAGGGAAACTTCCTTCCCACCTACTCGAGGCGCTGTATCCGTGATTTCTTGCTCAAATGCAGGTGTATTGACTGCGCATCCGTTTTCGGCAACTTTTATTGATAAACCATCCACCTGAATTGTCAGATCATCTGTGCCGATACCACAAAATGGACTGGGTACTTCCGTTATTTTTGTCACAGGTATTACCTCTGCTTAGCGTTTAATCTTCAATGTTTAGATATATACCTATTCTGAAATATTTTATTCAGAACAGTAAAGCCTCAAGAGGCTTTTTAACCGCTTAGAATAGCATTTTTAGACTATATAATCCAAACAAGACGATGGCTTAAGAGCTGAAAATGCTTAAAACATTCAGCTAATAAAGCCATAAAGAAAAAATACTAAGATAATTCCGAGTAAGCTTAAGCCCTATCTTATTGTTAGCGATAAACAAAAAGACAAAAACTAAAAGTCATAACTGGCTTTAAATAATAATCTTGAGATATCGGTTTTCAAACCGCTTTGCGCTTTCCTGCGCTGATAATAATACTCCACACCTAATTGCGCATTCTCCAATGGAATCCAGATCAGATTTGCAGAATAAGACTGCCCAAGCTTATAGCTGCTGACCGGCATCACATCATTATTCTCAGCTTGTACATGTGCAAAGGCTATAGATGATCGTATGGCTTCGTTCCACCAATGCCGGTAAGCAATATGACCGCCTATACTGGAAATTAAATGAATTTTTCCCTGGTCATCAACGCTGGCGACATTAAAAAAATTATTCCCCAGATAACGTCCCAGAGCATTACCGTAATTAATCCCGAAACGTAAATCATCATAATCAAAAAATAAATATTTGCCCGACAGACTAAAGCCGCCGCCATAAGCCTCATCACTGACGCCGGCAACCACACCATCCTGCCTAATTTCTCTTCCCAACACGGCTATACTAGTCACTCCCCAGTCTCCCTGCCAGCTATAACGAGCCACCAAATCAGGAAAACGATCCGTTCCAGGCGTGACCAATTCGCCAGCTGAATTAGTCAAAGTTGTTTCCGGCTGTTCCAAAGAGACAGCGAACAAACCACCGTCAAATTTTTCTGTCCACCGCATCTGAGGTTGGCGGGCAAAAACATCATCTATCGGTTCAGTCAGCATATCAGGGGCTGCGACATAATTAAATAGAGAATTTGTTTGCCCCAGTGTCAAACCGCCTAGATTCAAATAAGCATGCCGTAGCCGTGGGTTATGTGAATTCGAGAGCCTCTCATTGCCTGCTGTACCGGCAAAATCGGCCTCCAAAGTCGCCGCAAGCAATCCATAATCGGTCTTGGTTCTGCTTTTTAACCAAAAACGACTATCGCGCACATTGTAGAAAAGATGCCCCTGCTTGGCTTCATTCCAGTCATAATAAGTCTCCATTTGAATCCGTCCTCCGACCGTTAATGTCGTATGTTCAGACATCAAATCAATCACACCTTTACCCTGTTTTTCCATTTTTTCAACTTCAGCTGTCTCAACAGTTTTTGTCTGTTCGCTCTCGACCTGTTTCTTCTCCAGTTCTTCGATTCGCTTCATCATCATCTGCAATTGCGCTCGAAGCAACTTAAGTTCATCAGCATCGCTTGCTGCATAGACTGTAGGCGAAACAATCAGAAAACAACTAATTAAAAATGAAAAAAATAATGGATTAGACAGCGCTAGAATTTGTTTTTTAATCACTCTGTGGTTCATACTTCACTCATCAATCTATTTGAACTCAATTTTCAATTGCTGATGACAGCTAGTACAGGTTTGATTAATTCTCTTTATCTGCGGTTTGATATATTCAGTCTGCTGGAGTTTGATAAAGTCAACGAGCTGTCGCGCTTGTTGTTGAAGCTTTGAAGAAAGCTGATTAAACAGTTCTTGTTGCCTAGCGGATAAATCCAAACCACAGCCCAATACCTTATCATCTTGCTGGCGCTTAACCATGGCTGCAACAATGTCACTGATCTGCGTAGCATAGCTCAGTCTATATTGATCCCGTTCCAGTTCGCTATAAGCCGGCTCAAAAGTCACGGTATCAAGCTTATGTAACAATATTCTTAATTCTTTACTATGCTTCTGATTCTCGCATGGCTGCTGTTTTTCAGCGGGAGCGACACAAGCACCGATAAAAAAAGCTATCAGTACAACTAGAATATAAACTTTAGATTTTTTCATGACACATCCTTAGAATAATCCTGTTTAACGACTGCGATATTGCTGGTGACAGCTATTGCAAACTTGGATCATCTGCGCAATGCGACTTTTTAGTTCACTGCTTTTTTGATTGCTAAGCGATGTATTTAAATGCTTTGCCTGAGTTTTTAACTGCTGCGCCAGATTTAAAAAGTCTTGCTGCTGAGCTGGATCCAACCCCAACTTTAAACCTGGGTCTTGCTCCAGTTCCTGAGTTAAAGTATTCACCACCTCAACAATTTTGGAAGTGTATCGAAAACGATATTGATCACGCTCTAATTCACTGTAATACGGTTCAAATACAATAGTATCAAGTTTATGCATATAACTACGTATGCTGTCATGACTGACTTCATGAATTGATGCTTTACCACTTTGCTTAATTAGCTTGCCGCTAAATTGCTGGTCCTGAAAGCTGAGGCAGAAATCACTGTACTGAGTAATATTAATAAAAACCTTAATTTTTTACTACTACGCTGGTAAACCATGATTATTTTCCCAAAATGAGCCAATTTAAATCTTATTTATTCTGTACTCTAAGTATTTTTAAGCCAAGACTGTAGTCAGACTTCATTAGGCTTATATTTTTAAACATATTTGTAATTATAGACAACCCAAACAATAAAATTGAAAAATGCCGGAATCATTCAACTTGTTAATTTACTATATAAGAAAGCTATTTTTGAACTAAAATAACATTTAAGTATTCCCTCTATTAATAACCTTTTATCTATGAGCCACTCCATGTCCGATGATGAATGTAAAGCTGATATCTTAATAGTCGATGATACCATTGCCAATTTACAACTATTAAGCAATATCTTAAAAGAAGAAGGCTATAAAGTTCGCCCAGCAATGAATGGTAAACTGGCCTTACAAGCTGTTGAACACAAAATGCCAGACATCATTCTGTTGGATATCAAAATGCCGGAAATGAATGGTTATGAAGTGTGTAAAGCACTTAAATCAGATACAAAAACTCAGGATATCCCGATTTTGTTTATTAGCGCACTCAGCGATGCAGCGGATAAAGTTGAGGCTTTTACACTAGGTGGAGTCGACTACATTACCAAGCCGTTTCAATTCGACGAAGTAAAGGCACGGGTTGCCACTCATCTGCAACTGAAAGATTATCAGGAACATTTAGAAGATAAAATTGATGAAGGTTTAGCTGAGATTCGTTTACTCAACCAGGAAGTCATGGATACGCAGCGTGAAGTCCTTAATACCATGGGTGAAATTTGTGAAACCCGCTCACATGAAACCGGACAACATGTTAAACGAGTAGCAGAATATTCTTTCTTATTGGCCACTCTGGCAGGTATAGATGAAGCCGAATTGATCAAACAATCCTCTCCCATGCATGATATCGGTAAAGTGGCTATTCCTGATTATGTTCTGAATAAACCAGGGCCTTTGAACGCAGAAGAATGGGAAATTATGAAAACTCATACCACTCTGGGCTATCAGATGCTTAATACTTCCCATCGCCCCATTTTTAAAATGGCTTCAACTATAGCTATTGAACACCATGAATATTGGAATGGTAAGGGTTACCCAAAAGGTTTAAAGGCTGAGGAGATACATATAGCCGGCCGGATCACGGCTTTAGCAGATGTATTTGATGCACTGGGCAGTCCGCGATGCTATAAGAAAGCCTGGCCGGAAGATGAAATTCTGGCATTACTACAAGAACAACGTGGACAGCAATTTGACCCTGATTTAATCGATTTATTCTTTGCCAACCTGGATACTTTTTTTGAAATCAAGAAAAATCACCCTGATTAATATTATTGGCTTATCTTACTTTATCTGAGTATGAACTCGGGGTCACGCGAATATAGCAACCCCTTGCTATAGCTACTTTGAATCATTAGTTTTTAGCAAATCAAGCAAAGCCTGAAAATCCATGGCATGAATCATTTTTATTAATCTCTCGGCTAGAAAACAATCAATTTTTGCAATATCCTCAGCAATCTTGATTGATTGCTCTATATCCAGTTGTTCGGCTGATTTAACCAAGGCTGAAAGCATCTCCTCAGGTAATTGAGTTAAATTTTCAGTTAAGCTTGCCTGCTTTTGTTCACTACCAGTACAATCATTCTGCTTTTCTTGATACTCAAAGTTTAAACCTAAGTGTTTATGCAAGCATTCAAAAATCTGACAGCGGAGAAAAGGTTTACTGATAAAATCATCGGCCCCGGCTTGATAAATGGTTTCTTGTTGTTCCTGAAATACCGAAGCCGTCAAGGCTATAATTTTAACCTCCATACCTCCCTCTGTTGAACGTATGGCTTTAATCGCCTGCAGTCCATCCATCACTGGCATACGCAAATCCATCCATATTAAATCTGGCTGCCAACTCTGGTAGATTTCCACAGCCTGCTTACCATTAACCGCCTCACGTACATCTTGTGCCAAGGGATGCAGTATAGCCCTCATTAATTGACGGCTCTCAGCCTTATCGTCAACAATCAATAAGCGGTTACAGGGTGAGCCTGTTTTTAACCCTATGACGGTTTTATATTCCGGCTGTAGTTGTTGTTTAACAGCTGATTGATTTACAGTTATCACCGGTATTTCAAGTCGAAACAGTGAACCTTTCCCTGGCTTACTATCCACTGTTAATGAGCCGCCTAATAATTTTGTATATTTTTGACTAATAGGCAAACCCAACCCGGTACCATTATTGTCATTCGCAGACCCTACCTGGACAAAAGGTTGAAAAATTTTCTGTTGCTCATGATGGGCAATACCTATACCGGTATCTTCAACTTCACAAACAAGGCTTAACGGCATGTTTGTATTTGTTATGCTATAAACCCTGAGGGTGATTTTCCCCTTCTCGGTAAATTTAACGGCGTTTCCCAGCAAATTAATCAGAATTTGCTTAAATTTTGCCTGATCAATACGGATATATAGAGGGCAATCTTCTATTTTCTGATAATCAATAGTTAAGCCTTTATCCCTTGCTTGAATCTCAATAATCTCTAAAACCTCATGAATGGTTTTTTCCAGATAGATTGACTCATCCACGACTTCAACATTTCCTGTCTCAATTTTTGCAATATTCAAGATATCATTAATAAGATAAAGTAAATGTTCACCGCTGCGATTGATAATCTGAAGATTTTTATGGTGTATTTCACTCATTTCAGTAGCATCGAGCATTATTTCCGAGAAACCAAGAATTGCATTTAAAGGCGTGCGTAATTCATGACTCATATTGGCTAAAAAAACACTTTTTGCCCTGTTGGCAGCCTCTGCTTGCTGTTTTGATTTAGTTAACACCTCTTGTTGTTGCTGTAATTGCTGAGTGCGTTGTTGAATCTGACTTTCAAGGTCTGCCTGGTAAGACTCCAGTGTGCATAAAGACTGGTAAGCACGAATAGCTGAATAGACAGGGGTAAACAGACGATCAGAAGTTAACTCAGATTTCAATCGATAATCGTTGATTTCATAGCTTTCGACAACCTCTCGCTCAGGAGCAAACCCAGGCTGTCCGGTTACAATAATAATTTGCGTCATGTAATTGGCTAAATCATTACGCAAATAAGCAACCAGTTCTAAACCTGCCGATTCAGTTTCCATCACCACATCGAGTAACACGACAGCAATATCTTCATATTCATTGACGATAGATTTGGCCTGCAATAAGGAATAAGCATGCAGCAATTCAACCGTCCGACCGGCAATGACCAGTTCGGACAAAACCAGACGCATCACGGCATGAATATCTTCCTCATCATCTACAACTAATATTTTCCAGCTCTCGGAAATTTGTTGTTCTGAAGTCGCTTCTTCATCCGCGAACAAGGCATCAAACTGCTCTGAATTATGCCTGTCTATTTCTGCCTTTTTTTCAGCCATTGTTTAAAAATGATTAATTATCATGGTTTTCCTCAATAAAACTATACAGACTCCAGGTTCATCGGTAAGTTTAGATGAAAATGTGTCCCCTCCCCAACTTCACTCTCACATTCTATTTGCCCTTTCAGTTTCTGGCTGACCAGGTTATAGACTATATGAAGGCCCAATCCTGAATGTTGT
>SPJJ01041727.1_pt1 | contig 10732 bp, 4 predicted proteins | sample 3741741 | NCBI WGS metagenome assembly SPJJ01 (sample SAMN10925908, study PRJNA522277) | cold seep metagenome | isolation source: Elba SIP-enriched marine methane seep metagenome, extraction at timepoint T1 | place: Italy: coast of Elba, Mediterranean Sea | collected 2014-05 | reverse complement strand
TTCACCACCTCGGCAAAGGCATAAATCTCTGTGAGTACGGAACTATACCGGTTTTAAAATTTTTGTCAAAAATTATTTTTTAGACTAGCAAACGATAGAAATAGTGAATAACTCTGAAATGTAAGTCCCTCTACTTTTTATTCATTGTAAAGATATTGGCTACTATCTTGATCCCTGTTTTTTAAGACTATTTATCTTCTGAAAGCCATTCTAGATAATTCCCCCAGTCAGTGCGTTGCTGCATTCTTTCCATACTGCTAGCAGGAATCACGGGAGATTGTTTTGATAAATCCCAACCGCCCCCCAGAGCTTTATACAAGGCCATCAGATGTTTGGCATTAGCACCACGATTATTAATCAACTGATCCTGCATTTGTACCAGAAACTGTTGTGAATTCAATACCCGGGTATAGTCTTCTATACCATCACGGTATTGCAGTAAGGACAATTCAACAGCCCGTTTTGAAGCAACAACACTCTGCTGCAGATGTTCGACCTGTTTTTTAGTTTGCTGAAAGGCCACTATCGCATCTTCGACTTCACGTACTGCTTTCAGTACAGTTTCCCGGTAGGCAAGTAATCGTTGTTCCAATCTTGCATCCTGCACCCGTACATTGTTTTTCAGCCGACCATAATTCAGGATCGGCCAACTGACTGTTGGACCAACCGTGGCGGCCAGGCTTTTCATATCAAAAACATCAAACACATCGATGGCACCGGTATTGCTGGCATTCAGACCCAAAGCACCACGCAGGGTGAAGCGAGGTAATAAATCGGCCTTGGCAACGCCTATCAGTGCACTTTGCGCAGCCGCTTGAAATTCGGCACGGCGCACATCTGGGCGTCTACGCAGTAGATCCGCAGGCATACCAAGCAGTGGCTGTTGTTGCATTTGCGGAAGCGGTTTAACAGTATCGATCAATGCATCGATTTCACCTGGGTAATTTGCCAGCAAAATATTCAGCGCATTTTTTGCTTGCCGGAAGCCGATTTGCAGTGTGGCAATCAATGACTCTGTACTATGCAATAAGGCTTTGGCCTGTTGCATATCGAGTTCACTGCTAATGCCTTCATTCATCCTGACGGTGGTGATATGCAGGCTTTGTTTCTGAATATCGGCATTTTCGACTGCCAGTTTTAGGCGCTGTTGAAAACTGCGGATCTGTATATAAGTTACCGCGACTTCAGCGCTAAGACTTATCTGTATATCGTTGTAATCCATTAAAGAAACAGCCAGTTTGGCATCGGCCGATTCGACTCCTCGACGGAAACGCCCCCACAAATCGATTTCCCATAAGGCATCGAAGCCCATATCCAGGCTTAAAAAATCCGGTTCATCACTACCGGTTTCAAAATTAGCGGAGTTTTCACTCAGACGATTAAAACCAAAGCCCGTACTAAATTGCTGACTCTGCGGAAACAGACTGCCTCGGGCGATTCCCCGTTGCGCCCTGGCCTCCAGAATCCTGAGTGCAGCTTTTTGCAGATTGAGGTTTTGCCGATAAGCCTTTGCAATCAACTGGTTTAAAACGGGATCATTAAAACCTTTCCACCATTCACGATTATCACCACGTTTTAATTCACTCTTGTTTGCTTTTAACCAGCCTTGTTTCATTACCAGTTCCGGTCGTTTAAAATCCGGCCCAATCATACTGCAGGCTGATAGCAACATAATCGACAACAAAATACAAAATATACGGCTCTGAATGGCAATAAATGATCTGCTTTTCATAAGATTATTGTTGTTTGATAATTTTAACCGGTACGATTGAGGGTGCCGGAGCAGTGCGTTGATGACGACTGTCTGCTGCCGGGTTCGATCTGGCGTTGGGTAATTGTGCGCCTTTCGGTGTAGACAACTTCAGTATCGGTAGCAAACCGTAAATAATGATCAAGGTTAAAATCAAGCTCAGCGGCCAGCTGATCAACCAGAACAAATAACTGGCATAAACGTATTCATAAATACGCATGATACGAATTTGTTCAGGATTTTGCTGTAAATAACGTTCATACTCATCGCCGTCATAAACTTTTAAAAAACGTAATAATTGGAAAAACTCACCACTTAATTCCGCTTCATAGGATTTGCGCAAAAATTCGTTTAAGGCTTTTAGATGTCGATTATGAGTATAATCTTCAGAGATTGTCGGTTGCCCGGCCAGATAAACAATCACATCTTCGACATTTTCCGCTTCCTGCGGCAAACTGATATGCGGCATAAAATAGCGCCACATACTGGGCCGACTGTCATGGACCGTATATATATGATGCAGATATTGCAATAAGATACCCAAAGACTCGGGTGAATTGATTGCAATCAATGCATTCAATGCATAAGTTTTTACCAGCAACTCTTCGGGTGTTTTTTCCAGCGTGTCAATCAGGCTGCTGATCGCGTGCTGTTCCTTGTCACTGCGCCAGGTCGGCGATGCCGCGCCCATGCTGGAGTGATAACCGGAACCATCGTTTAACACCAAATCAATCACAAACAATGCTTTTTGTTTATCGGCAATATTGGTTAACGCCAATAAAGCCCAAGCTCTACCAAAAGCATCGGAATTGCTGCGATAATTCTGCAACATACTAACCAGTTCGATAAATTTAGGATCATTCGCCCCCTGACTGTCGAGAATACGGAAATTTCCGCTGGCAATGGCCGCCATTCGTCTAACTTCAGGATGGGCATCGCGCATTAATTCAAAAACCAGCGGTATCAAGGCCGGATCTTTGGCCTCTGCCAACGACCAGGCCAGATTACCCCGTACCACTGGATCAGGATGAATCAATAAATAATCCAGACGATCATCATAAGCATTACTGACTGTTTGATTGATTTGCTGATAATCTGCCACCTTCATCCCCATCACCGCTTGACCATATCGGCTCGGATTATTTTTGGAGATGGTCTGCAACAGGTCGCGACGGATGTAATCTTGTTTAAATGATGCTCCGGTCAGTTTTTCTGCGATAGGATATTTCCGACGATTCAGAAAATCCGGGACCGATTGCGGTTCTGCAATCGTATATAGATTAGCGACTATTGCACCATAGCGTTCGCTAATAAACTTGTCCAGACTAGCCTGAGAATAACTGACTTCTGAAATCGTCCGGTGACGATAATCCAACAGAGGTTGCAAGGCGGCTTCGCCAATTCGACTAAAGCCCTGTAAAAGTGCCTGTCTTCTAGCGATATAAAGATCCAGAAACACCTGATTCAGACGTTTTTGTCTGGGATAGTCCTGATCCAGCTGGTGATAGAGTTTGATCAACGGTTTAATCAATCGTACATCGTCGGCAAAATGTTCGACCATATAATTAATCAATGCTCGTTTGTGGCTTTCATCCACCTTTTCATCATGCAACAACTCAAGCAAAACATGGAAGCGTTGCTCGGCCTGACGTTTGCGGAAAGCTTTTTCATCGCTGTCCAACAGACGCCAGGTTTCAATCAGGGTGCGATGTCTGGCGGAGGAAATCGCTCTTTCTTTCAACAGATTATCGACCTGGCTGTTTTTCAATGCCCGACGACGCATCTGCGTGTTAGCCACCGAAACTGAGTTGAGTTGTGCCAGCATATCCGTTAACTCCCTATCCTGCTGTTCTTTAATATGCTGTAATTTATTACGAATTTGTGAATCCAATTGCATTAAAGTTAACAAGCTCGGCCATTGTAAAGCTTGCTCATGCTCATGCCTTTTTTGCTTGCTGTCTGCTTCTGAAATGTAGCTTTTTACATGGCTTACCTTTGAAGCTTGTGCCTGCGGTAATACCGGGAGCCCGGATATCCAGTGATGCGGAAAGTTTTTCGCTTTCAATTCATGAGGCTGATTGTCAGACAGATGTATGAAAGGTTCATCGTTATAGGGCATTTGACTGGCACTATACAGATAAGCACCGACAAAAAAATGAATAATCAGACAGGCCTGGTAGACAACTAACTTCCAAAATCCTGAAGATAAAATACCCCACACCCAGAACAAGGCGATATAGACAAAAGCAGCAATCTGCAACAATGGGGGCCAGCTGGAACCAGCAAATTCAGAGGCCAGGATAATCGCTGACCCGAGCAGCAAGGCATAGTATATAAAACTGATAATAAATTTTTCTTGAGTGGAATCGACTTTCCTACCGATAACGATTAACGCCACAGCAAGAACAGAGATAGCCAGGATAGTGAGTATAATCATCATAATCTGTTACCGGTTTTTAAAAACTATGCCGCTGCCGACAGAGCCAGTGTCGGTTTGACTTTAAGTTGATGGCGTAAATATTGTTGCTGCCTGGAATCCAGTGAGTCCAGAGGTATAGCCAATTGAAAATCCAGCTGTTGATCTTGAATCAACAAATGGTCTTTACTCTTAATCCGTTTCAGCGTGCCCATTAAACTACCCTCGACAGGACAGTCTCCCTGGCTGACCAGCTTGCCACTATCTTTTCCACTGCCCGGATAAAGCAATATTTCAGCTGCCGCATTGATATCTGGATTTGGGCCGGCATGTTCATTCAGGCTGATACTAAGACAATTTTCATAAAACACAACGACTGCAAAAGACTGGTCTTCGGATACTTTTTCTTGGCTGATCAAAGCATCGACTGTCGGCCTGGGTGATAGTGTTGCGATATTGATATCCATTGGTGAAACAGGATGTTTGGTAGACTGAATTTGTGCCTGGTTGGCAGTATCAGCATCACCCAGAATATTTTGCAAATCGATACCCTGATGCTGGAGTAATTTGTAGACGCTATAAGCTCCCGGAAACCATTTAATCAAATCCCATAAGGACTGGTTAATCAACTCTTTACGCCGGGCACCGACCACAAATTCAAAAACAATTCCGTCAGATAAATCAATCAGTCTGCGATTGATCAAACGCAGAGTTTCCGGTGACAGTTTTTCATCATATTTATTACGTAATGCCTGCAGACTGTCTGACAATACAAGCTGATAGGGACGAGTAATAAAATCTTCTTCTGTACGGTTCATAAAATGAGAACCGTTGCGGACTTTATCCCTGGATTGCGGCTGACCTCCATTAAAGCGTATGCCCCCGATCTGGGCGAAAACCATATTTTCTTCCGCAGCATTATTGGCCTCTTCTATCCCCATCCGTTCATCGGGGGTACGGTGAATTGTCACCACACCCCGATGGGCTCTGATGCCAAATCGGTGCAAAGCATCCTGAACCGTGTCTGCCCAGTAAAAAAACGGCGTCAAAAATGCCGGTGCATTGGAAAACAGCGTGGCATTATAACGTTCGATCATTCGGGCGATATATTTGCGGTCTATATACAATTCTGCTCTGGCCCCTATACGCTCAAATACGGGGCGCCCTTGAACATGACGGATAAGCAAATGAATCAACCATAAAGCCGATAAAAACAGCATTGCATCCAGAATCGAAGCAATAAAACCGATGCCTGTCAAAGAATGTAAAGGTGAACTCAAAACACTGAAGACAGGAATTCCAAACAAGGTGGCGACGACTATATAAGCCGCGAACAGGGCGTAAGCACGAATAAATTCGATATGGTTTTCCGCCCGGGCCCTAACTTCCTGTTCTATTACCTCTTCATCCGGACTCTCTATACTTTCTCCCGCTGCGTTATAGCCCACGCGGTTGGCGATTTCAACTTCATATACGGCGGATTGAAATTCACGAAAAGCCCGGATATCGGCACTTTGCATATCATGACGAATTTCAAAATGTGTTACAGGCTGCTGCTGACTATTCAGTGCTGGCCGCTCTTGCAAAGCCTGGTCCAGCAGATTGATTAGAATTTCTGTCAACACGGCCTGGGTCGCAACCGGTACGATAGTCGCCGCTTCCGAACGCCGTCGCCCACAAGCACCATCGGGTGAAAACTGACTGAGATTGATAAAGGTATTTGGCAACACCGTATCATCCGGCTGATAACCTTGTTTTAAGGCCTGGGTCATAGAATTTAAAAAACTCTGGGTCAGTACAAAGGAACGACTGCTTCCGACCAGTTCGGTGGCTTTTCTGGCCGCCGCTAGTGTAGACTGGGTTTGTGCCGAATTGCTGACCCCCAGAAACACCGTTCTCCTGCCATAACCCCCTATACCTTCACGCTTGGTGCGCTTCATTTCTTTCAATACATTACCGGAGTTTTCCGCACGGACTTTTAAATCAGGTAAAACAGAGCCCAGAGCCAGGGTGAATTCACCGATCAAATCCTGATTAAAGTCTACACCGTACAAGACCAGGTCATATTTCTTGCTATTCCGCTCAGGATCGGACAGATTGTCGAACAATAACTGAGCGAAATTCTGCATAGTCGGATAATTTTCACCGCCCTTTTTGAATGAATCCACAATCCGACGCAGTACATAGGGAATGTCTTGTATATCTCGGTGAATAGCTTCTGCAGCAAGATCATTGCGAGTCGCCCGATCAATTTTTGGATTATTATTGACCGGGAACCAGAGTGTCCCAGTTTGGCCGCGCTGACTGCATAAAGAAGCCGAAGCCGGTAAGGCCGGTAGCGAAAGATCCTCATCCTGCTCCACCCGATCATAGATCAGGATGGCATCAGCGCCCTGTTGGTCTTCAAACTCGACAGTCGCATACTGCCCGTCTTCCAAATTAATCTGCACGGTTTCATCACTCTCATCACCATAGTGCAGGGAAGAGGTAACTCCCTGAGGTTCGGCACTGCCGAATATTTCTCCTTTACTGAGATTATGACCAATAGAAAAAGCCTGGGTTAGAGAAAAGACCCCCATCCGCGGCTCGCTTGTAGAGCAAACCATCAAGGCAAATTCACCAACCAAATTAGCAGATGCCTGACGCATCACCCAGGTCAGATCCTGGCGATAAAATGCCTGTTCGAAGGCATCCAGAAAAATTTCCAGATGTGAAGCCGAAATACTCTCTTGGCACACTGATTTTAACTGTTGACGAATTGCGCTTTTAACCGTATCAGTCAATTGATCGATGCTCTGCGCATTGTCCGCCAATAATTCACTACGTTGATAATGATGACTGTTCAGAATAACCAGATCTATACTCTCTGCCCATTCATGTAATTGTTCCAGATCAAAATTCCCCTGCACCAGATCCTGGTTAAAATCTAGCGCCCGGGTAATATAAGCATAACGAAGAGCTTTATAAGCCAGTCCCCGGGTGAGTAAAAAATCAACCCATTCGGCAATACTGCGGGAATCTGAGTCTCCTTTGGAGCTGGATTTTGGCATGACACTTTGAAAAATTGTGCGCGCCTCCGACTGACTAAAAGCATGATGAACTATTTGGCCATCGACGGTAATATCCAGATGGACAGCATCCATATCACCATTATGTGCGATCAGGTTAAACACTTCACCGGCCTGACTGATTAGTTCTCCCTTTTCAATACGATGAAACATCATATTATTATAGTGTTCATACCAATGTGGCTGAGCATTATCCCAATGAGTTGCCCCCCCTGTCGCGTAACGCAAATGCAACATAGTGGCTTCGAATCTGCCGGCTTTATCGAAACCTTCGCGTTTGGCCTTGTGCAGCAAATCGACCAAACGACTGCATAATACCTTGACGATATCTTCCCGCTTACCTTTAACCACTTTATCGAAGACTATAGACAGCGCATCCAGTTTTTTAACCAAAATGGCGAAACCAGCTGACTGTCCACCCCGGGTTGAAGCCTCTGTGGATAAAATTTTGATCAAATCTCTAAGCCGGTCAGACACCAGAGGAGCACTGGCATTTTCTTCCACAGCTAATTTATAACGGATGGCAAAAGCTGGACCACAGGCCCAGGCAGGGGTATGGCCGCGTATAAATGCTAAGAGGTCAGACAATGAACACAAAGCCAAAATCGAGCTAAAGACAAAGATAATTATGCATAACTGAATAATAAAATATACCCAGCCTGTTTCTAAGGAAGTAGTAAATAATTGTTCAATCCACAGTACCAAAAGTATCGACAACAGGTTCATTGCACTGCCTGATATCGCTACCAGACGAATCTGTATTGCAGATTTCAGGGGATTATCGATCCGCGCTTTATCGACGGTTCTACCCTGTAGCAAATAAAGCCATAGATTATTAAAACCGATACCTTCAGTTATCGTTTTTTCATTAACATAGCGAATTTTGCCAGTCAGCAATACCAGCATCAAGGCATGTCCGAATCCATGAATCAGTAAAGAAAGGCACTGACCGCTTCGTAACAATCTGATAATCATCTGTAAACTCAAGTTGATTAATAGCCGGATGCTGAATAAATTAGACCAATATTCAGTAAAAGAATGTTTTTTTACCCTCATAATCTCTTACCCCCTTTATAGTAATAATTATTCAGTCTTCCTCTCCGAAATCTCAGCGGAGTGACTGCGTAAGAGCTAGTCTCAAACTAGTTTCGATTCGAAACTTAAAATAGAATTTAGAATAATTTTACTATCGAGTCAATATTATTTTTAATATTTGCTTAGCTGTGCTAAATTGCACTACAGTGAATCAATTTTTTAGGACTAATTTTTAATCATTGATTTTTAATGACTTTTAGTTAATATAGAAACGCTGATTATGCACTAAAACAGTGCGATAATTTTAAACATGAATGCTTGTTTATAATGGCAACGTCTAACCATGATGAACAAGTCAGCAACTACTTTATGTTTTGAACAAAGTGAGGTAAAAAATGATAAGAATAATAATGCTTGCTACACTGCTGTTACCCACTCAGGTTTTTGCAGAAGAACTCGATTCTGCTGATACAGCCTGGATACTGACTTCCACCGGGCTGGTGCTATTCATGACCTTACCCGGACTGGCGCTGTTCTATGGTGGACTGGTACGCAGTAAAAATGTCTTGGCCGTGATCATGGCCTGTTTCTCCATCACCACTCTGATTTCTATTATCTGGGCCATGTTCGGTTATAGCCTAGTATTTGCTGATGGTGGGCCTGTTCAATCGATCATCGGTGGTACGGAAAAGTTTTTCTTACTCAATATCACCGAAGACTCACTGGTCGGCAGACTGCCTGAGTCTGTGTTCACCATGTATCATCTGACATTTGCGGTATTTGCCCCCGCTCTGATTATCGGTAGCCTGGTTGAACGTATTCGTTTTTTTCCACTTTTATTATTCTGTGCCCTGTGGGAATTTTTCGTTTATGTCCCTGTTTGTCACTGGATTTGGGGGAAAGGCTGGCTGGAAAGCCTAGGAGTCATGGATTTTGCCGGTGGTATCGTAGTACATACTTCAGCCGGTATCGCGGCTTTGGTTGGTGCGATTATTCTCGGCCCCAGACGGGGTTTCCCCAATCAATTGATATTGCCTCATAACCTGACTATGACAGCCATGGGTGCAGGAATTTTATGGGTAGGCTGGCACGGCTTCAGTGCAGGTAGTGCGTTGATGGCCAATGGTGCCGCAGGTATGGCCATGTTATCGACGCATTTATGTGCTTCGGCGGCATCCATTACCTGGGTGATACTGGACTGGATGCGTTTTGGCAAACCCAGTGTATTAGGAGCATTAACAGGTATGATTGCCGGTTTAGGCATGATTGCCGCAGGTGCCGGTTTTGTATCTCCATTCGGCGCGGTTTTGATCGGTATATTTTCAGGTATTGCCTGTTTTTATTCGATTTATTTCATCAAGCAGCGTTTCAAAATCGATGATGCGCTGGATGTGTTTCCGGTTCATGGTATCAGCGGTATACTGGGTTCCTTATCCACCGCTATCTTTGCCGATGAATCTTTCGGCGGCACAGGTATAATCAGTGAATCGGGCATGATTCATCAGTTTTTCATCCAATGCCTGGGGGTATTATCAGTATTAATCTGGAGTGCAATAGTCAGTTATCTGTTATTCAAACTAATCGATGCCTTTATAGGCTTGCGAGCGACTGAAGAAGCCGAAATTGAGGGACTTGATATCTCCCAGCATGACCAGCAAGGTTATAATTTATAAAGCCGAGCATAAATATTATGCTATTGGAACTGAAGAATCTAGACTGCTTGGCGGCACTTATTCGTCGCAGTCAGATTTTTCGGTTAAGGGTCTTTTTATTATCGGCGACTTTGTAATATTTACCCGTACAAACCACACTGATAGTCGTCGATGATATCCCATCTACAGCCTGTTTTTTATGCAAGTCAAAACTTTGACTGGTAAATCGCTTAATCTTAGCATTTCTACCTCTATCCATTATTTATTACCGCTATAGCAAACTATTTTTGCTTTTCTGTACCTGAATATTTTGTCGTCTCGACATATCATCTCAGAAACCATTTAACTTTTACTGCTCTATTTAATTTGTAAAGATCATAAACTCTTCAACTTATTATTGAAAAACTCAGAATATAAGCTAGAATAACTAACACCAACCATCATTCTTAAAAAACAGGCTATTTAGCTGTTTAGGAGGGCAAAATGACAACTTGGTATTCAAAAGAACTAGGCGCACCCATACATGCCATTCCACTTATTGAGTTAATAAATAAAGGGTTTTCCTATGCATTTGCTAACACGCCCGAAGTATTTGAAGTGGCTATTTTTTATAAATACAGTAATGAAACTCATAGTTTTACAGTTTTTTTCAGCCCTAAAACAAAGAAGCTAGCACTGGCTTTCGGAGCAAAAGCCTGTTCTAGACCAACTTTAAGCACTGCAGGTAATTTACTTTGTGGAGACCAATCAGCTATAAATTATTTTTTTCCTAGCCAGACCGAAGTCATCCTAAGAAAAGAATATTATGTAG
>SPJJ01037115.1_pt1 | contig 10733 bp, 7 predicted proteins | sample 3741741 | NCBI WGS metagenome assembly SPJJ01 (sample SAMN10925908, study PRJNA522277) | cold seep metagenome | isolation source: Elba SIP-enriched marine methane seep metagenome, extraction at timepoint T1 | place: Italy: coast of Elba, Mediterranean Sea | collected 2014-05 | reverse complement strand
GCCCGGAGCACGCCGCCTCGATCTGGGTGTGGATCGAGCTCGTCCGCAACGCGATGTTGCGCTCGTCGACGTGATTGTTTACCCAACGTGCATAGCCCTGGTGTGCCAGGTCCCGCGCCCAGGTGATCCATACCAGGTCGTTGAGGTCGCGCACTGGTGCCACTTTCCTGGCATAGCGCGCCGAGGCGAGCACCCGGGGGCGAATCGTGCCCAGGCTCGTCGCCACGAGATCACCGCTGTTGGGTCGGCTCACGCGCAACGCGATGTCCGCCTCCCGGCGCGTCAGGTCGGCGTAGCCGATGCTCGCGTCGACCTCGATGCGCAACCGCGGATAGCGCTTGTACAATCCGCCCAGTCGAGCACCGACGAAGTAGCTAGCCACCCCCGGGGGCGCCGTGATGCGCACGACCCCCTCCGGCTCAGTTTCGAATCCCTCGACCGCACGCGCGATGTCACCGGCCGCACGCTCCAAGGTCTCCGCGATCGGAAACAACTGCTCCGCGGCGATCGTCGGCCGCACCCCGTCGGGGCCCCGTTCGAACAACTCGACTCCCAGGGCATCCTCGAGGGCGTCCAGGCGACGCCCGGCAGTAGATGGGTTGACGCCGAGGCGATCTGCCGCGCCGCTCAGGGTGCCCTCGCGAATCAAAGCGAGCAGAAACCGCAAGTCATCCCAGCGATATTGAGCCGTTTCGGCGTTTTGCATTTGTGCAATTCTATGCCGCATTTTTCGACATAGCAATGCGTTTCCGCAGTACGCATACTGAGCCCATGACACAGACACACACAGTATTCGGCGCCGGCCAGGTCGGCAGCTTGCTCGCCCAGCACCTGTTGGCCCAGGGCCACCACGTGCGCATCGTGCGCCGAGGTCAAAGCGGTGACGACGCGCCCAACCTGACCTGGATGCGCGGCGACGCCAGCGATCCGAGCTTCGCCGACCAGGCATGCGCGGGCGCCGACGTCGTCTACAACTGTACCAACCCGTCGAGCTACGCCGGTTGGGACGGGGTTCTCCAGCCCCTGTTCACCGCCATCCGCGACGCGGCGGGCCGCGCCGACGCCCGTCTGGTCGTACTGGGCAACCTCTACATGTACGGCCGCCCACCTGTGTCACCGTTCAATGAAGACACGCCGATGAACCCGTGCAGCCGCAAAGGTGAGCTGCGCGCGCAACTTGCCGCGGAGCTCTTCGACGCCCACCGCCGCGGCGACGTCCGGGCTACGGTCGGTCGCGCATCGGATTACATCAGCCCCACCGGCGATCGCGCGGTGATCTTCAATAAGCGATTCTTCGATCGCCTGCCGGCGGGCAAGCCGGTCGAGGTCTTCGGCGATCCCACGCTCCCCCGCGCGTATAGCTACGTGGGAGATGTCGCCCGCCACCTGGCCATTCTCGGCGCCGATGCGCGCTCGGAGGGCAAGGTATGGCATCTGCCGGTCACCAACACCGGCTCGACGATCGAGCTCATCGAGCAATTCGCCGCAGCAGCAGGCGTACGCGCTCGCACCCGTCGCATCCCGCGTTGGCTCCTGCGCACCGTCGGTGTGTTCGTCAAGGACATCGGCGCGGCAGTCGAGATGATGTACCAATGGGAGACGCCGTACGTGCCCGACGATTCGCGGTTCCGCCAGATTTTCGGCGAGTCTGCCACCCCCATCGACGCCCTGGCGCAACAACTGCTGTCACCCGCCGCCGCACAAGGGGCTTTGGCCCGAGCCGGGCTGCAGTAAATTCCACCAGGTGGTAGCATTCGGTTCGAGTGTTTCCTCGAGAAGCACAGAACTACCTCGCCGGTCTCGCACAGTTGCATCACGCAAACTCGGCCGAGGAGCTACAGATGCTGTGGCGTCAGGGGATGGCGACACTCGCCGGACTTGCGTCCGAACAACGGCCGGTACCACTCGAAGGCCTGAGCCCCCACGCCCTGCTCGCCAGCGCGCGCACCGCCATCGCCCAGGGCCTACTGGACGAGCTGGATTGGTTGTCCCAGGACGCCGCCTCTGTGGCCTTGTTCGAGCTGGCGTCGGCGCTGCCCCGAGGTTCGGAAAAGCGGGAAATCGGCCGCCGGGTGCTGACCTCGCTGCACCAGGGCCCGGCTGGAACCTTCGTCGCCATCGCCACCGCCCTCGCCCTCGGCTCGCCGCGTGGCGTCAGCGGAGATCAGATCAGGGCCCGTGTCGCTCTGGCCCTTCAGTTACCCGCGGGCATGGGCACCCGCGCCGACGCCCTCGCGCTTGCGCTGATCTCACGCCGCGAGTTGGAGCGCGAATGGGTTCGCCTGCCGGCTACCGGTTCGCTGCCGTCTCGACGCCTGGCCGCCAGGCTGATCGAGCGCGCTGCCCGCGAAGCGTCCCGGCGTGCGGCCGAGGGCGACGCCACAGGCATTGCCGTGTTCGAAAGCGACTCGGTCCGTACGGCTTGGAAGTGGTTGCTCGCGGATCGCGAGTCGCTGGTGTGGCGACACATCGCCGCCGCCCGGGGTGTGCTGTCGTTTGCCATCCCGTCGATGTGGGCCGAGATCGAACACGACCTCTCTCTGGCGCTCACCCCCACCGAGTGGCGGCGTGCGGCAGCATCCCTTGCCGCGTCCCTGGCCGTCGCGCCCATCACGTCGCTGGAGCGCGCTCGCGACGTGCTCGAAGGACCGATTCTGCAGCGCGACCCCGGAGTCGCTGGCGCGATGATCTTCGGTCTGCCGTTCGCGGCCGAGACCGAGCTCGAAGCCGCCGAGGAGCTGCTCGAGATCATCGTCAGTGTGGGTGACATCTCCGCCGCCGAGCTGCTCGCCGCGTTGCGCCGGGAACGCACCGATACCGACATCGGCGGCGATGCCGCGGACCTCGCACGTCAGGCGCTCGTCCAGGCCGAGACCACCGACGACGACGGCATCATCGCGTTGCGCCAGGCGATCCTCGACGAGCTCAAGCCCGCGAGCATGCGCACCACCGAGAGCTTGCGCGACCGGTTGTTCATCGCGCTCGACGCATTCTCCAAGTCGGGCGCTCAGGGAGTGGCCGACGAGCTCGGCAGTGTGCTCGCGGCGGCGCGCAAACGCATAGCCGAGCTCGAAGACGCCAGTGGCGACAGCCCCGGGTCCAGGCGCGCCGCATTCCGCGCGCTGCGTGAGCTCAGCGGTAGCTTGCTGGAGACCGCGACTCTCAAAGACCTGTGGCGTGTGTGTAACCCGTCCGGTACCCGGTCTACCGAGGGCATGGCCAACATCTTCAACCGGCTCACCGATTGGCTACTGGAGCAAGAATCCCAGCCCATCGTCAAGAACGGCGCGCTTCATCCCACCCTGCGACTACACAGGATGCGCGCCTTGCTCCACCTGGTCGACGCGGATCTTCCCGCGGACGTGGAAACCAACTTCGGTCGACGCGATCGCCGCCTGGGTGCCCTGCGTGTATTGCTCCAGCGAGTGCGCGACGACGCGCCGTCGCCGTTGCGACGTATCACCTGCGCCGCCCTCGCCCGTACCTGCGACGCTCTGGTGCGGGACGAGATCTGCGAGTTGTCGGACATCGTGCTCGCGGTCGCGACGTTCGTCCAGGACGAGTTCGATCTGGATGTGCTCGCTCAGGCCAGCATGTCGCCGGAGTTGGCCGCGTCCCTACGCGCCTACACGATCGCGTTTCGCGCGGCCGAGGACGGCGATGAGGACTATGCCGCCACCCTGATCCAGCTGGCCAACAGTCTGCCCATAGCGCGCTCCGCCCGGGTCGAAGCTTTGCGCGGCGGCCTGTTGCGGGTGGCGCATGCGCTGGCGGGCATCCTCGCCGCCAGATCCCACGAGGACCTGTTTGCCGGGGTTGGCCGTCGAACCCTCGAGCGCCTCGAGGACAGCGTGCTGTGGCTCGCGCAACTCGTGTCCGCGGTCGGACGGCGCCTCGACCTGGAAATCAGCGACGATGACCCAGAAGCCGGCATCGCAATCCGCGGTGTCGACACGGCGGTCGACCGCGAACTCAAGGGAGAGGCGGGCACGATCGAAATCGCCGTCGCCGACGCCATGGAGATCATCGGCCACGAACTACCGCACGGCATCTCGGGATTGATCGGCCAAGCCTTGCAGCGCGTTGCCGAGCTACCCCACGAGCCCCCCGAGGGCGAAGAGCCCACGGTCTCCACCCTGCAATCGGCGCGCAACCGGCTGATCGCGCCGTGGCTGCCGCCGAGCCGAACCATCGGTGGCTTTTATGTAATGGGGCCCCTGGGTTCCGGGGGTGGCGGCTCGGTGTTCATGGCGTGCCGAGCCGAAGAGCGTCACGCAGATGCCCCCGGGCGCTTCGCCCTGAAGGTACCGGAGTACAGCGGTTCAGCGGCGCGCGCCCTATCCGAAGACGAGTTCCTTCGCATGTTCCGGGAAGAAGCCGGCGCGCTGTTGTCGCTACCGCAGCACACCAACCTCGCCAGCTTCGTCACCTTCGACGCGGGCGCCAAGCCGAAACCGATCCTGGTCATGGAGCTGGTCGAAGGCCCCTCGGTCGATCGTCTGATCGATCGCGAAGAGCTGACCGTCGCCGACGTACTGGCACTGCTCGACGGCGTGGCCCAGGGCTTGTTGGCGATGCACGCTTCAGGCGTCGCCCACCTGGACGTGAAACCGTCCAACGTGATCATGCGCAACCCGAATCTGACCAGCCGTGTGCCGGTTACGCTGACCGGCTCGAGCCGGCCGGATCCGGTACTCGTGGACTTCGGTCTGGCTGGTCGACACATGCGACCGAGCTGCGCCACCGTGTACTACGGCGCGCCAGAGATCTGGTCGGAGCAGACTGGACTGCATGAACAACCTCCGATGCCGGCCGACGTGTACGCGTTCTCGTGCATGATCTACGAGCTGCTCACCGGCGATCTTCTGTTCTACGGCGAAACGCCCATCGCCATCGTGACCAGCCACGTGTCGCACGACGGCGACCCCGCCGACCTGTTCGAGCTAGCCGAAGCGGATCCCGCCCTGGAGCCCCTGGTAAATCTATTGCGCCGAGGCTTGCGCAGAGATCCTCCAGCACGCACGACGATCAAGGAATTGCAGAACGGCTTGATCGAGCTCACACCGCTGCTCAAGAGCTACTCGTGGCCCTTGGGCGCGCACGACGACTAACGGGCGCAGGTTTTGTGTCGCCACCAGTTCGGCGCGCAGCGTCTGCGGGCCGGGTACATGACTGGTTCGACCTTTCCGGTGGTTAGGGCTGGCATGTTTCCTGCCATGTAGCAGTGCATGACCTAACTGGAGGTGCACTCATGAAAACCGCGATGACGATGATGATGGCAGTGTTGCTGGTAGGTGTCTTCGCTTGCAGCGATGCTCGGGACCCGACTGGCGCCGAAACACAGAGTGCCCAAGTCGGTGAGTGTGTCGCGGATATTCATGTGGCATGCGGCGAGCACATGATGGAGGTGTTCTTGTCCGCAGATGACATGGACCGGGTAGCCGTCCTCGAGGCGGAGCACTACGAGGATGTGAAGTCGACGCTCAACGACTTCTACGCGTATCTGCATCAGGTCCACCAGTGCGTGGACAGCGATGGCCAAACCCCGGACACCGGTGATCTGTACATGGCTGGCATCGACGCCTGGCGAACCACGTTGATTCACAAGTGGGTGATGCTCGATATCAGCGACCTGGACGCAGCGCACGCCGAAGAACGTAGCTACCAACTAGACATGGAGCAGGTGATGCAGAACCTGCGCGATTCACATGATGCGCTCGATCTGATCGCTGCAGATCTCGATTGCCCGGATCCAGCGACGGTTCCGTACATGCCGCAGCCGGCCCCATGGGCCTACCCAGTAGGGCCTGCGTCTGAATGACTAGGCAAACGACGGCGGGCGGGGGTCACTCCCCGCCCGTCGTTCGAGCGTTTTACTGACAGGCGGGAATGTCGTCGCCGGCGCAGGCATTCTGCGGCATAGGGGCGCCGGTGAATTGACAGGTCTTACAGGTCTCGGCCGCATCGCTGCAGTCCGCAGTGATGTGGCAAAGCTCGGCTTCGTCGCCTGCCGAGCTGGTGCTACACGTGTCGCGACAGAACGAGCCGATGTCGCCGCCCAGCATGAACACCGCGCAACACGCTTGGCCGCCGCCACAGTCCTCGGGTCCATCGCAGTGTTGTGGCGCGGTAAACCCGTCGCTGCAATCGGACTCAGCCGTGCACTGAGAACCGCTGATCGAGATGCAGCAGATGTCCCCGGCGTTGAGGTTGCAGCTGGTGCCGCCGCAATTGACCTCGCCCGCCACACCACCGGTGACGGAAGCGTCGGGCGGAGGCGTAGTGCTCGCGTCCGGCGTTGGCACATTGGCCGCGTCGGCGGTGCCCATCGGGGTGCTGCTGTCAACGCTGCCCTGGGCGGCGCCGTCAGCTTGGCTCATAGGATTATCGTTCCCGCCCCCCTCGCTGCTACATGCAACGAGGAACGCGAGCGCGAGCGCGCTTGCATACTTCATGGCTACTCCTGGCTAGTCGTGCTTGTACATGTCGACGTTGCTGCCGAAGCAACCAGTCACGTCGTCTTCCAGTCCGGTGTCGTCGCCCCGCATCACGTAGCCGAGCTGCGCCGTGGTGAAGTGATTGACGACCTTCCAACCGGGCTCGACGGCGAGGCTGGCTTCGTCACAGCCATCGTTGCCGAGCACGAGAAGGATCTGGGGTACCTCGATTCCGTAGTCGAGAGCGATCTGCAACACGCCACCGCGATCCGCGCCGATCGCGCAGATGTCAGTGAAGCCGAGGTGCCCCATGTTCGCGATGGATAGAAACTTCTTGTCCGCCGCCTGGCGATCGAACGCGCTTTCGATCTGCGCTACCGCGGCCACGCCGTCGGTGGCACCAGCCATCATGAACGAAGGAATCGCCGGGCCGCCGCCCGTTCCGAAGCCGCCGGAGGCGAACGTCATCCACGTCGTGATGCCGGGATCGTTGGCGATCTCGAGCACCGCGCCACCGCCAGCGGAATGGCCGGTCGCGGCCACCCGCGTCGAGTCGACCCGGCCTTCGAGCAGTGAGCCTGCGCGGGTGTGCTCGGCCTTGAGCAGATCCAGTGCACCTCGCATGGCGGCAGGTGCATCGTCGCCAGACGGCACGCCGGTCTCGACGAGAATCGCCAGGCCGCGTTCCGGGTGCTCCGGCGCGGCCACGATGTAGCCCCAACTCGCCAGGTGAGTCATCAGAAACGACGACTGCATGCGGTAGCCGCCCATGCCGTGGCTGAACAGCACCACCGGAAACTCTCCGCTAGCCGCCGTAGCGTCGCGGAACGCATTCATCTCCATCTTCGGAGAGTCGTCGGCGGGAATCTTATCGCGCTCACCGAGGGGCAACCACTCGCGCATGTCGTACTGCGCTTTGCCCATGCCAGCGGTATCGGCGACGACGACCGGGTACCAAACCTCGACCGGCGTGCCGTTGAAATCGAGGGTCGTGACACCGGCCGCATACGGCCCGGGCTCTTCATAGCCCGCGCAGGCGGCAGGGTCGGGATTGAGATCCGGCGGCTGAGTCATGTCGGTGGGACCGTCTTCGGTCGCGCACCCTACGAGAAGTATCAAGGCCGCGAGGCCAGCGAGGTATCGGTTCATGACTGCAGCTCCCCTGCTCAACAGAGCAAACATCCGACACGACAAAAAAACCTGCCGAGGTGACCATCGCTGCTGGGGTGTTCGGGATGATGGTCACCTCGACGGGTAAAAAAAATGCGGTCGGTTGCCTCCACTCGAGGCATCCATACCGCACTTTCTTTGAAGCTGGAAGTACTACTTCCTACTTTATTCTATCTATTCGGAATCGTTTGGAGGCGTCAGCCCCTGGAGCTCTACAAGGATGAGTTTCGAGCGCATAGCCACCAACATTCGCTCGGCCAGATGGGTCGCGTCCCGCGCGACTTCCTGCATCGGCGCATCTGGAAGCTTCGCTCCCTCGATGACGCGGCGGCGGAACAGCTCGATCTCCATCCGCACCAGTCCCTGCATCGCGGCGATGTACGGCTCGAGGATCTCCATGGGAAACAGGTCCCCCATGCCCTTCACCCGGGTCGTGTGAATCACCTCGATCAGCTCGAGGTCGGCGCCTTCGTAGCCCGGCTCGCCCGATGCCAGCTTGATGGGCTGACTCAACCCGAGTGTCTGGAGCTGCTCGAGCTCTGTTTCCGAGATCTGGCAGTTCTCGAGAACATCGGCCCGGCTGCGTCGAACGCTTTCGTCCGCCGTGGTGCGATGGGCTCGGGAGTCTTGCTGACCGGCTTTGACCGCGGGCGCGATGGAGCCGAGGCGTTGCTTGGTCTCCAGGTCGATATCCTCGCGGACTTTCGAGCTGGGCGCGGGCTCCAACAGGTCGCCGATCAGCTTCAGCGGCAGGAAATGGGTCTGTTGCAACGCCTTGATCTGGCGAACCCGGTCCGCCAGCCTGGGGTCGTAATAGGCCATATTCCTGCTGGTTCGCCTGGCAGGCTCGGGCAGCAATCCCTCGCGGATATAGTGCTTGATGGTCGGGGTCGGGACGCCACTCAAGCGCGCAAGCTCGGAGATCTTTACCAACTTCGGAGGGGACACGGGGTCCATAACTACCACCAACGGACCAGGCACACCAGTAAGACGCTTCGCGCAGACTTGGCGGAGATCAAGCGCAGACTTGTCGACCCTGCGAAAGATTTGCAGAGAAATGGCGGCTAGCGGCGCAGTTTCAGCAGTTTCCGGGTTGGCCCAGTCGTTGAAAGGGAACAGGTCAAACAGCTGAGGAAATGATCATGAGCAATGCCAAGGACGCCATGCAAGTTCTCGTCGCCTACGACTTCTCCATCGTCGCGGACGGCACGATTGATCGGGCCATCAATGTCGCGCTGCGCGCGCCTCAACACCTGATCCACTTTCTCTGTGTCCTCGATCCCAAAAAGGGTGTCGGGCTGCACCCGGACCGCAAAGTCGACTACACATATGCAGAAGAGATCCAGGAGGAGCTCAAGGCCGCGGTGGAACGCCGACTCAACGAGATGTCTCCCGGCTCCGAAGTGCACTTCTTCGTGCATACGCGCATCGGCAACCCGGCCTCGGAGATCCTCGAGGCGGCCGAGCTGTTGGGCGTCGATCTGATCTTCATTGGCAGCCACGGTCGCACTGGCCTCAAGCGACTGATGCTCGGCTCCGTGTCCGAGAAGGTCGTGCGCGAAGCGGGCTGCCCGGTGATGGTGGTACGCGACAAGACCTACGAGAACGTGGTCCTCGAAGAAGTCGTCCACGTCGATCCAGGCCAACGGGACCAGGGCACGTACATCCCTCCCCATCGCTACTCGTATCGCGGCAACGCGCTCAAGCGCCAGAAGTCCGACTTCGGCACCCTCATCTAGAAAAACTCGACGCGCCGATTCAAAACCACCGAGTCGGCGCGTCCGTAATTCAGCGGGCCGAATGGATACGGTTACCGTAACTATAACGGACCTAAGGTAGCGAACTGGGGCGACCCAGCTAGTGAGCTCGACGGGACTCTCGCAGTCGCCGGAGTGTGTCCACTGCCGATTCGTCGGTAAGGACGTCTCCGTATCCAACACCTTGCCCGCAGTTTCGGCGCCGATGGCGAACGCTTCACAGTTCCCTGCCCTGGGTATCGGATACCCACGAAGGGTTCTGAAAAACGCCCCCTCGGCGCCGAGAAACGACATGAATGGCGGCCCAGCCGACGGGTTTCCTCGACATCCTACCGTCCAATTCGGTAGCGTGGGAGGGTCGGTGAAAGGGCCAGTCAATCATGAGTAGTAGCAGCTCGGCGGGCGTCGACGCATACGTCCGCGATCTCAAGTCCATCTTCGAGGACACGAAAGACATCGTGTATCTCAAGGACTTGAACGGCACCTACCTCTATATGAACCCCGCCGGTAGCCGTACGATGGGCCGCGACGGCGTCGGGGCCAGCGATCTGGACCTGTTTGGCAGTGAGGTGGCGGCCGAGATTCTGGCGATCGATCATGAGATCGTCGCCAGTCTTCACCGTCATCGCACCTACGTCAGCGTGCGCAAAGTCGGAGCCCAGGAACGGGTGTTCTACACCAGCAAGTCGGCTCAGAAACGCGACGGCGTCTGGGTGATATCCGGGGTGACTCGCGACATCACCGCGCAAGAACGCATCATGCGTCACCCGTTCGACGTTCAGGCCACCAGCATCGCGCACAAGATCAACAACCCACTGTCCTACGCTATCGACGGCATTCAAGCCTTGCTCGGTCTGATCAATGACCTACAGCAGCTGCCGGACGAGACACGCAGGCAGCTGTTGGCACACGCCGAGACGACGGCCCACGGGCTCAACCGAATTCGCGACGTGGTCATCGACAACCTGATGCCGGAACAGCGGCGGTTGCCCACGCCACAACCCGCCCCCAGCACGAGCGCGCGCCTGAAGGTACTCATCGTCGATGATGAACACCGGATTGGACGCGCCCTGAAACGCTCCCTGGGCCGGCACCACGACGTGAGCAGTGTAGCCGGCGGCGCCCAGGCGATCGTGGCGCTCAAGTCGTTCCAGTTCGACGTCGTGGTTTCCGACGTGGTCATGCCCCATGTATCGGGGCGCGAGCTGTACGAGTGGATCGAGGCCAACCTCCCCGACATGGCGCGCCGGGTGATCTTCATGACCGGCGGTGCGGTCACCCGCGAGTTGAATGCGTTCATCAAGAAGAGTTCCCGCTCGGTGCTGCGCAAACCGTTCGACCCACAAGAGCTGCTCGCGGCCATCGCTCG
>SPJJ01061041.1_pt1 | contig 10749 bp, 9 predicted proteins | sample 3741741 | NCBI WGS metagenome assembly SPJJ01 (sample SAMN10925908, study PRJNA522277) | cold seep metagenome | isolation source: Elba SIP-enriched marine methane seep metagenome, extraction at timepoint T1 | place: Italy: coast of Elba, Mediterranean Sea | collected 2014-05 | reverse complement strand
GCCGCCAGGACTACGTCCAGTTCTGCGCCAGCTGCCACGGCTTCGACGGCGCCGGTTACGGCCGCTCGGCCCAGCACCTGCGGCCGCCGCCGCGCAGCTTCCACCAGAGCACCTTCAAGTTCACGAAGGTCGTCTCCGGCTACCTGCCCAGCGACGAAGCGCTCAAGACCCTGGTCAAGCGCGGCCTGGACGTGATCAAAGGCGCGGCCCGATTCACCGCACCCAATACTATCGAGGTCGACGGCAGGCAGCTCACGGCCAAGAAGTTCGTGGTCGCTACCGGCTCGCGGCCGCGGCCGCTGCCCATGCCCGGTAACGAGCATCTGATCACCAGCGAGCAGTTCCTCAACCTGGCGGAGCAACCGCGGTCGATCGTGTTCGTAGGCGGTGGGGTCATCGCCATGGAGTTCGCCCACGTCCTCGCGCGTGCGGGCAGCCGGGTGACCATTCTCGAGCTGATGGACCGACCCCTGGCCAATTTCGATCCCGATGCGGTCAACGCGCTGGTCGCCTACACCCGCGATCTCGGCGTGGATGTGGTGACCAATGCCAATACCACCGCGATCGAGAAACAGGGCGACGGCTATGTGGTCACGGCGTCGGTGGGCGACGACACCCGCAGCTATGAGGCCGCGGTGGTCATGAACGGCGCCGGTCGCATCGCCAATGTCGACCAGCTGGACCTGAGCGCCGCCAACATCGATCACGACCGCGGCCGCGTCGCCGTGGACGCCTACCTGCGCAGCGACAGCAACCCGGACGTGTTCTTCGCCGGTGACGCGGTGGCTGGCCGACCCCAGTTGTCACCGGTCGCCAGCTACGAGGGCCGTATCGTCGGCCATAATCTGCTCAACTGGGACGACCTCAAATCGCCGAGCTACGACGCGCTGCCGTCCGCCGTGTACACGATTCCGGCCCTGGCCCAGGTCGGCCTGAGTCAGGCGCGGGCCGAGGCCGAGGGCATCGAGATCGACGTCCTCACCAACGACATGACCTCGTGGCGCTCTGCCAAAACCTACGCCGAGCGGGTCGCGTACGCCAAAGTGCTGGTGGATCGCCGGGCCGACCGCATCGTCGGCGCCCACTTGCTAGGCCATGGCGCCGCCGAAACCGTGCACACCTTCGCCATGGCGATCGAGCATGGTATCCCGGCGAGCACCCTGAAGAGCGGGGTCTACGCCTACCCGACGTTTTCGTCGGATATCAAATACCTGGTCTAGCTCGGCAACCAGTCCGCGATGGCCTTGCCGATGGCGTCGGCGCTGTCTTCCTGGATGAAGTGGATGCCCGGCACGGTGACCTCGGTCTGGTTGGGCCAGGTGCGGCAGAACTCGCGCTGTTTGCCGCGCAGGATGGCTCCGGGGTCGGCGTTGATGAACAGCGTGGGCAGCGTGGACTCAGCCAGCCATGCGCCGTAGGCGGTGACGATGTCGTGCACGTCGGCGGGCTCGCCGTCGATGGGGATTTGCCGCGGCCAGGTCAGGGTGGGTCGGCGGCCCTCCCCCGGCTCGATGAACGGCCGGCGGTATTCGGTCATTTCTTCGTCGCTCAACGTGCGTTTGATCGCGCCGACCAGCACCTGCTCGACGAAGAAGTTCTGGTCGAGGCACATGGCCTCGCCCTTGTTGGAGCGGAACGCCTGAAACACGGGTACCACTGGAGGCGGCCAGTCCTCCCAGCTCACCGGTGCGACGATCGCTTCCATATAGGCGATGCCTTTGACCGCGTCTTGATGGCGAAATGCCCAATCGAAGCCGAGACCAGAGCCCCAGTCGTGGATCACCAACGTGACGTTGCTGGTCACGCCCACGGCTTCGAGCAGGCCGTCCAGGTAGCGCCGGTGGTCGACGAAGCGATAGCTGTCGGCGCCGCTGTCGGGGAGCTTTGCCGAGTCGCCCATGCCGATCAGGTCCGGCGCGATGCAGCGGCCGCGCTCGGCCAGGTGAGGAATGATGTTGCGCCACAGATAGGACGACGTGGGATTGCCGTGCAAGAACACGATGGGATCACCACTGCCGACTTCCACGTAGGCCATGTCGAGGCCGTGCACGTTGACGCGCTTTTTGTCCATTGTTCCCTCCAGGTGGCGAGGATAGTCCCAGATTTGCCGTGGTGGGCACACGCCCAATCGGGCGGGTTTGCACGGCACCGTCAACGAAAGTTGCCGGCACGCGCATTGCACCGGCTACCCGGTCGAACCAAGGGGGTTCAATGTCGCTTCGCTCGCTCGCTTTTCTCGCCGCCATCGCCGGCTGCCTCACGGCGCCGTCCATCGCAACCGCTGGCTCGGATGCCAAGGTGTTCCGCCCTGCCGTGCACACCAATCAACACGCGTTCTACGGCGTGTCAGTCGAGGATGAGCGCTGCACCCTTGCGGTCAAGCTGCACTACTTTGCACCCAAGGCGAAGTACCCGGCCGGCACGGTGTATCGATTTCGCGCCAAAGTGAGCTTCACCCGGGGTGGCAGCTTGTTCACGCGTACGTTCACCAATAATCGCCCGGGCAACCGAGTGCAGTACTACCCCCACAACACCACCCGGGCCGGCTGCTGGGCGCGCAACAACACGAAGATCAAGAGCATCCAGGTGGTGAGCTGCGGCGGCAGCAAGTGCAAGCTGCCGAAGCTGCGCTAGCGCCCCATTGACGTCGCTCCACCGGCTCCGGCTGCGCTAGGCTAGGTCCATGCCCCGGCGCGCCCTCAACTCACCGCTCGTATGGTGCCTGTTGTCGGCCGCGCTGTTCGGCGCATCGACCCCCGTGGCCAAGTCCCTGTTGGCCGAGCTCGGTCCGATCACCCTGGCGGGCGCTCTGTATCTGGGCGCGGCCCTGGGCGTGTTGCCGTTCTGCGCCAAGGGCGGTTCCCCCGAACGCCGAAAGCAGCCACGACACTGGTTGTATCTGGCTGGTGCCGTCGGCTTTGGCGGCATCGTCGGGCCCGTCTTGTTGTTGATCGGCCTCGACCGTACGCCGGCCGCCTCGGCAGCCCTGTGGCTCAACCTGGAGACCGTCGCCACCGCCGTGTTGGCCTGGGCGTTCTTCCGCGAGTACCTGGGCGTTCGCACCTGGTTGGCCGTGCTGTGCGTGGTCGCCGCGGGACTTCTGCTCGCCGCGCCGTTCGAGACCGGCACCCTGGTCGGCGCCGCGCTGATCGCGATGGCCTGCGTGTGCTGGGGCCTGGACAACAATTTCACCGCACTGATCGACGGCTACACGCCGGCCCAGTCCACGGCGGTCAAAGGCCTCGTCGCCGGAGGCGTCAATCTCGCCCTGGGGCTAGCTATCGAATCCGCGCCGACCCTGTCGAGTGTGGGCCTGGCGTTGGTCGTCGGCGCATTTGCGTACGGCATTTCGATCATGCTGTACATCTCGTCTGCGCATCAACTGGGGGCTACGCGCTCGCAACTAGTGTTCGCGTCGGCTCCACTGTGGGGCGTCGGCCTGGCCTGGCTGGCATTCGCCGAGTCGGTGGCGTGGAACCAGGTCGTCGCCCTCGTGCCCATGGTCATCGGCATCGCGCTGCTGGTCCGGGGCGAGCACGCCCACGATCACCGCCACGACGCGATCACCCACAGCCATAGTCACCGCCACGACGACGGGCACCACACCCACGTGCACCCGGGGTTGCCAGCGTGGCTGCGGCATACCCATGAACACGCCCACGAACCGGTCAGTCACAGCCACGCCCACGAGCCGGATCTGCACCACCGTCACGTTCACTGAGTGGTCCGAGATTGCGTGGCAGTCCCGCCATCATGGAATGAGTTTGCAGACCGCGCTGACGAAACCCGGATAGTTAGACTGGGCGCGGATCGTGCACACTGACGCTGGGCGAGCATGCGTCTTGGATGGGTGATAGCCGTTGTCGTCGGGTTGTCCGGGTGTGGCCGAGAATTCGAGGACCCGAGCCAGCCGCCGCCCAACCTGGGCGAGTTCGAGGATCCGTTCATCAAGCGCCTGCGCATGCGCACGTCTCAGTTCATCGAGATCGGCGAGGCCCGGGTACGCGACGACGGCGTGCTGTTCTTCTGCACCGCGGTGCGCGGCCTCAACATGGTGGACGCCAGCGTACCCGACGACATTCGGGTCGAGCCCACGGCGATCGTGAGCTCCCAGGGATCCGGCCTATACCCCAAGTGCCAGCACGTCGCGTTCGATGGCAACGACGTTTACATATCCAGTCGCGGCGACGAGACCCAGCCGCGACCGTTCATGACCATGTTCCAGGTGGACGGCACCAGCTGGGGCGAGATGGCCCATGTGGTCACCGACGACACCAGCTTCGAGGGCATCGACGCCCGCGACGGCCTGCTGTACGCGACCATGCACGAGCGCGGCCTCGGCGTGTTTCAGCGCAACGCGATCAGCCTGGACTTGATCGGTGAGACCAACATGCTGCAAAACGCCTGGGGTGTGCGCGTGTTCGCGGACCACGCCTTCGTGGCCGACGGCCTCGGTGGTCTGGCCGTCGTCGACATCACCGAAGCCACGGCCCCCGTCGTGGTTACCAGCATCGATGTCGGCGGTGCCGCCCAACATATCGAAGTCGACAAACAGCGCCAGCTCGCGTACCTGGCGGTCGGCCGGGCCGGTGTCGTCATCGTCGACATCGCCACCCCGAGTGAACCGGTGATCCTGGCGACCATCGACACCCCGGGAACCGCGCTACAGGCCTACCCCGATGGCGACCATGTCTACGTCGCCGACTGGAACGATGCGCGGGTCTATGATGTGAGTACGCCGGCAGCGCCGCGCCTGGTCGCCAAGGAACGCATCTTCTTTCAAAGCGGCTTCCCGCGGGTTTTGGGTATCGCCGCGCGCAACGGCTTCGGCTTCCTGGGCGAGTGGACCGGCATGTACGTCTACCAGCTGCGCCCGGAAATCACCGCGCCCGATATCTTCATCCACCGCCGTGATGCCCGGTTCGGTAGTGTGAGCGTGGGCGATACCGATGCGGTGGTGGTGTTGATCGAAAACCAGGGCAGTGCGCCGCTGGACATCTGGTCCCTGGACACCAACGATTCTCGGTTCAGCGTGTCGCCGACCCAGCTGCAGCTCGCCCCGGGTGAGACCCAGGCCGTGGAGGTAACGTTCACCGCGAACACCGACGAGCCCACGTTCGCCACGTTGACGCTGACCTCGGACGACCCGGACGAGTCGACCCGCACCGTGTCGCTGTCGGCCAATCGCGGTGGCTTCCGTGTCGGCGATCTTGCTCCCGAGATCGTCGTGGACCTGGACGATGGCGGCACCTGGCGATTGTCCGATCATCGCGGCAGCGTGGTGTTGGCCGCCTACTTCGCCACCTTTTGACCCGTGTGCGGTCTGGAGTTTTCAGACATCGAACCCGCGTTTTGGCAGGCTTATCGAGACGCTGGCCTCCAGGTAGTCGGCGTCAATCCCGGTGGCATCGTCGGTGGCGACACCCCCGAGATTATGCGGAATTTCCGTGAGCAGACCGGATCCACGTTCCCCATGGGCTGGGCCACCGGTACCTCGTATTTCGATCTGTTGCCCAGCGGCGGTGAGGGCCTGTCACCGTTTCCGCTCGACGTGGTCATCGACCAGGATGGGCGTATCGCTTATGTGAGTCGCGAGTACGAACCGGACGTGCTCGAATCGGTCATCGCCGGCCTGCTCAGCCAAAACTGAGCGCCACGCCTGGACACGGGCTGCGCTCTGCCCCGACGATCGGCGCTTGTCAGGGGGACACCGATGAGCGACACGCCGTTTTCCAAAGCCAGCTTCAAAGCCACCCACAATTCTTACAGCGGGCCGTTCAACGACTTCGACCGGGGCTCGATCCCCGAGCAGCTCGAGGCGGGCGTGCGCTTCATCGAGTTCGACATCAACTGGGTCGATTACGCCACGGTCGGCGACTATCAGCTCGGCCACGAAAAGCCCGGCCTCGAGGTCCACCATGGTGGTGGCAACCCCAGCGGGCTCAAGCTCGAGGACTGGCTCCGCATCATCGCAACCTGGTCGGACGCCAACCCGGGTCATGTTCCGGTGACCGTCGGCCTCGACCTCAAGAACAACCTGGCCAAGCTTCGGTCGTTGCCCGAGGGCAACCTGGCCGCGCTCAATCGCCACGTGCGCAACGCTTTGGGCGACAAGGTGTTCACCCCCCGGGACCTGGGCGAAGGCGACTGGCCCAGCGTAGACGAGCTCAAGGGCAAGATCATCGTGGTCATGTCCGGCGACACCAAGAGTCGGGTCGCGTATCTCAAGGATCACGGCGTCGACCCGGCGGTCGACATGAACAGCCGGGGCCAGGTCATCGAAGTCCACAAGAGCCAGCTCAACAACGGTCTGTGGTTTTGGACCGGTGCCTATCAGGACGATGACAGCGTGCTGTGGCATGGCCACGGCGAGGTCGAGACCGGCCTGGTGCCGGTGGTTGCTATCAACGACGACGGCTGGGTGGTCGTGCTCCATCAAGGCGCACGCCGTCACAACATCTACTACCAGGTCGGCAGGGTCCACGACGATGGCCGCCTCGATCTCGGCGGCGACTTCAAGCTGCACGGCGGCACCGACCCTAGCGTGCGCTTCGTGGACGACAAGACGATCAGCATGGTCTACAAGGCCGGCGGCGATAACTACGAGTGCATCGGCACCCTGGACACCAACGTGCCCACAGTGGCGTGGACGTCGCCCCAAAAGACGGACCAGCCACGCCACCCGGTAGACTCGGCGGAAACCGACGGTCGCAAGGTCAGCGTGAGCAGCGCCAACGACACCTTGTTGCGCTACTCGACCAACGGCAACGAGGGCAATCTGGGCTACGACCACGTGCTGTTCATCGAATACCAGCGCGGCAACGACGACATCCTCGCCAACACCTGGTTCTACGCGTGTAGCAAAAAGTACCTATCCTGGGGCCAGGAAAAATGCGCCGCCGGCAAGCTCGTACGCATCTGGGGTTTCGCCAAAGAGCACGCCATCATGCCCCGCGTCTCCTATGCCGCTACCGACACGCCCTACACCGAGTGGTACCAGTCGTACTGCAAGACCATCAACACTATCGAATAGCCCGCCTACTGCTTGAGTCGGCGCAGGACCATTTTGCTCAGGCCTTTGAGCGTGTCGAACACGCCATCACCGGTTTTGGCGGAGGCTTCCAAGTCGGGCACACCACGGGGGTTGAGCTGGCTGCGCATCTCTTCCACCGACATGACTTCGGGGAGGTCGCGCTTGTTGTACTGGATGATGAACGGCAGCGTGTTGATGTCGGCGCCCAGGTCCGTGAGGTTGGTCTCGAGGTTCTCGAGGCTCTCGATGTTGGCCTCGCAGCGGCTGTGCTGTGAGTCGGCGACGAACACGACGCCGTCGCAGCCGCGAAGTACCAGCTTGCGGCTGGCGTCGTAGAACACCTGGCCCGGTACCGTGTACAGGTGAAAGCGCACGTTGTAGCCGTTGATCTTGCCCAGGGTCAGAGGCATGAAGTCGAAGAACAGCGTGCGCTCGGTCTCCGTGGCCAGGTTGATCATCTTGCCGCGGGCATCGGGATTGGTCGTGTCGTGGATGTGCTGCAGGTTGGTCGTCTTTCCGCACAGGCCGGGCCCGTAGTAGACGATCTTGCAGTTGATCTCTTTCGACATGTGGTTGACGAAGCTCATTGCGCGCCCCCCATGTGCTCGACCAGCTCGGCGACGACGTCGCGGGCGATGGTCTCGACGGCACCCTTGTCGATGCCAAAGTGGTCGCCCATCTCGACCAACACATCGAGCTCTTTGGTCGCCATGACGCCGTTGGCGGTGGCGATCAACGCCGAGAATCGCAGCGCGGCCTCGCGGCCACCGTTGCCGTCGATGTTGGCTGCCGCACGGGCCAGGCGTTCGCGGCGACCGAGCATCTCGGTGCCCGAGTCCAGGTCGTCGAAGTGGGCCAGCAGCACCGTGCGATCCAGGGCTGCGCTGGTTGCGGTCTCGATCAACGCGGCTAGCGCGGCGCGCTCTTGTTCGGCGAACCCGTCGGCTGACGCCACCAGGTAAGCCAGTTCGAGCAGCGTATGGAAGTACACCGCGGCCTCGGTCAACTGATCGTCCGCGCTGTGCGGTGACTCTTTGGCCCCCGCCGTCAGTGCGTCCTGGTGTCCGGCGAGCAGTTTGTGAACTGCCGCGTGCAATGCCTCGCTGTCAGCGCCTGCGAGCTCAGCTCCGATTTGACCCATCGATCGTTCCCCCTCGTAGCAGAATCTGCCGCTTCTTGCCTCGTGTCAGCAATCCGACGTCCGTTCCCGACCACATCGTCAGTTACCGCACACCCAGGTGTCAACAACGTCGCCCAGATCACGCGCAGTTTCGTGGCTGACGGGTTTTGGACCGGCCATTGCTCCGCACCCGAGCACGCCACCGCCACCCCAACTCTCACGGAAAGGCACATCAATGAAACGCGCAATGTGGTTTCTCACCGCCTGCCTCGCGGCAACGGTGGCGATGCCGGCGGCCCATGCTGACAAGTATGCCGCCATGGACGAAGCCCCGGTCAAAGGAGGTGAGCTGCGGCTCAGCGTGGAAGTCCTCGACTCGTCCTCCGGTACCGAGCGGCGCATCGTGCGCTGCCCACTCAAGCATATGAACATCAGCATCGAGGTGGCTGGCTCGATGGCCGAATATAGCGTCGAGCAGGTGTTCACCAACCCGCTGAACCGACCCATAGAGGCCGTCTATGTGTTCCCGCTCGGCGACGAGGCCGCTGTCAACAGCTACGAGCTCGTCATCGGCAAGCGCGTGGTCAAAGGCAAGATCGATACCCGCAGCAACGCCCGCAAGACCTATCGGCAGGCCCGGCGCAGTGGCCATACTGCCGCCCTGCTGCAGCAGAACAAGGCCAACGTGTTCACCCAACGGGTTGCCAACATCCCCGCGGGCGAGACCATCAAGGTGCGGTTTCGTTACGTGGAGCTAATCGATCACAAAGACGGCTTCAATAAGTTGGTGTTCCCCATGGTGGTCGGCCCGCGTTACCTGCCCGCAACGCGCCGTGGTCGCAACCCGGTCGGGTCGAACAATGCCGGCGCGCCGATCGTGACCAGCCATACCTCGGTACCCTACAGCGCCACGTACAAGGGACCGTCGGTGTCGTTGACCGCTCGCCTCGACGCCAGCGTACCCATCGGCACCCCGACCAGTCCCAGCCACGCGATTGTGACCAAGGCCATCGACAAAACGGCCGTACAGGTCAGCCTCAACGGCTCCACCGGCGTCGCCAACCGCGACTTCATCCTGCGCTATCGCTCGGCGGGAGCCAAGACCATGGTCGGCGTGCTCGCCCATCGCAACGCCAAGACCGGCTACGTGGTGCTCAACGTCCAGCCAAAGCTCAAGTACCGCACCGGCGACATCGCTCCGCGTGAGGTGGTCATCCTCATCGACAAGTCCGGATCCATGTCCGGGGTGCCGATGAACACGGCGCGTAGCCTCGGCAAAGCCGTGGTCAATACGCTCACGGCGCGTGACACGTTCAATGTGATCACGTTTGCCAGCGGGACCGCTTCATTCAGTGGCGGCCCGGTCACCGCCGACGCCAATGGCAAGGCTCGGGGCCTGGCCTGGCTGGACAATATTCGGGCCGGCGGCGCCACGGAGATGGAGCGCGGCATCCTGCGCTCGTTGGCGCGCAAACCGGGTGCCGATCGGGTTCGCCTGGTCTATGTCATCACCGACGGTTTCATCGGCAACGACGACGTCATCTTGAACACGGCGCAAAAACGCCTGGGCCACAACCGCATATTCCCCGTCGGCGTCGGCTCGGCACCCAACCGCTACTTGCTGGATCGGCTGGGCGAGGACGGTCGTGGCTTCACCAGCTACATCCTGGATGCCGGCCAGGCGCCGAAAGTGTCGTCGGCCCTGGTGCGCCGGTCAGCGTTTCCCTACCTCACCGATGTTCGCGTCGATTGGGGCGGCCTCGCTGTACGGAACATGACCCCGGCCCGGTTGCCGGACGTCTACGCCGGAATGCCTCTGACCATCGCGGCTCAGTACGCCACGCCCGGCGAAGGCACGATCAAGGTGCACGCGAGCCAGGGCGGTCGCCGCGTGGTCATCCCGCTCAAAATCACCCTGCCCGCTCACCAGCGCAACCGTCCGGTCGCCTATTTGTGGGCGCGGCGGCGCATCAAGGAGTTGATGGCCAAAGACTACGGCACCATCGACCACAAGACCAAAGCGGCGGTGACCAGGCTCGGCCTCGGCTTTGGCCTGGTTACCGAGTTCACATCCTACGTGGCGGTGGACCGCAGCCGTCGGGTCAAAAACGGTGTGGTGGAAACCATCGTGCAGCCGGCCCCCACGCCCCATGGCGTCAACCACGCTAGCGCTGTCGGCGGTTCCAGTCCGCGCCGTGCGCGCACCGTGTACAACAGCGGCAGCAGCTATCGGCGCAGCTACAGCGGTGGCTCGAGCGGTGGCAGTTGGAGCAGCGGTGGCGGCAAGAGCTATCGCGGTGGCGGCGACACGGATCCGATCAGCGTGTTGCTCGCGTTGTTGTTGCTACCCATGGCCGTATTCGTGCGCAGGCGATGGGCCCGCTAGCACCTAGCCGAATCGATTTTCGGTGGACGCTCCTGTTTGCGGTCGCGGCGACTGTCGCGACGGCGATCTTCCTCCAAGGAGCGTCCACCGCAAATCACCTGGTGGCCAGCCGCGACGACGTCATGGCGGGCCAGTTGTGGCGCCTGTGGACCGGCCCATTGGTGCACGCCACATGGGGGCACCTGGTACGCGACCTGGCGATCCTCGTCG
>SPJJ01033502.1_pt1 | contig 10752 bp, 10 predicted proteins | sample 3741741 | NCBI WGS metagenome assembly SPJJ01 (sample SAMN10925908, study PRJNA522277) | cold seep metagenome | isolation source: Elba SIP-enriched marine methane seep metagenome, extraction at timepoint T1 | place: Italy: coast of Elba, Mediterranean Sea | collected 2014-05 | reverse complement strand
TGGGCGAGCCTGTGGATCGACCTCGACGCGACCGATCCGCCCCTCGGTCCCGACGTCGCGCGCCGCGCAGATCTGCCGAGCCACACCGTGTTTCACGCCAGCCGCGACGGTGCCTTCGAACAGGCTTGGGTGGTCTGGATCCAGCCTCAGGACGATCCGACTATTGCGGCCACCGTCGAGATCGACGGCGTCCTCGGGCTCGACCGGGCAGCCCTCGGAGCGCTCCCCATTCGGCGCATCACCGCCGCGCTTCGAGACGCGCACGCAGCGTGAGGCGCGTCGAGAAGGCGGCCGCTGTTCAATCAAGCGCGGTGTCACACCCGAACGCAGCGGGCACGGCTGTCGGACCGCTGCCCCGGCCGCCGTTGCCGAGCTGCCCTACAGCGTTGCCGCCCCAGCACAGGATCTCGGGCGTCTGCGTCACCGCACAGGTGTGCTCGCGGCCCATCGACATCGCCGTCACGGTTTCGATATCGACCAACTGCGGGAGCGGCCCGCCCGGGACGTCGACCCCGAGCTGACCGGAGGCGTTGGTGCCCCAGCAATAGAGCTCTGCGTCGGACCAGGCACAGGAGTGATCGTCGCCAACGGCGAGCCCCTGCATCGGAGGAAGCCCCGACACGATGTGGGCCGCGTAGGGGATCGCGAGCCGCGACACGTCGCCGGTCTGCCCGAGGTTCGACCGCCCCCAGCACCAGACGGACCCATCGTCCGCAGAGAGCCCGCACGCGTGGAAGTCACCAACCGCCAGCGAGATGAGCGGAGGCAAGCCAGGGACCGCGCCCGGGGCCCCGATGCTGCCCCCATCGGTCCCGAGCTCTCCGTTGGAGTTCGATCCCCAGCACCACACCTCTCCGTCGGTGGAGCGCGCGCAGGAGAAGAGTGCACCGGCCGCGACCTCCTCGATGTTGGGCAGCGGGGGCTCGATCGAGGTTGGCACTCCGTAGGATTCGTCTCCGCCCGCGAGGCATTGGCCGCGATCGTTCCGGCCCCAGCAGTACAGCTCTCCATCCTCCGTCACGGCGAGCGTGTGCCAGCCCCCGGCCGCCAGCGCCGAGACGTTGCCGACCCCGACTTGGGCCGGCGACAGCGTGTCGAACGATCCACCGACACCGACCTGTCCGTATTCGTTGCCGCCCCAGCACGACAGGCCGTCGGCACTCGAGCCGCAGGCGTGGAACGCCCCAAGGCGGAGCAGCCCGGCCTCGAGATCGACCCGGACCGGGAGCGTCGCGCCACCGGGGTTGGGCTCGGGCCCATCGCCCAGCTGACCGACCGCGTCCGTCCCCCAACAGCCGAGCGTCCCGTCGGATCGCTGCCCGCAGGTGAAGTACTCGTTGGCCTGCACGTCGAGGGCACAGGGCGAGCAAACATCGTCATCGCAAACCTGTCCGAGGTCGCACACCCCGTTGCAACACGGCAGACCGAGGCCGCCACACGCCTGCGTCGTCTCGGATGCGCCCGTGCTGGTGGAGCCTTCGCCGGTCGAACCACCGCCGGTGGACGATCCGTCGCTGGTCGAGCTCGAGCCGGCAGCGTCGGCCCCAGTGGTGGAGCTGCCCGTGGCCGACCCGGTGCCTTCGTCCTCGGGCACGCACCGGTCTGCGAGCGCGCCCCCCAAACGCCCGTAGCGGCGGTTCGAGGGGCACGTCGCGTCCGGGAAGCTGCAGGCTCCCGTCGCCTCGCAAAACCCGTCCACGCCGTCTTGTACGCACTGCGAGTCCTCGGTGCACTGGAAGAGCGCGTCCGGGCTACAGGCGAGCGCGAGCACGGACGTCAGCAACGTCAACCCACCCGTAGCCGCCCCCCTGCGCCCCGTCATCCCAGGGATAGTCTACATCCGTCTCACTCGAAGGTGGTGTCGCAACCGAACAACGCCGGCGTGGCCGAGGGCCCACCGTTGTTGCCTCCGTTACCCAGTTGTCCGAACACGTTGTCGCCCCAGCACAAGACCTCGGGCGATTGCGTGACCGCGCAGGTGTGTCGACGACCGAGCGAAACCCCGACGACGGTCTCGATATCGACCACCTGCGGCTCAGGCGTGTCGGGCCCCGGAACACCGAGCTGGCCATCCCCGTTTGCACCCCAGCAGTACAGTGCTCCATCGGTCCAGGCGCAGGTGTGGTCGTCTCCGACCGCGATGTGATCGACCGGAGGCAAGCCGTTGACGGAGTGTGCGACATAGGGCGCATCGGCATCTTCGATCTCGCCGGTCTGGCCGAAGTTGGAGGCTCCCCAACACCAAACGGTCGAGTCCGAGGTTGCGATCGCGCAGGTGTGGAAGTCACCGGCGGCAATCGTGCTGACGCTCGGCAGGCCCGGCACGACCCCTGGCGGCGCAGCGTCGACCTCTTCGATGCCGAGTTCGCCCGAGGTGTTCCGCCCCCAACATTGGACCGAGCCATCACTCCCCCGGGCGCAAGAATGAAACGCGCCGGTGGTGATCTCCGCGACGCCGTCGACGGGACTGGGGATCGGCGTAGGCACCTCGATCGTCGTGGGCCCGCCCGCGACGCACTGACCGCTGTTGTTCCACCCCCAGCAGTACAGCTCGCCATCCTCCGTCCGGGCCATAGTGTGCCAACTGCCCGCGACGATCTGCGCAACGTCTGGAACCACGACTTCCACCGGTGACGGTTGCGACCCGAAGGTTCCCCCCACGCCGACCTGGCCGTAGCTGTTGCGTCCCCAACACGCCAAGCCTGACTCGGTGTTGCCGCAGGCATGGAACGCCCCGAGGCCGAGCAGGTCGGCGGCGGTGAGATCGACCAACACCGGCGTGGTCGCGCCGCCGGGGTTCGCCTCGGGCCCATCGCCGAGCTGCCCGTACTCGTCGGAGCCCCAGCACGCGAGCACGCCGTCGGAGCGACGACCGCACGTGAAATACTCGTTGACGTCGATCTGCAGCTCGCAGGAGACACACGCGTCGTCCTCGCAGAGCAAGCCCGCGTCACAGACACCCATGCAGCACGCCTCTCCGACGCTTCCGCAGTCCGGACCCGTCGTGTCCGCGCCCGCCGTCTACGACGACTCGGCGCCAGTGTCCGTGCTGGGCTCGAGACTGGTAGAAGACGGCGCGTCCGTGGTGGAGGAGCTGGCGCCGTCGGGACCGGACGTCGAGTCGGGGGCGGTCGTGCCGACGTCGGTGTCCTCGTCCGCTTGCACGCAGCGGTCTGCCAGGCCTCCGCTGCTCAAGGGGCCGTAGCGACGGCCGGACGCACAGGTGTCGTCCGGAAAGCTGCAGGCGCCGGTCGCTTCGCAGAACCCATCCACGCCATCCTGCACGCACTGCGAATCCTCCGCGCACTGAAACAGCAGCGAGTCCGAGCCGCACCCGAATGCGAGCGCCGACGTCAGCAACATCAACATGCCCGTAGCCGACCCGACCCGCATCTGGACCTAGTCTACATGAGTCGGCTGGTTGTGTTGCGAGCCACATGCATCGAATGCGGCATCGCTGAGCATCGGCTGGGCCGAACGCTGCATGGTGACGCGCACACCCGTTGCTACCGTGAGTGCATGGCTTTCTTCGATGACAATGTGCGATGCAGGTTCTTGGGGTGCGCGTGGGCAGCGTTGGCCATGAGCACCACCGCGTGCGACCTCCCACCAGATACCGGCCACGGCACGCTCGCGACGACCGTGACTCCCAGCGGGCCCACCACCGATGACCCGAGTGAGAGCGATGGCCCGGAGTCGAGCTCGACCGGGGGTTCGACCTCGGGCGCAGACACGGAGTCGACCCCCGGCGACGACACGGACTCGACAACTGGGTGCACCAACCCGGAGCACGGGTCGGAGGAGACCGGCGACCCGAGCGGTCCGACCGGCGACGGCCTGACCGAAGGGGGCGGGCCGACCGGCGACGGAATGACGGACGGCTCCGCCGCCCCCGATCAGCTGGATCCCGAGTAGATCAGGATGTCGCGCCCGGCTCCAACGCGAGTGGCTCACCGCCGGGAAGCTCCGGCCGGGCCTGGGCGAGATGTGCCCCGAACCGCCACATCACGAACAGATGGGCGATCGCTTGGGTGACCACGTAGACGTACCAGGGCAGGCGCGGCACGAACTCGTGAATCGCCGCCAGGATCTGCTGGCCGTTGGGCGCGAGCCGGAACTCGAGACGACCGCGGGGTGGCTGGGCGGCGAGCACCCCCCCCACCACCCGGAACAGCGCTCGATCGGGACTGCTCCGGTCGGGCGCAAACCGAAGCGAGAGCAGCGGACGACGCATGAATCGGAGCTTGATGCCCACCTCGTGCCCCACTCTTCGGGTCGAGAGCAGCGGACGCATGAAGCGGGGCAACCACCGGAGGTACTCGGCGGCAACCCATTGGGCATCGACGCCCGCCGGACGTGGGAGCCGCTGGACCGAGCGAACCGTGCTCTTCTCCCGAAACCGGCGGCGCGCCAGCCGTTGCAGGGCCCGACTCCCGAACGGCGCTCGCGGGGCGGGTTTGGCCGCATCCACGGCTTGGCGAGCTGCATCCCGCCACGGGATCCCGTCGAGGCCGAAGTGCTCCTGCAGCGCACGGTCGCGCGGCACCATGCGGTGCTCGAGGCTGTGAATGAGCGGCTGCACCAACGCGCGCGGGAAGCCGGTGATGAGCGATACCCAAAGGCGCGACAACCCCGGGCTGAACCACCGCACCGGGACGAGCACGCGCTTGCGACCGAGAAGGTCAGCCACGTCGGCGATCATCTTCAGGTAGGTGGTCGTCTCGGGACCGCCGACGTCCCAGACCCGCCCCTGGACTTCGGGGGTGTCGATGCAAGCGCCGAGCAACTCGATGAGGTCTTCCAACGCGATCGGATGGGTCTCGGTGCGCGTCCAGGCCGGGCAGAGCATCACCGGCAGCCGTGCGACCAAGCGCTTGAGGAGCTCGAACGATGAGCCATGTGGTCCGACGACGAGCCCGGCCCTTAGCGCCGTGACCGGCACGCCGTGGGCCGCCAACGCGTCCTCGACCTCTTTGCGGCTGGCCAAGTGCTCCGAGACACCGTCCGCCTGTTCGGGGAGCAGTCCGCCCACGTACACGATGTGTTTCACCCCCGCCTTCGCCGCGCCGCGAGCGAAGTTGTCGGCCAGGATGAGGTCGAGATCGGCGAAATTGGCTTGAGTCATCCGGGCGGACGGGCTCATCGAATGCACGAGATAGATCGCGACGTCGCAGCCCTCGAGCGCTTCTTCGACCAGGCGCAGGTTGTAGAGATCGCACCGCTGCCATCGTGCAGGCCCGCGGTCGGGCTCCGCCTCACGCTCGCCGCGACTGAGCCCGACGATCTCGTAACGGTCTCGGAACCGCCGCACGAACGCACTGCCGACGTATCCCGATGCGCCCGTCACCGCGACGACCGGGCGCGACGTCAGGTCGGCCATACCGCCTCGAATGCCGCCCGCACGTCGAGCGGAACGCCAAGGGTGGAGAGGTGTTCGTACAGCGCCCCGAGCATGACGCCCAGCCCGATGAAGCCCGGGTCGAGCGTGTTGCCGGCGTCACGACAGCGCACGAAGACCCTATGGAAGCTGTTCTTGAACGCCTCTTGGTCGAACGTGACGGCGCGCTGATCCCCTTCGCCGAACTGCTCGATGAACAAGTCGACGGCGGGCGTGAGGTCGAGACGCGCGGCGGCGTCGTGGAAGAGCGCATCGTCGCCGCGATAGAAGCCGCCATAGAGGTCTCGGATCCCGCCCAAGAATGCGGGGCTCCAGGTGGCGAACAACGGACGGGGCTTCCAGAGCAGACCCTTCGCGCTCCACCGAAAGTTCGAGTAGCGGAGATCGAGAGCGACCGTCTCGAGGTGCGCGAGCTGGGCGAAGTACAGCCGGAGCATCGCCTCGCCCCTCGCCTCCAGTCGTTCGCCTTCGGCGGGCGGCAGGGTCTCGACGATCTCGATCCCAACCGGCTCGCCACCGACGACCGACCGCAGGCGGTCGACCAGCCGCTCGAAGCCCTGGTCATCCCGACGACTGCCCAGCAACCGACGGCCCTCGCTCCACAGGGTGCGCGCGGGCAATACGTCGAAGAACGACGGGGACACGAAGTCCTTGAGTCGCCCCAGGTCGCCGACGGACAGCCCGAACATGACGACGGTCTACGCGGGGGCGCCAACCGCGGCAAGGAGACGCCCGCCTGCGGCCGTCTCGCGAGGCGCCACGGCGTCAACGTACGCGAGCGACAGCGCCAATCCGAGGTCCGCGAACGAGGGGATGAGCGCGTGAGGGAGAGTCCTCCTCCCTCACCTTCCGGCTCCCTTCGTGCTCCTGCAGTTCCCAAGGAGCTCGCGCTCCTCGAATTGGTAGTGGCGCTAGGGCGGAGATTGATCCCGATTTTTTCGATCTTTTTTTGGCCACACGCTGCGGACCCACCGCGCGAGCAGCGAAACGCCCGAGGGCGCCTCCTCGACCTCGCAGGATCGGAACGCGGCTTCGAGTGCGACCGGGTCGATGCCCTCGCGTAGCCCAATCGTGACCAGCTGGGAGCGCTTGTGCGCATCGCCCCAGTACTCGCCCAGCTCGACTTCGACGCGGCGCCCCACCACCTGGACGACGACTCGCCGGTTGGGCTCGCCCTGCACGAAGAGCAGCCCTTTGGCTCGGTAGACCCCGGTGGGCAGCGCGTCGAGGGCTGCGCGAACCCGATCGGGCTGCAGCGGCTTGTCGCTGGTGAAGCTCCACGTCGCGTAGACCGTGTCGTGGGACGTGTGCGCGTGCGCGTGCTCGTCGGCCTCGTGCACGTGCACGCCAGCCTCGTCGGGGAGGTGCTTGTCGGGATCGAACTGGCCCGTCCCCATCAGCAGGTCGAAGTCGACCGCGCCGCGAATCGAGCGGAGAATGCGAACGCCCGGAACGGTTTGGTGAACGCGGGCCTCGACCGTTTCGATTTGGGTCTCGTCGACGAGGTCGATCTTGTTGAGCACGACCAGGTCGGCCACCGCGAGCTGATGCAGCGCGAGCGGCTCGTCGCGAAACTCGAGGGTCATCATCTGCTCGGCGTCGACGACGACCACCACGGCGTCGATCTCGACGATGTCGTACAAGCGCGCCTCCTCGAAGCCCCGCAGGATGGCGGCCGGGTCCGAGACACCGCTGCACTCGATCACCACGTGCTCCGGCGCATCGTCGCGATGCAAGAGGCGGAACAGGGTGAGCAGTAGATCGTCGCGGATCGTGCAGCAAATGCAGCCGTTGGCGAGCGTGACCGTGTCGCCATCGGTGCTGGCGACCAGCTCGGCGTCGATGTTGATCTTGCCGAAGTCGTTGACGATCACCCCGACGCGCACCCCGTGCTCCGCCCGCACCAGGGCGTTGAGCAGGGTCGTCTTGCCCGCGCCGAGGAACCCCGCCAAGAGGGTGAGCTTCACCGTGGGGAGCTGCTCGACCGGCTCGACGTGAACGACCACGGCGAGGCATGTAGCGCGAGGTCTCACCTGCGTCCAGCAGCCGGCGTCAAAACTGGCGACGGCGAGCTGCCGCACGGCACCGGGCTGCGGAAAAACGCAGCGTTTCCACGACGCTGCAACTGGATCGGTTCTCGCAAGCGCTTGGAGCGGAATGCGATCATTGCTGCCGTACAGCCGCCCATCTGTGGACGAGGCAGACATCGAGGCCGTGGGCTGGGTGCTGCGTGGGAACTGGCTGACGCAGGGCCCGATGGTCCCGCGCTACGAACACGCCCTCGCCGAGCGAACCGGGGCGCAGGGTTGCGCGGCCGTGTCGAGCGGCACGGCGGCGCTGCATCTAGCCTACGCCGCCCTGGGTCTGGGGCCGGGCGACGAGATCATCACCACCCCGATCACCTTCTCGGCTACCGCAAACGCCGCGTGCCTCTTGGGGGCTACGCCGGTGTTCGCAGACGTGGAGCCCGACACCGGCAACCTCTGCGTAGCTTCGGTTGCCGAGCGCATCACGGAGCGCACCGTCGGCATCGCAGCCGTCCACTACGGTGGACTGCCGGTCGATCTCGAGCCGCTGTCGGCCTTGGCGCGCGACCGTGGACTGTGGCTTGTCGAGGACGCCTGTCACGCCCTGGGGGCGGAGTATCGGGGATCCACGATCGGCGACGCGCGACATAGCGACGCCGTCGTGCTGAGCACCCACGCCATCAAGAACATCACGACCGGTGAAGGAGGTGCGGTGCTTTCGAATCGGGCCGACGTACTCGACCAAACCCGCTTGCTTCGCAGCCACGGCATCGACAAAGACCAAGGGGACCCGGACTCACCGTGGTCGTACGACATGGTCGCCCTCGGCTGGAACTACCGGATCACCGACATTCAGAGTGCGCTCGGCCTGGCCCAGCTCGCGCGCCTCGACGCGTGGGTCGACCGAAGGGAGCAGCTGGCGGGGCTGTACGGCCTCGAGCTGACCCGACGCCTCGGCGATGCGGTGCGTCCCCAAGCGGGCCGCCAGGGGCGGCGCAATGCCCACCACCTGATGGCGACGCGCATCGACTTCGACGGTCTGGGCACCACCCGCGCGGACGTGATGCGAGGGCTTCGCGACCGCAGGATCGCGACCCAGGTTCACTACATCCCCGTGCACCAGCTTCGCTGGTATCGCGACCGGTTTGGCGAGCAGGAACGGCCTGGCGCGGAGCGATTCTACGCCCAACAGCTGAGTCTGCCGCTGTTCGCCGACATGACCGACGACGAGGTCCGACTCGTCGCTCAGGAGCTCGAGCGCCAGCTACTCGATGGAGACCGATGAGATGAGCGACGATAGGAACCTTCGCGAGTTGATGTCGACCCTGGACGGGAAGTCCGTGCTGGTCACCGGGGGCACCGGGTCGTTCGGCAAGGCGTTCGTCCAGGCGCTGCTTTCTGCCTCGAACGTCCGAAAGCTCATCGTCCTCTCGCGGGACGAGCAGAAGCACTATGCCCTCGCGCAGCAGTACGACGACGACCGCCTGCGCTGCTTCGTGGGCGACATCCGCGACCGCGATCGGCTGAAGACCGCGTTCCGGGGTGTCGACGTGATCGTTCACGCCGCCGCGATGAAGCACGTGCCGATCTGCGAATACAACCCGCTCGAAGCGATCCACACCAACATCACCGGGGCCAAGAACCTCATCGAGATGGCGATCGAGTGCGGCGTCGAGCGAGTCGTGGCTCTCTCCACCGACAAGGCCGTGGCGCCGGCCAACCTCTACGGCGCGACCAAGCTCTGCATGGAGCGGCTGCTCATCGCCGCCAATGCGTACTCGGGCGATCAGCCGACCCGATTCTCGGTGGTCCGGTACGGGAACGTGATGGGGAGTGCCGGGAGCGTGATCCCGCTGTTCGAGAAGCAGCGCGAGCGCGGCTGCCTGACGATCACGGACAAGCGCATGACGCGATTTTGGATCAGCATGGACGGGGCAATCCAGCTGGTGTTGCAGGCGCTGGGGATGATGCAGGGCGGCGAGGTGTTCGTCCCCAAGCTCCCCACGACCGACATCGAAACGCTCGCCGAAGCGATCGCCCCCGGCGTGCGGCGAGAGGAGATCGGGATTCGTCCCGGCGAGAAGCTGCACGAAACGCTGATCTCCCCCGAGGAGGCGGCCCGCACCCTCGACCTCGGAGACGTGCTGATGGTCCAGCCAGACTTCGGAGATCCAGGGCCAGCCACGGGGGCTCCGGTCAACGACGACTTCTACTACGCGAGCGACCGCGAAGACCTGCGGCTCACGCTCGACGCGACGCGGGACCTACTGGCGGCGATGGGTTGATGGCGAGCGGACCTCAGTTCGTATTCCGGTGCGATGCCGGACCTCGATCCGGCGCCGGCCATTTCATGCGGCAGCTGGCGGTCGCGCAGAGAGCCAACTGGTTCGGCCTGGCGACGCTGGTCGTGCCATCCGAAGGCGCCCCCCTCCTCGCGCAACTCGAGCCGCCCGTCCAGGGCCTCGTCGTCCCGCCACTGGCGGCGGAGGCCGAGGCCGAGTGGCTGCTCGAGCGATTCGGGACCCAGGCGATCTACTTCGTGGACAGCTACCGACTGCCGCCCCCCTTCTACGAGCGTCTGTTCACCGCCGCACGCGTGGTCGCATTCGAAGACGGCGAGCGGCAACCAACGGCGTCCATGGTCGTCAAACCTCGCCCCGCGGACGACGATCCTCCGCCGGGCGTGCTCGAGGGGTGTGACTACATCCCCGTCCGTTCCGCCTTCATGCGCCAGCACCGGGTGTCCTTCGGCAGCGGTACGCGACACCTCGTCATCTGCTTCGGTGCCTCCGATCCCACCGGCGGGGCGTCGACGATCCTGTCGCGGCTACTCGACATCCCGCCCCACGGTTGGCGGATCTCGGTGGTGCGTGGGCTTCTCCAGACCGTCGCGGACGTGTACGCCGTCGACGCACTTCGTGCCCGCGGCTGGCGGGTGGACGAGCTCTTCGCCCCCGACATGCCAGGCCTGCTCGCCAGCGCGGATGCAGCGGTGGTCGCGGCTGGCTCGATCCTGTGGGAGCTGGCGACGCTCGGCATCCCCACGCTCGCGTACACGGTCGTGGACAACCAAGACCGCAACGCCCGGTGGCTGGCCGAGGAGGGCTGCATCGCCGGCGGTGGGCGGCTCGGCCTGGACCCGCCGGCCGAACGCGCGGCGCTGACCCAACTCCTCTCCGACGAAGCGGGACGGGAGGCTCTTGGGCGCGCATTGGCCTCGACCGTCGACGGCTTGGGTGCGCAGCGCATTCTGGACGCCGCGCTCGAGCTCTCGCAACCGCTGCGGAGGGCCGGATGAGTCGATTTGCCGAGCGCGATCATTGCTAC
>SPJJ01033121.1_pt1 | contig 10752 bp, 9 predicted proteins | sample 3741741 | NCBI WGS metagenome assembly SPJJ01 (sample SAMN10925908, study PRJNA522277) | cold seep metagenome | isolation source: Elba SIP-enriched marine methane seep metagenome, extraction at timepoint T1 | place: Italy: coast of Elba, Mediterranean Sea | collected 2014-05 | reverse complement strand
CTGCTGGGGGCCAAGGGCGATCGCGACGGCGCCGACCGAGAGCGCGCGCTTCTGCTCAAGAGGTTTTCGAAGGGCGCCGCCTGGTACAAGGCGAACGCGAGCAACAAGGTGGTACTCGCGCGAGTGCGCGGGTTGATCAGCAACGTGTTGTACACGCTCGGGCGTAACCTGCATCGCAATGCACGTCTGCTGCCCAGCAAAGCCAAGCGCAAGCCCATATTCGCCGTGGCCGCCCAGCGCTTCGCCAAGTTCCTCGAGCTCAGCCCCAAAGATACGCGTGCGATTCACGCTGGTTACATGCTTGCCCAAGCCCTGGGCGGTTCGGGCAAGGACCTCGAAGCTGCACGCCGAATGATGTGGGTGCGGACCAAAGGCGGGCCCGACGGCGTGTACTTCGAAGAGACCACCAAGCAGATCGCTCGGTTGTACGGCGAAGCCCTGGAGCAGCGGATGAAGGCCAAGACGCTGGTCGTGCCCAAGAACCCGAGCAACAAGGCTCTGGTCGCGATGATCAAGGCGGGCGACAAGCCAATGCCCGTGCCGGCGCTGGTCACCGAGGTGCTGGGGGTGATGCTCAAGCTCAACGATTCGGTCATCGAGCCCGAGCGGCGAGCACACACGGTGCTGGAGCTCAGCTCCGTGTACTTGCGGTTCAAACAGATTGCGAAGGCGGAGCAGAGTCTCAAACAGTTGCTGCGCAAACACTGCCAGACACGCGCTGCCAAGAAGGCCAAGGATCTGCTGGACACGATCTACCTGGCCCGCGGGAATCGCATCGCCCAGACCGAGCTCAAGAGCGACTACAAACGTCAGCGTTGCGGCTCCGGGGCCAGTGTCGTCGCGCAGCGTCGCAAGGCTCTCGAGGCCGACTTCACCCGGGCTCGGGCTTTGCTCAACGCGGGAAAACACATCGCCGCGGCGGAACTGCTCAAGAAGGTGGTTCGCGCGACGCCGTACGGCAAGCCAATGCGCGCCGAAGCTGCGTACGCCGCGTCGGTTGCGTATCGCCGCGCTGGATGGCTCAACGAGGCATTCAACCAGTTGGGTCGTGCGGCCGGCACACTCAAGAAACCGACCAAGTTTACCGCCCAGGCCCTATGGGATGGTGCGCGCCTGCGTCAGCGCACGGGCAACTACAAAGAGGCAGTGGATCTGCTGCTCAAGGTGCACGACCTATCCAAGCGCAGCAATGTGCCGACCACGCCGCGATTCAATCTGTTGACTCGCGGCCGCGAGGCGTTATTGCGCGCGGCCAAGCTGAGTGAGGCCGACGGCGCCTATCTGGATCGCGGCAAGAATGACCCGGGCGCGGCCAGCCTGTTTTTGCGCTACGCGACCGAAGTCAAGGCAGACGCCAAGGCGGCGTCCATCGCGCAGGTCGATGCGGTGCGCTGCTACCGCAAGGCTGGCGAGGTCAAGAAAATGATCGGGGTGTTCAAGGAGTGGAAACAGACTCTGCGGCCCCGCTTCAACGGCTGGGCTCAGGCACTCGGCTTCAACTACGAGATCGCCAAAGCGCTCGATGCCGCGGGTGATCGCCGGCGCGCTTCGCGCTATTTCATCGCGGCCAAGCAGCTCGGCAAGTTGGTCAAATCGCGCACGGCCAACGCGGAACTGGTCGCAGAAGCGACGTTCTGGTTGATGGCCAACCAGTACGAGCGAGCCAAAAAATCGTCGAAGTTCCGTTGGCGTGTGATCAAGGACCACAAGGACCTGCAGCGCCAGATCACGCCGCTGGAGAAGCGGTTGAGGGCGCTGCGCACAGACGAGCGCCGCATCGGCAATCTCAGCACGAAGTGGGGGCTCGCCGCGAGCGTCGTCTTGGCCGACGCTCGGGTCGACTTTGCCAATACCCTGCTCAAGGCCCCGCTAACCGAGGCGTTCAAGGCGAGCTTGCTCAAGTCGAAATCACTCAACAGCGTGGACAAGTTCGTCGCGGCGCTGGATCGCCTGGAGAAACGCACGATCTCGTACGCGGTCGGACGTTGGCAGAACGTGGCGCGCTTGGCCCAGTACTACAAGATCGACAACAAGTGGACTCGCCGAGCCTCTGAGCGTCTGGCTCTGTATCGAAACAACGTGACGCGCACCCCCGGCGGCAACGAGCTGTTCGTGCGCGAGGAGCGGCCATGGTGAGGTGGGCGCTGGTGCTTGCGACGTGTGTGGCTTGCAGCGCGTCGGCACCCAAATCCAGGGCGCCAGCGGCGCCGAAGGCGGTGACTCCGCAGCCGACGCCCAAGGTAACCAGGGAGCCGAAACCCGTGCCTGCGCCGGCGCCCAAACGGCTGGCGCCGCGGATAAAAATGGGCACCGCGCGGGTGTCTCCCAAGATGCGGCCTCGGCCCAAGCGGCTGGTCGCAGCCAATTCCCGCCGCCCCGCGGTGATGCAGCGTATCGAACGCCTCGTACGCCAGGCGGAGGACAATCTGAAGCGCGCCAAGTACGGCCACGCCGTGCGCTTCGCTCGGGAAGCGCTCATGATTCAGAGCGACCACGCCGACGCCGTGGCGATCTTGATCGTCGGCATGCACAAGTCCAGTCACCACGCCAAGGCGAAGGCAGTCCTGTTGGACTTCACCAAGAAATCGAGCGCAGCCCACAGCGTGCGCTTCCAAATGGCCGCCGGTGCGATGTACGAGCACGAGCGCGACTGGACCAAAGCGACCATGGCGTACCGCAAGGCCACCGGGTTGAAGCCGGACTCGCTTACGGCTTGGAATCGTCTGGGCTTGGTCCAGCTGCGCCTTCCCGGAGCCCAGCGCGATGCGGTCGCGGCCCTCGAGACCGCGCTGAGCCTCGACCGCGACTCAGTCATCGTGCTGACCAACCTGGGCACGGCGTATCGTCGCCTGGCGGCAAGACACGTTTCGTACAATCGTCCCTACGCGGACACGTACAAGCGCGCGGAGAAGTTGTATCGCACGGCGATCGCGCTACGAGCTGGCTACGCACCCGCGTACTTCAACCTCGCCTTGATGTTGTTCGAGGCTCGCAAGTATCCCGGCCTGACGATGCCCCAGCGCTTGCGCCAGGCCGAGCAGTACTTTCGCCAGTACAAACGCATTGGCTACAAGGACAAGCGGGTCAACGCGAGCATCGATAGCTACATTCGCGCAGCGCAGAAGGCGCGCAAGATGCTGGCTCGCGCTGCGGAGCTCAAGCGCGAGAAGAAGCGGCGCGCCGAGGAGCTCAAAAAGAAGAAGGCTGCCACCGGCAAGCCGAGCAAGGCCAAGAGCGGCAAGCCCAGGCCACGACCGCGACGCCCGAAGCGCCGGCGCCCCTGATGAACCGCCTGCTGATCTGCGCCCTCGCGGTGGTGTGCGCTTCTGCGTGTGTGCGCTAAGGCAAGGCGCCGCGGTTGTCGGGTGCCGCGTGGGTGCGCTTGTTTGCCCAGTACGATCGTGTGGTCTCCGATAACCGCATCGACGATCTCGACAACAAAGGCAGCGTTGGCGTGTCAGCTCGCGGCTTGCTCGGCTCGCGGCTCGCCTACTGCGCGGGGTTCGATGCAAATGCGGGTGGTGGCGACGCTGCGTTCAGTTACGAAGCAAATTTGTACTTGTTGGGTGGCGGCGTTCGTCTGGGCAAGGCGGCTCAGCTGGCCGTGTGCGCAGGTATCGGCTTGAGCGGAGCCGCCGGGGCTCTGCCGTTCTCGTGGCAAGTGCCGGTGGAGGCCAGCCTGTCATTCGACATCGGCAGGCGAGTCCGCCCGAGCGTTTGGGCCCGGGGCGTGTGGCTGTTGGGCTCATCGCTGCGCCGCGACGGCAGCTCGAGCTTGGACCAGGTCGACGAGTTGTCCGCCAGCGTCGGCCTGCGCGTCGGCAAGCAGCGCCGTTGGGGCCGGGTGCACACGGGCAACGGGTACTACGTCGGCCTGACCTACACGGAGCAGGCGGCGGCCAAGTTCGTCGGCGTGACCATCGGCCACGGCATCAACGCCGGCAATTGATCAGCGGTCGGCGAAGCCGATGCGGCCTTCGCCCACGGGTACGATGATCGCGGGTGGCCACCAGTCGATGCCGATAGTCAGTCCGAAGACGTGAATCTGAATGCCTTCGGTGAGACCGATGCGAACACCCACGAGCGGCGTCTCGAGTTGTACGCCGGTGCCACCAGACGTAAGCGACAAGCCGAGCCAGCCGCGATGATCCTTGCCAATGGCTGTCGACGGCAGGTCCGCGCGGAAGCCGCAGCGCCGCATCATCGTATCCACGTAGGTGTTGCTGTTGGGGCCGGGCCACGGCACATACAAGTTGCGGTGCTCGTAGCGAGGGGACTTTGCGCGCAGGCATTTGATGAACCGACGTGCGGTGTCGCCGCGGATGATGCCGTGAACTCGCGTGTTGCTGCCGTATAATGGGTTGCCGCGATTGCGCCGCACGTGCCCCCAGGCGTGGGGGCCATTGGACCGACTATAGGAACCGATTTCCCAGCGCTCCCAGCGCTTTTCGCCTTTGTCTCGAACTGCGAACCAGGCGTGGCGGGCGATCGAGTCCAGCGGATGCATGAGTGTGAAGCTGAGCACCATGGCGGTCGGTACGTCGTCGGTGGGCACCTTGACCTGCCGTTTGTAGATGGTGCAACTCGTCAACAGCGCCACCAGCGCTGTGGCGGAGACGAAATCCGCTCGTCTTCGGCTGACCATCTGATTTAGTGATACGCGACCGAACAGTGAATCGCCAATGATGTGCATCCTGGGTCTGTTGACTCGCTGCAGCTGGCGCGGGATGATCGCGACATCGACGACCGCCGCCGCCACCCTCGATTACCGATTCGTCTGCCTCTGAACCTGGTCATGCCGGGAACCAAGGAGCCGAGGCCCGCGGTGTTGCTCGATCTCAGTCGAAGCGGCATGTTCGTCAAGGGTGTCAACAACGTACAACTCGGCGCCAAGGTCGTGGTTCGGTTCCAGCTACGCCCGACTGGCTGGTGTGAAGCAGACGGGACGATCGTGCGCCGCACCGAAGTCGTAAGGCTCCATGGTTTCGGCGTTCACTTCGACCAGGTGAACGATGCGTTTGCCGCGTTCATGGAGAAGCTCGAGACCATGTCGGATCGCGACCGCTCGAATCACATGGCCGATGTGTTGGCGCCGGTCATCGAAGTCGCGACGGTTTAGCGCACGTCGGGCGCGTCCCGATACAGGGCGGCGACGCGGCGGGACCATGATGGCAGCTTGTCCGGGTTGCGCGGATAGCGCGAGTACAGTGCGCGCACAGCGGCCATACGAGCGGCGACCGCGGCGAGTCGCGCGCCCAGCCCTGGTTGCCTGACCAAGCCGAGCAGCTTGGTCGGCAGCGAGGACAGTCCCGGCCGCGGCATCTGTTGGGCCAGGCCGAACTTCGTCAGCGCTGGATCCATCAGGCCCCGTTCCATCATCTGCTCCAGGTCGGTGACCGTGAGCCGCTGAGAGAACCGGCGGAACAGGTCGTAGCACGCGAACGTGCCACCCAGGCTGCGTTGCCAGGCCACCGCGTAGCCCTGCAGGCCCTTGCCCCCGGCCAGCGAATCCGCGAGCACGCGCGCTGCGATCAGGTTGGCCGCGATGCCCGAGCCGTGGGCCGGGAACACCTGGCTGGCCGCGTCGCCGATGATCGCGATTCGGCCGTCGGTCAGCCGGTCGAATGGTCGGCGCAGCGGAATGGCCCGGGCGCCGCCGAACAGTTTTTTGCCCACCCAACGATGCTGGTCGGCGAACGCGGTGAGCAGCTTCTGTCCCGACGGGTGTCCTTCGGCTGGCACGCTGCCGGTGAGCAGGCTGACCGTCTTGCCGTCGCTGCGCACGTTGACGATGGAGAAGCCACCGGCGATTCCCGTGAAACAACAGGTCTCGCCCACGGGCACCATGTTGCGGTCGAAGAACGCGCGAGCCGCGGCGGCGTCATCGACTTCGAACACGGCCTGGGCCGCGGCGCAGATGTGTTGGGTGGGGATCTTGGGTTGGCGGAGCAGCTGCGCACCGTTGAGCCCTGAGGCGTCGACGATGTAACGGGCGCGCACGCTGCCAGCGGTCGTGGACAGCGCGTCGCCGTCGAGGCCGAATACGCCGACGTCGCCGCGCAGGGTAGCGCCGGCCTTGGACGCCATGGATTGCAGGCGGCTGACCAGGTGGCGCATGTCGACTTCGAGTACGCCGTGGTCACTGACGACGATGCGCGCCGGACCGTAACCGGCGATTAGATGGAAGCGCTCGCCTTCGCCGCGCAGCTCATCGCCGGTCGGCAGGTCCAGGCCGGCCCGATGGAACGCCGCTGCGGGCACACCGTTGACCCAGCTTGCCCCGGCTTTGCTCAGGTTGGTGCGATCGACGCACAGGACGGACATGCCGTGGCCCGCGCAAAAGGCTGCCACCGCAGCGCCGGCGGTTCCGGCGCCGACGATCGCGATATCGACTTGGTTGGGTAGTGACTCGTTACTCATGGCTCGTGGTCGTGGGCGCCGAAGCGAGAATGCGCCGGCAAAGTTCGTCGGCGAAACCGCTGGCTGCCAGCACGTCGCCGCGCGCGAGCCTACCATCGGAGGTGCAGTACAGGATCAACAGTGGACCGTAGAGCTCAATGGCCAGGTCCTTGGCGCCGGCCGCCGATGACATCAGCAACTCCTGAACATCAGGGCTGAGTACGGTTCGGGCGACGGTCTCGTCGGCGGACCACACGAAGTATTCTTCACCAAGATCGGGTAGAGAAATCGCCTTGGCGACCATGTCGTTTGGTGGCGCGACCGCCATGGCGCGCTCGATCCCGGAGACGTCGCGGGCCAAACCGGCCAGTGAGGTGAAGGCTTCGACCTCGCGCTCGGCGACGATCATGCTGGGGCCGCGACGTTTGATCAACGTGTGTGGTAGGTCGCGGTCGAACGTGTAGCTGAGCACGGTCAGCGGACTGTGAATGCGGAACGCGGGGGAAGTGGTCAGGTAGGCCCATTCGCCGCGCACGTCGCGTTGGGCACGCAGCTCGAACACACTGTGGCCGACGCTGACATCATCTAGCTCGATGTCGCCGACCGCGACGTGGCTTTCCTGGCCTCCGTCGGCGAGCTTGAACAGCACAGTGCGCAGAAACTCGTCCGGTAGATGACCGAGCCCGCGCTCGGCGTAACGCAGACCGCGTTGTTCGGCGAGCTGTTCGCGTTTGGATGCCGCCAGACGGTAGCGCAGCAGCAAGAAACCGCCGACGATCGCGAGCGCGGCGACGAGGTACAGCTCGTTACCAGCCACTGCCGCGCATCACTGTTGTTTGCGGGCGCGTTCGATACTGCTGCGAATCGTGCGCTTGGTTTGTACGCCTTGGTAGCATTCTTTGCCGATGTACATCGAGGGCAAGCCTTGTAGCTGGAGCAACTTGCGTTCCTCGTTGACCTTGCGCAACTGCTCTTTCGGGTAGTCGCTCTTCATGCAGTCTTTGAACTCTTTGTCGTTCAAGCCGATCTTGACCGCGAGTTTCTCGACGTTTTCGGGTGACATGTCCTCGGCCTTGAACAACTCGTCGGCCATGGCGTCGCCTTTGCCAAGCTTGTCGGCACACACGCCGCCGACCGCTGCCCAGATCGCATTGCGGTGGATGGGCCAGTACTTGCGCACCATGTTCACTTTGTCGCCGTATTCGGCGAGCACCGGCTTGAGCTTGAAGTGCAGCTTCTGACAGTACGGGCAGCCGAAGTCGAGGAACTCGACGATGGTCACTTTGCCTTCGACCTGGGCTTTGAGGATCGGGTCCTTGTCCGGATCGACCTTGACCGTGCACTTGCCGACGTTGGCCGGACGGGTGAGCCCGGCGACCGTGGGTGGCGCAAGGAACGCCACCGCTGTCATCAGGACCAACGGGATGTACAAGCCGCTGCGTGAGTCAACCGGCTGGGTGTTGCGCAACGCGAGGCCGCTGATGCCCAGACCGATACCCGCGAAGTCGGCGACCAGGCAGTACTCGCAGAACGTCCCGATGGATACGCCCTGAATGACGAGCAGGCCAATGCCGCCGACTGCCCCTGCTGCACCGAGCATGGCCAGATGCTTGCGCATACCTTTGAGGTGCACGAGCAGTAGTGCCACGGCGAAAAACAGCACGCCAAACACCGGCATCGGAATACCCAAAGGCTTGGCCCACCCCGAGTCCTGAACGACGTCGCAGCCGCCTCCGGGACCACAGAATTGTGCGCCATCGTGGGTTGCTTCCCACAACAGCAGCAGGCTTACGCCCAGGCCGGCAGCGGCGGAGATTCGCACCAGGAATTCAGCGGGATGGCGCCACCAGGTGCTTGTTTGCTGTGCTTCGCTCACGTCGCTCACTGCGTAACACGCGTTTGTCCCAGCGTCGATCCATGTGTGCGCAATTTGACTTTGTAACCTGGCGCGCCGATCCGTCGTCCAAATGAAGGAGGCCGCCGATGTTCCAGCACAGCGCACAAACAGAGCACGATAGATACGCGAAATCGCTGCTGCGCATGAGGCGGGACAAGGACCGGTTCTTTTCGTCGAATCCCCGATCGCCCCTGGACCCGGAGCGCCGCGGCCCGCTGTGTTACTACGACCCGGACCTTCGCTATTTGGTCATCGCCACCCTGACCCGGTTCGACGATCCACAACCGGTTCTGCTCGCGACCTCGGCAGGCAAGCCGCGGCCGATGTTGCGTTACGGCCGGCTCGACATGTCGATAGAAGGTGAAGACGTCAGCTTGATCGCGTTTCGGTCGGCAGCCAAGCCAGACAGCCCGGCCCTGTTCGTGCCATTTCGGGATGCCACGTCGGGGAACGAGAGCTATGGGGCCGGCCGCTACCTGGAGGTCAACGAGCTGCCCCAGGCGGACCAGAGCGTTGATTTCAATCTGGCTTACAACCCGTTCTGCGCCTACAGCGAGCGCTTCGTGTGTCCGTTGCCGCCCCCGGACAACTGGTTGAGCGTGGCCATCCGCGCCGGCGAGCGAGCGTTCGTCGGCTGAGCTACTATGCGCGGGCTATGAATGTCGACCAGGTCCGCGCCCAGTTCCCCGCACTGAAACGCACCATCGGCGACCACCCGGTCGTGTACTTCGACGGTCCCGCGGGTAGTCAGGTTCCGCGCTCGGTAGCGGACGCCGTGGCCAGCTACATGCTCGACATGAACGCGAACACTCACGGCGCGTTCGCGACGGCCCACGAATCCGACGCCATGCTCGAGCGCGCGCAGCAGGTGGTGTCGACGTTTCTAGGCGTGCCCGGCGACCCGGTGGTGTTCGGCGCCAACATGACGTCGCTCACGTTTGCGTTGAGCCGTTCGTTGGGCGCGACCTGGAAACCGGGCGACGAGATCATCGTTACGCGCCTCGATCACGACGCCAACGTGACGCCGTGGGTTCTGGCAGCCCGGGATGCGGGGGCGACCGTGCGTTGGGTCGATTTCGATTTGAGCGATTGCACCCTCGACCTCGCTGACTTCGAGGCACAGCTGAGCGATCGCACCCGGCTGTTGGCAGTCGGCGCGGCATCGAACGCGGTGGGCACGATCAATCCGCTGACCCGGATGGCCGAAATGGTTCACGCTCGCGGCGGCGAGGTGTTCGTGGACGCGGTGCACTACGCGCCGCACCTGCTGGTGGACGTGCCGGCGTGGGGCTGCGACTACGTGGCGTGCTCGGCCTACAAGTTCTTCGGCCCCCACGTGGGCATGTTGTGGGGCCGGCCCGAGCGCATGGCCGAGCTGCCCAGCTATCAGGTGCGTCCAGCCGGCACCGGCCATCCGGGACGCTGGATGACGGGCACCCAGAATCACGAGGGGATCGCCGGGACGCTGGCAGCGATCGACTATCTCGCCGAGATCGGCGGTGGCGGCGACCTGCGAGGCGCGTTGGTCGCGGCCTATGATGCCATCGCATCTCACGAGCGAGACCTGATGGCATCGCTAATAGCCGGTCTGGGCGACTTGGCCGACGTCAGTGTTTGCGGGATCACCGACCCGGCTCGGTTCTCCGAGCGCGTGCCCACCGTGTCGATCAGTCACGCCAGGCGTAGCCCCGAGCAGGTGGCCAACTTCCTGGCCGAGCGCGGGATCTTCGTGTGGAATGGCAATTACTATGCGTTGGAGTGGAGTAAACGCCTGGGCCTGGAACCCGACGGAATGGTGCGCATCGGCCTGCTGCACTACAACACCGCGGCTGAGGTCGGTCGCTTGCTCGACGCCCTGCGCGAGTTGGACTGATCGTTGCAGAGATGAACGAATGAGTGGCATCGGTCACTTACTCGAATAGATCACCGGATTCGGTAGATCGGGCAGCCCTCGTGATCGTTTAATCGTCTCAGGGCACTGGAGTATCCGGACTATGTGTTCGGATTCACGGAGAAATGACTAGGGGCAGCATAGGCGGCGGGACCATTGCGGCACTCGTGTGCGGAGCGATCAGCTTCGCGGGAGCTGCCGGTGTGGCTTCCGCGAAGATCCAAACCCAGCAAACCCCCGGCGGAGCCTTGCGCATCCTGGCCGATTCGAAGCCCACCAAACGGGTGTTTCCCCTGGCCGACACGACGGTCAACGCGCACATAACCGGTCACGTCGCTCAGGTGGCGGTGCGCCAGAAGTTCAACAATCCATTCACCAAGGCACTCGAAGCGATCTACGTGTTTCCGCTGCCTCAGAACGCGGCCGTCGCGTCCATGCGCATTACCGTCGGCAAGCGAACCATTACGACGGTCATCAAGTCTCGAATCGACGCTCGCAAGATTTACGACAAGGCCAAGCGCGACGGCAAGTTGGTCGCGCGCCTGACCCAGGAACGAGCCAACAT
>SPJJ01055128.1_pt1 | contig 10773 bp, 7 predicted proteins | sample 3741741 | NCBI WGS metagenome assembly SPJJ01 (sample SAMN10925908, study PRJNA522277) | cold seep metagenome | isolation source: Elba SIP-enriched marine methane seep metagenome, extraction at timepoint T1 | place: Italy: coast of Elba, Mediterranean Sea | collected 2014-05 | reverse complement strand
GGTCGGTCCGCGGTGATCGCGATCAGTGGCAGGAACGCGTGGCTGGCCTCGACGATGGCAGGGAAGTAGTGACAGCCGGCCGAGCCCGACGTGCACAGCAACGCGACCGGTGTGTCGCTGGCTCGCACTTTGCCGAGGGCGAAGAATCCGGCGGCCCGTTCATCGATGATCGTGGTGCAGTCGAGGCCGACCCGCGCGGCAGCCGCGACGAACGGGGTCGACCGCGAGCCGGGGCTGAGCACGATGTCGCGCACGCCGGCTTCGCGCAGGGCGTTCATGAACGCCAGCGCCCAGGCAGTCTGTGCCCGGGCGTCGTTCAAACACCGACCCCCAACGCGCCCAGCAGCGCCTTCTGCTTGATGCGGGTTTCTTCGAGCTCGGCGTCGGCCTGGGAGTCGCGCACGATCCCAGCGCCAGCGTAGACGTGGGCCCGACGACCCTGGAGCAACGCCGATCGAATCGCGACCACGAATTCGCCATCGCCTTCGGCATCGAACCAACCCACTGGGGCTGCATACCAACCGCGTGGTGTGGGTTCCGCCGCATCGATCCAGCTCATGGCGATGTCTGTGGGCACGCCACCGACGGCCGGCGTCGGGTGCAGGGCGCGGACCAGCTCGACAACGTGTTGCGGTCGATGCAGAATGCCGCGGATCTGCGTCTCGAGGTGGAGCACGTGGCGCAGCTGGCGAATCGCCGGCGCTTGCGGAATCCGCAGCTCGCGACACAGCGGTTCGAGCACGGCAGCGATGGTGTTGACCACCATTTGCTGCTCACTGCGGTCCTTTTCGCTCGCCAGTAGGGTCGCGGCGTCTTCGGACGCTGCGATGCTGCCAGCCAATGCTTCGGTGACGATGGCACAGCCATCTCTGCGAACCAGGCGCTCCGGGGTGGCACCGACGAAGTGCGCGTCGCCGAAGCTGAGTGAGAAGCGATGACAGTCCGAGTAGCGCGCATCCAGGCGCGCGAACACCTGGCGATGATCGATGTCTCGAGCCAGGTCGATGGTCTTGCAGTGTGCGGCAACGACCTTCTGGCATTTGCCGTCGGCGATGGCGGTTTGAATCGCCGCGATCAAGTTGCGCCAGTCTTCGCTGCTGACCTCGGTGGCAACCCGGGCCGGCGTAAAGCCCGTTGCGTCATCCGCGTTGGCGGTCGTCGCACCGGCCTGGTTCAGCTTGGCGACCATGTCGGCGATGTCCCGTTGGGCGCTGGCGTGGTCGTCGCTGATCAGGCGCAACCAGGCGCCGCCATCGCAATGGCCGTAGGACCACGTCGGCAGCACGAAGCGGGCATCGCCGAAATCCTGCCACGGTTCCGCGCGGGTCGCGCCAGGAGCGAACGCAAACCCACCGAACAGACGCACCGGTGGTGCGGCAACGTCGTCGACTCGGCGCTCGATCGTCCGGCTGAACAGCTCCCGGGCGCGTTGCTCGAGCCACGCGAACCGCTCCGGTCCGGTTGCGCCGACCTCTGCCGCGATGCCTGCGCCACAGCTGGGGTAGCCATCGCTCGGGGCCCACAGCACCGAGTCCGCCTCGGGGGCGAACTCGATGAATCGCGCCAACGGCACCACTGGCGCGGCCACCGTAGTGACATGGAGATCCGTCGCGGCCTTTTCGCGTACCGCGGTTGCGACACCAACGGTCATGACGCCCTCGGGGTTGCGACGTACAGATGACACACGCTGAAGGTCAGCGCCCGGGCCTCGAGCACGTCGAGACCGCTGTCGTGCATCATGTCCACGAACTCGGACGCGGGTGGGAATGCTTGAATGGACTTTTGCAGGTAGCGGTACTCCTTCGAGCCCGACAGCAATCCGCCCAGCCACGGCACCATCTTGTGGACGTGAAACCGCGCCAGCGGGGCCATCACGCCGCGCTTGGGTTCGGATAGCTCCAGGATTGCGACGCGTCCACCGGGTCGGGTGACTCTCGCCATCTCCTGGAGGCCGAGCCGCCGGTCGGGCACGTTGCGGATGCCGAAGGCGATACAGCAGGCGTCGAAGCTGTTGTCCTCGAACGGTAGCTCCTGAGCATCGCCGACTTCGAGGTCGACCAGGCCGAGCTTCTTTTTCGCGCACTTGATCTTGGCGCGCTCGAGCATCTGCACCGACGGGTCGAGCCCGACGACTTTGGCGTTGGGGTAGCGCTTGGCGATCATGATCGCCAGGTCACCGGTGCCGGTCGCGATGTCCAGGATGCGATCGCCGTCCTTCAGGTTCATCGCCCTGACGGTCTTCTTTCGCCAGCGCTGGTCGATGCCCATGCTGAGAACGCGGTTGAGCATGTCGTAGCGCCGAGCGATGCGGTCGAACATCGCTCCGCTGCCGGGACGGATTTCGGTTGACGGTGTCTTTTGTAGGGCACTGCTAGGCATCTCTGCCGCCCTCCTTGCGTTCTGCATCTAGGCTCGCCGCCGCGGCGAAGCGCCGGCGATGCAACTTCATGTGACCGCGCTGGATGCCCTCACCCGCGAGGGCTTTGAGCGCAGCGAGGTTGGACGCCAAACCGACGCAGGCCATGACGACCGCGAGCTCCTGGGCGGTCTCGACCTGGACGATCTCGAAACAGGTTTGCGCACCCGGGTGGACCTTGGTGGCTCCGCCCACCGTGCCAACGGCCAGGGGCATTTCCAGGCGACCGCGAATCCCATCGGAGGTTCGCTCCCAGGTTGCGATCGGGCCATAGCGTCCGCTGAGCGCGGCGTAGGCGTGGGCGCTGGCTTCGATGGCGCGCCAGTCCTGGCCGAGCGCGACAGCGACCGCGTCGATGCCGTTCATGACACCTTTGTTATGGGTCGCGGCGCGCAACGGATCGCATGACGCGAACCTGCTGGCGCGCACGATGCCGTCGGCCAGGGCATCACCGCCCAGCGCGTCGGCGCTTACGTTACCGGTGACGCGCACCATTCGGCGCAGCGGTAGGTTGGACAGGATGCGCAAACCGAGCCGGCCGCCGACGATGTCGTGCAGCAGCGGCGCGGTCGCTTCGGCCACTGTGTCTACGATGTTGGCGCCCATGGCGTCGCCGACGTCTACATAGAGGTGAACGACGAGCATGTCGTCGGCGATAGCTCGCGCTTCGACGTCTGCACAGCCGCCGCCCCGGGCGACCATGCGCGGAATCGCAGCGTTCGCGGTATCGATGAGCTCGGCTTTGCGCGCATCAACCTGGGTCGCTGCTTGTTTGGGATCGTCGACTTCGTCGAACTGCACCTGGGCTGTCATGACCGCTCGGTCGGCCTCTCCCTGAAAACCGCCGCTGAGGCGCACGAGCCGAGCAGCGTTGGACGCCGCGGCAACCACCGACGGTTCTTCCACCGCCATCGGCACCAGGTAGTCGCGCTGGTTGACCCGAAAGTTGAGGGCGAGTCCGAGCGGCATGCCGGTGCTGGCGACGACGTTTTCGCTCATGCGGTCGGCGATCGTGACCTCGAGGCCGCCGCCGCCGTCGAGCCACGCGCCAGCGTTGTCCGACAGGATGCCGGAGCTGGTCAGGTGTTCGCGTCGCTTGGCGATGGGTAGCTTGTAGAACCCGGCGAGGCGACTGGAAAGGCGTTTGTCGTTGGCCATGGTTAGCGCTCCCTGTGCAAGGTGGCGTGGGCGACGGTGACGAGCGCCGACTTGGCCGGGCCGTCCTCGATCGCGTCCAGGTGGGAAATCGCGCGCGCGATGCGCTCGTCGACGAACTGGCGACACTCGGTTAGAGCCCCGGTGCGCTCGAGGGCTGCGAGGATCGCGCGCAGAGCCACGCTGCTGTTGCGTTGCTCTTGGGCGCCGTTGATGTAGTCGCGGACCAATTCGGCTACGTGGGGCTCGCGCTCGATGGCCAGCGCCAGTGGGTAGGTCATCTTGCCTTCGCCGAGATCGACGAACAAGGTCTTGCCCGTGGCCGCCTCTTCGCCGCGGAAGTCGAGCAGGTCGTCGATGACCTGGAACGCGACGCCGAGGTCCTGGCCGAACTTGGACAGCTGTTCGCACTTCTCGACGGCCAGGCCGCCGGCGCGGCCACCGGCGTACAGAGCCCAGCGGAACACCGACGCGGTCTTGCCTTCGACGACGCGAAAGTAGGTGTCGATGTCGGCGACCACGTGACCACGGCGCTCGAGCTGTAGCGACTCGGCCATGATCATCTCGTCGATGATGTCGAGCAGCATGCCGAGTAGGTCGTCCATGCCGGTCTTGCGCACCCGCTTGAGCGCTTCGACCAGCAACCAGTCGCCGGCGAACACCGAGGCCGCGTTGCCGTAGATGCAGCGGGCGGCCGGGGCACCTCGTCGCACGTCGCCGACATCGATGACGTCGTCGTGGAGCAACGTGGCCGTGTGGACCAGCTCGACGGCGATGGCAAGATGGCGAGCGTTGTCGTCGAAGCCGCTACCGACCTTGGCGGCCAGGGCCACACACATGGGCCGCAGGTGTTTGCCCGAAAGGTCCAGTAGATGATGTGCGGCTTGCTGCACCAGGCGCGCGCCACGTGGGATCACTGCCAACTCGGTTTCGAAGTTGCGCAGGTCGTCGTGGAGCCAATTGCGCAGTGCAACCAATCGGGTCGCCAGATCTGGCAGACCGTTGTCGGCGCAAACGCGACCCAATTGATCGATCAGTTGGGTCGGAGAATGGGAGTTGGATAGTTGTGCGTGGGCGGGGTTCACCATGAATTGTCCTCGTGTTGCCCAGTTTTGATGAATTAAGAAGTTTCAAAGATTCATGAAACTTCAAAAAACACAATAGACAACCCGTGGCACGGCCATAGGTATCTGAAGTTAATACGAAATGTATTTCGGCCGGGGTTTTCGCCAGAATGTCTCAGGCCTGGAATTTTCCGATCTCAGGGCTGGTTGCGGCCCTCGATGCGACGGAATCGAGACAGGCGCTGCCTGGCTGTCGCGCTGCTGCTGGTGTGCATGTGGTGTGGAGCGAGCTGGGCCGACGGCACCCAGACGGCCGCGCTGGGCAAGCGCGCCAAGGCCAAGCCCGCGGCGTCCGCCCGCAGCGGTGCGCCTCGTGTGGTCGCGGCAAGCCGTCGGGACAGCGGCATCGTGCTCGATGGCCGTGTCGACGAAGCCGCGTGGTTGCGGGCGCCCAAGCGCACCAACTTTTGGCAGCGCGCTCCTCACGAAGCCAAGCCGCCCCGGTTCAAGACCGAGTTTCGCGTGTTGTTCGACGACGACGCCCTGTACGTGGCCGTGCGCGCCTACGATCCCAAGCCCCAGTTGATCCGCGGGCTGCTTACCCGGCGTGACGAGTCGTCGTCTTCGGACTGGCTGTTCGTCGGTGTCGACTCTTACTTCGACCGGCGCACGGCGTTCGTGTTCGCGATCAACCCGGCGGGGGTGCAGCGCGACTTCATCATCTTCGACAACGCCAACGAGGACGCCAAGTGGAACGCGGTGTGGCGATGCGCGACACGGGTCGACGAGCACGGCTGGGTCGCCGAGTATCGCATTCCGTATAACCAACTGCGCTTCTCCGGTTCGCCGTCGCAGACCTGGGGGCTGCAGGTCATGCGCGTGGTCGCGCGCACGCAAGAAGAGACCGTATGGTCGCCGTGGCCCCGCGCCAGCGGCCAAACCGTCAGCCAGTACGGCACGCTCAACGGCATCAGCGGCATCAAGCCGTCGCGGCGCCTCGAGTTGTTGCCGTATGTCACCGCCGGTAGCGTGCTCGCCCAGGTCGACGCTGACGATCCGTTTGCCGAGTCCGTGGACAAGAGGCTGGGCGTCGGCTTCGACTTCAAGTACGGGCTGACGAGCAACATGACCCTGGCCGGAACCCTCAACCCGGACTTCGGTCAGGTCGAGGCAGACCCATCCCAGGTCAACCTATCCGACAACGAAGCGTTCTTTGCCGAGCGCCGGCCGTTCTTCCTCGAGGGCAGCAACATCTTCGGCTTTGGGCTGGGCCAGGGCGACGGCGACAACTCGGTCGAGAAGTTGTTCTACTCGCGACGCATCGGCGCCTCGCCTCACGACAGCGCCAGCGGCTTGGGCTCGTATCACAGTCAGCCCACGGAGACGACGATCTACGGTGCGGCCAAGCTCAGCGGCAAGACGGCGAGCGGTTGGTCGGTGGGAGTGCTCAACGCGGTGACTGCCCGGGAGAGCGCGACCGTCGCCCACGCAGACGGCTCCATGGATCGCGTCGTTATCGAACCGCTCACCAACTACGCTGTGTTGCGTTTGAGCAAGGACTTCAACGCCGGCCGGACCACCGTCGGCGCCGCGCTCACCAGCGTGCATCGCGACAATCCCGCGAGGCTCGACTGGCTCCACGACCAGGCCTATGCCGGCGGCCTCGGCGTCAACCATCGGTTCGGCAAGGACCGGTTCGTGGTCAACGCCAAGCTTGCCAGCAGCTACGTGCACGGCACCGCCGCTGCGATCGACAACACCCAACGTGCGAGTCAGCACTACTTTCAGCGTCCCGACGCGGCGCACATCGACTACGACCCGACACGGACCAGCCTCACCGGCATGGCGCTGTTGTGGTCGGTGGTCAAGGTTCGTGGGGGGCACTGGCGATACGGGGCCGGCGCGGACACCCGTTCGCCCGGTTTCGAGGTGAACGACCTCGGCTTTCAGCGCAGCACCGACTACTACACCCAGTGGTTGTGGTTGCAGTACCGGCAAGACCATCCCGGCAAGCTGCTGCGCAACTACAGCATCAACAGCAACGCCTGGACCGTGTTCGACTGGTCGCCGCGGATGACCAGTGTCGGCGGCAACATCAACGCCAATGCTCAGCTGCTCAACTTCTGGGGCGGGAATCTGGGCGTGTCGGTCAACGCCAATCGCTGGAACAACCGCAAGCTGCGCGGTGGCCCGTCGGTGCGCAACGACGGTTCGTACAACGCGTGGGGCTCGGTGTGGACCGACCACCGCAAGGACATCAAGGGCTCGGTCAACGCCAACATGTGGCTGCAGCCGGCGACCAACTCCTATTCGTTCTCGCTGAACCCGAGCATATCGATTCAGGCGCGCAGCAACCTGGTGCTCAGCGTCGGACCCAGCTTGTCGTCGTACGTCGATGACAACCAGTACGTCACCGAGGTCGTGGACACAGCCGGCGCCACACATTATTTGCTCGCCCGCATCAATCAGCTGACCGCGGCGTTGACCATGCGGGTGAGCTACACATTCACTCCGCGACTCAGCTTGCAGTTTTACGCTCAACCGTTCCTGGCCTCGGGCGACTACAGCGGCTTCAAACGCGCCGCCAATCCGACGGCCTCCAACTACAATGCGCGCTACGAGCGGTTCGGCGTCGGCGAGCTGCGCAGCGACGGTGACGATTTCGTGGTCGATCGCATGTCCGATGGCGTGGACGATTTCTCGTTTGCCAAGCCGGACTTCAGCTTCGGCCAGCTGCGCTCTAACCTCGTGTTTCGTTGGGAGTATCGCCCAGGATCGACTGTGTTCGTGGTGTGGAGCCACGACCGCACCCGGTCAGATGGGCGGGGCAACTTCCGCTTTGTCGATGACTTGGGCGATCTGGCCGACGAGCAAGGGGAGCACGTGGTGATGGTAAAGCTCAATTACTGGTTTGGCTTGTAGCTCTGCCATCCTGGCAACGCCGGGCCAAGTTGTCAGTTGACAGCTGCCGGGCTCAACCCTACGTTTTGTTGCATGGACCGGGGCCGAATTGCACTAGTGGGGGCGTTGGTCGTTTCGATCGGGGCTGCGGGTTGGCTGTACAACGACAACCGCAAGCTGCGCTCCAAGCTCGAGACCGCCAAGGCGAACAAGGACGACGCCGACACCAAGGTTGCGGCCAACTCGAAAGCGACCACCCGGCGCGATCGCAAACGCAGGCGGCGCTCCACCGCCGACTCGTTCGTCGAGGGGCTGAGCCGCGCGGCGACGCGCAGCCGGCCCAAGCTCAAGGCCGAGAAAAAGGAAACCCGGCTCGAGCGTCGCAAGCGCCGCATGTCCTACGTCCGCGCGCTACTGGGACGCATGGACGGCGAGACCGAAAAGGAGTACCGCGAGCGCATGGTCCCGATGATCAAAAAGGGACTCGAGCCGGCTCGTGACCGCGTCGAAAAGATGCGCAAGAAGATCGAAGAAGAAGCCAACATCAGTGACGACCAGAAAGAGCAGCTGGACAAGGCGTTCGACGACATCTACTCCGAGCTGTTGGAGTTGACCAACAAGTCGGTAAAGGAAGGCGATCTCACTCCCTACGAGCGCAACTGGAAGGGCCTGCTGACCTACGCCGGCGGCTTGGGCGCCGTGTTGGATACCGCCGAGGGACGCATCGGCAAGATCCTGTCCCCGGAACAGCAAAACGTCATCTATAACTCGGGCTTCGAATGGGGCGAGTATCTCGGGGTCAGCGCACCCTGGGAGCGTCTCGATCCGCCGCCTCCGCCGCCAGACAACAGCGGCGGCTAATCCTCGACAGATCGCTCCATACTGGGGGGTAGGTAGGTTCTCGCATGAGCGCGGGAGCGCTCTGGGACAGGTTCGAGCGGCCGACGGGTAGACCTGCGGGCTGATACTGTATATTGTCAAGCAGGTACGCTCGTGAGCCAGAAGAAGAATCAAGGTACGGTCATTCTGTCTCGCCCGCTTCTCCCGAATGAGGAGAAGAAGAAGCAGGGTGGGGCGGCGTGCATCGTGTTGTTACATCCCCCGGGGCCCGACATCGGTCGGCGCACCCCGTTGAAGGGGAACAACTACCTGGTTGGTCGCGAAACGGATGCGGACCTGATCATCAATCGCAGCAGCGTGTCTCGCCAGCATGCGCGTCTGGCCAAGACTCCGAGCAACGATTGGATCGTCGAGGACTTGGGCTCGACCAACGGCACCTTCGTCAACGAGGAGCGCATCAGCCGCCACGGCCTGGTTGACGGCGATCAAGTGCGCTTCGGCGACGCCATCTACAAATTCCTCATCGGCAGCAACGTCGAGAGCGCGTACCACGAAGAGATTTACCGGATGACCATCCTGGATGGTCTGACCAACGTACACAACAAGCGTTACTTCCTGGACTTTCTCGAGCGTGAGCTGGCCAGCGCGCACCGTCACGCGCATCCGCTGGCAGTCGTCATGATCGATATCGATCATTTCAAGCGGATCAACGATGACCGCGGTCACCTGTGCGGCGACGAAGCGCTCAAAGAGATGTGCAACCGCATCCGCCCGCGGATTCGCCGTGAGGACCTGTTCGCCCGCTACGGCGGCGAGGAATTCGCTGCGGTCCTGAACGTCACCGACCTCGAAGGTGGCGTGCGCTTCGCAGAGAGCGTGCGCATGCTGATCGAGCAGACGCCGTTCACCTTCGAGGACCAGCGTTTCAACGTCACCGTGAGCCTCGGTGTTGCCGCCATGCACAACGATCCGAACATGGACGTGGTCACGCTGATCAAGCGGGCCGACGAGAACCTGTACCGGGCCAAAGAGGGCGGACGCAATCGCGTCGTGCCATCATTTGCCGACCTGGGCATTAGCCGCTAAACACTTGGCGTGAGTAGTGGTAGGGCAGTTGATGCCGCCGAGGATCTGGGCTGGCCCCAGCTCCTGGAGCATCTAGCGCGTTGTGCGCATACGGACCGAGGCGCCGCATTGGTGGCGGAGCTCGAGCTGCTCGACGATGTTGCGTCCGCAAGTAGGCGCATCGCCGAGATTTCCGAGGCGCGGGCACTGCTCACATCCGACGAGGCGATCCCGTTTGGCGGTATTACCGACATTCGCATCGCGGTCGCTCGGGCCGCCAAGGGGGGAATCCTCGAAGGCGCCCAGTTGGTGGATGTTGCCAATACCGCCCACGGCGCGTCGAGGCTGCACAAGCATCTGGTGTCGCGCCAGGATCGGGTGCCATTGCTTGCCCAGGTGGCAGCGGACATCGCCGACCTGGGCCACGTGTACTTCCCCATCGAAGACTCGTTCGACAAGGACGCTCACCTGGTCGACCACGCCAGCGACGCGCTCGGCGGGTTGCGCCGCAAGGTCAACCAGCTACGGGCGCAGCTAGATACCCGCGCCCAGTCGTTCATCGACAACCCCAAGAACAGCGACCTGCTCCAGGACACCTACTACACCCAGCGCGAAGAGCGCTATGTCGTGCCCGTAAAGGTCGAGTCTCGGGGATACGTGCGCGGCATCGTGCACGGCACGTCGCAAAGCGGTCATACGGTATTCGTCGAACCCGAAGCCCTGGTCGAGCTCAACAACAAGCTCAAGCTCGCCGAGTGTGCCGTGGTCGACGAAGAGCGGCGGATCTTGCTCGAGCTTACGGGGTATGTGGCCGAGGAGGTCGACGCCCTGCGCCGGCTCGGCGATGTCGTGCTTCACATCGACATGATCGCGGCCGCGGCCAAGTTCGCCGACAAGCTCGATGCCAGCGCCCCGGTGATCTCCACCGACGGCAGCCTCGATGTGCGCATCATGCGTCACCCGCTGATGGTGTTGACCGAGCGCGAGTGCGTGCCGAATGACGTGGCCATGCCGCCCCGTTCGGTGCTGGTGATCTCCGGTCCCAACGCCGGTGGTAAGACCGTTGCGCTCAAGAGCGTCGGCTTGCTCGCTATGCTGGTGCGCGCCGGCTTGCACATTCCGGCCGCCCCCGATAGTCGCGTGCCCTGGTTCGAACAGATTCACAGTGACATCGGCGATGCGCAAAGCCTCGAAATGGACCTGTCGACGTTCAGCGCACGCCTGACCAAGCTGCGCAGGTTTCTCGACGAGGCCGATGACGCCACCCTGCTGTTGCTCGACGAGGTCGCGGTGGGCACGGAGCCCGATCAAGGTGCGGCCCTGGCTGCGGCG
>SPJJ01002114.1_pt1 | contig 10781 bp, 7 predicted proteins | sample 3741741 | NCBI WGS metagenome assembly SPJJ01 (sample SAMN10925908, study PRJNA522277) | cold seep metagenome | isolation source: Elba SIP-enriched marine methane seep metagenome, extraction at timepoint T1 | place: Italy: coast of Elba, Mediterranean Sea | collected 2014-05 | reverse complement strand
GGTTGTCCAGGGCGGTGTTGCCGTAGGTCGCCGTGCGCTTCAGCTCGGAGATCCGCGAGCGAAACGCGATGATCAGCGACTCGTAGTTCGAGACCTTTTGCACGAAGTGCTCGATCTTGCCGATCAGCGTGTACACCTGCTCGGACTCGCGCAGCTGCGACTGCATCAGCGAGTTGGCGAAAGCGAGCTGCTCTGCGCTCAGGTTGCCGTCGTTGGGGAACAGATCCTCGGTGCCCGTGGCGAACCGCGCTGTGCAAGTCTTACCGGCACCGATCCACGCCGCGGCCGAGGCGGCCTTGGTGGCGCCGGTGGGCTCGGGAAACACCGCCAGCGCGACCGCGCCCAGTACCGACGCACCGCAAATCGCGATATCGCCCAGCCACTCTTTCGTCGCCTGCTGACTGTTGTAGGTCTGCACCACGTCCGTGTACTGGTCGAACAGATCTTTGGCGCGAACCATGTTTCCGACGTACAGCTTGATGTCTTTGGCAGCCCACTCGATGTCGAGAAGCGCCGCTTTCATCCCCAGCACGTCTTGCTCGATCAGCGTGCCGTTGTAGCTGGCGGTCAGGCTGTCGATATCCAGGGTCGGCAGCTTGGGACAGGCCGCGATACCGTTGTCCGTCGCCCAGACCACGTAGTCGTCCGTGGGGCCCGGGTAGTTGGGATCGCTCGGATCGGCCAGGTTGACCGCGATGTCCGGGAACTCGTCCACGGACAGATCGCACACATTGTCCGAGATGATCTGATTGATGTGGTCGGCCGTTGGATTCGTCGTGGTCAGCGCCAGGCCGTCCGAGGTGCAGTCTACGGATCCCGGAGCGCATGAACCGCAACCATCAGGTGCGGGACTGCCATCGCTGACGTGGTTGCACAGGTCCGCTACGTTGTCGGTGCTGGCGAGCATGACGTTGGACGCCGCGGTGCCGAAGTTGAGCTTCTTGGTCAGCTGGTCCAGGTAGCCCCGAACCCAGTCGTCGTAGCTGTCCGCGAAATCGTCGCTGGCAATCGCCAACGAGGACAACTGGGCGGCCACGTCGGTGGCGGCGTCGCTGGTCGAAACCACGGCCCAATCACCCTTGCGGTCACCGAGCCAATCGACACCGCGAACGATCATCGCGAAGTCCGCATCGATCGCCGCCGGAATCGTATTGGCGAAATCGATCACCTCGCCATCGAACGTGGCCAGGTCTGCAGAGCCCGATGGACCATCGAGCACGGTCTTGTGGGCGCTGAGGTCGGCGACGACCCGGTCGATGTCGGTCTTGGTATCCGCCACCAATGCGACCGCGTCGTCGAAGTGCGAGCAGAAGCTCGAGCAGTCGGCGTTGCTGGCGTCGCAGCTGTACGAGTCGTCCTCGCCGTCACTGTCGGTATCCGTGCTTTCCACGCACTCGCTGGGCATCTTGTCCATGTAGCGGGCGAGCACTTCCAGCTGGTCTTTACGCAGCGAACGGTAGGTAGCCAACATCTCGCGGACGCGGCGGTAGAACAGGGCCCGATTCTGCGACTGACTGTTCGACATGCACGAAACGACGTCGCCGTCATCGCAGCTATCGAGACCATCGGCGGCATACTCGGGAATCGCGTCGTTGCCGACCAGGTCGTGGATGTTGCGGTCGATTTTGGTGAAATCGTTGAGCAGCGCCAAACCTTTGCGCGAAGCATCGAGGCCCAGATCCGTGCGCGCCAACAACACGCCCAAGCCGGTGCAGTCGTTGATCGGCGTGTCGTTGCAGCTGGTCAAAGGCTGGCTGGAGAAATACGCCATAGTGGCGCGTTGACGGAACATTCCCGATACGGGCGCGGTGAGCAGCAGGCCCTCGTAGGCAAAATCCGCGAGCAGGGCGTCCAACGGACCGTCGAGGCCCGCGGTCTTGTCGAGGTACTCTTCTGGCGCGTCCTTCAGCGAATCGGCGACCCTCGCCACGTACTCGACTGCGGTGGGACAGTCGCGGTCGACGCTGGTCAGTTCTTGGCCGTTGGCGCTCAGCCCGACCTCGTTGATACCGACAGCGTTGGCCACGAACGATGGGCAGATACGCACGGCAACGTGATAGGGCAGGAAGTAGTCCGAGCCGCTGCCATAGGTGGATTGGCAATCGTCGCTACCCGTCTCGCTGCAGTTCAAGTCGGACGCGTCGACCGCGTTGTTGAACGCACCCGAATAGCTAGTGGCTTCAGCCAGACAGTCGGTCGCATGAAACCCTGCCATTGAGACACTCGCATAGCCGGAGGTCGTGCTGTAGTCGTGGTCCGGCTCTCCGTTGCCGTCAACGTCGACGAAGTCGGCAACACCGTCACCATCGTTGTCGTCGTCCGCGTTCAGCAACAACGCATAGTTGTCGCGGATCGATTGCGCGGTGATGATCTGGTAGTTCCACGTAGTGGTGGCGCCCGGAATCCATGTAGTCGTCGTGATCGTCTCCCAGTGACCGTCTTCTTCCGGGTCGCACGGATCTTCCGGATCCCAGGGCCGAGGCAGACAGTCCGGGATCCACACTTGCTCGGTTTCGATGACCGGTAGCATCTGGGTAATGCTCATCGTGTGATCAGTCACCGTCCACCAGTCGCACAGCTCGGTGCCGTCGAAGCTGAACTCACCGAGATGGATGCCGGGAATGTCCGTCAAGGGGGTCGCAAAATCGCGGTCCAGTGGAAGACGGTCGAATGTCAGAGCCGACCAGGTTTTGGCCAACTCCATGTGCACTTCCAGAGGGACCAGACCGATGGCGTCTTCTCGCATTTGAGTGAGCACCCAGCTCTTCTCCACCGCGTCGTACATACGCAGCAAATCGCCGTGAATCTGGGCGTCGAGCACGAGGTTCTTCTTCTGCGTCTTGGACCACATCATCGACGCTCGCTGCGCGCCGAACAGCGCTAGCCGCGCCTCGACGATGGGCGGATTGGCGATCTCCGGAACGAACGATTTAACGCCACTGATGAATGCGACTTCCGCATCGATCTCGGCCGTCATGTCCTTGGACAGCGCGCGCAAGTAAACCATCTTGCCCAGCAAGTCCATGCGTTGCATGCCCGGGCCCAGACGCGGGTCGAACTTGTTCGCGACGATCATCTTCGCCGTGGTAGCGCCGGTGGCGCCGGCGAAGATCTTCTTGAGTCGGTCCATCGCTCCATCGGTAATGCCGCGGTTGACCAACAGATCGTTGTGATGGTCGAGCACGCCGACCGCGCTGCGATATGTCGCGCGGGACGGCCCCGTTGGACCGCCCAGACACTGGTACAGCTCATAGTCCGAGTCCGACGAGTCGCAATCGCCGAGCTCGTCGGTGTCGACGCCTTGCTGCTTGAAGAACTTGTCGAGCCGGTTGTTCGGATGGTTCTTGTTCAACCAGCCGGGAGCGTTGGAGGTCTGTGCGGCGCGGGCGAACACGTCGCGCGCTCGATACGCCGCCTCGAACAGAACAGGCAACGCCCCGGTGTTGAGGGCACTATGCAGTGTGTCGACGGCGACGTCGTAGCAGACGGTGAGCGGCTTGCTGCCACCGACCTTGCACTGGTCCATGAACGCCTGTTTGCCCGTCGGCTGATACGCGAGCTGGTCGGGTCCCGCCACGCAAGCACCGGGCTGATTGCGGCACGCCAGGGAACGCGGCGGTGACAGGTTATCGTCGCCGAACACCTTGCGGGTCAGCGCGCCTTCCTTCTGCCAGTCTTGCAGTTGGGGTTGGGCTGCTGCGCGGCTCGCCATGAGCAGCCCGGCAGCCACGAGAATCAGGCTGGGTAGGGATCGTCGGTGTATCATGCTGAGGCACGTTTGCACCGCGCGTGCCGAGGTTTATCGCAGTGAGATCAGGTGATTACGCGCGAGGTGTGGGACGCCGGACGGACATGTCGCCCACGCTGCCGCGCCGGCTGTCCCGGGCTCGTCCCAGGTTCGGTTATCCTCCGCCCATGACCAGGCTATGGAAGTCGAACCTCACCGTTGTCCTGTCCGCCCTCGCAATTGCCGCCGCCGCACCGGCCTGCAGCAAGAAAGACAAAGACAAGGGCAAGAACACCAAGAAGAAGCCGCCCAAGGACATCAAGAAGAAGGCCAAGCCTCTAACGGATCTGGTCAAGAAGGGTCCGCTGGCGCTGATCGGTCCCGCGGCCAAGGTAACCATCGGCGGCGACTTTGCCGAAGAGCAAAAGAAGGCCGGCAGCAACAAGATGTTCAGCCGCGACGGCGAGAACTTCTTCGATTGGGGCGGCGACGACAAAGGCGGCATCCGCTTCACCGTGCACCAGGACAACAAGAACAAACGGGTCGACTACGTCGAGGTCGAGTTCGCCCGCCATACCAAGGTCAAAGAAACTCTCGTCGGCGCATGGGGACGCCCCACCGTTGCCAACCACTGGACCATGAAGGACTCGTCGGGCCCGACCAAAGTGCACTACTGGTTCAACGCCGACGCTGGCCTGCGCGCCCACTACTACCAGCAAAACGACAAAATCGGCGGCCAGAAGCTGCTCAAGTTCGAGCGCTACCAGCCGTTCACCAAGCTGATCGGCGAAGGTGACAAGATGGCGTTCGCCACCAAGCCGATCCTCGGGGCCACCGAGAAGGAAATCCAGGCGGCTTACAAAGACTACGATCCCAAATTCGGCATCTCGCTGACCCCGGTCGAGTGGAATCCGCGCTTCACCCAGGTGTTCGTACGCTTCGACAAACAAGGCAAGGCCAAGAACTACCGCATCCCGCTGTGGACCAAGTTCTCGGACAAGGCCAAAGCCAGCTACCTGGCCGCCCTGGAGAAGAAGTTCGGCAAGCCCACCGTCGAAAAAGGCAAAGACAAACAGCCGGACGTGATGGTGTTCAAAAAAGCCGATCCGCGCATCGTCGCCTACGAAAAAAACGACCAGCTGTCGATCACGGTGGGAGCCAAGTAATCGCCGAGATGATGAACGCCGGCGCGGAGCAGACGCTTCGCATGACCGCGTCGCCGTGGACGCTCATCCGCATGGCGGTGGGCGGGCCGCGGCAAGTTTCGTCCAAAGCGGTACGATTCGCGCGTACGCTGAGTCTGTACTTGAGGCGCGCGGAGATTCGGCGCCGCCTCGAAACTCTGCAGCAACGCGGCTATATCGAGCGCATACCCAATCGCTGGCAGATCGTGTTCGGCGGTTTGGACATGGTGAGGTTCGTCATCGAACCGGCCGCCCGGGACTACTACGAACAGAAAGGCATCTCGTTCAACTTCCACCAGCTGCTGCGCTGGCTCGACGATCCGGTTTCGGTCATCGACCCCACCGGGTTCATGTCGGAGCGGGACACCATCATCGGCCACGTCATGCAGGTGGTTCACCTCAACCCGATCTACGACCTGCAGCTGCTCGAGATGTTCGCGGATGGGCTCGACAGCCTGGAGCACCAGGTCGAGCAGATGGTTGCGGGCACACACCCGCGGCAACAGACCATCGGCGCCATCGTCGAGGATGCGGGCTATCACCAACGCCTGCTCGAGTACATCCGACGTTACCGAAGCGATCCCGGCACCGCCCAGCTCGTTCGGGAGGAGCAATCGATTCGCGGCGACGAAGCGTTCCACGCCGCGGAGCGAACGTTCGCAACACTCCCGGGATTCGTGACGTACTGCAACAAGCTGCCCAGGGGCTTCGGGGATCTTTTTTTCAGGCTGCGCCGCGTCAAACAATTCGAGATCGACCTGGCGGTGCTGCCAAACTCTGCGTAATCGCAACGTCTCGAAACCGCTTGGTATTGGACGTAAGCGCGGGAACAAACCTTACTAGTTGCCCTTGGAGCCGCACGATGGCAAAAACGATTGCACGAAACGCCGGGGGAGGAAGCAAGATGGCATTGCAGAGTGAGAAGAAGAAACAGGCGCGCGAACGAGCACTGGCGAAGTTGAACGTGCTGCCGCCGCCCAAAGAGCTACCCCTCACCGCCAATCGCGGCGACACCGGGTTCAGCTTCTTCGTCGAGAAGATCAAGCTGTAGCGGCTCGACCAGCAACACCGAAAAGAATACGGGCGGGATATCCCCCGCCCGTTTCGCGTTTCGGTTCGGCCATCAGCGCAGCTGGGCCAGCGGCCGGCTGTCAGCGCTGTTCAGTCGGCTCCGAATCGTCGAAGTCGACGATCACCTTGGGCTCTGGATGGCCGGCGATGTCCTCCCACGTCGGCATCAACCGAGTCTGATTGACTGTGGTGATGTGGAAGCGCAACAGCACGCGTTCGATGGTGCTGGTGTGGCGAAAGAACCGGGTGTCGCCCTTGGGAATCTCGAACACCGCGTTGGACCCGGGCCGCGGGAACGGCCGCGAAATCTCGACGGTGTCTTCGGTGTTGTGCTGGCCGCCGACCAGGCGGGCACCGATGAATGCACGCTCGCTCACCGGCTCTCGAGTGCTCGTCTTGAGTACATCGAGACACTTGAGGGTTGGGCTGAGCACGTAAATGTGACGCTCGGTCCACAGCTCGTAGGTGCGGTTGAATTCCGATGCCCGCGGAGCCGGGCCATGTACATGGACCACCTCGATCTCGACGAGCGGGGTCTGGTCGTACTTGGTCACATTGGTCGTGCTCTTGCGCGGCGAAGTCACGAAGAAAAGGTACCATCCGGCCCAGCCCCGGGGAACCAGATAGGACGTGCTCCCGACAAAAACCCTGCCAAGCACACTACATAGCCGTGTGTGGTATACGGTGCGTTCTGATGTTGCGTCTCTACGACAGCCGCCATTCGGGCAATGCCTACAAAGCCCGACTGCTCCTCGAACAACTTGGCCGCGAGTACGAGCGGGTCGAGCTCGACCTATTCAAGAGCGAGACTCGCGAAGCCGAGTTCTTGCGCAAGAACCCCCACGGTCGGGTGCCCGTGCTGGAGCTGCAAAACGGCGAGTGCATCGCGGAGTCCAACGCGATCCTGTACTACCTGGCCCAGGGCACCAAGTACTTCCCGGAGGATCGGGTAGCGGCGGCCAAGGTCATGCGCTGGATGTTCTTCGAACAGAACACCCTCGAGCCACCGCTGGCCGGCGCGCGCTTCCTACTCAAGTACAACGCCAAGACGCTGGAGAACGAATCGGTATCCAAGCGCCGCCGGCGTGCCGAACAAGCGCTCATGCTCATGGAGATCCATCTGGGCGTGCGGCCGTTCTTCGTCGGCGAGAGCTACACGATCGCCGACACCGCCCTGTTCGCTTACACCCACATGGCCAACGAAGCGGAGATTTCGTTGGAAGGCTACCCGGCGATTTCGGGCTGGCTCGACCGGGTGAAGGCCGAGCCGGGCTACATGCCCATCGATAGCTAGCGGTAAGCGCAGTCCGCGACTGTTTACGGCGTGTACCAGATCGGCGATGACCAGGCGCGTTCCTGAATCGCCTTTTCCAGGTTGGGGTTGTCGCAGCCTTTGGGCTCCGAGCCGGCCGGGAACGCGTTGCATTGCAAGGTGCTCCACCGGCAAGTCGGGTTCTCGACGACCCGGGCGTAATAGAAGCTGGTCTGGGTCGGGTCGAATTCGGGATCGGTCCAGCGCACGCAGTGGGCGTCCCAGCCGGTGCCACTGGACATGCAGGTGTCCGTATCCACCGTTGGGTTGGCTCCCGTGTTGGCCACCTCGAATACCCGCTCGTAGGCCTGACCGTCGGCGCCGAGCCAGCCTTTGATGATCTGGATGCGTTCGAGGGGCGTCTCGTCCGCGGTCGCGTGAACGATGAAGCTCGGTGCAGTCCCGGAGCCCGGAAGCGTCGCGCCCATGGTCACGCCTTCGTCGTAGCCGGTCTGCACGATCTGGTCGTAGCTGCCGTCGCATACGTTGGCGTCGAAGTCCCAACCGGCGAAAAACCGCAACTCGATGCGCGGGCCACTGGTGGCGAACGTCTCTTTGCGCTTGAACGCGGCAAAGATCGACGGCCGCGAGTTCTCTTCGGCCCACACCGCCGCCAAGCCGCCCGGGTTGTTGATGATGCCGTCGTGGGTAATGTTGCCCAAACCCAGACGCTCTTCTGGAGTGTCGTCGACGATGCCGATGTGGCCGGGAAACATGATCTCATCCACCCCGCCCGGCGTCGCGTTGTGGGTATCGGTGCTGCCGATGAACCCGAGCTGGTACGGGTTGACGCCATTGCGACTGTGTTCGACCAGGCCCTCTTTGAGCACGTTGCGCAGAAAGTCCAAGCGGTGCACACATCCGCCCAAGCGCATACCGCCAGAACCGGGCGCATCGCCGCAATCCGGGTCGTCTGGCGGCCGCAGCTTCTCGAAGCCGCACAGCGGGTCGGGGTCACCGTTGATCCCCGACAGGCCATTGCGGCACTCGCTGTCGCCCTTGTGCTGAAAGATTTCCGCCAACGGCTCGAAGCGCGCGCGCAGCTCGGCCAACTCCCGGCGCTCTTCTGGCGTCGAGTTGTTTGGGTAGGCCACGTGAAACAGGTTGCCGTTGCTGAGGTTGGAGTTGTGGGGCAACACCACCGCGTCGCAGCCGGTGCCAGCCGAAACGCACTGCTCGTCGAGGGCGCTCCACAGCTCCACCGGAAACGCCGCTTCGAAGTGTGAGATCGGCATTTCGGGAACGATCGTGTTGGCGAACACCACGTTGCGGTGCAGGTTACTGACGCCGGTCGTATTGGTGTACTCGTAGCCGACGAATGACGTGAACGTGCACGCGGACGTGCGGTCGTATGACTCTTCGGCGGCGACTTGCATCTCCCACCAGCGGGTACGCGCGGAGTCGAGACAGGCTTGTCCATCGGCACCACAGATGTCAGCGAATCGACCGGCGCCGGTGATCGACAAGCGGATCGCCAATTCGGTCGCGCCGCTGAGCTCCGGGTCGCGGTAGATCTGACAGGTGGTGGAGTCGTAGCCGAATGACCCCGGCGTCGTACATTGAGAAACCTCACCCAAAAACTCGGCGTGGTCGGTGACGGATAGGAAGTCCAACGGCCGCGACAGCTGTACCGTGCGCGTGGGGTTGCCATCGGCGTCCAGCGGCGCCAGACGAACGACTTCGCCGCGACCGAACTTGTAGGCGTCGCTCGGGTGCAACACGTTGTCGTACGAGGCCGCGTCGAACGAAAACCGCGTATGCACGTGCAAGTCGCCGTAGAGCGGCTTGCGCAGGGGATTGTTGTCGGCGCAGGCTTCCCGGTCAGTTGGGAATTGCGGCCCATCCGGCTCGGATTCCCCGCCACAGGACGCGATTACCAGCACCAGTAGAACACGTTTCATTGCGCTCGTATACTACACTTGGGCCCGTGTCCGAGCAATCAGCATCCGACAACGTGCGCTATGAGTGGCGCAACCGCATTCAGGCCGAGTACACGTCGGCTGCCATTACCCACCATCTGACCCTGTGGCTGATCCAAATGGGCGCATCGCCCGATCTCATCGACGACGGTCTACGCATCGTCCAAGATGAATTGGTCCACGCGAGGATGAGCGCAGAGGTCTACGCCGAAGCGGGTGGCACCGAACCGCCGGCCATCGATCGAGACAACCTGCAACTGCCGCGCACACCCGAGCAGCCCTTGGAAGCCGACGTGGCCCGATGGGGTGTGCAGATCTTCTGCCTGGGCGAGACCGTGGCAGTACCCTTGTTCAGTCATCTGCGCGAGGGCTGTACGGTGCCCATCGCCCGCGACGCCCTCGATCGCATTCTCAAGGACGAGGTTCGCCATCGGGACTTCGGCTGGCAGCTTTTGGACGCGCTGATGGACCTGCCCTTCGCCGACGACCTGCGTGCCTTGATAGAAGCCGAGCTACCTCAGATGATGTCGTCGCTCGAGGTCAGCTACGGCGAGCTCACCGCCGAAGAAGACGAGGCTATCGAAGACATATCCGGCGAGGACCGCGCCTGGGGTCTGGCACCGGCATCGGAATACGTGGGCATCCTGCGCCGCACCCTCGAGCGCGACTACATCCCCCGGTTCAACGAGCGGTCGATCGACCTGGCAGCCCTGCTCGACCGCAGCTAAGATAACCATAGTGGGCTGGGACGGGGCTAGAAGCATTCGGGGAACACACCTACTCGCCGGCGCGATCGCTGCCAGCGTTGCTATGGGCTGCGGCGGCTCGTCAGCCACGAAGCCGCGCAAGCCGCGCATCGTGTCGTCGTCGACCGTGCCCAACAGCACCACGACCTCGGCCACGGTCACCTCGACCAAGTCCGGCGCGACGGTGACATTGCGCTCTCAACAGACCTGCGAAGTGATTCGCGAGACACCGTTCACGTCCGGCGGTTGGATCCGCCGCAAGCAGCGCCGCAAATGCAACCGCAAGCCTGTCGCCGGCGAGCGCTTGCTGTTCAAGGTTGGCCAGCTCCAGGTCCCGTTGGGCCGAACCGACGGGCGCGGCAAGCTGCGCTTCCGATGGGCGAGCCTGCGACCGAAGCTCGGCTCGCAAACCGCGCGCTTTGGCGCCGTCGTGGTGGCGCGAACATCGCAGAAGGTGGCAACCCTTGGCATCGCCACCACGCCGCGCAAACGGGTGGAGCCCAAACCGGTGGTGGTCGCGCCCAAGCCCAAGCCTGTACGGCGGCCGACCAGACCGGGCAAAGCCGACGTGACGGCTCAGCTGGGCAAGGCCCTGGCCCTCGCGGGCAGTCTGGCTCCCGGGTTCGCTCAAGCGCTGCTCAACACGTCGACCACGGCGGCCGAGTGGGACGCCCGCCGGGTACCGTGGGCGCGCGGCGTGCTCGACAAGCTGAAAACGGCACAGGCTCGCGCGGCGCGACGGGCAGCTGCCCGGGGCCGCAACCTGCGCCGCAAGCGCCGGACAAAACAGGCGTACATCCTATTGTCCAGCGCCGAGGCGAT
>SPJJ01042297.1_pt1 | contig 10785 bp, 10 predicted proteins | sample 3741741 | NCBI WGS metagenome assembly SPJJ01 (sample SAMN10925908, study PRJNA522277) | cold seep metagenome | isolation source: Elba SIP-enriched marine methane seep metagenome, extraction at timepoint T1 | place: Italy: coast of Elba, Mediterranean Sea | collected 2014-05 | reverse complement strand
GACCATCGTCGAGGGTGGCAACGTCGGACACACGCACGATACCTTCGTGTTCGATGCGAGCCGCGGCCTTTGCCTCCCAGAAGAATCGGCTGACCGCACCCGCATCACCGCGGAGGATTCGCCGGTCGAGTACTTTGAGTGCGTAATCCCGCTCGAGGTGAACGTGGCGCGCGCGGTAGACGAGGCCCATGCCGCCGCGTCCTAGAAAGTCTTGTAGCTCATAGGCGCCGATGCGGTGGCCGATCGGTAGCACGCTGGGTAGCGCACTTGCCTCGCTGGCGTCCTCGTCGGTCTCTTCGAACAACCACAGCTCGCAGGTCAGCGCGACGTCGGAGGGTTGAATCGTGACGAAGGCTTCGACCAGGGCGTGGTCTGCGCGGATCGAGAACCTGGCCGTCGCGGGCTCGTCGTGTACGACACCCAGCCCCGCCATCAAGCACAGCCTGGCGATCACCGCGGTACCCAGGTTGTTCGACAACGTCGTGCAGTGCACGCTCCGCGAGCCGCGGCGGACACTCACATTGTGGCACACGCCCTGGCTCGGGTCGTAGAAGGGCTCGAGCTCCAGCGCGGTCGCTCGTCGCACAAGCGCGGCCATCAGAATGATATCAGTCGCATCTGCGGCGGTTACCGGCACCGGAGGGTGTTCCGCAGGAGGTAACAGCATGCCTGGGCAATCGACCGGTGGCTCAGAACTTTAGGCCGCTCAAGTCATCCGGGGAACGGCCGATTCCACAGATACCTAAGCACTCGGAGATGCCCTGATGCCCGATCCATATTCCATTCTGATCGTAGATGACCAGTCCGATCTGCGGGCCGCCTTGCGGCGCCACCTCAAGAAAGGCGGTCACTCCGTCACGGAGATGCCCGACGCGACTTGTGCGTTGACCTATCTCAATGAGCACGAGGTAGACATCGTGGTGAGTGACTATGAGATGCCCGGGTTGACCGGCCTCGAGTTTCTCAATCAAGTGCGCATTCGTTGGCCCAACGTGCTCCGAATCCTGTTGACCGGCAAGGCCGATGTTCACCTGGCCGTGCGCGCCCTCAATGAAGGGGCCGCACACCGGTTCTTGCTCAAACCATGGAAGGAACTGTCGCTGCTCGGCACGCTGGAGCTCGCAATGCGTACCCGCTCGATGCGACCAGCTTCCTGACGATCTGAGGCCCGATGACTGCTGCGCCATATTCTGCTGCGGAGTCGGTTCCGGCGAGAGTACTACTAGCCGAGGACGACGAGCGCGTTCGCCGGATGCTTACCCGGTTGCTGTCCAAGCGACACTGCGTGGTAACCGGCGTGAACGACGGCGAGGCCGCCCTCGAGGAGACGCGGCGGAATCCGCCCGACATCGCCATCGTCGACCTGGGTTTGCCCAAGGTCAACGGTTTCGACGTGGTCGAACAGATCAAGCAGCAGTTCGGTACGGACATTTCGGTGTTGGTGCTCAGCGGATTGGATGATCCTGAGAGTCGCGTGCGCGCCTTCGAGGCTGGTGCGGACGACTTCATCGCCAAACCGGTTCATATCGCCGAGCTGAGCAAGCGTCTCGACGCGTTTCGACGCACCCAACTTGCTTACCGAGAGATCCAACAGGCGCATCAACGCATCGAGCGCCTGAGGGTGTACGCCGCAGAAGCATCGGCTCTGCTCGCCCACGACTTGAACAACGGTCTGTTCGTGGCGACCACGAACCTCGAGTATCTTTCCGAGGAACCTGACGAAGACGAGGAGAGGGCAGACGCCATGTCCGGCACGTTGCGCGCGCTTCGGCGCATGTCCGGATTGGTGCAAAACTTCGTGGACCTCGGTCGGATGGAAGATGCGGCTCTGGTTCCCGAACGCGAGATGGTCGATTTCGTCGAGCTGTTGCACGGTAGCGTCGCGTTGTACAACCACGAGGCTCACGAGAAGCGAGCGTCCATCCTGGTCGAGTGCGCTGACTCGTTGATCGCGGATCCTGACCCGACGTTGATCGAACGGGTCGTTCACAATCTATTGGGCAACGCTGTCCGTTACGTGTCCCCGGGCGGCGCGGTGCGTGTGCGCGCGTCCTTCGACGAGATCTCCGATGCTGATGACTTCGACCGGGTGCTGGTCGTGGAGATCGGCAATACCGGAGTGGCGATTCCCGACGCGGTCCGCCAGACTCTGTTCGAGAAGTACGCCAAGGGCAGGGAGCAGGCGGCCCGAAGAGGCATGGGCTTGTACTTCTGTCGGATGGCGTGCGAAGTCCACGGGGGTAGCATCGCCCTGGAGTCTGAGGGCGAGTACGCCACCAACTTCGTGGTGCGGCTTCCGGTCCACGTCGCCACGAGTGTCGCGCGCTCCCGAGAGACGGCTGTGGTAGCCATCGAAGAGCTCGCGTGCGCTCAGTGAAGCGGGGAAAACACTGATGACCACCAAGCGCTTGCGAAGGTCGTTGGCCGCGGTTGCCGTGTGTGCGGTCATGGTCGGCGCCGTCGATCTGGCGCGCGCGGACAATTGGATGATCACGGTCGAGGCCCCCGGAGCGATGGCGGTGCGCGCACCCCAGCGCCACTGGTTTGGTGTCGGCGTAATGCCGTCGGCCGCCGTGTATCGCGCGATCACGGGCAAGCTGCTGTTGGGGGTGCGCTTGCGCGCGGGGTTTCTCAGCGACGGGCCTGCGCCATCCAACCCGATGGTCGTCGACCCCAAAACTGGTGGGTTGGGCAGCGCCACTGTCGGCGTTCGGCTGGCTGGGGACGGGCCGTGGCTCGAGGTAGGCTCTGGCGTCGCGGTGACCGGCGACCACGTTCGGCCAACGGCGGAGCTCGGCGTCGGCTGGACGATGGACGTGCTCGGCGTACGCGGAGGGCCGATGGCCAGGTACGTGTACGTGCACCGAGCGAACGACATGTTCAACGATCACGCGGCCCACCTGGCACTCGCGGGTTTCGAGCTCAGGTTCGGTGGCGACGCACGCCGAACCGCACTCCGCAAGCTGGTGGTGCGCAGACCGATTAAGGTGCGGCGGCCGGTGCAACCCGTAAAGGCCGGCGATCGCGATCACGATCGCATCATCGACGCCAAGGATCGCTGCCCCGACGAGCCCGAAGATCGAGACGGCTTCGAGGACGATGACGGTTGCCCCGACCTGGACAATGACGGCGACACCATCGTGGATACCGCCGATTCGTGCCCGGACGAGAAAGAGGTCGTCAACGGTGCGGACGATGACGATGGTTGCCCCGACAAGCTCGTCGAGGTCGTAGGCCAGCGTCGTACCCGCCTGCGCGTCGTGTTGTTGTTCGATTTCAATCGCGCGCGGGTCAAATGGAAGCCTCAACGCCAGCTCGAGGCGCTGATTCGTTTGTGGAAACGCAACCCGGGCTGGCAGCGCCTGGTCGTCGAAGCTCACGCCGACGAGCGTGGGTCGAATGGTCACAACCAATGGCTCAGCAACCTGCGCGCGACCAATGTACGCAGGAAGCTGATCCAGTTCGGTTTCCCCCGCGGGAAAATTGATATTCGCGGTCTGGGCAAGAGCCGACCGCGCAGTCGTGGTCGCCAGAGTTTGAATCGTCGCGCCGAGTTCTTCGTGGTCGTGCCGGTCAAGACCACCAAGGCGGTGCGCACGGACCGGCTGACCGTGTCGAAGAGGGTGAACTGACGGTGGCGATCCTTCGTATACTTGCCGTCGTCGGCCTGGTCTGCGGGGCCGGCTGCGACTCACTCGTTGGTGCGGACTGTCCCGACACGCCGTCGGGGTGCTATTCGGACTTCGTCGGTGATGCGCGCGAGTCTGCGGATGGGCGCGGGTCGGTCGACGCTGACGTCGGCGCCGACGCTCGCTCATGGCCCGACGGTTCATGGCCCGTCGATGCGGCCATGGCCGATGCCGGGCCATGGGACGCTAGCACCAACGACGCGATATTCGGAGACGGCGCGATCGGAGATGCTGCCCCGGCGGACGGGGCGATCGACTGCGGTGGCCAAACGTGGTGTGGCGCTGGTTGCGTGGATACCTCCGCGGACCCCGACAACTGCGGTTTGTGCGGGAACGTGTGCTCGAGTGGTCTGTGTAGCGCGTCCGTGTGTGTCGGTGGTGGCGGCGGGGGGCGCGTCGTGCTGATCGGTCACGACTATCGCGAGTCGCGGGCTGGCATGAGTCGACTCGTGGGCAATGCGGTGTTTCTGGCCAACGGTGTGCCGGTAAGGGTGGCGGCGTACGATGAGTACGCTGCTGCGGCGGCCGTCAGTGGGACGGACGCGGCCATCGATCAGGTGGCCGCGGAGCAGGGGCGCTCGTGGGAACGGGTTGGCGTATCGACGCCGGGCCTACTAGTTGCGGCGCTCGCAGACGTAGACGTAGTCGTGATCTACTCCCAAGCAAACGCCAGTGACGCCCAGTTACTCGACCTGGGCGTGTCCACGCAAGTGGCGCTCAACAGCTTCGTGGCCAGCGGCGGGGTCATCGTGGTACTTGATGGCACCGGCGGCAACAACGGCACGTTTCAAGCGGGCGTGCACGCCGGGCTGATACAGGTTGCGAGTCGCAGCGCGGTCGCTGCCGGGCCGTTGACGGTGGTTGCGCCGGGGGATGCCGTCGCGATTGGCGTACCGTCCAGCTACGCCGTGGAGACTTCCACGGTGAGCTTTGCGACCGCTATGGCCAACGTGGTCGTCGTCCATGGCAGCGATCCTGTCGTGGTCCACAACGTGTTCTAATCGCGCCGGTCGCGTGAACGACGGCGCGGGGCAGGGGACGGACATGACCGACCGGCTGGCGCTCGCACACTACGCGGAGCGCACGCGGGGAACCACGGTGTGGGTGAACGACCGGCGCTCGCGGGAACAGCTGATGAACTGGCTCATCGCCGCTCGCTGGTGAATGTCCAATGGCGTGAGCTCGACGTGGAGACCGGGGCGTTTGTCGTCGCCAACTAGTTCGGTCACGCGCGCTTGCAGACTGAACAAGTTCCGGCTACCGGGATGGACGACGAGGAGCTGGACATGCTCGCCAACACGCGCCCGTAATGCGGTGGGAGCGAACAGCGATTTGCCGCCGCGGGCCGCCAACTGAATGTTCGCGATGGCGCTGGGCGTGGATGGGTACAGGGGCACGACCGCGTTGATGTGTTCGCCGAGCTTGCGCAGCGGCGAGATAGCTCGGACGCGATCGACCACCCTGCGCCATGTTTGCTCGGCGGCGGCCTCCAGCTCGGCCAATTCGAGGCCGATCGCGGGTTGTTCGCTGTCGGCATCGTGGCGTACGTGAACGACACTGGCTGGCACGACGAGGCGGGTCGCCTCGGGCAGGTGAATCTCGAGCCGCGCCACATCGCCGCCGCGCGGCCTGGCGTCGGATCGCACGCGCAAACCGGACATGCTCAAGTCTTCGGTTACGGCGAACGCGGGTCTGCCATTGCGGATCAACCGGACGGGCATGTGGAAACGGTATCGGGTGTGAGTTCGTCGTGACGCTGAGACCATGACGCCACGTCTCGCAAACTTCGCGCCAAGCCGCGGCGGGCGCAAGTGCTGGACAGGCAACGGCCGGGCCCTGGGTTGCGGACACCCGGGGGTGTTGGTGACCCTGGTGTGGACGCGTCTGACTGTCGGGTTTCCAGGCCGTTGGCGCGGCACGAGATTCGCAATGAACATGGCCATGGCTACCGTCAACCCCGGCTATCTGACCCGATTCCTTGGTGTTCCCGTGGTCGTGTTGGCGGCGGTCGTCGGCTGTGTTGACAGTGGTGGCCAGGATGATGACGCCGTGGCATTCGTCGGCGCGGAGCAACGCACCCGCGCGACGATCGCGCCGTTGACCAAGGCACCCGGCCAAGACCAGGCGGCGTTTCGCGCCAACCTGGGCGCGCTGCCATACCTGGTTGGTGACCCGGCCGGCACATCGTTGCTGGCTGCCGTGGCGGGCGGGGCACCTCCGTATTCCTGCGAGATCTACGAGGGGCCGGGCGAGGGTACGTTGCCCGCCGGCGTGACCCTCAATGGTTGTGACCTCGAGGGCGGCTTGCGTCCCGAGTGGGGCGACCTGCCGGGAAACTACGGTTTCCTCGTCGAGGTTAGCGATGCCGCTGGTAGTCGTGTAGCGGTCCCCGTCGTCTACCCAGGTGCCGCGTGCTCCACCGCGAACGTGACCATGCAGCCATCGTCGACCGCGTCGATGACGGCCGCCGCAGGAAGCAGTGGTACATGGCGAGTGGACGTGCTCGACCTGGACGGCGTCGACTACGGCGGCAACTGCAGCGCTTGTATGACGGTCAGCGCGCTCACGCGGTCACCGATCAGTGCGAGCGCGAACCTGAGCTGTGACGCAGCGGGTGACTTGTGCGTCGATGATTCGCTGCCCATGACCTATAGCGGCTCGTGTCCCGGCACGAACATCGCCACCGCGACGCGTTTCGTGCAACTGGACGCGCACCCCATGGTCAAACAGGGGGCCGGATTCGTCACCGTCGAAGTCGCAGCCAACTACTCGGGCGGCAGCATCGACCCGTGTCACGGCAAGGTATGGCGCTGCCACATGGACGTCCTCGAGGTGGAGTAGATCGGCGTAGGTGCTCACGACCCACGTGGGTTGGTGGCACCTGGAGATCGCCGGGCATTTCGTCGGTGATTTCAACGGTCTGAAGTTGGCGCGGTATTCGCAACTACCAACATCACCATGAAGCTGCCCGCCCTGATCGCCCTGTTGTGTCTCGTTGGCTTCAACGCATCCGCCCACGCTGATTCGCTCACCCTCGATGGAGCGTTGGCGGCGTCGGCGGGCTGGAACCTGGGGGAGGTAGCGCCCAACGCTCCAGCCGGTGTCAACAAGGCTGTCGCCGACAAGGTGTGGAACCCGGAGTTCGGTACGCTGTTCGGCGACCTGAGTGCGACTCGGGATTTCGGCAACCACGTACGCATGGACACCGCCGTGCACATGACGGCCACTCGAGGCGGCGTGAAGGTGCACATGGACGCGTTTCCCACGGTCGCTTCGCTCACGGTGTCGCCGACCAGCGCGGTCGGCATCACCGCCGGCCTGCAGGTGACCCACCTCGGCTACTTCAACCGGGATCGTTGGGCGAGTAGCTGGCTGACCAATGCTGTGCAACGGCCGACCATCCTCGACCGCGATCGCCAGGTGGTGCCGACGAACATGGTCGGGGTTAGCGTGCACGGATCGGTGCCGTTGGGCGGCGGTCAGTTTCAATACGCCATCGGTGTCGGCAACGCTCGTTCCACGGAGGCAGGCGGTGAGCTGATCACCTCAGACGTCAACGTGCGCCCGACCTTCACCGGGCTCGCCGATTTGACTGTCGGTCGCAAGAATACTCTGCGGGTGATCGCCAGCGGTTGGACCACGGATCTCGAGGGCTTCTCCATGTCGGCCCTGGACACGACCCAGATGGCCGGCGCCGTCGATGGTCTGGCGCTGCGTGAGTACGGCGCGAACCTGGCGGTCGCGTTCGATACCGCGTGGGTCGCCGTCGTCGCCGAGTACGTTCATGTTCGCCACGACGACGCGTCCGGTACGGTCGCCGCTTCTGAGCTTACGACCCGCGGCGGTATCGCGGAGGTCGCGTTCAAGCTAGGCAGTGTGAGTCCGTACGTGAGAGTGGATATCAGCGAGCTGCCGGACGCCGGGATGCCAGTGGCGGAAGCGCCGGGCAAGGACGTGGGCAGCGACGACGCAGCCACGAGCTATCGAGGTGGCGTGGCTGGCTTCTCGTGGAGCGTGACGCGACTGCACCGCTTCGCCATCGAGTATGGTCACCGCCTGGATGGCGCGGCGACCAAGCACAGCGTGAGCGCCGAGATTCGCATCGCCATGTAGGTGCTCGGCTGGAGGGCGCGACGTCGCGCTGGACCACTGAGCACGAATTCGCCGTCGACTGAGCAACGGATCGGCACTCCTGTGGCTAGGGGAGTGCCGATTGCTTGTGGTTTCGGTGAGGTGGGTGTTCGCGCTTACTGGTACGGCGGCTGCACTAAGGCCGGGCGGAGGTAGCGAATGAAGAAACTGAGCCTCAACCCGAAGAAGAAAATCGAAGCGTTGCTCGAGAGCAAGGTGCTCGCAAAGGTGGTGCCGAAAGCCGTCGAGCTGATCAAAAACAAGGGTACGGACAAAGCCGCCCAGGAGCTGGTCGGATTTGCCACCACGTTGCTCGAGGAGCAAGCTGGCGCGGTAATTCCAAAACCGCTCAAGAAGAAGACCACCGAGATCGTCAAGAAGGTGGCGGTGCAGGTGGTCGAGAAGGCGATCACCATGGCGATGGAGTTGATCGACCGCCGAGCCGAGGCCCAGGCCGACGCGCCCGACGCGGCCGATCCACCGGCGATGGCTGCGGACGCCGAACCAGTTGTGGTCACGGAGCCACCGGCGATGGCTGCGGACGCCGAACCAGTTGTGGTCACGGAGCCACCGGCGATGGCTGCGGACGCCGAACCAGTTGTGGTCACGGAGCCACCGGCGCCTGTCCAGGTCGAGGGGGCCTCGGGCTCGGACCAACCCACGACTGCGGCCGAGCCAGAGCCGCCGCCCGCGGCACCCGCGCCGCAACCGCTGCTGCCGTCACCTCCGTTGTCGCCGAACCCGTTGGTGTACCTGCCGCCGCCCAAACGCAGGCGCGCGTTCATGGTGGCTGCTGGAGTCTGTGGTTTCGCGGCGGTCGCTGCGCTCGTCGCCGTTACCGCGGGGGCCGACCCCGAGTCGGACGAGCAAGCCGGTGAGCCCACCGCCAGCACCGGTTCTGTGCAACCAGTTGTCAAGAGTCCGCCGGTGATACCAGGCAACCTCCCTGGCATGTCCCGTTGGGACGGCAACTCCCGGCTGCGCTGTGTCGGCGATCAGAAAATGGTGATCAACAACGTCAGCTCTACGGTCGACCGGCCGATCGTCGCGGTCGGCAACTGTCAGTTGACCTGCATGAACTGCCGGCTGAGCGGACGTCGCGGCGTCTACGTCGCGGGCAATGCGCGGGTCACGTTCGTGCGCAGCACCATCACAGCTAGTAAGTGGGCCTTGCGCGCCAGCGGCAATGCCAGGCTGTTCGTCGTGGCGAGCAAGATCACTGGCAAACAGTTGAGCAACGGTAACGCGACGATCGTGCGCCGCAACCTGTAGCGCGATTTAGCGAGCTACCGTTTCTACAGGGGGGCGCCTTCAGTGCGAGCGCCAACACCTGACGTGTGTGCACTGTTTGGAGGAATGACTATGAGAATCATCGGAATCGCCGTGCTGTCCATAACCATGACCGTCGCGCTCAATCTCGCCGAGAGCGCCGAAGCCCAGGCCAATTGTTCGTCGTATCGGGTTGGCAACAACGTTCGCTTCGGACACGCCGGCCGCTACAAGGGAGCGGGCCGCATCGTGAACAAACGAGGCGCGCAGGTGCAGGTGCGCTGGCATCAGTACCCGAGTAGGGGTTCGGCCGGGTGGCGCAACACCTGGGTGTTTTGCAAACGCCAGCCCTACGGTCAGTACGTGCTCGGTTTCTCGGCCGGGACCCGGACGCGCTACACCAGTCGCTGTCGCGCCGGCCGGACCTTGTACAAGGCCAAGAGTGGCAAGGGCTACTGCTGCCCTGTGGGGACCAAGGGTTACTACAAGGGCTACAACTCGATCACGTGTCGTCGCTCCAGCAGCGCTACGCGAACGAGAACGCGTTACACCAGCCGGTGTAGTGCGGGGCAGACCCTGTACAAAGCCAAGAGCGGCAAGGGGTATTGCTGCCCGTCGGGAACCAAGGGCTACTACAAGGGCTACAACTCGATTACGTGTCGTCGCTACGCAACCGGCTCGACGCGCAATACCCGGGTCAGCCGTAACTGCAGTGCCTACAGCGTAGGCCGTACCGTGCGCTTCGGTCACGCGGGACGGTACAAGGGCAGCGGGCGAATCATGCGCAAAGCCGGCGCGCAGGTCCAGGTGCGCTGGCATCAGTACCCGAATCGCGGCTCGGCCGGTTGGCGCAATACCTGGGTGTTCTGCCAGCGCCAGCCCTACGGCCAGTACCTGCTGTAGGCGGTGATCGGCGCGCCGCCCGCGGCTTGCACAGCATTTGCACGAGCTCGTCATCACGTCGCAAGACCGATCGTCTGCAATGACAGCGCGCCGGAAGACCGGCGCCTACTCAGGAGGACTCGATGATGACTAAGTACAAATGGTGGCTGGCTGCGGGCGTGTTTGCGCTGACTGTGACGTGGACGCTCGAAGCGCGGGCGAAGGGCCCCGACAGCTCGGGGGTGGCGCCGCCTCGCGGTATGCCAGCCTGCAGCACCGATGTATTGATCAAGGCGTACATTCCGCGAGACTGGATCAAATCACCGCCACACCCGACCTACGTGCGGCTCAAAGGCGATGGCTGGGCGGGTCGTTACAAGCACGGCTCGGCTCGTCTGTGGAACCAGGTGTTCGTGACGTTCAACCGCGGCGCCCGTAAGCCGGAGCTGCGCAAAGCCCACGGCGTCGGGCGATCGACGGGCAAAACACGCAATGGTGGGTTCGTTACCAAGACCGCGCGACCCAAGTCTGGTGACCTTTGGGAGATGGCCAAGTGGGACAACTGGCGGCGCACACGCGTATGGGTTCACGCTCAGGGCTCCGTGGGCTTGCCCCTGATTGGCACCGCCCCTGCCATCGACTACAAGGTCGACGTCAAGCTGCGCCCGGTCGACAACCGCCGGCGCATCGCTTACACCATCACCGGCACGATCGACGGCTTCCCCGGTTACGCGATCTACATTGGCAACAAAATGGTCTATCACTTCGATCCGTACAAAGTGGGCAACGGGCCGACGGCGCTGTACCCGTACCG
>SPJJ01001832.1_pt1 | contig 10787 bp, 9 predicted proteins | sample 3741741 | NCBI WGS metagenome assembly SPJJ01 (sample SAMN10925908, study PRJNA522277) | cold seep metagenome | isolation source: Elba SIP-enriched marine methane seep metagenome, extraction at timepoint T1 | place: Italy: coast of Elba, Mediterranean Sea | collected 2014-05 | reverse complement strand
TATTTTATGAAATCTCTTTAAACTTGCCTAAAAACAAGTTTGCTGACAAAAGCAAAATACCCAGTAGCAAACCTGCTGTACCAGAGTAAGCAAAAATTTCCGTTATCAAGTGATCATGGGCAGCCTCTCTCCCGATGAATGGCGCTATTAGAAACATCGTAAACCATGACAATGGATATAAACCACCTAAACCGACTAAAAAAGAACTGATCATTTTCCACTGTTTTGTAAGAGTAGAAAACATGATCAAGAATATTAACCCTAAAGAAAAGGCTGAGATACCCGTCGCATGAAAATGCGTTCGTTGCGCATATCGCCAAATTTTGGCTTTGCTTTTATCATCATGAATTTCTGCATGAGATGCGACGTTTTCTGATATATAGGATTTTACGGAATCCTCTGCAACCCCAAAAATAATGCCTAAAGCTATTCCAAATAATAAACTCATCATGACTAAAAACAAGCCTATTTTCACTGTGTTTATCTCTTCGTTCATTGAGCACCCTCGAACTGAATAACATGTTATGGAAACAACACTGGTCTATTCTACGCGTGTTGATATCCTGAAATAATCCTAACGCCGGCATCATAATGAATAGACAAACAAGAGTGTTCATTATCACTAATACCGGCCAACAAAATCCTTTGCAACTCTTTTTAAACCCAACGGTTTAATTAGATCTGCTTTTTTCTTTTCAAGTCAGTTATCCATAACTTTAAAACCTTGCTGCGATCGGTTTTTCCAAGCGCGATCAGTACTTTAAGTTTTTTTTCGGCTACCTGTATGACCATGTCAACATCCCGGAGTCCAAGATAAACAGCCAGGGACCGGTTTAAATAAGCCGCTGCAGCCTGCCACTGACTTTGAGCCATTTTTAGTTGCCCCAGTTCTGACAGCGTCACTGCAATACCTGATCGTGCATGATTGTTTTTATAGCCTGCCAGTGCCTGCAGCAACTTCGTTTCAGAGGCTTTAAAATCGCCGTGTTGCTGTAACCAGCCGGACTGAAAACGTAATAAACGCGATGCCTGTATCGAGTCTTTATTTCCGGACAGTTTTAACGCGTTCGCATACCGTTGAATCCAGAGTTGCTCATCCCTTTTTTGGATTGCAGCTATTTTGGTTCGATTGGCTATGGCAGTCAACTGAATCTGATCCGGCATAGTGATAGGTTTATCCAGATTGAATTCGGGTAATAAAGATTGTAATTGGCTTTCAGCCTGTGTGACTTGATTTAGCCCTAGTGCCAGTTGAACATAAAGCAAGGAAATTCGTGACTGAAACTGATGCACAGGCGCCTGCTTGACTATCTCGTCAGCACGTTCCAGGTGTTTCCTGGCAGTTTCATAGTCACGTTTTGCCAGTGCCAGTTCAACCAGGTTGATATGACTGTGCAATACGCCAGACTGATCGTCTATCCCCTGGAATAAAGATAAAGCACGGCTGAATAACCAATGCGCCGTCGTCCAATCCCCAGCTGCATAGGCTTGTAGGCCTTCAGCCGTATAACTTTCAGCATCCAGCAACGGCAAAGGCTTGCTTAGCGTCTGACTTCCGCATGCTGTAACAATAGAGGCCAGCAGACTGACAATTAATATATAGCGGGGATTAATCATTCACAGGGTGTGCCGGTATTAACGGTGTTGATGCGGGTTGATGAATATCCTGGGAAAATGGCCAGGTATTTTGTATGCTATCGAGTAAACGGTTAGCCTTGGTTAAGGATCTTCTTGCCTCGATAGACACGCCTGGCATATGGATCAACTCTGCATTAATCAATGCCACTGCCGTTTTCACCTGGACAATTATTTCTTTTAAATCGGCTGCCATCCCGGGTAAATTATGAGTGACTCCCCGTAAATCTCCGGTAACAGATTTAACATCATTTAAAACAGGTTCAAGCTCAATTAACCTTTTTTTTGCGACATCAACGATACCTTCAGCTTCTGTTAAAATTTCAGCACCTGATTTCACGACCGTTTTTAAATTTTTTTCAACTTTCTGGTCAAAAACGGCAGCACCTAAGGTGCCATGGCCAGTTGCAATCTGCGCAATAATTTTATGTGCGTTTTCTATCGTCAGTTCCAACTGAGGTAAAATATTTTCAAATTTGGTCAATAAATGATTGTTATCAGCAGCCTGAATAATGCTCGCAATACCGAGCAATAAATCATTTAATGAGGGTGTTTCTTCGACAGGAATAATGGCACCATCGTGTAACTCCGGCGCATTCATTGAATCTGACTCAATTTCAATTAAAGCATCGTTAATACTGACCAGGCGATTGACGATTGCTTTAGCACCCTCTCTAATCAATGCCCGTCTGCCTTCATAGACTTCAATGGTAACACGAATTTTTCGGTTTTCTGTCAGGTTCAGATCCGACACCTTGCCGACTTCCGTACCCAGTGTTTTAACGACAGAGCCATGACTTATGCCCTCACTGCTGTTGACATCAATATAAAACGTCACCCTGTTTTCGAACAAATGCTGGCTTTTTCCACTAAAAATAATCAGTCCGGAAAATAATACGAAAGCAGAAAATACAAACAACCCCACGACGCGTTCACGGTAATTATAAGTAATCTGGTGGATATAATGTCCCGTTTTCTTTGCCGGATCAGTATTCATCATTCGCCCTGGTTCTAATTCTGTAATACACTCAACAAATCCTTTACATCCTGATCTTCGGAATGCATAAATGCATCCCAGCCATTAAAATTAATGATTTTACGGTCAGATATAAAAATAATCTGAGTCGCATGCTGTTCAAGAAAATGAGTATATTGCAGTCCTCCAATCATACAAACAGCCCGATTGCTTTTATGTTCGCCCAATAAAACAGCCATTTTTTCACGTTGTTTTGCACCCAGGTCATGAAATGGAACGTCCAGGAAAAGCACAGGCGGGTCAAGAATCAACGCCCTAGCCAGGGCGAGCTGTGATCGATGAAAACTGTTCAGCATCGCCGGAAACAGCGTCGGATCAAAATGGCAATGTAATTGGTCCAGCAAGGCTCTTGCTTTACTGGCGGTTTCTCTAAACGAAAGATCGCTGTGATACAGTAGTGGCAGCATCACGTTCATCAAACCATGCTGCACTGACAGTAAAGGGGCTGCACCTGACACATAACCAATTTGAGCCCGTAGAGCACGCCATTCCGACTGTTCTAATTCAGAAGCCACCTTTCCCAGTATTTCAACCCTGCCTTGTTTTGGTTTGGTAATACCGGCTAGCATATGCAAATAGGCTCTTAACTGAAACCGGTGAGGCCCTACCAGGCAAGTTAGGTTTGAAGCTTTAATAGAACATTCCAGCGGAAGAAAAGCTAATTTGCTTTCGCCTGGATAGGGCGCTGCATCTATAGCCTGGACTGTCGATGCTTCTATAGGGTGGGTCATAAGCTAATCAGTAAAAAATAGCCGTCTGCCAGAAATAAAAACACCATACACCTAACCACTGCTTTTTGCATCTGTTGAGGCACCTGGGTAGGGGAATTGTCTACAGAAAGCCCATGAAAACAGGCCATAGCCCCTGTTATCAAACCAAAAAACAAATTTTTCAGCATAAAGATAATAATGACATTAACACTCATCGTATTTAACAGCTCGGTCATTGATTCCTGCGCTGAAAAATTATATATATAAGCACTAAAAAAAACACCGGACAGTATCATGATGAAGGAAAAATAAAGAGCCAGAGTCACCTGACTAATGACCATGCACAGAATTCTGGGAATAACGAAATAATCATCCACATCAATACCCAGATATTCCAACGGTTCAATTTCACCACGCACTTTGGTATTACCCAAATCAACAGCTATAGCTGAACATGAACGACCAACCAGTATACCCCCGGTAATTAACGGGCCCAACTCGCTAATCACCAGTCTGGCAATTATGCCAGTAAGATCACTTGCTCCACTGATCGCCTGCATTATATAGATAAGTTGAGACGTCACACCAATTCCAACCAGTACAGCAAGAAATGAAATCATCGCGATAGCATCAACACCGGTGAAGATGATTTGACCGAGCAAATTAGAATACACCGCTCGATTAAATACATTACGATGCGGCTGCCACACTGAAAGTGCGCGCGTTAAAAAATAAGTCAAGTCGATCACATACAAAAAAGACTCGATACAACGCTGGCCTATCCAACCGAAAAAATTCATTCTAAACTAAGGGTAAGGTTGTTTGGCAAAGCAATCATGCCATGATTCTACCGTTAGTTTGCTGAACATTGCAATGGCTGCAATCAACAAACAGTTAACAAACCTGGCAAAGTTGAGACCTCTCCGGCCCTAATACTATTTGCCAGTTAGTCGCTATTAAAATTATGACTGGATACGCTATAACGATTAGTATCAATAATAAAACGCTATGCTAAAACGAAAATTACAACTGTTTAAAGATTAGATACTCGCTATAAATTTAGCATTCTTATAATCTATCAACCTGGCTTATTAATCATTTGATATGACAACAAACGAAGATTTTTATAAAAACCTGACACCTTTTGAACATTTTAGAGGCATTTGTGAGCTAAAGAATTATGCCCGGCTGCCCGATGACTGGGCGGTCGTCATTACCGACATCAAAGGCTCTACACTCGCTATACAGCAAGGAAAATACCGGGATGTTAATGCGGTCGGTGTCGCCTCCATTGTTGCGGTATTAAACTCACAAACCCCGCTGTCTATTCCATTTGTGTTTGGTGGTGACGGCGCTACGTTATGCATCCCTGAAAGCAGTATAGAAAAAGTCAAAAAAGCCTTGTTGGCAACACAGTTAATGGCATTGGAACATTTTTCCCTGTCATTAAGATGTGGCATCATTCCGTGTTCGGTGATAAACCAGTCACAATTTCGGGTATTGGTTGCTAAGCATCATGTGTCCAAAGGCTATGTTCAGGCCAGTTTCACAGGAAATGGACTGGCTTATGCTGAAAAACTGGTGAAAAACGATCCAACGGGGTTATATCGTTTTGATACTGACTATAACAAAACGGATGCCGATTTTTCAGGTTATCAATGTCGCTGGGAAGACGTGCCCAGCCCGCATGATGAAACAGTCTCTGTTTTGGTAATGAGCCTGGCCGGTACGGTTGAGCAAAGTAACCAGGTCTACCTGGACGTATTTGATCAAATTCAAACGATTTATGGGGATGCAGAACAATATAAACCGGTGCAACAGCAGCAGCTTCAATTATCAACGCATAGCAAGCACCTGCAAAATGAAGTAAATATACAGAATAATTCAAAATCGAGGTTAGCCCGACTGCTTTATGCCTGCTTATTACCCTGGAAAGTGCGGTTTGGCCGATACCTGATGAACAAGGGTAAACAGTTTCTGAATACGAATTGGGGCAATTATAAACAAAGCCTGGTGGCCAATACAGACTTTCGAAAATTTGATGATAATCTGCGTATGGTCATTTCCGGCGATGCATCCCAAAGAGAACAACTACAGCACTATCTTGAAACACTATATCAACAAGGTTTGTTGGTTTACGGTCTGCATACCTCTAACAGAGCCCTAATGACCTGCGTTATTTCAGATTACCATCTTAACCATATCCATTTTGTCGATGGTGCTGATGGCGGCTATGCAATGGCTGCTAGCAAAATGAAACAGCAACTCAAAGCCCTTACTGATAGTACTTGATCATATTGGGTAATCGATTAAGCATTATTAAATCTTAGTATTGCTCCTTAACTTTGAAAATGAACCCACCATACATGATTTTGCCTTTTGTTATTTTACTTTGTCTTGGTTGCAATAACAGGATTGCCGATGTTAACAATAAACCAGCAGCGCTTATCTACAAGAAAGAAATAATCCTCAATAACAGTGTCGAAGTGGTATGGAAGTCGATTACCGAGCCTGAAATTGTGAACACTTACTACCTTGCACCGCTGGCAAAGTTTGAAATGAAAGTAGGTGGAGAGATCGTTTATGGATCTCTCGACCAGCCCCTTATTTCAGGACCGGTTTTAGACATTACGCCTAATGAAAAGCTTCAACATAGCTTTCAGTTCGATATAACTTCACACCGGGGCGTGAAAGAAAACTCATTTTCCCGAGTGACTAATCAATTAAAAAGTCAGAAGAATAAGACCGTTTTGACATTGCTACACGATCAGTTTGGTGAGGATTATCAGACCTACGCAAACGTGGCCACGGGCTGGCCGATAATACTCTCCGGCCTTAAAGCACAAATAGAAAATGCGACAACAGAATAAAACTAATCTGTTCAAAAGCGCTACAAACAATCCTAACCATCCCACCCATACAACAAGTCTTGTAACGCTTCTTTTTGCAACACATTATTGTCCACTTTCAAATAAGCTACGCTTTCTTCAAAGTGTAGTTTAACCTCTGCTATCCCTTTAATATTGAGGAGATCGGCTACAAATTCATCACCCTTTTCTACACTGACCATGTCCAGTGAAATCAACATATTTGCCAAATATCTGGGCGGGCTCATAAACATTGCGATGATAATCCAGGAGCAAGCGGCTGTCGCAGAAAATAAAAATACAGTTTCAGCACCAAGTTCACCGTATAACCAGCCGCCTAATGCCCCTCCAACAAAAGCACCCATAAATTGCGAACTTGAATATGCGCCCATGGCAGTGCCTTTCAAATCTCCGGGAGCCGTTTTTGATATCAACGAGGGCAATGTAGCTTCCAGCAAATTAAATCCACAGAAAAACAACCATAAAAACCCGATGAGTCCATACAATTGATCATAAAACTTAAACAAACCCAGGTTAGCCAGCATTAAAGCTGTAATAGCAGCAATAAATACTTTTTTCATCTGACGTTTTTTTTCAGCAATAATCACAAAGGGTATGATGAATCCCATAGAAGTGACTAATACAGGCAAATAAACCATCCAGTGATTTTCTGCAACCACACCGGCATCCCTGATCAACAGAGGTAAAACGACAAAACTGGCCGTCAGACATAAATGAAGAACAAATATACCGTAATCCAGTCTGAGTAAATCCGGGTTTTTTAATACTTTAAAAAACTGGCCAGGCACCAGTTCTGCATCACAGTGAACAATGGATTTTTCAGGATTCGGCACGATATACAACACGACCAATACAGCCAGTAGTGAAAGTATGCCGGTTAACCAGAATATGCCTGAGACACCAATATAGCCAGAGATCACCGGCCCTAGCGTAATAGCAATCCCAAATGAAACACCAATACTGGCACCTATGGTCGCCATGGCTTTGGTTCGGTGTACTTCCTGTGTCAAATCGGCTACCAGCGCCATTATGGCCGCTGCTATCGCACCTGCTCCCTGTATGGCTCTACCTATTAACACACCATAAATGCTGGTCGATACAGCCGCGACTATACTCCCGGCCGAAAATAAAATCAGGCCCAGTATAATGATTTTTTTTCGACCAAAACGGTCTGACAACAGGCCAAACGGAATTTGTAACAGTGCTTGCGTTAGTCCATATACACTGATTGCCAGACCAATTAATACCGGCGTTGCACCATCCATTTGTTCGGCAAACAGAGATAACACAGGTAATATCATAAACAGACCCAGCATGCGCAAGGCATAAATACTGGCTAATGATAATGTTGCACGCCTTTCCAGCGCAGTCATTGGACTGGTTATGTCCTGTATCTGTGTCAAAACTTTATTCTCCCAGGAATGAGATAACTTTTTCAACTCACATTCCTTTGCTTTTGGTGGACAAAAAGACGTATATTATCAGGTTCTTTATCTATCAGGAATTCTATTAATGGACATCATCAGTATTCGAGGTGCCAGAACACACAATCTGAAAAATATAGACCTCGATTTACCCAGAGATTCATTAATCGTGATTACAGGGCTTTCAGGTTCAGGAAAGTCATCTTTAGCATTTGACACGATTTATGCTGAAGGCCAGCGACGCTACGTTGAGTCTCTTTCCGCTTATGCCAGACAGTTTCTGTCTATGATGGAAAAGCCCGATGTAGATCATATAGAAGGACTGTCCCCCGCTATTTCGATAGAGCAAAAATCCACATCACACAACCCACGTTCTACCGTGGGGACCATTACAGAAATCTATGACTATTTAAGGCTGCTATATGCCAGAGCCGGGATACCAAAATGCCCGGAACACAATAATTCACTTGAAGCCCAGACCATCAGCCAAATGGTGGACCAGGTTTTAGCTCAACCTGAGGGTGAGCGCTGGATGTTACTTGCCCCCGTGGTTAATGAGCGTAAAGGTGAGCATATACAGCTGATGCAGGATCTGCGTGCTCAAGGTTTTATACGTGCCAGAATAGACGGCGAAATCTATGATCTTGATGAGCCCCCTGCCCTGGATTTAAAGAAAAAACATTCCATAGAAGTAATCGTCGACCGTTTTAAAATTCGAGACGATATTTCTCTGCGTTTATCCGAATCATTTGAAACCGCTTTAAGGCTGGCAGACGGTATCGCCATTGCTGCACGCATGGACAGTACCAAACACATCCTGTGCTCTGAACGATATGCCTGTCCAGAATGCGGCTACAGCATCTCAGAGCTTGAACCGCGCATCTTTTCCTTTAATAACCCTAAAGGCGCATGCCCAGCCTGTGATGGATTAGGGGTCAGGCAGCATTTTGATCCAAACCTAGTCATCCATAATGCTGATATCAGCCTTTCCGGCGGTGCCATCAGAGGCTGGGACAGACGAAATGGCTATTATTACCAGATTATTTGCTCATTAGCGGAGCATTATGGTTTTGATACTGAGGCACCCTACTCCGAAATCCCAAAAGAGATACAAAAAATCATTCTGTATGGCAGCGGATCAAAAAAAATCAAGTTTGAGTATGTATCCGGTTCAGGCAAGAAGCAAAACCGAAGTCATTCTTTTGAAGGCATCATTGCTAATATGGAAAGACGTTATCATGAAACTGAATCCCAAATGGTCAGGGATGAACTTTCAAAATACCTCGCTCAAAAAACCTGCGAACAATGTAATGGTGCCAGATTAAATAAAGCTGCCCGTCATGTTTTTATTAAAGAAAAACCCTTACAGGAATTAACCAGTTTACCGATAAAACAGGCATTGGATTTTTTTAACACCCTGCACCTGCAAGGTCACAGAGGCGAGATTGCTGAAAAAATCAACAAGGAAATTCAGGAGCGTCTGGAATTTTTAGTCAATGTCGGACTGGATTACCTGACTCTGGATAGAAGTGCAGACAGCCTGTCTGGCGGAGAAGCACAACGTATCAGACTGGCCAGTCAAATTGGTGCAGGCCTGGTTGGCGTCATGTACGTGCTGGATGAACCTTCTATAGGCCTGCATCAACGCGACAACCAGCGCCTGTTAAACACCTTGTTCAGATTGCGTGACATGGGAAACACCGTGATTGTTGTAGAACATGATGAAGATGCAATACTGTCGGCCCAGCACGTGATAGATATCGGCCCAGGCGCAGGTATACATGGAGGGGAAATCGTCGCTCACGGCACACCGGATGATATTAAAAACAACTCAACGTCATTAACAGGCCAGTATTTATCCGGAAAACAATCCATTGCGACACCCTCATCTCTGACACCAGTCAACAGGGACAAACTGATTACCTTGCACAATGCGCAAGGTAATAATCTCAAAAATTTAACCATCGAATTCCCTTTAGGGCTTCTAACCTGTGTCACCGGTGTGTCAGGTTCTGGCAAATCAACATTAATCAATGACACTCTTTACCGTTATGCGGCAAGACAAATCAATAAAGCGAGCTGCATCCCTGCTCCCTGTGATGAAATAAGCGGACTGGACCAGGTCGATAAAGTGGTCGACATAGACCAAAGCCCCATAGGCAGAACCCCGCGGTCCAACCCCGCGACCTATACGGGCATTTTTACCCCGGTACGTGAATTATTCGCTGCTACGCCAGAAGCCCGGTCCAGGGGTTACACACCCGGCCGGTTCAGTTTTAATGTAAAGGGTGGGCGCTGTGAAGCCTGTAAGGGAGATGGGGTCATCAAAGTAGAAATGCATTTTCTTCCTGATATTTTTGTTGCCTGCGATCTGTGCCAGGGTAAAAGATATAACAGGGAAACACTGGAAATTCGTTATAAGGGTAAAACCATCAATGAAATTCTCAATATGACAGTCGAAGATGCTGCTAATTTTTTCAGCCCGATCCCGGTTCTGGCAAAAAAACTGAATACATTGATAGACGTAGGCCTTAGTTACATAACCCTGGGCCAAAATGCGGTCACCCTTTCCGGCGGCGAAGCCCAGCGGGTAAAGCTGGCTAAAGAGTTGTCCAAGCGGGATACAGGAAAAACCCTGTATATCCTGGATGAGCCCACAACAGGCTTACACTTTCATGATATAAATCAGCTACTGACTGTATTACATACCTTAAGAGATCACGGCAATACAGTGATCATCATCGAACATAACCTGGATGTCATTAAAACGGCAGACTGGGTCATAGATATAGGCCCTGAAGGCGGCGTCGGTGGAGGCACTTTAGTCGCATCAGGCACTCCTGAAACTGTTTCCGGTATTGCTGACTCTCATACCGGAAAATATTTGAAGCGTTTTTTTAACTAGTCTTACCTCATCGTTGATATGCAGGCTTAGGTGTTGTGCGAATATAGCCTGCATGGATGCAGGTGGGCCTGCTAATCACTATCCATCAATCCATGTATTTTGGTCGTGTGCAGGGGTACATCTTTAGCTAAAGTCATTCCATCTGTTCTGTAAAACCTGCTTATCTGAGATAGAGACTGTTACATTATA
>SPJJ01018227.1_pt1 | contig 10793 bp, 8 predicted proteins | sample 3741741 | NCBI WGS metagenome assembly SPJJ01 (sample SAMN10925908, study PRJNA522277) | cold seep metagenome | isolation source: Elba SIP-enriched marine methane seep metagenome, extraction at timepoint T1 | place: Italy: coast of Elba, Mediterranean Sea | collected 2014-05 | reverse complement strand
GTAGAGACCTCCGGGCGCCCCAATGACGCCAAGCTCGGCACACGACTGGTGCGGGCCGGTGTCATCACCGACGGCGAGCTGGGGGATGCCTTGGTGCGGCGGGCTCAGACCAGCGAGCGCATCACAGAGATCCTGCTCGACGAGGGTCTCGCCACCGTCGAGACCCTCAAGCACTTCGCAACCCTTCTTGCCACAGATACCCTCTTTGGCCTGTTCACGTGGTCCCGGGGCACCTACGAGTTCATGGAGGGCGCGGTATCTCCGCCGCGGACCTTTGTGCAGGCCGTCAGCCTCGACGAGATGCTGATGCAGGGCATCGTCTTGATGGACGAGTGGCCGCTCATCCTCAAACGCATCCCCAGCGGCGCCAGCCTCATTGAGCATCGCTGGCCGCTACCACCCGAGACAGAGCCCAGCGTTGACGCGCTCTTTGGCGGCTTTGAAGAAGGCGGCGAAGCTAAAGCTAGCCCAGAGGTCGGGCCCAACGAACGCGTGGTGCATGACCTCTGCCGCCCTGGAGCGGAGGTTCAGGCCGTGGTCGACCAAGCCCCCTTTCATCGATACGAGACCTACCGCTGCATCTCCCGTCTGATCGGAGATCACTTCCTGCGGCTAGAAGTCGGCGACTAGGCTCGACTCGGCTCAGGCGGGCGCACCATCGACAAGGCCTCTTGCAAGGCATCAGCGCCGGCCCCCTGCTTGATGGCGCGGGTGCTGAGGTGACGCCGATAGGCCCTCGCGCCCGGCACGCCCTGAAACAGCCCCATCATATGTCGGGTGATAGCGTGCAGCCTGTGGCCCTGTTCGATGCAGCGCGCCGCATACGCCACCATGCGCTCGCCCACCTCGTGCCGGGTCCCCGGGTGCCGATCGGTGCTGAAGATCTGGCGGTCCGCCTCGGCAAAGAGGTAGGGGTCATCGTAGGCCGCGCGGCCGATCATCACCGCGTCCACCTGCTCGAGGTGCTGCAAGCTCTGTTGCAACGTCAGGATGCCGCCATTGATCTCAATATCGAGGTGGGGCCGCTGTCGCTTGAGCCGATACACATCCTCATAGCGCAAAGGCGGAATCGTGCGGTTCTCCTTGGGGCTGAGGCCTTGCAACCAGGCCTTACGCGCGTGCACTGAAAAGCGGGTGCAGCCCGCCTGGGCTACGACATCCACGAAATTGAGCATATCCTCGTAGCGATCGAGATCATCGATGCCGATGCGGTGCTTCACCGTGACCGGAATCTTCACGCTCGCCATCATGGCGGCCACACCCTCGGCGACGCGCTCCGGCCGGGCCATGAGACAGGCCCCAAAGCTGCCGTTTTGCACACGATCGCTGGGGCAACCTACGTTGACGTTCACCTCATCGTATCCGTAGTCCTCTGCGATCAGCGCGGACTGCGCGAGGTCCTTCGGGTCGTCTCCGCCCAGCTGCAGCGAGATGGGGTGCTCGGCCTCATCGAAGCCCAGCAACCGCTCCCGAGGCCCGTGCAGCATCGCGCCGGTGGTGATCATCTCGGTATACAGCAGCGTCTGCTGGCTGATCTGCCGCAGGAAGTAGCGAAAGTGACGGTCCGTGCGGTCCATCATGGGGGCCACACTCAAGGCTGGGGTGCGCACTAGGACAGCCGCTCCTCGACCGTCTCCACGCGGGCCGTGGGCGGAACGCTCAGCACGGATACGGGCAGCGAAGACGCCACCGGTGCGCCTCGGCCCGCCCCCGTGGCGCCGCCGGACAGCGCCACCAGCTCGCGCAGGCGTCGAGCGAGCACGCCAAAGAGGCCATGCACCACCTCCGGTCGGTCCATCATCAGGTCCATGAAGGGCTCTCGTTCCAGCTCGAGGTACTGCACACCCTCATCGCCGGCCTGAGCGCTCACCGGTCGCAGGCCGCCATCGAGGATCGATACCTGTCCGAAAGAGTCCCCAGCGAATAGGTCCAACAGGGGCTCACCATGACGCGCCAGGTGCACCTCACCCGAGACGATGACAAACATCGAATCCCCGCCCTGCCCCTCTTCATAGATGACCTCACGGGGGTTGGCGTTGCCCTCTGTGCACAGCTCCGCCACCGCCGCGAGGTCGTCGACCGGGAGGTTGTGAAAAAGCTGCACCGTCTCAAGGACAAAGACACGGTCGATTATGCTCTTGGGCATCAGGGGCTCTCCTTGTGTGGGTTCTTGCACATCCGGCGGGGCCTCACCGATGCGCACCAGGGTCTCGTGTGCGATGGCCGCAAGCTGAATGTCTCGACTGCTGACCAGCGCGAAGGCGCGCTCTAGAGCGCGTCCAGGTACCGCGCTCGGCGCGGTGGTTTCAAGCTTCTTGAGCACCTCGGCGCGAAGCTCGCTGCCCTCCAAGGCGACATCCAACAGCTCCAGCGCATCTGCATAGGCCCCGCGCTGCAGCCCCCGCAGCGCGCCCTCGAGCGCCTCACGGTCGTGAATCAGCCCAAGTAAGCGCAGAGCCCCAAGCAAATTCTGCCCCACACGGTCCTCTACGGCCCGTAGCAGCAAGCCATAGTGCGGCCCGCCCACAGCGAGGTCCATGGCCATAGGCCGGTAATGGGCATAGGCCTTGAGGCGGCGCACCACGGCCTCGTGCACACGATCGATATCGAAGGTGGCCTTGGGATGCTCACGCCGCAGGCGCCCCAGCTCATTGACGATCGTGTAGCGCAAAAACGCGTCATCCTTGACGTTCGAGTAGAGCATCGCGCGTATCGCAAGCGGGCTTGCGATCAATCGAAGCACCTTGGGGACCTGGGCCCTCAGCGCCAAAGGCAGCCGCCGGTCGTCCAGGGTCTGCGCCAATAGGGGCACAATCTCGTCGCCATAGCTCGCGAGGGTACGAATCACCTGGCCTCGAATCCTTCGGTCCGGCAGGCGGTGCAGCAGCTTCGGCGGTAGCGCAGGGTCAGTGGCGCTGGCTGCGGCCTTGATTGCCAACGCGCGCACCGAGGCCTCCTCATCATCGAGGTAGCTGGCCAAGCGCCAGGCGTGCGGGCCGGGCCCCAGGTAGCCCAGCAGGCGCACCAGCTCTCGACGCTCCGGCGAGGGGCCGTCGCGGCCGTGGGACAGCAGGGCATCCAGCCGGGCTGCCGCCTTTTCATGCCTGGGACTTCCGGGGGGCGCGCAGCGGGTCAGGGATTCGATGGCCGCGCACACCAACCGATAGTCGCGATCGCCCTGAAGGAAGGGTTCAAGGACCTCGCAGGCGCGCTGTGGGGCCACCAGCGCCAAGGCACGCGCGGCCTCGGCGGTAGGCCCGTCCGTATCGCGCGTGATGATCACCTCCAGCTGTGCGGCGTGGGCCGGGTTGGGATCAGCCTTGATGAGCTCAATGGCTCGGGTGCGTACCCGTTTGTCCCGGTGAGAGAGCAGCCCCTGCACATGGTCCGCCAGCCTCACCCGTGGGTTTCGCTCCAGCACCCCCACAGCGGCCAGCACCTTGCCGCCATCCGGGTCCTGGAGCATCGCCAGCACACGCTCGCGGGTGGACCGGTCCGAAGTATCGACGCCGTAGTTCTTGGCGTTCACGCGCGCACCCAGCTTGCGCTCCAGGGCCGCGAGATAGCTCGGCCGGAGAGCCCGCACCCAGATGAGCAGCACAAAGGCCAAGGCCGCGGCGAGCACGATGAGCAACCTAGGTTGCAGGCCGGCGCCAAAGACCAAGAGCAAGACACCGCCCACCGCACCCCCGAGCTTTTTGACCGCGCCGTCGACGAGCGCGCGCACCGAGTCCCGCATGGCCACCGGCATGGGGTTGTACAAAAGCCCCAAGCCCGCCTGGTTGAGAGACAAGCTGCCCATCATCTCGATCGTCTTGAGCGCAAAGATGGGCACAAAACTCACCGGCCACAGTACGAAGGCGCCCGACGCCAAAAGACAGAGGGCCGGCACCACGGACAGGAACGCGAAGACCCCCAAACGGGACAAGAGCGGCCGCGTGACGGTGGTCTGAAAGGCGATAGCGCCCACGCCCACCACCGCGTTCAGCAGCCCGAAGAGGCTAGCCAGCGCGGCCTCATCACCGGCGAAAGACATCACGGCCCCGGTGCGAAAGGCGTAGTCCACGGCCGCGGTCTGCACCGCCAGCAGCAGCACCAGCACCGCAATGCCGCGCGGATAGCGGTCCTTCGCCGCGTAGATCAGCCCGTCCATCAATGACAGGTTCTTGCGCTGCACCTTGCCGCCGCCATCGCCGCGCCCGAGCAGCGGTCGGACGACGATCAAAGAGACGGCGGCAAAAAAGCACCAGACCACGCTCGGCATTACGCCGGCCAAGGCGTTGACGCTGAGCCCGCCCAACACAGCCCCCGCCATGCCTGCGGCTGCGATGACCCCGAAGACGCGTTTGGCCGAGCGTACGTCGAAGACCTCTCCAAGGCGGGCCCAAAACAGCACACTCAGGGCGGTCGCGTAGACCTCTCCGGCCACATAGAGCACCGCGAGCACCTGGCGCACATCGAAGGCGGCGAGCACCGAGAAGAACAGCAGCGTGCTGGCCGCGAAGATCACCGCGCCCCGCAAGACAGGTTTCGCAGGATTCTTAGCGAGCTGTCGGCCCAGACCGATGGTCACGAAGGTCACCACCAAGGCCGTGGCGAGGTACAGATAAGGCAGGTCCGTCGGGTCGCGCCGAGTCAAAAAGAGCGCGTTGGTCGCGCTCTTGAAGGTGGTGACTCCTGCGACAAAGACAAAGAAGAAGGCCGCCGCCTTCACCATCGAGCGCGCGTGGACCAGCGATAGTCCGTACAGATCTGCGATCCGCTTCAACACCGGTCGCGCCCCCTCAGGCACGCCGGGCCAGGCCTGGCGTCCTTGCGCATCCGCGCAGATTGGCACGCACGCATGGGCCTGAACACCGGTCGTTGGGCGCGCTAGGGGCCTAACCTTGCATGGTGCTGGGCATCAAGCGATGCGCAGGCGCCGTCGAGTCGGGGCCGGGATGAGATCGGCGAGATTGTCGGGTGTGTAGCGCTCCGGCAGCGGCTTGAGTGCGCGCTTCCAGTCCGCCAGAGAGCCGCCGGCGCGGGCGGCCTGAATCGCAGCCACGGCGTGCTCCGGGCCGCCCTGGGCGAGGCGGTACTCCACCCAGGCTTCACGAGCCCCGGGTCCGCGCATCTGGATGCCATGTTTGGCCAGTCGACGATGCATCGACTTCAGGGTGCGGTTGATGGCCGCCTCTCCCGCAAAGGGGGCCGCGGCCAGCGGAGTATGGAACTTTGGCACGAAGGGCGACAGGCCCAGGACCACAGGCAAGGTCTTGCGAAGCTGCAACATGAATTGCACGAGTTCTTCAAGGTCCTCCTCGGTCTCGTCGGGCAGGCCCACGATGCAATACATCTTCAGATGGCGCATGCCCTCGGCCTTGGCGAGGTTGACCGCCCTTTCTATGTGCCGGTCCTTGATGTTCTTTTCAATGGAATCCCTCAGGCGCACGCTGGCCGCGTCCAGGGCCACGGTCATCGAGCGATAGCCGCCGCGCGCCAACAGGCCCACAAACTCTGCATCCAGGCGGTCTGCACGCAGACTGGAGATCCCGATGCGCTTTTCACGCTCGTCCACGAGGGTGCGCAGGATCTGCTTAATGCGCGGGTGGTCCGTCACGGCGGCGCCCACCAGCCCCACCTTGGGCGTATCGTCGGGGATGAGGGCCTGGACCCGCTCGGGCTGCAGCCAGCGCATGCCCCCGTTGGTACTTCGGCGCATCACACAGAAGGTGCAGCCCCGATGGCAGCCACGCTCCGGCTCGATGAGCACCATGTTCGAAAGCTCGGTGTGCGGAGTCCGGATCTCGGAAACGGCCGGGAGCAGCTCGTCGGGCGCTTGGCCCACCGCGGGCAGATGCCGACCGTGCAGACGCGGCACGTAGACGCCGGGCACGCCGGCCATGTCTTCAAGCAGCCGCTGCCGCGCTTGGGCATCACCCCGAGCTGCGCCCGGGTCCTCCTCCAGCTTTTCGAGCAGGATGCCTAGCGTCTCCTCCGCTTCGCCGAGCAAGACAATGTCCGCAAAGGCTGAGGTGGGCAGCGGGTTTGAAAAGGTGATCGGCCCGCCCACGACCACCAGCGGATCGTTCTTGCTGCGGTCTTTGGCCAACGGCTCCATGCCCATCAGCTCGAAGAGCTGCACCAGCCCGATCAGCTCGAGTTCGTAGGCATGCGACACCCCGATGATGTGGGCGTCGGAGGCCGGCCTTTGGGACTCTAGGGTCAATAAGGGGGTCCGCGTACGGCGGTGATGCTCGAGGTCCTCGCTGTCGGGCAGCACGGCCCGCTCACACATCGTGCCGGGCCGCTGATTGGCCAGCCTGTGCACCTGCAGGTAGCCCAGGCTCGACATCGCCACGTTATAGGGGCTGGGGTAACACAATGACATGCGCAAGGGAGCATGCGCGACGTGGGTGCCGGGCCCGACCTCGTCGTCGAGGCGCGCCCTTAGGCGGTGCACGAGCCTTCGGTCCATCTGACCCAGTAGGCAACACCGTCATAAGAATGTGAAGCGCGCGCTGCTATAGTCCCGGCGTTCGTGGACACCGTTCGGCACATCTTCCGCTGGGATCTGGACAAGACCTACCTCAAGACCGAGTTCGATACGTTCTCGGATCTGGTGCGCACCGCGCGCCTCACCGCAGAGCTTCGCGAGAACATCCCGGGCTCTGCGGCGTTGATCCGCACCATCCGGCACGCCCAAGCCCACGAGTCCGAGCACCTGGTGTTCTTCATCTCCGGCTCCCCCGAGCAGCTTCGATCCGTGCTCGAGAAGAAGTTCAGCCTCGACGGCTTTAACCCGGACGGCTTCGTGCTCAAACCGACGGTGTCCAACATCTTGCGCGGCCGCTTCCGGGCGGTGCGCAGTCAGGTGGGCTACAAGCTGGGCCAGCTCATCCAAGGTCGCTCCGAGGCCCCGATCGGGACCCAAGAGACGCTCTTCGGTGACGACGCCGAAAGTGATGCCTTCATCTACAGCCTGTACTCCGACACGGTGGCCGGTCGGGTCTCCACGGAGCACCTCGAGCGGGTCCTGAAGGCCTCGGGCGCCTACCGCTCCCAGATCAACGAGGTGCTGCAAGCGCTGGAAGCGGTGGTGCATGAAGACCCCGTGCGCCGGATCATCATCCATCTCGACCAGCACACCCCGCCGGTGGCCTTTCAGCCCTTCTTCCCGAAGGTGGTGCCCATCTACAACCACCTGCAGACCGCGCTGGTGCTGATGTTGGATGGCACCTTGGGGGCGAGCAGCGTTCAGCGCGTCACGTGGGAGCTATTGGACCGCTACGGCTTTGAACCCCAGACCCTGGTCATGCTCGCGGAAGACATCCTGCGGCGCCGGCGCGTCTACCACGAGGCCGAGGACTTCGCGCAGCTCGCTCAGGCCATTAAAGCCGTGGACCATGATGATGTGCCGGGCGAGGCCCACACGCGCACGGAGGCGGAGCTGACAGATCAAACCGCCGCCCTACTGCAAGAGATCTGCGGGCTCGCGGACCACCTGCAGGACCGCCCCGTGGCCGACGCTGGACCGCTCAACCCACGGCGGGATTACCTCAAGATGTGGCAGGACGAGCGCATCCGCCAAGACGAGGCCAAGCGCGCACGCAAGCTCGCCGCTAAGATCTCACGCGACGAGGAGCGGGAACAGGCTCGCAAGAAGAAAGAGGCTGCGAAGAAGAAGGGCAAGCCGGCTTGACCGGCTTGGGGGCGGACTAGCCGCGCATCTCGCGCAGATCGTCGACATCGACGGTGCGACGAATGCGGAAGACTTGGATCATGATGGCCAGACCGACGGCGACCTCGGCCGCGGCGACGGCCATGACCAGCAGCACATAGATGTGACCCGCGGTATCACCGTGGTGGCGCGCGAAGGTCACCAGCGTGAGGTTGCCGGCGGCCAACATGAGCTCGATGCACATGAAGACGACGATGGCATTCCTGCGGACCAAGACACCGGCGGTGCCGATGCTGAACAGGATCACCGAAAGATAGAGGTAGTGCTCGATGGGGATGTTGGGGTCGATCACGACGCCTTACCTCGCTTCTTCGAGAGAATGACCGCGCCCACGATGCCCACGAGCAGCAGCAGAGAGGTCATCTCGAAGTGAAAGACGAAGTTATCGAAGAACTCATGGCCGATGGCCGCCACCGAACCGAAGCCGGCGGGCAGCTCCCGTGCCGCGGTGTCGGGGCGCGGGAACGGGGTGCGACGGATGAAGTCCGTGAATGAGTAGGCGATCAGCGCCACACCGATGAGCTTCACCGGCAGCGCAACGCGCTGAGCCACGGTATTGCGCACGATCGCGGCCTCCTTGTTCTCCACCAACATGATGACGAAGACAAAGAGCACCATGATGGCGCCCGCGTAGACCAAGACCTCGAGGATCGCGATCATCTCTGCGGCCTGAAGCAGGAACAGCACAGCGACGGAGAAGAAGCAGGCGATCAGCGACATCGCGCCCTTAATCGGGTCACGAATCACCACTACGCCCAACGCACTCACGACGCTGGCCAGGGAAAATAGGACGAAAAGCATCGTCTCTGGGTTGAAGCCCACGAAAGCCCCCTTACGTCACGCGACCACGCCGGACAAGGCCACTGCGGCCACCGGAATGGGGCCGAAGGGACAACGTCCAAGCTCAACGTGCTGCTCGAACTCCTTGAAGAATCGCTTCAAGTAGCTGCGGGCCGGCCAGGCGAGTGCCTCACCGAATGCACAGATGGTGTGCCCCTCGATCTTCGATGCGAGGGACTCGATCTTGTCGAGGTCGGCCATGGTGCCCTGCCCCGCCTCGATGCGAGACAAGATCTTGAACAGCCAGTCACCACCCTCACGACAAGGGGTGCACTGCCCACAGCTCTCGTGCGCGTAAAAACGCTCCACGCGAGTGAGCAGCCGCACGATGCAGGTGCCCTCCTCGATGATCGTCGGGCAGCCGGTGCCCATGAGGCTGCCGACCGTCTTCATCGCGTCGAAGTCATAACCGACATCGATGTCCTCGGGCAGCAGGATCGGGCACGAGGAGCCGCCGGGGATGACCGCCTTGAGCGCCTTGTCCGGGTTCCGCATGCCGCCGGCCACCTCATAGATGACCTGCTTGAGCGTCAACCCACCCGGCACTTCGTACACGCCGGGCTTGGCCACATGACCGCTGACGCCGACCAACTTGGTGCCGCCCTCAGCCGAGGTGCGGGACAGCTTCACCCACCAATCGGCGCCCTTATCGATGATGGGACCGACTGCGGCGAGCGTCTCGACGTTATTGATGATGGTGGGGCATGCGAACAGGCCCTCCACCGCGGGGAAGGGAGGCTTGAGCCGAGGCTGGCCTTTTTTGCCCTCGATGGACTCCAACAGGGCCGTCTCTTCGCCGCAGATGTACGCGCCCGCGCCGCGGTGAATGTACATGTCGAGCTTGAAGCCCGAACCCATGACGCTGTCGCCAAGGATGCCGGCCGCGTAGGCTTCGTCGATGGCCTGCTGCATGCGGGTCTCGGCCAAACCGAACTCACCGCGAATGTAGATGTACGCGACGTGGGCCCCAATCGCCTTGCAACCGATGGCCGTGCCCTCGATCAGCATGTGCGGGGAGCGCTCCATGATGTAGCGATCCTTGAAGGTGCCGGGCTCCGACTCATCTGCGTTCACGCAGATGTACTTCGGCTTGTCGCTGTCCTTGGGAACGAAGGACCACTTGCGGCCCGCAGGGAAGCCTGCGCCGCCACGACCTCGGAGGTTAGACTTGCTGACCTCGGTGATGATGTCGTCGGGCGCCATCTCCAGCGCCTTTTTGAGCCCAGCATAACCACCCGAGGCTTTGTAGCCGTCGAGGGTGTTACCTCCGGGCGTGGACCAGGTCTTGGAAAATACCAACTCGGTTTCGAACGGATTCTTGGCCACGCGTCGCTCCTACTTCTTCCCGTTCTTGTTGAGGGGGGGCGGGTTGAACGAAGGCAGGTCTTGGCTGCCCTTGTCCGCCTTGGCCGCAGGCTTTGCGTCCTTGGCCTCCGCCGCAGGCTTTGAGTCCTTGGCCGCGGCCTTCGCCGGAGCCTTCTTGGTGGGGGCCGCGACCAGCTTGGGTGCGGGGGGCTCGAAGCCCTTCACCGGGCCCACGTGGGGGCCATCCTTGCCGCAGACGTACGCCTTGCCCTTGAGCTCGGGGGCCATCTTCTTGAAGCGGTCAACCAGGGCGTCCACAGCCTCGACGGTGAGGTGCTCGTAGTAGTCGCGCCCGACCTTCAAGGTGACCCCGGAGCCGCAGCTCGCGAGACACTCCGCCTCCATGAGGCTGAACATGTTGTCCTTGGTATGCTGACCGCACTCGATGCCCAGCTTGGATCGCAAGTGGTCCAGCACCGCATCGCCGCCCATCAGGTGGCACGAGATGTTGGTGCATACCTCGATGTGGAACTGACCCTCGGGATGCTCATGATACATCTCGTAGAAGGTCACCACCTCACGTACGCGCGGAGGCGGTACGTCGAGTGCCTGGGCCACCAGCAGCTGCACTTCGGGCGACAAGTGCCCAAAGTTGTCCTGCACAATGTGTAGGACCGGCAGCAAAGCGGCGGGCTTGTTCGGGTATCGAGCGACAATCTCATCGATTTTCGCCCGATCTTCGTCGGTGAACGCGAGCCCCATTTTGTGGGCCCTTTAGGCTGGCCTCGCGCCCCGGTCAACCGCTCGTTCCGCCCGAGCCGCTCGGCGTAGCCCCGGCGGCCAGGCCCTGGAGGATTCCCGTGGGCCCCAGCTGTAGCCCGAGGGCCCCTGTGGCCCCCAATACGCCCAGCAGGACCAGCACCGC
>SPJJ01042347.1_pt1 | contig 10797 bp, 7 predicted proteins | sample 3741741 | NCBI WGS metagenome assembly SPJJ01 (sample SAMN10925908, study PRJNA522277) | cold seep metagenome | isolation source: Elba SIP-enriched marine methane seep metagenome, extraction at timepoint T1 | place: Italy: coast of Elba, Mediterranean Sea | collected 2014-05 | reverse complement strand
TATGTGGTCATAATGGCAGAAGAGGAACCGACTGAAAATTCTGTGCCAGTGCCTCGTACCCATACCGGGGTTATCCCTTTATCAGGTTTGCAAAAACAATTACAAACAGTAGAGCTGGAACTGGAAGACAAGCAGGCGGAAAGAGCCTCTTTAACCCGCTGGATTACCTTAATAGCCCTTAGCCTGGCCGAATATGATGACAAAATGGCCCTACAACAGGCTTGTTATCTCACATTGGATAAAGATGAGTTATTCGTCTTGCAAGCCTGGATTGCAGCGAAAGATATGGAGAAATTTCAGTCTTTTGCCGATCAACAGGGACTGGCTTTAATGTTGGAAGAGATACAGCCAGAGGACAGACCGCCCACCTTACTGGAAAACTCTGCATTGATCGCCGGTGGTGAGGATGTGATCAAGTTCTACCAGACACCTGCTTATAATGGCTGGGATCCTTCCGCAGTGGTGTTTTTTTCCTTTGCTTTTTTCTTTGCCATGATACTGTCAGATGCCGGTTATGCGGCTGTTTTTGCTTCGTTGTTGGCGATGAAGTGGTCAAAACTGGGAAAAACTGTGCAAGGAGAAAGGTTACGGATGTTGGCGGCGGTTACCTTTGGATTTTCCATTATCTGGGGAGTTTTGACTGGTGGCTATTTTGGTTATACCCCGGCTGCAGAGTCCATTCCTGCCTTATTCAAGATTATGGACCTGAATGATTTTGAAAGCATGATGACTCTTTCTATTACGGTGGGTGTCGGCCATATAGTTTTGGCTAATTTGATTAAAGCTTATCAACTTAAACAGCGGAAAACGGCGCTGGCCGCTTTAGGCTGGGTTGCCATGGTATTAGGTGGTTTTTTATTGTGGCTGGCCTTAGGTATTTCAGTTTATATACCTTATGGCCTGTTGCTAACTGGTGGACTACTGGTTTTATTTTTCAGCAGTGAACGCAGTATTGCCCAGCCTGCCGATTATTTCTGGCACTTTCTGGACGGCCTGCAAAGTATGACTGGAGTGACTAAAATCTTTGGCGATATTTTAAGCTATATGCGTTTATTTGCCTTAGGCCTGGCCAGTGCATCCTTAGCCTTAACCTTTAACCAGTTGGCTGATCAGGTCTACAACTCTGTCACCGGACTGGGTTTATTATTAAGTATCTTAATTTTATTGATAGGACATAGCTTAAACCTGGTGCTATGTTTAATGAGTGGGGTGGTACATGGTTTACGGCTTAATTTTATCGAGTTCTATAGCTGGAGTGTCTCAGATGAAGGTTATGCCTTTAAAGAGTTTTCAAAACATAGACAATAATTAAATAAAGGAGATTTAAATGCCAGATTTTGTATTGTTATTCGGTTGGTTCGGTTTATATGCACCGATGGCTTTGGGTGCGGTTGGCAGTATTATCGGTTGTGCAATCGCAGGGCAGGCTGCCATCGGCGCCATGTTGGATACCGAGAGTGGTTATGGCCGGTATGTGGGGGTTTCAGCGATGCCATCCTCTCAGGTCATCTATGGGATTGTGATGATGTTTACCTTGAATCGCACCATTAATGTTGCTAATTCACCGGGCATTTTTGCCGTGGGGGCATTGTGTGGGTTGGCTTTGATGTTCAGTGCAATTTATCAGGGTCAGTGTTGTGCTTCCTCAATTCATGCTGCTAAGGCCAAACCTGAAATATTCGGTTTATCCATTGCACCTGCAGCCATCGTGGAAGGTTTTGCCGTGTTTGCTTTTATCTTTGCTCTGGTCATCAGTGGCGCCATACCACAGGAGTAATTATGACAAATAAACAATCGATTGCTTCTTCAGGTGTAGAAGCATTACTCGACAGGTTAAGAAATGAAGGGGTGGCAGCAGGGCAGGAACAGGCTGAAAGCCTGGTCACCAATGCTCAAAAACGCGCGGAATGGATTATTGAAACGGCTGAACTGGAAGCCAAGGAACTGATTGAACAAGCTCAACAACAGGCTGAAGATATCAAGCAATCCGGCCAGGATGCCTTACAGCTAGCGGCCAGAGATGCTTTTTTAAAGTTGCGAGATAATTTGCTGGGCAGCTTCAGTGATGAGGTGATGCGTGTAGTGGGGGAGCAAATGAAGGACAAATCTTATGCTCAGGATTTGATTTTGGCTCTGGCCGGTAAGGTACGGGAAAAATCTGCGATAGAGCAGAGTAGAGAGATAGCAATCCATTTGCCTGAAGATGTAATCGGTGTAGATGAGCTAAGGCAAAACCCGGAAGAACTGACGCAAGGCTATTTGAGTCAGTTTACCGCCTCTATCGCTGCCGATTTATTAAGGTCTGGTGTACATTTTAAGCTGGATGATGGTATTAAGGCTGGGTTGTCTATACGGCTGGTCGATGAGGCTATGGTGATAGATTTTACCGATGAAACCGTTTCCGCTTTGTTATTAGAGCATTTGCAGCCACGCTTTAGAGCCTTGTTACAAGGAATTGTAAAGTGATCATCGGGCAACTGACTGCTTGTATATAACAGGAATTATGTAATGAGCTATCCAGGTAATTGTGTTTACACCATGTTAATGGCCAGCTTGCCTCGGCATAAAAACAATCTGTTTGATGAAGAGCAGGTTCCCTTATCCCGGATACAATTGAACAAGCGGCTGTCTTTATTAAATCCAACGGATAGAGCTGATCTGTTGAAGATTGAAGAAATGTTGCACTGGTCGCATATGAAAAAAGATATAGATCAGGCCTTTGTCAGTAAAACCATCGAGTCGATTGAATCTATCAATAATCAGTTTATTAAGGATATAGTGATCTGGAGACTGGAAGTACGGATTATCTTAGCGGCTTTACGGTTGCGCCATCGGGGGATGAAAAAAGCACCCGAAGATAAAATTATGGGCTTTGATTATTGGCACAATGCGATCACGCATTATTGGCATCAAGCCGATTTTGGTTTAACGCATCGTTTACCCTGGTTGGCTGAGGCGGATAGATTATTACGGGAGAGTAAAAGCCTGGAATTGGAAAAGTTGTTATACAGTGTGGTCTGGGAACATTATCACCGACAAAATTTTGGCCATTATTTCAATTTTGAGGCCGTTATTATTTATGTTTTACGCTGGGATATTATTGATCGCTGGAGTCGTTGCGATAAAGAAGTGGCCGTTCAACGATTTGATTCACTGATTGATACCGAACTGGAAAAGATAGACTTATGCTAACAGAAAAAAAAATTACCGCCCGAGTCATCGCCGTACAGGATGATATAGTTTCGATTGAGTCTTTACCCGATACCACTATGTCGTTGACTAAAAATGAAGTGGTTTACATATTGCCATCGCGTAGTACGGTTCAGCATGAAGAACGTTTAAAAGCTGAAATATTGCGTATCCAGGGTAATACCGCTGATGCTCAGGTGTATGAAAGCACTATTGGTGTGGGTGTGGGGGATGCGGTTGAACAGTCGGGACAAATGCTATCGGTGGAACTGGGGCCAGGGCTTTTAGGGCAGGTTTATGATGGTCTGCAAAATCCGTTAGATGTTCTGGCCTCCGGTTTTGGTTTTTTCCTGCCCAGAGGGGTGGATTTGCCGGCTCTGGACAACAATACTAAATGGGCGTTTACCCCCAGTGTTAAGACAGGTACTAAATTAAAAGCCAGCGAGACCATTGGTACGGTGGTTGAGAGAGGCTTTAATCATAAAATTATGTTGCCTTTCGATTTGCAGGGAGAAGTCGAAGTCAGCTGGATACAGGAAGGTAATGTTACGGTCAGTGAAGCCGTTGCCAAAATTATCTTAAAATCGGGTAAAGAACAGGTTATTACTTTAAGCCAGAGCTGGCCGGTACGGAAACAGATTCCAGCACAGTTATTGAAGAAAAATATTGCGCAAAGAGAATATCCTTCTCAACCGTTGATTACGCATTTACGCCTGATCGATACCTTTTTTCCTATTGCCAAAGGTGGTACAGGCTGTATCCCCGGGCCTTTTGGTGCGGGGAAAACCGTGTTGCAGAATCTTATTTCCAGAAATTCCGATGTCGATATAGTTATCGTTGTGGCCTGTGGTGAAAGGGCTGGGGAAGTGGTGGAAACGATTACCGAATTACCGCAAATGCATGATCCACGTACCGGCGGTTCTTTAATGGATCGAACCATCATTATCTGTAATACTTCTTCAATGCCGGTTGCGGCCAGGGAGGCATCTATTTATACAGGAATTACGCTGGGCGAATATTATCGGCAAATGGGCTTGAATGTGCTGTTGCTGGCCGATTCAACATCGCGCTGGGCTCAAGCCATGCGGGAAACTTCAGGCCGTCTGGAAGAAATCCCGGGTGAAGAAGCTTTTCCGGCTTATCTTGATTCGGCGGTTAAAAGCATTTATGAGCGGGCAGGAGTGATTCGTGGTTGTGATGGAGAAAGCGGCAGTTTAACCATGATTGGTACAGTTTCACCGGCCGGCGGTAATTTTGAAGAACCTGTCACCCAATCCACCCTGGGTACGGTGAAGACTTTTCTCGGCCTTAGCGCAGATCGGGCTTATAAACGCTTTTATCCGGCAGTCGATCCGCTTTTATCCTGGTCTCGTTATAGTGAGCAATTAAGTCACTGGTATGAAAGTGAATTGGATACTCACTGGACTGATGATGTTAAATCGATGCTCGAGTTATTAAAACGTGGAGAAGATATTTATCAGATGATACAAGTGGCCGGTGAGGAAGGGATTACTCTAGAAGACTATGTGGTTTACCAGCAAGCCTTGTTTCTGGATATGGTTTATCTGCAACAGGATGCTTTTGATGAAGTGGATGTCGCCGTTCCGATCGAACGTCAAAAAGATAATTTTAAACGGATAGTTAAGCTGGTGAGCGACAGCTATCATTTTAATGATTTAGAGCAGATCAGAACTTTTTTTATAAAGCTAACGGGCTTGTTTAAGAATCTAAACTACGCGCCCTATAAAACAAATGAATATAACGATTTAGTCGTGAAGATAGATGCCTTATTAGATAGTGGGCGTGATTAGTTTTTTTAAAACCCTCTTCATTTCTGTATTTTACCCAGTAAATCTTCACTGTTATTATGTTAAGAAAAGCTTATTGGGGTGAAGTGCTTTAGTGACTGTGAGGGAATTTGCTCTAAACTCAAAAATAATAAATACGTAGGTTGTGGGGAGCTTGCGAACCCCAACCTTGTATATTAAACACCTCTATTCAACACAAGATTATTTATCACACAATATTTATAGTAAGCACTGATTTTCTGGGGAAGCCGACCCAACCTAAAGCCTTGAGCTTGTTCGTAGATTGGCTCCCCACCCTCGGTCATCTATGCCGTGGAGTATCTACAATAAATACTTTCATAGTCTCTAAAGCACAGCGTCCTATCAAGGTAATGCGCTTAACTTAATGTTAGTGAGTTAAGCGTGGGCAAAAGCCTTAACAGGAATCCAACAGACAATAATAGATTCCCGATAAAAGACTTCGGGAATGACGAGATCTATATTGAGTTGCCATGGCTCAATACTCATTTTTCTATGCTTTATGGGTAATCAGCATCTTAAACCGTGGCGGTTACCCAACTACAAGTAACAAGTCGTGAGCTATGCTTAGAAAGGCATACCTAGACACAAAGCCCGATTTTCCACTGATGTTTTTTACTCGAAAATCAGCATGGGCTCAGATAAACGACTCCAGCATTGGTGACGCGCAAGCGATCCCGTTTAGAAGACCGAATATACAGTGGTGCATTAAAGCCCACTAGGAAGCATAGTTCTCGGAGTGTCGGCAACATCACTGATGACGCTTAGCGATCTCGATTGAAAGAAAGAATTTTTTAGCCCATCCGTATCTTGAGTTTATTTATACTGTGGTTTAGGTAGAGTACATTTTGTCTTGATAAAAGAACAATGTATTTTTTCCATAAGTTTCGACAGGTTATAAGGTGCTCTTTGTTACTTGAAAGGATCTTTTTTATAAAGTGGCGAGTCTATTTTTGTGGGATGGAGTCCCAAAATCTATCAGATGGGGTGGGCTGGTTTTTTTGTTCTAATCTTTTGCCAGTTCTTTGACGACATCGGCGGTTTGAAAAAACACTTTGCCGGGTTTGATAGCTTGAAGAAAATCGGTTTGTTGTAGTTTGTCCATTACCGGACCTTTTACTTCAGATAAATGCAGAGAAATATTTTCCTGTTGTAGGCTATGGTTTAGATTTTCCAATGCTTCAAGGGCGGTCGTGTCGATGTAGCTGACGGAGTTGAAAATTAAGATAACATGTTCGGTGTTATGATTATTCAGACGTGCCTGAATAAAATCACCTATATAGTCGGCATTAGTAAAGGTAATATTTTCATCGACTCTGAGTAATAATAGGTTATCCCAGGTTTGTACCAGATGACGATTAATATTGCGGAAATGATCACTGTTTGCAACCCGGCCAACCTCAGCGATGTGGGGGCGACTGGTTTGACGTAGATAACTGATAATAGTTAGGATAATACCCAGGGTTAAACCTTCTTCTATGCCTAAAACTAATACACCGATCAAGGTCATTAATTCGGCAATACCGTCTCCTCTGTCATAATGCCAAGTGTCGATAATATTACGGATTTTAATTAATGGAAAAATAGCCATTAAAATAATCGCAGCTAAAGTGACCTTGGGGATAAATTCAAAACCATCGCTGGCAAAGACTACCGCGAAACTAAGAATTAGTACGGCAATCAACATAGCCATTTGGGTACGCGCACCGGCGGAGAAATTAACCATGGTACGGCTAAAACCACCTGCAACTGACATACCTCCACTCACGGCAGTTGCTAGGTTGGCAAAACCCAGGGCAACTAACTCCTGATTAGGATTAATTTGTTGATGACGCATATTGGCAGTAACTTTTGCAATGGCGACACTTTCTACATAAGCAATTAAAGAGATAAAGCCGGCATAAGGTAATAATAAACGCCATTGTTCAGAGCCTAAAAAGTCTAGGCTTAATTGGGGTAAACCGCCATTAATAGCGCCGACAATTGAAACCTGAGCATTGTCTGCAAAACCATACTGCAGTACCAGTAGAGTAGTGATGACTACCGTTAATAATGGAGCTGTTTTACTAATACCTAAGATGATAGCTGGGCTTAATGTAGTTTTTTTCAATAAAGTTGTTAACGGTTTATTGAATATTAACAGAATGCCTAAGCTTAAGCCGCCTAGGACTAGAGTGGTGGGGTTATAATCCACCAGATAGCTGTTATAACACTCTATATCCAGGCCACATTGAGGTTTTTTTAAACCTAATAAATGCGGTAATTGACTGAAAATAATCAGTATGGATGCGCCGCTGGTAATTCCTGTTAACACTGGGTGACTGATGAAGTTAACCATTAGACCCATACGCATGGCGGCCATAATCAATAAGATAACCCCGCTTTCAGCGGCCAGTATAATAGCGCTTTCCATCGGATTGCCAAAGGAGCTAATTTCAGGCGCAGATAAGGCACTGGCAATCATAATGGCTGCAATAGAAACCGGTCCTACTGACATGCTGCGACTGGTACCAAGCAATGCATAGAATATGGCAGGCAGGATGCTGGCATATAAACCCATTTGCGGTGGTAAGCCGGCTAGCATTGCATAAGCTATGCCTTGAGGAACCAGCAGAATTGCAGTGATAATGCCGGCGAATAGATCGCCGTTAAAATCATCTTTGCTATAACTTTTTAACCAGTCGATAATGGGAAGAAATTGTCTCATTTTACGTGTTATCCAGTATGTTCCTGCTCGTTATACATTTGATTAAGATGCAGAAACCTTTGCTATCAGGCTAGCATTAAGCATCCGTCTTTAGTGAAATCTTATTCGTAGCGGTTTATCAGATAAAACCGCTACGTTTTTTTTGTACTGAATTTTTCAGCACAGTTGGTGGACAGCAGCTTTTAGCTTTCGCTATCTTGCTTGACCAGTTTTGCAGCATACTTTTCCAGGTGAGGAATATCAAAACGTGAACCTTTCAACATGAGTTGCCAGTACATCCATGGAAAGCCAATGATTTTACCTAGCCACCAGATATAGCTGTTGTTGCGTGGATCAAGAAATGGGAAAGAAGGTGTGACCTTACCGCCATAAGAAAATTCTGCCAGAATCACACTACTCAAAGAGGTGGTTAACGGGCAAGAACCGTAGCCATCATAACCCTCAACTAATGCGGTATTGTTTTTTAGATTCAGAATATTATCAACGACCACTGGAACCTGTTTACGAACAGCTGCGGCAGTTTTAGCATTGGGTGTGGTAGTGGCATCACCTAAACCAAAAACATTGGCATATTTATTATGTTGTAAAGTATTTTGGTGTACATCGACCCAGCCGCTTTCGGCCGCTAAAGGACTGTTTTTAATAAAATCAGGTGCGCTTTGTGGTGGTGTAACATGAATCATATCAAACTGGCGCTCGACTCTTTGTTTATTGCCGTCACTGTCTGTGACTTCAAAAGTAGCCGTTTTATTTTCACCATCAATGGCTACCAGGTTGTTATTGAAATTACAGGGGATATCATATTTTTCAATAACTTTTTTTAGTGCTTTAGCGAAAAAAGGTACACCAAACATTCCAGGTCCAGCATTGCAGAATTGTACATCGATATTGTCACGGATGCCTTTTTTGATAAAGCGGTCAGTCGCTAAATACATGATTTTTTGCGGTGCACCGGCACACTTGATTGGCATCGGAGGCTGGGTGAAAAGAGCCGTACCTTTTTCCATTTTCTGGATACATTCCCAGGTATACTCGACTGTATCGGGAGAATAATTACTGCAAACACCATTTTTACCGATTGTTTCCTCAAGACCTTCAATTTTATTCCAGTCCAGTTGTAGTCCTGGGCAAACTACCAAATAGTCATAACTGATTATATCGCCGCTACGTAATGTAACGGTGTTGTTATCCGGTTGAAAACTGTCGGCAAATTCTTTAATCCAGTTAATACTGGAAGGGATTAAGTCGGCTTCATTACGGGTGGTTTTCTTCAGTGTATACGCACCGCCACCGATAATGGTAAAGCCCGGTTGATAATAATGTTTTTCGGAAGGCTCAATAATGGCGATAGTCATCTCTTTATCCAGACGACGCATATTATTCGCGACGGAGACGCCTGCTGCGCCACCCCCAACGATTAAAAGATTATGGTGATTTTCTGACATGGTTTTTCCTCAAGGTATCGTTATAATTATCGGCTATTAATCAATAGCAACTTTATCAGTCACTGGTAAATAGGAATTATTTGCATCAATGGCTGTGTCTTAATGATATAGCATTCATAGTTTTCTATCTCAAAAATATGAGCTGAGCTTTTGATTGGCCCGGTTGTATTTTCCGGGCCTTATAACTTAGGCTTTAGCCCAGGCTTCGTAACCTCCAGCCATGGATAAAACATTGCTATAACCTAGCTCCTGCAGAGTCTGTGCAGCCAGCGCTGAACGTCCACCGGTACGACAATAAAGCAGGATTGCGCCGGATTTGTCGGTTAATGTATCAACGCCGGATATCTTAAATTCCAGCACACCGCGAGGCAGCAAAATGGCGTTATCCAAATGCCCGGCTTCATATTCATTGCCTTCTCGTACATCCACTACATTAATATTGCCTTCGGCAATCAGTTGTCTGGCCGTGTCGACAGTGATTTCAGTAATCTGTTGTTTGGCGGCTGCGACTTTATCTTGAGCAGTCCCCATATTACGTTTAGGCGCGCTCAATTCGCGGCGAACAACGGCGTCCTGACATTCATCCGGATCCAGTCCGCAATAACGGTTTGCAGGGACTGCTTCATCAATTAACTTAGGATTAGGCAGATTAAGATTGTTCATAATGTCGATAAATTCATCTCTCGATTTACCGGTTAAGCGTGGGTTATTGGTACGTTCCTGTTTAATATTACTGACCCAGCGGCCTTGATAATCATGTCCTGGATAAACCAGAGTATCATCAGGCAAAGTAAATAAACGCTGGGTAATCGCATCATATAAATCCCCTGGGTTACCGCCTTGAAAATCAGTACGACCACAACCGCTGATGAATAACGCATCCCCCGTGAAAACACGATCACGCCATAGAAAAGAAATACTACCCGGAGTATGTCCTGGCGTGGCAATCACTTTGATGGTTTCGCCCTCTGCAAATTCAAATATATCGCCATCCTGAATCTGTATATCAGCTGTATCCGCACCACATAAACCGCTTACCGCAGTTTGAGCACCGGTATTTTGACGTAATAAACCACCTGCAGTGATATGGTCGGCATGAACATGAGTTTCCAGAGAATATTTTAATGTCAGCCCATTTTCATCTAGCATTTGTATATAGGTATCTAATTGAGTATTAACCGGGTCGATAATAACGGCTTCTTTTGTTTTAGGGTCAGCAATCAGGTAGGTATAAGTCCAGGTTGCATCATCGAATAGTTGTCTAAAAATCATGGTTTACTCCTCTTGTAGGGTGTTGTCGTAAATTAATAATGAAACAAAATGTTATGTTTGTATTCATTGCAATCATGATGCCAGTTTTGTAAAAAATTTTAATATATTGAAATATAAGTACATTTAAAAAATAAAATATTGTGTTAAACAAAATGATGTTTCATAATTGATTCACGGTCTTTTTCTGTTGAAACATGGTGATACAAAAATGAAACAAGATAATGCGTTACTGAAACATTGGATAGGACAACATGAATGCCAGGAAATTATTCAAATGATTGCCGATTTATTTGCCGGGCAAGCTCTTTATATATTAGATGAAAATCACCGCTTTAAAAAAAAAAAAAAAAAATAACAC